>Ga0137459_1000351_pt1 | contig 16803 bp, 13 predicted proteins | sample EasRivERMGT700_2_FD_104908 | JGI IMG/M metagenome (GOLD analysis project Ga0137459, IMG submission 104908) | Soil microbial communities from meander-bound floodplain in the East River, Colorado, USA - East River MetaG ERMGT700_2 | ecosystem: Environmental > Terrestrial > Soil > Floodplain ...
GTCGCCCGCACCCCACTCCGCCCGGCCCTGCCGCGACCCCGCCGTCCCGGGTCTCGGGCTTCGCGGGCGAGCGGACGGACGCACGCGTGTTCTCTCGATCCCCCCCGCAGCAGAGCGATGACAGGACCGCGACCGATATCAGCCGGCGCTCGAGGGTCATGGCGACGGGGGCGGAGGCAGGGGTTGAACCGCAAAGGTCATGCTCGTGCCTCGGCCGAACGTGTCGAAGCAGCGCAGCGTGAGCGCGGAACCATCGAGTGCGCCGGCGCCGAAGCGCACCTCGAACCGGACGCGTTCCATGGCGGTACAGCTCATCGGCACCTCGCGGACCGAGACCGACCCGTTTAGGACGCCCAGATCGGGCTCAAGCAGGGTGACCGTGGACGCCCCGGCGATGACCTCCTCCGTCAGACACGAATCGAGGTTGCCTGCCGTCGAGACGGTCGCGGTGTATCCCACGCCTCGCGCGAGGGTCGTGGTCGGTGCCGTGAAGCTCGGCGGATCGGCGATCGCGATGATGAGAGGCGTCGCGCTGGCACCCTTCGCGGACGCCGTGATCGTCACGGTTCCCACCTTGTCCGGCACGAAGAAGGACTGTGTGTGGGCGTTGCCGCCGGCGTTCTGGAGGACGAGCTCGACCGTTCCAGACGCGTTGTCGAAGACTCCCAGGCTCGCGTGCAGCGTGACCTTGGCTCCAGCCGATGCGGGGTGCGCGGAGACCTGCACGAGCGCCGGCGTGCTGCCGCCGGACGGCAGATAACACTCGGCGGGCGTATGGACCTCGGACAGGGCAAGGTCCTGAACGGCGATGCCGGGCGCGGGACCGAGGGCGATGCTCGCGGTGTCGACGGTGAATTCGGTGCCGCACCGATCGATGGCCGTGACGTCGAGCCACGGAAATGGCGACGAAACATTTGGCCACTCACGGTGTGGACCTCGCGAGCGGCACGTACTCGCCACACTGGAAGGCCACGCTGGCGGGGTGAGCGCGTATGCGGTGAGCCGGACGGGCTGCGCGTGGTCTCGGCGTCGGAAGGACAAGACGCATCTTCAGCCACGGCGCGACCTCCGGCTACGTCACCACCCACCTCGGCAGCGACGATCCGCGCATCCTCGGCCTGGTGATGGGCGGCGTCGGCCTCGTCGCGGCCGCCGTCATGCTGCGCGCCCGGCGTCACCCGGCCGCTTGACCGAACGTCTCGCTGCCGTCGGGCTCCGGCGCGGCGGCGCGCTCCGCGGTCGACAGCCGGTAGGCGTGGTTGCGCGCCCGCATCATCGCGCCGAGCGGGCGGTGCTCGACCAGCGCGTGCCACGGATCGAACGACAGCTGCTCGACGAACGCCGCGATCGCTCGCCCGCGTTCGCTCGCCAGCTCCTGGCGCTCGATCACCAGCCGCGCGACCACGGCCGGCGGCGCCGTGTCGTCGGGCCACACCACCGTCGAGTCCTCGATCGGCGTCGACGCCGGATCGCGGTAGAGCTGGACCGCGAAGTCCCAGGCCACCGCACCCGCCGCGACGCGCTCGGTGAGCTCGGCCGCGAGGTAGTCGGGGCCGTCCCCGCGCGCGCCCGGGCGTGCGGTCACCTGGCCACTCGGCGTGAGCCGGTACTTGCCGGCGTAGCTCCCCCAGCACACCGGCAGCGCGCTGTGGAACGCCATCATCGCCAGCGACGGCACCGGCACCGACAGCGAGCGCCGCAGCGCCCCCGCCACGGCGAACAGCCGCCGCGGCCCCACCCCGAACAACAGCCGCGGCAGCGCGGTCGCCGGGCGCGACGCCGCGGTCACGAACGCCACGAACTCGTCGGGCCCGTGGAACGGCGTCGCCGGCGACTGGATGAACAGGAAGTCCTGCGTCGGCGCCGCCTCGAGCCCGGGGATGAGCTTCTGGCCGGCGACGCCGAGCACCTTGATCGCGACGCCGCGCACGTCCCCCTTGCGGTCGGCCTGGTGCGCCGACGCCCCGTTCGAGAACCGCACGTACGCCCGGTAACGCCCGGGCTTCGCGAACAGCCCCTGCGCCAGCGGCGGCGGCAGATCCCCTAGCACCTCGAAGATCGCTTCGACGCCGACATGACCCTTGCGATGCAACGCACGCCCGGCGCGCTGCTGGTTCTGGCGCCGCTGCACCTCGCGCAGCCGCTCGGCCAGCCGCATGAAGCGGGCGTCCTCGTCGGGCGCGACTTCCTCGCGCCATTCGGTGCTTGGTTCACTTGCCATGCGGCGCATTGTGCGCCGCCGCCTGCCACCCACAATGGGCCATTCAGCCGATGTGGAGCGCCCACCGCGCCATGGCCGCGGCAGAACCACGATCACCGCGCGCCAGCTTGCCCCTCCCTGACCACCCTCGCCTCCCGGCCTACCGCCTCCCCGACCACCGCGGCGCCGCTTCCCACCGGAGCGAGCGCGCCGGCTCGCCCCCCGTGAAGCGGCGCCGCAGCCCCTTCCCACTACCCTCGCCCAACCCGCAACACCATCACCCGACCCCCAGCACCATCGCCCCACCCCGACCCCGTCCGCTCGTCCCTCACCTGGGCCCCAGCACCATCGCCCCACCCCGACCCCGTCCCTCGTCCCTCACCCACCCCCCCCGTCCCCGCGCCATCACCCCCAAGGCTCCCAGTCCTCAGCTCCCCACGAGGAGCGGTCCAACCTGTGATCGGTGCAGGAGTCGGCGTCATCTGTCGCTGCCACTACGAGAGGCGACACGCCGCGCGAAATTCCGACAAGCAATCGTTCGAATCTGCTACCGGCCGGGACGCGCGGCCCAGCTCCCCCAGCAAGCGCCAGTGATTTCAGCCTGGTACGCCGAGCCTCGCGCCACCAGCGCTGTGCGCAAGCGCGTCGATCGCGCGGCCGCTCCCGGCGTGACCGCTTCGATGGCCCATATAAAGGATGAGCTAGAGTGGCGGCCCATGGGGTTCATGTTCGGCATCGCCGTCCTGGCCGGCCTCATCGCGTGGGTCGCCAAGGTCGCCGAAGCACGCGGCCGCATCGCGCTCGGCTGGGCGGCGGCCTCGTTGGTCATCGGCGGGACCGGGTTTCTCGCCGGCGCCGGCATCGTCGCGCTCGCGCTGGACAGCGATGTCTCCGACAGCCTCACGATGGTCACCGTGCTCGTGCCGCCGGTGCTGGCGTACGGGTCGATGATCGGCCTCGGGATCGTCTTGCAGCGCCTCCCGATCAAGACCTCGTCACGCCTGATCTGGCCGATCAGCGACCTCACCGCGGGCGCCGAAAGCGTGGCCGGCCGCCTCGCGATCGAGAAGGCCACGCTGCGCTTCGAGCTTCCCGGCCCCCGGCTCGTGCCGCTCACGGACCTGCGCACCGCGAAGGCCGACGGCGAATGCGTGCGCCTGTCGTGGCAAGCCGGCGGCGAGACGCGCGAGGCCCTGCTGATGCCGCGCGGCAAGCCCGACACTCCCGAGGGCCGACGCCAGCAGAGCCGGGTCATCGAGCAGCGGCTGCGCGAGCGCATCACCCACCGCGCATAGCCCGGGCCCGGGCCGGTGCAGGCGCTCCTACGACCAAGTCGGCGCTCGACCTCGCCCGCCGAGTGCCGGCCACGCTACTACCGCGCTGGCTCCGCAACACCTCCGAAGCTCGCGATTGGCGCGATCAGCGTTGCCGCAGCCGCCTGATCATGACGCACGTGGCGCCCGGAGCATCGGGCGCGTGAACGCGGGGTGGTCCCCGCCGTCTTCGTGGGGACAGGGAGCCGCCATGAGAATGACCACGATCATCACCTTGGCCCTCGCGTCGGGCTGCGTGACCACCGGGACCCACGACCGCAAGGTCAGCGAGCTTACCAAGCTCCGCGAGGCGGATGCCGCAGCGGCGTCGGCGCGGGATCGCGCACAGGCAGACCAGCTCGACAAGACACAGAAGAGCCTGGTCGAGAACCAGGCTGAGCTCGCGGATGTGCGCGCGGCACTCGGCAAGGCCAACGCGGACAGCGGAGCGCTGCAGAAGCAACTCGACGACGGCACGCAGCTGGTCGCCACGCTGAAGCAACGCCTCGAGAAGCTCGGCCAGAACGTCGACAGCCTCGTCAAGGAGCGCGGGCAACTCGCGCAAACGATGGCCGACACCACGGCGCGTCTCGAGGATCTGCGCAAGCAGAAGGCTGCCTCCGACGCCCGTGCTGCGACCTTCCGGAGCCTGGTCGCGAAGCTTCGCTCGATGATCGACGCCGGCCAGCTCAAGGTGGTGATCCGCAACGGGCGCATGATCATCGCGCTGCCGAACGACATCTTGTTCGACTCGGGCCGCACGGAGGTCAAGCCCGACGGTAAGGTCGCGCTGGCGAAGGTGGCGCAGGCGCTCGCGACCGTCAACGATCGCGACTTTCTCGTTGCCGGTCACACCGACGACATCCCGATCCGGACCAGCCTGTTCCCGTCGAACTGGGAGCTGTCAACCAGACGTGCCGTCGAGGTCGTGCACTTTCTGGTCGCCCAAGGCATGCGGCCGAAGGTCCTCGCCGCGGCCGGTTACGGCGAGTTCGATCCCGCCGTTCCCAACGACTCCACGGACCACCGCGCGCAGAATCGGCGGATCGAGATCGTCCTGCAGCCGAACCTGTCTGACCTGCCGCCGCTGGGCGACCCCGCCGCGGCGCCGCCCAAGGCGTGAGCCGCCCTCTGGGCGCCAGCGCCGGCTCGACGGGCCGAGGCTATCGAGCAACGGGCAGATTCGACTTGAGGCGCGCCAGCTCCTCTTGCGCTTGATGAAGTGCCTCGGTCAGCCGATCGCGCTGGACGACACCGGCGTCGCGCTCGGCACGAGCGGTGTCGAGATCCTTGCGAACGTGATCCCGATCCTTCGCGGCACGTTCCGCCTCCCGGCGCGTCTCGGCCGATAGCTGCTCGTACGTCGCGCGCGCCTGCTCCGCGGCCTGGCGATCGAGCTTCGCGGCCTCGAGCTGATCGAGGAGCTGGTGGGTCGCGGTGTTCGCATCGCGAAGCGCCTTTTCCTTCGCCGCCATCAGCAAGTCGTACGACCTGCGGTCTTCACCGATCGACCTCTCGAGGTTGGCGAGGCTCTGGCGCTCGGCAGCCAGCTTCAACTGCGTCGCGCCGAGGTCCGAGCGAGTCTGCTGCACGCTCGTCGCCAGACGAAGCTGTTCGGCCGTCTGGGCAGCGACTTCTTCGCGAAGGGCGTTGCGCTCGCCGCGAAGGCGCGTCACGGTCGCGTGTGTACCGAAGACGAGCAAGGTGAGCACGACGGCGATCAGGGCGGTCAGCGCCAGCTGAGGGTTGCGACGACACCACAACCCGAAGCGCAACGCGCGCGACCGATCGAGCGTCGTGGGGCGCCGGCCAAGATACGCCTGCAGCTCGTTCGCGACCTGCGCGGCGCTCGCATACCTTGCACGCGGGTCCGTGGCCATCGCTTTGTCGACGATGCGACGAAGCCGCGCCGGGATCCGTGCTCCCTTCACGGTCCGCTCCGGGACCCGCGGGCGTTGTCCCGAGGCCGCGATCTCCCACGCGGCGAAATCTTCGGTCGCAGACCAAGGCGGTCGACCGGCCAGCAACTCGTATGCGATCGCCCCGAGCCCCCAGATGTCGACGGCAAGCAAGACGGCACGATCACCGGCGGTCCGCGCATCGAGCGCGAGCGGCAGTCCGCTCGCCTGCTCGGGCGCCATGTACTCCGGGGTTCCACGCACGCTGACGGGCCCGGCGGGACCGCGTTTGACCAAGGTCATGGCGGGGTGCCCGACGTGCTCGCTCGCGCCGCTCACGGCAAGGCCGAAGTCGGCGACCCGAGCGCGTCGCGTGATCGGCGTGATGAGCACGTTCTGCGGCTTGAGGTCGCGATGGAAGACGTTGCGAAGATGCGCATCATGCACGCCGCGCGCGACGTGCATGACCCACCGCGCGATCTCGTCGATGTCGATCGGTGGACACGACGACGCTGCGGTGCCGAGGACGACCTCTCCACGCTCGGGATCGTACTCCCCGACGATCTCCATGACGATGTACGGGCGAGCCTCGCCGTCGTGGACGTCGAGCACGCGCACGACATGCTCCGAGATCACGTCGCTCGCGGCTTGCGCCTCGGCGATCACCTGCTCGATCGCATCGGACTCGCTCTGATCGTGAAATACCTTGATCGCGACGTTCCTCCCGAGCTTGCGATCGAACGCTTGCCAGACCGACGCGGTCGCACCGGTATCGAGGCACACCGCCAGCTCGTACCGCTGCTGCGCGGATTCGCCGAGCGAACGCGGGTCGCGCTCGTCGTCCATCGCGTGCTGATCTGCGTGCAACCACAACAAGGCCTGTCGTCGCATCGCAGGATCGTCGGGAAATTCCTTCTCGAGCTGCGCGACCCACTCGGCCGGGGGACGGCTCGACAGCTTCGCGAGCGTCTCGCGGACGTGCGCGTCACTCACGAACCACCGCCGAGACCTGACTCGATGCCTTGCAGGACCACGAGGTAGTTCGTCCCTTCGAGGATCCGCTTGTTCACTGCGCCCAGGGACAGCCGCAGCTCGGTCGCGATCCGTCGCTGGGTCTGGCCGTTCACGTGGAAGCGGAGCGCCCGACCGATCTGCTTGGCGTTCGTTATCGGGATGCGTACGCGCGGATCGACCGTGCCGTCTTCGAGATCCGTGATCCGGGCTTCGATCCACGTTCGCAGCTCCGCGAGCTCGACCATGTCGGTCAGCGTCGCCTCGTCGGGGAGGGCGATCTGGTGCTCGACCAGCTCCTCGCGCTCACCGCGTCGCCGCAGCTGATCCATCCGATCGAGGATGAACCGCCGGACACTCTCGCCGATGTGCCGATCGCTCGGCGGCAACTCCTTGAGCCGACCCCATTCGCCGCTCTGGATCCAGCGCGCCACCAGCGAGCCGAGGATGTCACGCGTGCTGTAGGAGCCGCGGTAGTTCATCGAGTGCTTGACTCGACGAATGATGCGCTCGAATTGCGCGGCCATCTGATCATCGGCGAGGAGGTCCGTGGTTTGTCGCATCGGCGTAGTGGCCGACGTCCACCCATGAAGACGGCGGCCTCCTTTGTCTGTTCATGCACCTTATCACTCGTCGCGTGCACGCTCCCGTGAACACGGAGCATCCGGCCACGTCCTCGTATGCGAACCACCAGGAGATGATATGACTACATCGAGAGTCTGCTTCGTGTTGCTTGGATGTCTCGTTGCCTCCGCGTGCGCTCCGAAGGCGAAGAAGCCGACGACGGTGCCTCCGGTGGAAGCCGCTTCACGCGAGGTCGCCGACCCGCCCCCTGCGAAGGTGGAGACCACGGCCGTCGCGGCGAGCTCCGAGGTCGGCGTCTCGGACGATCTCGCGAAGCAGTGTCGGTTGCGCTTCTCCAGCCGCGACCAGGCACCGAAATTCGAGTTCGATCAATTCCAGCTGCTCGCGGAAGATCGGAGCGTCCTCGAACAGGTGGCGGAGTGCCTCACGCGCGGCCCGCTCCACGGCAAGGCGGTGCAACTCGTCGGCCACGCCGACCCGCGGGGTACCGAGGAATACAACCTGGGCCTCGGAACGCGACGGGCTGAAAGCGTGAGCAGCTACCTGCAGCGGCTTGGGGTCCCGGTGCAGCAGCTGCAACCGAGCACGCGCGGTGCCCTCGGCGCGACGGGCACCGACGAGGCCGGTTGGCGTGCCGACCGGAGGGTCGATCTCGAGCTGAAGGAATGACGAAAGCGTGAACGCGAGGCCGACGGCGCCGTCCTCTCAGTGAGGTTCACTCGTGGGTCCCGGGTTCCGCACGCGGATGATCGTCGCGCAGAGTGCGCTGGTGATCGGCTGCGTGCTGTCCGCGTTGATTGCCATCATGGCTCTATCCTTCACGAATCGGACCAACGATGCGCTCCTGCAGGCTGGCGATGACATCGCCGCGGTTGACGCGCTCCGGCTACGGCTGACGGGCCTGGCCGAGGCGGGCGAGCGAGTCCTGCTCGCGGACGATGGCCTGGTCGGCTTCCGCGAGCTCGAAGGCGCGGTTGATCGGGCACGCCAGCAGCTGCGAGCGCGTGATCAGGGTGCCTACTTTGCCGCCGAAGCCGACGCACTCGACCGAAATATCGACGATTTCAAGATCGCCGTCGATCTCGCTGCGAGCGCGCCGACCCGCGATCCGCGCACCGCCTTCGTTGCCTATCGTCACGCGATCAAACCCGTTCACGATGCCTTCGAGGCGAGCGCGACCAGGTTCGTCCACAAGCTCGTGGTGCATCGCGATGAGTCGTCCGAGCGTACGACGAAGGTCGCGACGCGGGCGCGCTGGGCTCTGGTGTTCGCAGCCGCCCTGGCCATCGTGATGAACCTCGCTTTCGCCGCGGGAGTGATGCGCGCGCTTGCACGCCAAGGTCAGCGGGCCAAGTCCGCGGCGGAACATGCCACCCGAATGGCGGCCTCGCGGAACGAGCTGCTCGCTGCATCGAAGGACCTGCGGCGTCCGATCGATCTCATCTTGTGCGCCTCCGGCGAGTTGAAAAGCGCACCGAACGCACGCTTGGCCGATGAGATCCACGCCGCCGCCGAGCGCTTGCGCGAGGTAGTCGACGAGCTTCTCGATGTGTCCGGGATCGAAGCCGGAACAGTCGACCTGCGCTGTGAACGCTGCGATGCCACCGCGCTGATCGAGGTCGCGGTCGAGTCCGTGCAAGTCCTCGCCGTAGCGCGCGCGGTCCACGTGCTTGTGGTCGCACCGATCCCGATCCTCGTCTACGTCGATCGCCCCCGCATGGTCCAGGTGATCGCGACCTTGATCGGCATGGTCATCCGAGGCGCTCGCCCGGGTGGGGAGGTCACGGTGACGGTGCGCTCGTCCCAACTAGGTGCGCGGTTCGCGATCAGCAACGCTGGGGCGCCGATGCCGCGGGAGCAGTTGATGACCGAGGAGTCCACGATGGGACTCTATGTCTCCAAGCGTCTCGTCGAAGCGCATGGCGGGCGAGTCGGTGTGGAGGAAAACACTCTGTGGTTGAGCCTCCCGACCGAGCCACGCCTGCTCCGTGACCCATCATCCGGGGGAACGTTCCATGCAGGCGTAGCGTCGTGACCTTACTTGGTCGCGATCTGCGAGAAGCGCCTGGCCTGGCTCTACGCCGAGGGTGGCGCCGAGCATCGCGCCGACGAGCCGGTCTACCCGATCCCCTCCGCTCGCCTGCGCGACCTGGCGAATCGACGTACGCGCGACGTGCTTGACACATGTCAGCGATTCCAGGACCACTGCGCACAGCTCGGCCGAATCGACGACGATTGGCAGGGCTGGCAACCTACGTCCGGCGGAAAGAAGCATGCTGCCGACGAGCTCGATCTGGTCGCCGCGGCGTGGAACGACTTCCTGCACACCGGCGTTCATGACATCTCGTCCGAAGACAGCGAGATCATCAGCTTGATCTCGGATGCGGCGGAGGCCTGCGCGATCGAGCACCCCACGATCCGCGTCAAGGTCGCGCCCACTGACGCCGCGCTCCTGGTCGATCTCGGCAACGGACCGGTCACCACCGCCCTCGCGCTCGGGCTCACCAATCGCAGCCCTCGTGGCGGCGGCCTTGCCGCGCAACTCGAAGCGGTTCGCAAGGCCGCTGGTGCGCGCCGCACGCCCGTGATCGTGCGAACGTCCGAATTCCCAACCGGTAAGGTCTCTGCCGAGAAGCTCGCGTCTTTGCTCCGCGATGGCGGCCGCAAGCACGTGCTCGCGCCGTCCGAGCTACGCGTGCTCGTCGCGATGCGAGCGTTCGCCAAGCACCACGACAAGGCGGTGCTGCAGCGCTGGCGCCAGCGCGATCGTCCGATCACCGGACAAGCAGCGCTCGCCGACGTGTTCGAGCTCGACGTGATCCTCGCGGCCACCCCGGCACAGGCGCCCGCTTCCGGCGCGCCAGCGACGCCACCCACCCCCACGTCGTCCGCGAAGCATCAGACCGCCTCGCCACCCAGCCCGCACGCCACCACCACGCCACCCAGCGCCCCGGCCCATGAACCTTCCGCGTCGCCCGTCGGGACCGCCTCCACCGGCCAGGTACCCGCGCCGCATGCCGCGACACCGCCCCCTGCCACGACACCGCCCCCTGCCACGACACCGCCCCCTGCTACCAAGCCCACGCCACCACGCACCGTGGTGCATGTCGGCATGACCGTTGCGTTTCGGCCGCAGCCGGTCGACCTCCCGCATAGCGTGATGGTGCGCCACACCGGTGTCCTCGGGAGCACCGGCAGCGGCAAGACCACCCTCGCGCTCAACCTCCTCGAACAGCTCCTCGAGGACGGAATCCCGCTCGTGCTCGTGGATCGCAAGGGTGACCTCGCCGGCTACGCGCGCTCCGCCTGGTGGGAGCCCATCCAGGATGCCGAGCGCAAGCGACGTGCTCGCGCCCTCGCGCTGCGTACCGACGTTCGCTTGTTCACCCCGGGCACGCGCGGCGGGCGGCCGCTCGCTTTCGGCGTCGTCCCGAACCTCGACGGCATCGCCGCGCACGAGAGCAGCCGCCTGATCCAGCACGCCGCGTCGGCCCTCGCCGCGATGATGCGCCTCGGCGAGGGCTCCCAGGAGTCCCGCGACGACGAGCTGCTCAACAAGGCCGGACGCTACGACGACAAGCTCTTCAATCGCCTGATCACGGATCTCGAGACCCTGCGCCTCAATGATGGCGAGCTGTTCGATCGCGACGCCGAGCAGCTGTCCGCCGAAGCCCTCCTCACAGGCCCGCCCGACAAGGTACCGCTCTCGATCATCAGCACACGGTTCCTCGGCGACAACGTCAAGGTCCAGGCGTGGGTCGCGCACCTCCTCGTCGAGCTGTCACGCTGGTGTATGCGCCACCCGCGCGACCGCCTCCAGGCCCTCGTGATGCTCGACGAGGCCGACCTGTACATGCCGGCCGGGGCGGCCAAGCCACCTTCGAAGGAACCGCTGCAGGATCTGCTCAAGCGCGCCCGCTCCGGCGGCCTCGGCGTCATGCTCGCGACCCAGAGCCCGGGCGATCTCGACTATCGCAGCCGGGAACAGATCAACACGTGGTTTGTCGGCCGCGTCGGCGAGACTCGCTCGATCGAGAAGCTGAAGCCACTCTTCGAGCGCAAACCCAGCGCGGCGGGCAAGCTCGCCGAGCTCCGGCCCGGTCAGTTCATCGTCCTCCAGGACTCGACCGTGCTGGAGATCGATCGGACCCCTTCCCTGCTGATGACCGATCAAGTCCCCGAGGCCGAGATCCTCTCCCTGGCGGCGGCCTGCCGGCCTCGCACTCCGTGAGCCGAACACAGACGATCGCTTCGCTGCCTATCCTCCACGCCCCGTCGACAAGGCGGGCTCGACCTTCACCATCACCGCCCGCGCGGCGTCGAGCGCAGTGGTTGGTCCAACACCATCGAGAAGGCGCCGGGCTCGAGCGCTACAATCCCCCGATGATGATTCCCCGCTGCTCGCGCGCCGGCGCGCTCCTCGTGGTCCTCGCGCTGGCCGTGCTCGGCTGCGCGGTGCCCGGCGCGCCGGCGCGGCGCCCATCTCCCGCGGACGCAGCGGGCTCGCTCGGGGATGCCACCGAGCAGGCGATCGCCCGCGCCGTGGATGCGCGGAGCGCCGACGCGCTCGTCCTGCTCGAGCGGATCGTGAACATCAACAGCGGCACGATGAACTTCGCCGGCGTGCGGGACGTCGGTGCGGTGCTGCGCGCGCAGCTCGACGCGCTCGGCTTCACGACGCGCTGGGTGGACGGCGCTGCGTTCGGGCGCGCCGGGCACCTCGTGGCCGAACACAGCGGGCCGGGCCCGCGCCTCCTCCTGATCGGCCACCTCGACACCGTGTTCGAGCCGTCGAGCCCGTTTCAGCGCTTCGAGCGGCTGAGCGACACGACCGCGCGCGGCCCCGGCATCATCGACATGAAGGGGGGCGACGTCATCATCGTGCAGGCGCTCGAGGCGCTCAAGCAGGCGGGCGCGCTCGACCGGATGACCATCACCGTCGTGATGAACGGCGACGAGGAGCACCCCGGCGAGCCGCTGTCAGTCGCGCGGCGCGCGCTCACCGACGCGGCGGTCGGCGCCGCCGCGGCGATCGGCTTCGAGGATGGCGATGGCGATCCGCGCACGGCGAACATCGCGCGGCGTGGCGCGTCGTCGTGGACGCTGCGCACCACCGGCACCCCCGCCCACTCGTCGCAGATCTTCCGCGAGGACGTGGGGCCGGGCGCGCTGTTCGAGGCGGCGCGCGTGCTCGAGGCGTTCCGGGTGCGGCTCGCCGGGCAGCCGTACCTCACCTTCAACCCCGGCGTCGCCCTCGGCGGCACCGCGGTGGCGCTGGATGCACCGCAGAACCAGGGGAGCGCGTCCGGCAAGACGAACGTCGTCGCGAAGGAGATGGTGGTGCAGGGCGATCTGCGCACGCTCTCCCCCGAGCAGCTCGCCGCGGCCAAGGCGGTGATGCGCGAGATCGTCGCGCGGCCCTTGCCGCACACCACCTCCAGGATCGAGTTCGAGGATGGCTATCCGCCGATGGCGCCCACCGCGGGGAACCGCCGGCTGCTCGCGCGCTACGACGCCGTGAGCCGCGACCTCGGCCTCGGCCCGGTGACGGCGGCGGATCCGTTGAAGGCGGGCGCGGCCGACGTCTCCTTCGTCGCCGGGCTCGTCCCCATGGCGCTCGACGGCATCGGGCTCGCCGGGGCGGACGACCACACCGACCGGGAGACCGCGGATCTGCGCATGTTGCCGGCGCTGACCAGGCGCGCCGCGCTCCTGATCTACCGGCTGAGCCGGGGCGCGGAGCAGGATCAGCGCGGGAGGCGCGCGCCGCCGTCCGCTCCCGCCAGCTCGGTCGGTGGGTCGGTGCTCGAGGCACTGCTGTCCATCGACGTGCGCTAGCAGATCGCCGATGATCACGCGCCATCACCTCCACCCCGGCGAGCTCCCGCGTGGCCAAAGGACCTGATCCGATGTACGAGATCTCGACCGACCCAGAAGCGATTGCGCAGGCGCGGACCCGAGCCGGCCTGACGCTCGACCCGCTCGAGGCCGCGCTGGATGACCCGCACGAGCTGACCAAGCCCGGGTGCGTACGGCTGGTGCGCCTCGAGCGCGCCCGTCACATCGCCGCGTTGACGGCGCGCGCTGCCACGGGAGCCGCGACCGATCGGTTGAAGGCCGGCATCGTCCTGGCGTTTCTCGACGATCCAGCGGGCGAGCAGACGTTCCACGCGCTCCTCACCGAGGCCGCCACCGACACCGCGCGCTGCGAGCTCCTCGATGGGCTCGCGCACGGGTGGACCGGCGTGGTCAGCGAGGTCGATCTCCCGCCGCACGTTCATCGCCGCCGCGTGGCAGGCGTCGCGCCCGGGATCGCGAACCCCGAGCTTGCCGCGCTGCTCGTGGGGTACCTCGACGATGCGCGGCGGACGTTGCGCGCCAGCGCCGTCGCGGCCTGCTGCGCGCTCGAGCCCGCAGGCGCGATGCCCCGGTTCCTCGAGCTCATGCGAGCGTCGTCCGGCAACCTGCGACGGAGAATGGCGACGGCGCACGCGTTCACGCCGTCGCCAGAGCTCGTCGCGTGGCTCGAGGCAGCGATCTCGGGCGCCGGCAACACCGAGGATCGCGGCGAGCTCGTCGAAGCCCTCGCGATCGTCGGCGGTCGTGACGGCCCGCTCGGCGAGGTTGCCTGCGACTGGCTTCACGCCCAGGTCGCCGGCGCGCCACTCGACAACCATACGCCGTCGATCATGCACGCGCTATCACGGCACCCGCGCGCCGAGCACGCGGCGTTCTACGAGCGCGTGCTGGCGAGGTCGCGCGACACGTCGAGTCGCGGCGATGCGTTGACCGCGCTCGTGCGCATGCGGCCGGCCGCCGAGGCGATCGAGCTGCTCCAGTCGATGGTCGACGACCGGCAGCTGGGGGTTCGCGCGTTCGAGCTGCTCTCCGAGCTCGACCCGGAGAACGTGGTGTTGTTTCGCGTGGTCCTCGAGCGGGCCCGCCAGGCCGATCCCGACGATCGCGCGTGGCTGCTCGGGCGAGCCCGCGCGGCGGGTGCCCCGGCGAGCGCGATCGAGCCCCTCGCGGCCGAGCTCGGCCGCTACGAGCGCTGCGCCCTGCGCTGGCAGCGCACCGCGCGCGATGCGGTGCGCCAGCTGATCTCGATCGGGATCGTGCCGCCGGACACGTCGCTCGACGCGATCGACGACGAGCGGCGCTCGCTCGACACGCTGTACGACGCGCTCGAGACGATCGGGGTCTTGCTGCGGTTCGATACCGAGACCGGCACCGTTCCTCCGCATGGCCACCTGGTGCGTGACTTCGCGTGGCATGCGCGAGGCCGCTTCCAGCCGGCGTGGATCTCCCGATCGGCCGGTACCTACGCCGCGTTCGAGATCGGGAATCAGCTGTTCCAGGTGACGCTCGAGGATCTCGGCGACTACTACGATCATCACGGCGTCGCGGAGGCCGTGAATGCCGCGCTCGCGGCCGGTCACGTCGACGAGCGCTTCCACGCCGTCGCGACCGGCGATCAGGACGCGGGGTATGTCCTCGCGCCCCCTGCAGCTGTGCGCCGAGCCTGCGACGAGCTGGATCTACCCTGGTAGCGGTGCGGGATCCGGCGTCACGTCAGGGGAGCGGGAGGTTGACGATCGACTGAAGCGCTTCGATCATTGCCTTCAAGCGATCGGGCAGGCCGGGTGCAGCGTCGCTTGCCTCGACCCTGTAGGTACTCCCATCGATCTGCACGGACACGTCATAGCTGTACACGTCCATGCAACGGGAGCACGAATAGATCGGGCACAGCGTCGGGAACTGCGCGGCCCTGGCCTTTCCGACGAGGTCGTCGAGCGTCGCCGGATCGAGCTGCCCTTGCTCGGTGCCGCGCTGGTTCGTGGTTCGGGTCAGCGTGCCATCCGGCTTGATCTGTAATGACGTGCCATCGCCGCCTCCGCCGAACCCGCCGGTGACCTGGTAGTCGATATCGCCGATCGTCGCACCATCGGCCACCAGACCGCCACCGAGGGGCTCACAAGCACTTCCTGGAGCGCTGTCTGGGTTGCCGGCATCGCTGCGATCACCGGCATCGGAGCGATCGCCGCCATCGGAGCGATCGTTCCCGCAACCGACTACACCGACAAGAAGTCCCACACCGGCCACCAGTCGCAGTGCCACCATGCGCCCAGTAAAGCACACGGCGTGCCGCCGGGCCACAGCTTCGCCCCGAAGACCGAGGCGGCAGAGCGCAGCATTTCGATGCGGGGTCGGAACCGAGCGGCTGTTCGGCGGTTCGCCGACGTCGCCGATCCTGTGGCGAGATCCTGACGACTGAACGTCTTGATCGATGGGTTAGAGAAGCGTGCCGTTCGACGAGATCGCGACGATCGTGTCGCGCGCGCCCGACGCCGCGCGCCAGCTCGCGAGCCGCGCGCGCCGGCGCGTCCAGGCCAGCCACCGGACACCGATCTCGCGAGCCAGCGCCACGTCGTCGAGACGTTCATCGCGGCGCTGCGGCGCGGCGACGTCGAGGGCCTGATCGCGATCCTCGATCCGGAGGTCGTCGGCCGCGCGGGCGACGACACGGGGAACGTCCGCGAGGTCCGCGGCGCCCGCACGTGGGCCTCGGGTGCCGTCGCGTTCGCACAGCTCGCGAACCGCATGGCTCCGGCCCTGATCGATGGCTCCGTCGGGCTCGTGATGGCACCGAAGGACCGGCTGTTCCGCGCGCTCCGCTTCACGTTCGAGGGCGATCGCATCACGCGCGCCGAGGTGATCGCGGATCGCGCGCGGCTCGATGCGCTGGACATCGCGGCGATCGAGTGGCCTGCCCCGACGGGAAACAGCAGTAGCCCATGACGCCCTGCGTGCCCGGCGCGCCGTTGCAGACGAACCCCGCCGGCAGCGGCGCACCGCCGACCCTGAGCTCCTACCAGCGCGCCACCTTGGCCACCGAGTTTCGTTGCGATTCGTCTACCGATCAGGCGCTTGCCAACCTACGCGGCCGTTCAGCGTCTGATCCATCGGTAGGTACTTCCGCGAGAAGGAAGCTGCATGGCGCTGAAGCGCGGCCGGGCGAGACCACGACCCGCTGAGGCAGCGAAGCCGTCCTGGGATCGGCTGTCCTGGCGTTCGCCACAGGCCCTCCGGAGCCATCGGATCAGCCGCTGAGGGTCTGTCGCGAGCTTGAGCCTTGGAGAGGCGTCGAAGCTGCCTCGGCACATGCAGCATCAGTCTTCCACTGACAACGATGCTGCCGTGCAGCAAGGTGCGCTGAAAAAGGCGGTATCTGGTCTGGTGCCGTGAATCGTGTTGTTCCGGATCGTATGAATGACGGCCTCCGAGGTTTACTATCGGCGCAATGGGGCACCTGGAGCTGTTCGCCCAGCGGACGTTCGCCGAGGAGACGGAGCGCATCACAGGGGGCGCGGCCGGCTGGCAGGATCCGCCCGAGATCAGGCTGGAGAAGGTTACGAGTGACGGCTTCCTCGTGATCCGCCGGCCACACCTGCTGGAGCGCCTGGCAGCGCCGTGGCCGGAGGCGCAGCCTCACGGCGAGGTGATGCTCGAGCTGAAGATGGCCGGCAATCACCTCGATCGCGAAGCGGTCGAGCGAGCGCTGCTCCGGCGGCAGGCGCGGCAGGTGCAGCGGGTCCAGGAGCAGGACGCGCCATGGCTGGGTGAGGAGCCGCTCTGGCTCGTGGCCCCACACCTGCCGGGGTGGCTGCAAGAGATGCGCAGGCCTGCGTGCTTCGCCCCGGGTTGCTACTGGATCGAACCGCAATGGCAGAGGTTCTTGTGGATCGCGGCGAACGAGCTGCCCCTCCTCGACGAGCTGATCCCCTTCCTGATGTCA
>Ga0137459_1000353_pt1 | contig 16722 bp, 14 predicted proteins | sample EasRivERMGT700_2_FD_104908 | JGI IMG/M metagenome (GOLD analysis project Ga0137459, IMG submission 104908) | Soil microbial communities from meander-bound floodplain in the East River, Colorado, USA - East River MetaG ERMGT700_2 | ecosystem: Environmental > Terrestrial > Soil > Floodplain ...
AATACTTGCGCTCCTCGATCAGCTGCTGGACGCGCCCGAGGCGCCGCTCCGGCGGAAGCATGTAATGCTCGCCTGGAATGCATGGGCCGGCGGTGTTGAATGACAGCGGCAACGGGGAAGCCTGGCAGCGGGCACAGCGCCGCCGCAAGGCATCTCGAAACGCGGGCCATCATCGCTGAGGCCACGCTGGCGAAGGTCACACCGTGTCTCGCGACATGGCTCGCGGCTCATCTTCACAGCGTGAGCGGGGGCCTCCGCAAGCGGCGCCCGGTCGCGGCGAACACAGCGTTGGCAACGGCAGGGGCGACACACCGGGCACGGGGCCTGTCCGACACCACCGGGGCTCCGTGCTCGGCACGCTGTGGGGCTCCACAACGTGTGCGTCGGCCATGGTCACCAGCCGGTAGTCGGCGAAGTTGCGTTGAACCACGCCGTGTTCCACGGGTCCAGTACCTCGCGCTCGTGTGGGCGTCGGTGCGAAGAGCGGAGGTTTGATACAATCCCTGCCCATGGCCTGGTTCTCGGACCTGCTACGCGGCGGCGACGGCGAGCTCGGCTGGGACGATCTGGTACGCCGCGTCGTCGACGCGATCGCGAGCTTGCGTCGCTACGGCCCGCGCGGAGAGACCGCGTTTCCGCCCGAGGTCGTCGTGCGCATCACCGTGCCTGAGGGTGCTGCCGCGATCGTCCAGGGCTTCCTCGATCGCCCGGATCTCGATCGCGAGGTCGCCGCCGGGCTCGCGAATCGGTGCGATGCGAGCCCCGACGTGCTCCCCGCGCGCGAGTACGCGTTGTCGATCGCCGATCGGGTCGCGGTCACCGCGAGCGAGGGCACGCCGAAGCCGTGGCAGATCGTGATCGCCGGCGGCGACCTCGACGGCCACACCCTCGCGCTGCCGGCCGCCTGGTCGGAGCTCGCGTTCGGCCGTGGGCCCTGGCACGGTGCCGACCACGGAGCGCGCAACGATCTCGTCGTCTGCGAGCGCACCGAGTTCGTGAGCCGGCGCGCCGGGAGGCTGGCTCGCGTGGGGCATCAGCTCGAGGTCGTCTCGCTCGATCAAGGTGACGAGTTGGTCGTGCGGCGCGCCTCGGGCGAGGCGATCCGACCGGCCCGCACCGCCCGTGGCCGGACCGTCGTCGGCACCGGCGACGCGATCGAGCTCGGCGATGGTCGTGGCGGCGCACTGCGCTTGATCGTCCAGCGGCAATGACATGAGCGCACTCAGCCAGGATGGCCTCGATCAGTTCCGCGTTCGCTTCGGCGAGCTCGCGCGCGTACGCCGCGGCCAGGCCGTCCAGATCGATCCGTTCCTGATCGCGCAGGCGATCGGCCAGGTCATGCGCGCGTGCAACGTGCGCTCGGCGACCGGGCGGCCGATCGTGTGGAACGAGTACCGGATGATCCTCGCGCGGCGGGACTTCGATCGGATCTGGCCGCTGCAGGTGCCGCTCGAACGCGATCTGAAGACCGTGCTCGCGCAGGAAGCGAAGGCGCGCGAGGCCGAGCTGGTCGGTGAGCTGCGCGTGACGGTCGTGTTCGACGAGGCGGACGAGCTCGCACCGGGCGAGGGTGTCGTGCGCGTCGCGTTCGTGCCGACCGACAAGCTCGCGGCGCCGCGCGCCGGAGAGCTGACCATGCGGCTCGACAGCTGGGCGGTCGCGGGCGAGCTCGAGGTGCGCGCGCCGGCGCCTGCCGACACCGTGATCGTCGACGACCTCACGGCGTCGAGCTATCTGTTGCGCTGGCCCGGGGGCGAGGCCAAGGTGGTCCTCGGAGCAACCCTCGTCGTTGGCCGGCCGCATGCCGAACCGCCCGCGCGGTTCATCGCGCTCGCGGGTGCGGGCGCGAAGGTCAACAAGCAGCACTTCTGGATCGCGGCCGGCCCGACGAGCGTGCGCATCGGACGGTTTGCGAAGGCGAACCCGGTGCATGTCAACGGTCAGCCGGTCGGCGCGGGGGAGGACGTCGAGGTGGGTCTCCCCGCCGAGATCTCGCTGTCTCGGAGCGAGCTCGTGCTCTCCGTGCAGCGGAGATGAGGGCGCGCTGGCTCGTCCTCGAGCTCGCCGCCCTCGCGGCGTGCGTGGTGATCGCGTGGTGGCTCTCGCACGTCGCGACGAATGCCTGGCTCGCGCGCGTCGCGCGCCTCGGCCTGCATGCGCCGGACGTCGACGCGGTGCGCGCGCTCGCGCGACGAGCAAGCCTCTACGTCACCGCCGGTGTGACGGTGCTCGCGGCAGCGCGCTTGCTCGGACCCGGGTTCCGGCGGCTCCGGGGGCGCCCGGCGGATCCGGTCGAACCCGTCGCCGTGCCGTGGGTCCTCCCCGCGGCCGTTGCGGCAACGCTGTTCGGGTTCGCGGTTCACCTCGCGACGGTCGAGGTCTCGGGCGGCATCGCGGAGGTCCCGAGCGCGGCCGGCTTCGCGCAGGGCTTCCTCGTCGGTTGCCTCGCGGCCGCGGGCATCCTCGTCGTGCCCCTCGATCTCGCGCAGCTCGCGTCGCGCGCGCACGTGCCGATCGCGATCGCGATCGCCGCGGTCCTCGGCGCGCTCGCGGTCGCCGGCGCTGGTCCGGCGGGGTCGGGCACGCGCATCAACCTGGGGCCCGTGCAGCCGATCGAGGGGGTCAAGCTGCTCGCGATCGTGTTCCTCGCGGCCTACCTGGGCGCGCGCGCGCCCAAGCTGCGCTGGCAGCGGCGTCGGTTGCTCGGCTTGCGGTGGCCGCGTGTCGAGCTGCTCGTGCCGGCGATCGCCGTGCTGCTCGGGATCGTCGCCGGGCTGCGCCTCGTCGGCGATCTCGGCCCGGTGCTGCTGCTCGCGCTGGTGTTCCTCGGGATGTTCTTCGTCGCGAGCCGCGCGACCGGCTGGGTGGTCGTCACGATCGCGATCCTCGCCACCGTGCTCGTCGTGCTCGGCCACTGGCCGGGGCTCGCCGGCAGCGGGACGGTCAAGACGCGGCTCGTGATGTGGCACGCGCCGTGGACGAACGGCATGACGAACGGGCACCAGCTCGGCCAGGGGCTGTGGGCGTTCAGCGCGGGTGGCTGGCGCGGCCAGGGGCTCGCGCACGCCGCGACACCGCTCGTGCCCGCCGGCAAGACGGATCTCGTGCTCGCCACCTTGACCGAGCAGCTCGGCGCGTGCGGGCTGATCGCGTACCAGCTCGCGCTCGCGGCGATCGTGTTTGGCGCGCTCCACCTCGCGGCGCGCAGCCGCACCGCCGAGCGCGTCCTGATCGCGAGCGGGATCGCGATCCTCGTCCTGGCGCAGTGGCTCGTGATCCTCGGAGGCGCGCTCGGCCACCTGCCGCTCACCGGGATCGTGGTGCCCTTCGTCTCGGCAGGCCGGAGCAGCATGGTCATGCTCGTCGCCGTGACCGCGATCGTGGTCCGCCTGTCGATCGACGCGCGCGTGCGCGCCCCATCAGCCGAGCTCGCCGAGCTCCACGCCGCCGTGCGTGGCCTGCGCAACGTCGCGGCCGTCGCGATCGCGCTCGCAGGCGCGGCCGGCGTCGTGGCCGCGACCGTCGATCGGGTCGAGACGAGTGCACGCGGCATCGTCACGCGCCTGCGCGACGGCACGCTGATCCACCGCCAGAATCCGCGCCTGATCGCACTGGCCGGGCGGATCCGACGCGGGCCGATCCTCGATCGCAACGGCGCGCCGCTCGCGAGCAGCGCGACCACGGCGGCGCGGACGTATCCGCTCGCCGCCGCCATGGGCACGTTGCTCGGCGTGTCGCCGAGTCGCGTGCTGTTGCCGAGCTGGGCGGCCGAACGCCAGTTCGACACGCGCTTGCGCGGTTACCCCGAGCGGACCGACGGGCCTCGCTATCGCGAGCTCGACGTGGGCGCCGGCAACCGGCCGTTGCCATGGCCGGACCTGCGCGAGCTCGCCGCGCTGCTCGATCTCGACGAGGCCGCGCGCGATGCCGCGATCGCGGCGCGAGATGCAGACGTTGCATCGCGCTCGGTGCGCTTGACGATCGATGCCAGGCTCCAGGCGAAGCTCGCAGCGCTCGCCGGCGACGCGGTCGCCAAGCACCGGCGGATCGCGGTCGCCGCGGTCGTGATCGACGTCGACACGGGGCAGGTCCTCGCGCGCGTGCAAGCTCCCGACTACGATCCCGAACACCCGAGCTGGCAAGACCACGTGCTCGCCGAGGACGCGGCGTTCCTGCAGCGGTTCCGCGGCGCCTACGGCGAGTGGCCCGACAAGACCGGGGTCCAGGGGATGTTCCAGGCCGGCTCCATCGCGAAGTTGTTCACCGCGGTTGCTGCGGTCCGCGCGGGAGCCGCGGGATCGCGGTTCGCATGCCGCGAGGCCGACGCACAGGGGCCGCTGTTCACGCTGCCGGGCTGGCCCAGGCCGATCCACGATCACTCGGGCGATCGGCCGCATGGCTCGCCCGATCTCGTGCAGGCGGTCGCCGTCAGCTGCAACGTCTACTTTGCGCAGCTCGGGCTCGCGCTGGGGCCCGATCCGCTCGCGGCACTTCGTCGCGATGGGCTCGAGGTCGGCTACGCCGCCACGCTCGTTCCGGGGGCGGCCGGTACGCGGCAGCTCGCGTCCACCGCGTTCGGCCAGGGCGCGATGGTGATGAACGTGACGCAGGCCGCGCGCATGGTCGCCGCGATCGCGGCGGGTGGCCGCTACCTGAAGTGTCCACCGACGATGGAGCTCGGCGCTCCCTGCGCGGAGCTGTCGCTGGTCTCCGATCCAGCCGCCCTGCGGGCCTTGCTCGAGGGCATGCGCCGCGTGATGACGGCGGGAACCGGAGCGGGGCTGACGCCGCCTGCGGGGGTGCGCGTGTACGGCAAGACCGGCACCGCGGATGTCGGCGGCTTTGCCGGCGAGGAGCCCTTCGGGATCGCTCGTGGCGCGACGGCGTCGCCGCATTCGTGGTTCGTCGCGTTCGCCGAACCGGCGACGATCTCCGAGCTCTCGCCGGTCGCGGGCAAGCGCCTCGCGATCGCGGTCGTCGTGCCGCGCGGCGGCACGGGAGCCTCGGCGGCAGGGCCGCTCGCGATGCAGATCCTCGCCGTCGCGCGCGAGCTCGGCTACCTGCGCTGAGCGTGTATGCGCTCCGCCCACCAGCACGCCAGGCCGCCCTTGCGTTCTCACCTCGTGCGCGGTGATCATCGGGACGTGTCGAAGGCAAGCCCTGGGGGCGAGACCGCGTCCCTGCGAGGTGGCTCGCTCGTTCGGTCGCAGACCAAGGTCATTCGCGGCGAACGGATGACCACGCCTGATGGCACGGAGCACGTGCCCGATCTGCCGCGCCTCGGGCGATTCCAGGCGGTGGCCGAGCTCGGCGCCGGTGCCATGGGCACGGTGTATCGGGCGCAGGACGACGTGCTCGGCCGAGCGGTCGCGATCAAGATGTTGCACGCCGGCAACGAGCTCGAGCTCCGCGAACGGTTCCTGCGCGAGGCACGCGCGATCGGCGCCGTGCACCACCCGCACATCCTCGCGATCTACGATGCGGGCACGGAAGGCGAGACGCCGTACCTCGTCGTGGAGCTCGCCTCCGGTGGATCGTTGCGCGATGCCATCAAGGCCGGGCCGCTCTCCGTCGACACCGTACGCCATGTCGGGATCCAGATCGCGCGCGCGCTGGGGGCGGCGCACGCGGCAAACATCCTGCATCGCGACGTCAAGCCGGCGAACATTCTGTGCACGCAAGATCGCGTGTGGAAGCTCGCCGATTTCGGGATCGCGCGGCTGCCGGATTCGACGCTCACGATCACGGGGCAGTTCCTCGGCTCACCGTCGTATGCTGCGCCGGAATCCCTGTGTGCCGGCGAATTCAGTCCAGCGTCCGACGTGTATGGCCTCGGCGCGACGCTCTACGAGGCACTGACGGGCGCTCCACCTCACGGCGATCACGACATCCAGTCGCTGGTGCGCAAGCTCGAGCAAGACCCGCCGCCGTTGCGCGGGCGTGTGGCCGTCCCCGGCGCGCTCGGTGATGCCATCATGGCCTCGCTCGCTCGCGATCCGGAGCAGCGACCATCCGCCGATCAACTCGCGCACCTGCTCGCCTCGTCGAGCGAGCCCGCGTCCCGAGCCGTGGCGCCCCCTGCCGTGCGGTCTCGCACGCGCAAGCTCGCGATCGCCGGAGTCGTGGCTGCCGCGCTGCTGATCACGTTGCTCGCGACGAGAGGGCGATCGCACCCGACTCCGCAGGTATCCCCGCTCGACCCACCGCCGCCAAGCACCGGGTCCGGCACGGTCCAGGCCGATGAGCCCGCGGCTCCGAACGCACCGGAAGATCCGACCGCAGACCCGACTCGGCCGACGGTCGTCGACCAGTATGGCAATCCCGTGGACGAAGAGACCGCACGTCGCGTGCTCGACCAGATCGAACGTGACAGTCAGGACGAGCGGGGAGCCCGAGGTTGGGGCAAGCGCAAGCACAAGGGCCGCGGCGACTGATCCGAGCACCGGCGACTACAGGCCCGAGTTGCACGATCAGCTCGCGAAAGCACGCGCCTACCAGGAAGCGATGGGGAAGGCTAAGCGGCGTCGGCCAGCCGCCACGGATTCCCGGCGGTATCGCTCGTCGTCGCGAGCGCCTTGGCATAGGCCTCGGCGAGGATCGGGACCGTGTCGACCGAGGATTTCACGCCCTTGTCACGCAGCAGCTCGGCGGCCAGGAACTTGGCCCGCAACGTCACCTGGCCGTCGAGCAGGAGCTCCTGCAGGGGCGCCTGGTGCTTGCCTTGCAGCCAGATCGCGTCGGCGCGGCTGTGATCTGCGGCCAGGAACAGACTATCGTATCCCGCCGCGACGAGGCGGGCTTCGAGATCGGAGGCTTTCTGCTCCGTCATGTTGCCGGGTCCCTTTCTATCCGCGCTGGCGGTGCAAGCCAGCAGAACCGCAAGTAGTAACAGGACGCCCCTCATAGTTACCGTTCATCGCGCAGATTGGCCATGTCCGCGCGTGGGCCCGCCGGACGCCGTCGTTCCGTTATTCCACAGCTCGGCCGACTTCATGAAGCTGGAGCTCGGCACACCCTGGGAGATCACCTTCAGCGGGAGCTTCGTGAACGTACCTGCGCTGTCGGTCCGCCAGCCCCACTCGACCGAGCCATAGTATGAATCCTTCTGATTGCCTTTGATGGCCAGTGCAGTGGTCTCGTAGATCTGGGCAGAATCCGTGGCTCCGTTGTTCAATCCGGTGTCATCGTTGAGTAGGGCGTCCTGTTCCTTCAACGCGCCCGAACCATCGGTGTACCGGAAGCCGTGCTTGCCCCAGTCATTCTTCTTCGTGACGTCCGGATCGGGCAGGGTCTGATCGAGGCGCGTATCGCCGGCGGGCGCCCCTTCGGCGGCATACAGCGGGTTGCGGTTGTAGTCCGCCTGATCGATGTGCGCGCCCTCATCGGTCTCCCCGGTCGGCTGTCAGATGGATCTGACCGAGTGGCAGGCGCCGGCGCCCTTCGATTGCAAGTTCCTGGGCAGCGACGCGACCCTCAGCATGCCCCGGCGCCGCCTCGCCGGCCAGCCGGTGGCGCAGGATCTGTTCGTCTATTCGCTCCAGCGGATCAATGGGAGTGTCCATCTGACCTTCATGAACGGCACGTATCTGCCGGTCGTCAGCGCGGAAGTGGGCGACACCATGGGCGCTTGCAATATCCTCACGGAGGTAACCGCCACGGCCCATGCACGCAAGACGCCGCTCAAGGCCACGGTGTTCTCGCAGTGCCGCAGGACGGGCACGGTCAACTACACGCCGAAGGCGAACGACGTCTTCCGGTTCTCCGATGCGACGTGGAGCTGGCAGGAAGATATCGGCCAGGTCCTCCTGACCGGCCAGCGGACGCTGCGGGTCATCGTCGACCCCGTCGACTACACGCCCGAGTTGTTATCCAGCAGTGCGCGCTGCCCGGTGCTCGGCGGCGGTAGCAACGAGTTCACCGTCGGTTTCGATATCGAGTTCGATGTGTATACCGGCGAGATCAACAGTATCAAGCCGGGCCTCGACTGCTTCGTCTGCTGAGCGGCCCGCCAGCGATCAACGGCAGCACGATGGCGCGCCAAGCTGGTCCGCCCAGCCTACGTCGTCCTTGCCCCAGGCTGCCTCGGCGAGCGCGAGCGCGCGGGTCAGGATGGGCTGAGTCAGCAGCCGATCAGGTGCACGTGGTGGCCGCGGTGCTCCAGTGATAGAATTTCGCGATGCAAGAGGGCGGTCGATGAGAACCGGCGAACGACGAGTCGGAGCGGGGACGATGGCGGAAGCGGGGACCGCGGCCAAGGGCGCCACGGCACCAGGCAAGATGACGCTCGTCGAGAGTCTCATCAGTCGAGGCGGAACGTCGCAAGCCGGTAGCGACCCGGCAGGACCGCCGGCGAGCGTGGAGATCGAGGCCGGTGTACTGGTCGACCTCCTCATCGCACGGAGAGAGCTGGACAACGAGGCCGGCACGCAGGATGGCGAGGCCGACGATGGCGGCGCGGAAGGTGGAGAACACGTCGTACAGAAGGCGACCGCTGATGACGGCGCGGGTCGCGAAGCCACCGCCGCGGGTCCCACGGCGCTCGCCGGCTTCCGAGGTCCGGCAGAATCGCTACCGCACCGCGGTCGCATCCAGCAGCTTTTTGGCCGGCACTCGGTCGGCGACGTCCAGGCGCATGTCGGCGGTCCCGCCGCCGAGTCGGCGGCCACCCTCGGAGCACGCGCATACGCCGCCGGAAATCAGGTAGCGTTTGCCGAGTCACCCACGTTGCACACGGCGGCTCATGAGGCCGCCCACGTGATCCAGCAGCGCGGCGGCGCGGCTACCGTGCAGAACGCAGGGCGTGCGGGCGACCGGTTCGAGCAGCACGCCGATCGGGTCGCAGACATGGTCGTTGCGGGGCGTTCGGCGGAGGCGACGCTCGACGAGATGGCGTTCACCGGCGGCGGGTCTGCCAGCGAGCCGGTCCAGCATGAAGGCGGACTCCCCGAGCCGCCGTTCGGCGACGACAAACTCAACGGGCTCACCAAGGAACAGCTGCAGGAACTCTACGACAAGTATCACAAGACACACCCCGCCGAGGCGAACAAGGTCAAGAAGTGGCAGAAGTCAATGGGATTCCGTGGCTCGTCGCTGAAGAAAGGCGGCAAGGCGAAGAAGTTCCTGCGCAAGGCCGGCAAGGCTGCGAAGGTGATCATTCCGATTCTCTTCCTTCATGACTGGTACGAGCACGGCTTCTGGGAAGCCTCGAAGAACACGGCCAATGACGTCCTGTGGCCGCTTTCGGAGCTCTGGAACTGATGAGCGAGCTGCCTCCGGAGGTCAGGCGCTGGCTGGCCGCACTGTCGAGTGAGAGCTCGGCCGAGCGGAGCGACGCCGCCGAAGCACCTCCGGCCGTAGCGTCGAGCGATGAGGTCGTTGCCGCGCTGGTGCCTCTGCTTCAGGATCCGATCGACGTGGTACGGCTGTGCGCGGCGGAGACGCTCGGCCGGTACCCTGGGCCGCAGACGGTGGCCGCCCTGCGTGCCTTCGTCGCGAGTGAGACGGATCCGCTTGCCAAGGCACACGGGTTGTCATCGCTGGGGCTGGTCGGTACGAGTCAGGACTTCTCGGTGCTGCTGTCGCAGACGGCCGAGGATCGGCCAGCGCAGATCAGGATCCATGCGCTCGCCGGTGTCTATGAGCTCGTGCGCCGCGGTGTGAAGCATGGTTTGATGGCGCTGCTCGGGAACGAAGCTGTCGACGTGCGCGTGTCTGCCGCCGAGGCCCTGGCGACGGTGCTGGAGCCCCGCGACGACGGAGATGCCGTGCAGCGCCTCGAGCAGTGCGCAGAGCGTGAGGTCTTCGAGGCGCGGCGCGAGGACATCGCGGCAGCCATCCGACGCGTGACGTGCGTCGACGACGACCAGTGATAGTGGCAGCGCGGGATCTCCCTCGCGCTCATTTGACGGGGACGGTGTCTCATTTGTCTCGTTCCGCCCGGTAGACAGACGAGACAAAGAGACACCGTCCCCATCAGTCACGGCCAGGCAGACAGACGAGACAAATGAGACACCGTCCCTATCAGCCGCTCCGCCCTTCGATGTGGACCAACCTGGAAACGCGGCTCGCGTGGCCTTCCACGGAGTTGGACGGGCCGTGCGGGGCGACGACACGACAGCCTCCGAGCTCGCCAGCGTCGTGCGTGACGTGGCGGATGACGAGGCGATCGGCCGGCGCGCACGCGCCTTCTCCGCCCAGTTCGCGGATCAGCGAACGAACGAAGACCTCACGGCTCGGCGGCAGGCGAGCTCGACCCGAGCGACCTCGTGAGGTTCATCGCCGGCGTGCGCGGCGCCTGATCACGACCCCGGCGACGAGCAGCACGAGCCACGCGGCGCCGGCCGTGCGCGTCGCCTGACAGCCGCCCGAGTCCTTGTCGCCCACCGGGGGCGGCGCGCAGGCATCGCCCTTGCCGTCGTGATCGGTGTCGGCCTGATCGGCGTTGGCGGTCTGCGCGCAGTTATCCGCCGCGTTCGCGACCCCGTCGCCGTCGACGTCGTCGTCGCACGCGTCGCCCTTGCCGTCGCCGTCGAGGTCGGCCAGGTTGGTGCTCGAGGCCCGCGGACAGTTGTCCGCCGTGTTCGCGACCCCGTCGCCATCGAGATCGTCATCGCACGCATCGCCCTTGCCATCACTGTCGAGATCGGTCTGGTCGGGGTTCGCGACCCGCGCGCAGTCGTCGTTGGCGTTGGCGATGGCGTCGCCATCGACGTCGTCGTCGCACGCGTCACCCTTGCCGTCCTGGTCGAGGTCGGCCTGGTCGGGGTTGGCCATGCCCGCGCAGTTGTCGGACACGTTGGCCACGCCGTCACCGTCGAGATCGGCCTCGCAGACGTCGCCGATGCCATCGCCGTCGGTGTCGCGCTGGTCGAGGTTGGCGCCGAGCCGGCAGTTGTCCGCGCCGTCGGGGACGCCGTCGCCGTCATCGTCGGCGTCGCACGCGTCGCCGAGGCCGTCGTGGTCGAAGTCGAGCTGGTCCGGGTTGGCCAGCCCCGGGCAGTTGTCCTTGTTGTTGGCGACCAGGTCGTTGTCGTCGTCGAACGGCTCGGGCGTGTAGCGCAGCGTCTCGGCGATGTCGCCGGTGGTACCGGCGAACGTGCCGCCGCCCGCGATCAGCACCGAGCCGTCGGGCAACAGGCTCGCCGTGTGCCCGTCGCGCGCCTGCGGCAACGGCACCGACCATGACCATCGCCCGGTGGCGGGGTCGAAGATCTGGACGTCGGGCTGGGCCTGATAGGGCGACTCCGTGTAGCCGCCGCTGATCATCACCCGGCCGTCGCTCAGCCGCGTGGTCGTGACGTTGTGCATCGGGGCCAGGAGCGGTGCCGCGGCGGTCCACATCCCGGTCGCCGGGCTGAACATGCTGGTCGCCACCGGGGCGACGCCGCCGATCGCCAGCACACGGCCATCCACGAGCAGGACGAGGCGATCGGGCACCCGCGCCTCGCCGAAGTCGGCCCACGTGTCGGTCGCGGGCGTGTAGATCTCCGACGCCGTCGGAGGGACATACCTGTCCAGGAAGTCCAGGTTGAAGCCGCCGGTGCTGAACACCCGGCCGTCGGGCAGCTGCACCGAGAGCCCGCCCCTGAAGTTGCGGTACGGCGTGGCGCTGCGCGCGCCGGTGAGCGTGTGGAAGGTCGGTGTGTAGGAATCCGGGATCCCACCGAGCCGGCTCCCTCCGACGATCATCACCTGCCCGGGCCGGTGCTCGTAGACCGACGCCCACGCGTGCGTCTTGTACGACTGTCCGAGCGTGATCCACGCGTCGCCGGCGGGATCGTACTGGAACAGCGAGTCGGTGTAGTTGGCGGTGACCACGACCTTGTTCGAGGCGAGCCGGCCCGCGCCGACGTCGTCGAGGATGTACGGCGCCGTGGCGGCGGCGGTCCACTGCTGGGTCGCCACGTCGTAGCGCTCGACGGCGCCCTGCGGGTAGCGCGGCGTCGTGGAGCTGTTGTTGATGCCGCCGATCAGCAGCACGTCACCATCGGCCAGCACGATCGCGGCATGGTTCCTTCGGGGCGCGGTCAGCGGGCCCGCGGCGATCGATCCGGCGTGCGCAGACCCCGCAGCGCCGTGGACCAGGAGCAGCGCGAGCGCGCCGACAACGGCCCCGCGATGAACGTCAGATGTCATGCGATCTCCATCGGCGGACCATAGCTGCGCCGCGTCAGAAAGGCTGGCAGCGACCGCGGCCGCGTGACCCGCCACACAGTCAGCGTCGAGCCGGCCGCCGATCACCCGCAAGACCGCCGGTTCCCGATCGCCGTGATCCGGTCATCATCGGTGGCGCGATCCGCGTGTCGACTTCGTGATCAAACCTCGTGGACGCGGCCATGGGGTCCACAGGAGGTGTGCATGCCGCTCGCGAAGGCCCGATGGCACGTGATGCTGATGGTGACGCTGGGGCCATCGCCGGCGAAGACCGACGTCGTCCTCGACTATATGACCGGCAATGTCAGCGACGTTCCGGTCGGGACTCTCCGGACCCTCGTGAACGGGCTCAAGAACTTCGGTGACGCGACGGCCACGATCACGCGGATCGAGCTCACGGGGGCAGACGCTACGTAACCACCGGTCGCGAGGGTGGTCGATGGATCGAGGAGCGAGAGCCCGGATGGCGCATGAGCGATGGCCTGACCGCCGTTGCGTGCGCAGCTGTCCGGGCTGGCCACCTTCCGTCGGCTCGGTTCGGTATCCCAGCGGTGCCCGTCATCGGACGCGCGCGCAACCCGATGTGCGGCAGACCCACGCACGGGCGCCGGCCGCAAGTAAGACGGCGTCGCACGACTCCGACCAGTCGAGCACCCGCACGTCGCGCTGCTCGGTGGGCAGCTGCGCACGCCAGCCGTTGCCGCGCACGGTCGCACCATCGAGGACCGGCACGCAGACGGCGGCGCCGCCGGCGTTGCCGGCCGGATACACGCGCTGGCCGCCCAGGTCGATCGCGACCCAGGCTCGCGCATCGCCGCGCAGCCGCAGCGGCCGCTCGTCTTCGCAGCACCCCTCGGCGTGGAGTACGGTCGCGCGGCACGATGCGTCGAACTGGACGAGCGAGCCGTCGACACCCGTCACGACGGCTCCGTCGGAGAGCGCCAGCACCGAGCTTGCGCCGCGCGGCTGTGCACGCCAGCGCTCGGCCGGCGGCGCCTTCCAGCTGCAATGGCGCTGCGCGACTCCCTCGACGAGCCACCACACCTCCGCGCTCGGAACCCGGGCTTCGGGCCATGCCGCAGCCACGACGACCTCGGCCGGCTTGGCGCCGCTGGCCAGCGCACCGATTCGCGCCGGCGCCACCCAGCTCCGATCACCGGCGGCGCTGTGCAGCCACACGCGCGGTGGATCATCGATGATGCCGAGCAAGACGCCCGAGGCGGTCAGCGTGCCGGCGCCGACGAGGCCAGCCTGGGTCTTCGCACCGGCGGCACGATCCGGCGGTGCGCTCGCCGGATCCCCCGAGGCCTCGGTCGACGGCGAACGACCGCATGCGGTGCTGGCCAGGAACACGCCGGTCCACAGCCCCCGGATCATCAGTACCCAGCCTCGAAGATGGAGCGGAATGCCTGCTGATAGTACTGGAACCGGATCGCATTCGCGCGCGGCTGGTCCCATTCGCCGGTCTTGACCTGGCGGTGCAGCGCCCAGGTCGGCAGCGCTGGCGTCGAGCCATCGGGATCGGCATTGCCTGCCATGCTGCGTCCAAGCATCGTGTTGAACCGACCCGAGCCCATGTTCCATCGCATGTACGACATCGCGTCGAGATCGTTGCCGCTCGCGGTCGTGCCATGGGCCCCGAGATCGGCGGTGGTGCTGCCGCGGTTCTCTCGAAAGAACGCATCGACAAGCATCAGCGACAGCGCCTGAAAGCGCGGTCCGGCTGCGACGGTGAACCCACTACCGGCCACCGCCGGCGGGGTCACGGTGAGCTGTGCGTCGATCTCGGGGCCGATGTCGCGCGGCAACCTGCCGGCGGCGAGCTGCGCTGCAATCCCGGAGTGAAACGCCGCGTCGTGGGCCGCACCCGAGCCCGGCGCGAAGCTGGCGGCGTTGTCACCGGCCCCCGCCGTGAAGTGGATGTAGTGATCGGCGCCCATGTTCTGGTAGTAGTACTGGGACCGGTAGATCGCACGTGCATCGGTGGCATTCGACGCCGGGACCGTGTTCGAGGCCGCGCGCGCCGACAGCCCTTCCTTCATCCAGATCGCCAGCAGCGTCCACGGCTCGATCGACGAAGGGCTCTCGGCCCAGGCACGCCACGCCGCCTCGACGTGGGATGCCCGCAGGCTCACATACGGGTTGACGTCGAGCGCTCGCCCCGGTCCGCCGACGCCGGTCTCGTCGATGATGGTGCGGCGAAGCGCGACGATCGGGCCGCTGCCCGACCCCGTCAGCGACTGCAGCTCGCTCAGGCGCTGCGTGGACCCGGTGATGCCGGCAACGAGCACGGTCTCGCGCGCAGCTGCATTCGGCGCCGCGCGCACGGCAGGCGCGACCGTCGCGAACGTGCCGGCAACCGTGGTCGCCGGCGGGGTCTTGCCGCAGCCGTCGCAGCGCTGGAGCTGCAGATCGGTCTTGGCCCAGTCGCGCAGTGGGCTGGCGCGCGCGCCGCCATGCGGCGAGGAGATCAGCCTGATCAGTGCTCGATGGCATTGACGTTCGGCGGGTAGGCGGCAGGTAGTGCACTGTGCGCCGGCGTCACAGTGGCGCAATGCCTTGTCTTCGGATCCGAGCGATGTCAACCTCGGCGTCGGAGCGGGGCATGTCGCGAGATCGCCGGTCGAAAGGATCGATGTCCAACGAAGGTGGTGGAGGAACCAGCCACGTCGCGCCCGGCAAGTCTACGCTCACCCAGCAGCTGCAGCGCAGCGCGGCGGGCGCGCCGGAGCCTGCGCGTGGCGGAGGTGCCAGCGACGAGCAAGTCGCGGCCGCGGGCACCGCCGGTGCCACAAGTGCGTACCCGCACCGCGCGACGATCGAATCGTTGTTCGGCAAGTCGGTGACGGCGGTCGCCCACACCGACGGCGCAGCGCAATCCGCCAGCCGCGAGCTCGGCGCCGATGGGTTCGCCTACGGCGGGCACGTCGCTTTCGCCAGCCCCGAGCCAAACCTGTTCGTCGCCGCCCATGAGGCCGCGCACACCGTGCAGGACTCGCGGTCGGTCCAGGCCTTCGGCGGGCGTGGCGGCGGCGATCCCTACGAGGCCCACGCCGACGCGGTCGCGCAGCGAGTAGTCGACGGCCAGTCGGCTGCCGACCTGCTCGCTCCGGGCGCCGGTGCGGGTGGTACGTCGGTCGTTCGCCGCCACGACGCTGACGACGAGCACCGCGACGATCCGCACGCCGGTCAGCGGGACGACACCGATCGCTCGGCCCGGTTCGAGAACGACGCCACGATGGCCTCGGTCCGGGGCGGCACCGCCACCGTGCACCAAGGCGGACGAGGGCTGTCGGTCACCAAGCTGCAGCAGGCGCTGGTCGACCTCGGCTACTTGCTGCCGCAATTCGGTGTCGACGGTGCCTTCGAGGGCGAAACCCGCGCCGCCGTGGTCCGTTTCCAGCAGGACCAGGGCCTGCCCCAGACCGGCCAGCTGGATCAGGCAACGATCAACGCACTGCACGCGCGCTACGACACGCGCCAGCCGTACGTCGCCGCCGCTGCCTACAACCCGGCGAACCCGGGCACGCGCACGCTGTCGGCAGCTGATCGCACCGCCGCAAGCAACGCGATGTTGCCGCCGCGCGCCCCGGGCGCCACCTATCAGCAGTCGATCCCGACGAACCCGGACAACTACGCCACCCGGATCCAGGCTCGCCTCGCCACGCTCATCCCCGACCTCCACAACCGGTTCTTCGCGAGCCGGGCGCCGGCGCGCGCGGACCCGGCCAACCTCGACAGCTGGTCGACGATCGAGGGGCCGGCCCGGTCCGCCAAGTTGGCGACCGACACCGTCTATGCCAGCAACTACGGCGGCGCGGCGGCGGTGCCACCGCTGACCCACGCCGGCGGCAACCTGCTCGATCGCTGGGAGGACGAGTCTGCGACGCAGGCGGCGATGGACCCGGCCCAGCTTCGGGTCCACGCCGAGCAGCTGGTCGAGTACCTGATCGACGCCCAGTGTACCGACATCAACCGCGAACACAGCGCAGTGCCGTCGGCGGCGACCGAGCGCGGTGACCTGGCGCCGGTCATCACCTCGTTCGTCAACACACCGCCCAAGGTCCAGATCCTCAGTGAGATTGACATCGGCTGGCCCGGCACCCAGCGCGGTGGTCAGGTCTCGCTCCAGCGCTTCCGCAGTCAGAACGCCAATCCGGTGGCGGCCCAGGAGGAGAACCGGGTCCGGCTGTGGCGCCTGTTCCACACGTCGATCCACGAGTACCTCCACCTGCTCGCCCACCCAGCGTACCGGACCTGGGCCCATACCCTCGATCGCTCGCGCACGCACACCCTGATGGAGGGCTTCTGCGACTTCTTCACCCTCAACGTCCGCTCGGCGCTGTCGCTGACGCCGGCGATGATCGCCGACATCGAGGGGCCGTACACCAACGGCAACCCGCCGTCGGCGCTGACCCCCGGGGTCTACCCATCGCACGCACAGGCCGAGCAGGTGGTGTCGATCGTCGGCATTCACAACGCGCAGGCGGCGTACTTCCGCGGCCAGGTCACCGCCATGGGGGCCCCCTGACCCGCCCGCACGTCCACGGGGCGATGTGGGCGGCGCTG
>Ga0137459_1000354_pt1 | contig 16709 bp, 12 predicted proteins | sample EasRivERMGT700_2_FD_104908 | JGI IMG/M metagenome (GOLD analysis project Ga0137459, IMG submission 104908) | Soil microbial communities from meander-bound floodplain in the East River, Colorado, USA - East River MetaG ERMGT700_2 | ecosystem: Environmental > Terrestrial > Soil > Floodplain ...
CAGGCGCTGCACGTAGGCCTCGGCGTCCGCGGCGCTGGTCACCTTGTGGATGTTGATCAGGAACGCGACCAGGCGGCTCTGCGCGCCGTTCATCTGATCGAACACGTAGCCGTGGTCGCGGAACCGATAGCTGCGCGCCTGGCGTTCGATGCGGTCCTCGAACAGGCGGAATGACAGGCGATGGGCGTCGTCGAGCGCAGCGCGGCCGAACCGGGCGCGCATCGCGTCCAGCGCGGCGGCGTCGGCGTCGCGATTGCGCGCTGCCTGCTCATCGGTGAAGTCGTCCCACGTGCCGTAGTCGGTCTTGATGCCGCGCTCGCTCTGCATCATCGGCGAGCGGGCCAGGATCGCCGCATCGTACTCGGCGAACAACGCGTCGAGCGCGGCGTTCGGGTCGGCCGCGGGTGTGGCGGCCGGCGGCGCGGCGGCCGGCGACGCGGCAGCCGGCGCGGCCGGAGCCGGGGCGGAGCCGGCGGGAGCTCGGCCGCCGCAGGCGAGCGCTGCGGCGGCGGCAACGACGATGGTGAACAGAACAGCTGACGAGCGCATGATCACCTCGGTGGGTACGGGGCGAGTGAAGCACATCGCTGCAGTCCGCCGGCGCGTTCCGGAGAAAAATGCATGTTCGGTGGTCGTAAAGGCGGCGTCTCCCGGCGCTCACCCTGGCCGCGCGTGGCCGGCACCGATCTCGAGCGTGTGAACCGGCAGCGCGCGCGACACCGCATGGACCTCGTCGGCGAACCCGGTCATGTTGACGTCGGCCTGCACGTTACTCCACTCCTGACTCCCGGTGCCCGGCAACGAGGAACCAGCACGCGCACATCGCCGGGAGCGTGGACAGGCATCGGTGGCTCAGTGGAACACGTACGCCGCGCCGGAATCGCGCGCGCTGTTGTCGGCCTGGTTGCCGTTGACCCCGGTGGCGGCGCTGGACTCATACAGCGCACCGACTGCCAGCGTGTCTGCTCCCAGCGAGATCGAATCCCCGAACAGATCGCGTCGCTCGGTGTTGGACGACTTGAGGTAGACCCGCTGGGTCCAGGTCGCGCCAGTCCGGCCGAACAGGTAGACCGCACCGGAGGTGATGGCGGTGTTGTCGGTCTGGTTCCCGTTGACCCCGGTGGCGGCGCTGGCTTCGTTCTCCGCGCCGACCGCCAGGGTGTCTGCCGCCAGCGAGACCGCAATGCCGAAGCCGTCGCTGGCGCCGGCGTTGGACGCCTTGAGGTAGGCCTGCTGGGCCCAGGTCGCGCCGGTGCGGACGAACACATAGACCGCGCCGGCGCCGCCAGCGGTGTTGTCGGCCTGGTTGCCGTCGACCCCGGTGGCGGCGCTGTCTTCGCCGCGCGCGCCGACCGCCAGGGTGTCTGCCGCCAGCGAGACCCCATCGCCGAAGTAGTCGTTCGCCTCGGTGTTGGACGCCTTGAGGTAGGCCTGCTGGGCCCACGTCGCGCCGCTGCGGGTGAACACATAGACCGCGCCGGCGCCGCCGGCGGTGTTGTCGGCCTGGTTGCCGTCGACCCCGGTGGCGGCGCTGGCTTCGGCCTCCGCACCGACGGCCAGGGTGTCTCCGGACAGCGAGAGCTCCATGCCGAAGTGGTCGCCGGCGCCGGTGTTGGACGCCTTGAGGTAGGCCTGCTGGGTCCACGTCGCGCCGCTGCGGCTGAACACGTAGACCGCACCGGCGTTGCCTGCGGTATTGTCGGCCTGGTTGCCGTTGACGCCGGTCGCCGCGCTGGCCTCGTCCATCGCACCGATCGCGAGCGTGTCGCCGGACAGCGAGGCCGAGAACCCGAAGTAGTCAGCTCCACCGGTGTTGGACGCCTTGAGATAGGCCTGCTGGGTCCACGTGGTGCCGCTGCGCACAAAGACGTAGGCCGCGCCGGATTCGGCGGCGTTGTCATCGGCCTGGTTGCCGTTGACGCCGGTCGCGGCGCTGCCCTCGCCGAGCGCGCCGACTACCAGCGTGTCTCCGGATAGCGATACCGAGTAGCCGAACTCGTCCCCCGCCGCGGCGTTCGACGCTTTGAGGTACGCCTGCTGGATCCATGTCGTGCCGCTGCGTACGAACACGTAGACCGCGCCGGAGGCGAGTGCGCTGTTGTTGGTCTGGTCACCGTTGACGCCGGTCGCGACGCTGGCTTCAATGGGCGCACCGACCGCCAGCGTGTCTCCGGACAGCGACACCGAATGGCTGAAGACGTCACCCGCCTCGGCGTTCGACGCCTTGAGGTACGCCTGCTGGGCGAGCGCGCCGAGCCCGCCGTCGGTCGACGGATCCGTCTGTCCGATGGGCTCGAAACCGAGGCGACCGCATCCCGCCGCGGCGACCAGGCACAGCACTTTCCACATCACGCTGGTATCTTGGCAGTGCCCGGTGGTGCGGGGAAAGTTACCGACCGATCGGTTCACCTCACGGCCATCCGCTTCGCGAGCGAGGAGCCAAGCGCAGTACCCTGCTGGGCGGCAGACCAGCTCGACCAGGGACGTAACCCCGACCCGAGCGACGCGGTGCTAGCATCCGCATGATGAACCTGCGCCGATGGCTCGTGGGAGCGCTGGTGGTGAGTGGCTGCAGGACCGCTGCACCGGAGTCGACTGCGGCACCGCAGCCACCGGCGATCGCCCGCCCCGCACCACCGACTGCCCCGTGGACCCACACGCCGTTGACGATGACGACGGTACGATCGGCGAACCACGAGCCACGCCCCACACCGGGCCTCACCGGCGTATCACCCGAGACCGAGGCGGCGATGGACCGGCTCCGGGATGTACGGCTGTTCGCGGTCGGTGGCGTCGGAATCACGGGCTCCCCCAACCGCGGCGAGACGATCACGCGAGAGCTCGCGCACCGACGCGACGCGATCGAGGCGTTCGCGTGGCTGGCAGAGCACGGCGAGCCGGCGGCCCAGCTGTACGCCTACTGGGCGCTCCGCACCCTCGCACCGGCGCGCGCGGCCACGTACGCCCCCGTGCTCGCCAAGGTCTCGACGGTCGTGGAGACGATGACCGGCTGCCTGGCCTGGGCCGAGCGCGTCAGCTCGCTCGCCGCGCGCATGGCCAACCCCGATGACGTCGTGGGCCAGCCGATGCCGGCGCCGTGACGGCCCGAGCGTGAGCTTGACACCGCACGCCCGCTGATCGAGCAGGAGCTCCTGACCGACGGCCTCGATCTCTTCGTCGAATATTACGGCAAGCTCATCAACGCCTCGCGGGCCGGCCAGACCGAGATCCGATCACTCCTCGCGGCCTCGCTCGAGCGCGTCGAGCGCGACCCCGAGGGCCTTGCCGCGCGCCTGTTCCCGTGGGCGCGCGAGCCCGGTGAGCCGCGCGAGGTCGATATCGATCCACAGCGCGCATTCGGCAAGCTCATCGTCGCGGGGACCGGCATCCCCACGGCGATCATCGCCGATCGTTTGCGCGCCGGCGATTCTCTGGCGCACCTGGCCAGGGACTACAACCTCAAGCTCGACCAGGTGGGGGCGGCGTTGCGGTGGGAGCTCGGGCGCTGATAGCCGCGGGGCGGTCGAGGGCTTGTCACCGGGGGGCGAGGCTTGGCAGGACGACCTGGTCGGCGCTGATACCGTCACGGGTCCGGCAGACCGGAAGGTGTTCATCGGGAAATTGCTTGGCGGCGAGCGACGCGACCGCCTGCGCGACAGCGTTACCGACCGAGCGGCGGTACCCGAGCGCGCGGTAGAAGCCGACCGCGAACGAGCGCGCGGCATCGTCGCCGATCGCGCCGCGCATGCCGACGACACAATCGACCACGCTACGCAGCGAGTCGGCCACGGCGTCGCTGAAGCAAGCGTTGAGCACGACCACACGTGCCGACGGGGCAGCGCTGTTGATCATCTGGGTCAGGGCACGCGCGCTCACGTGCTGCGGCTGGCGTTGCTCGTCCTGGAGCTGGATGCCGGGATTTGTAACGGCCGCGATGCCGCGGTGTATGAGAGGTGGCCGGGGGTGTTCGTCCTGCAGGTAGATGCCGGTGCTGCCGCCGCCGTGGCCACTGAAATGGACGACGGTGGGTTGTAGCTCGTTGAGGTGGCGCATCATCTCGTCGACGCTCACCGCCCACTTCGAGCGGTGTGGCCTTCGAGGGTGGCGAAGAGGCGGCCGCTCTCAAGGTCCCAGACCTTCAACGTCTGGTCCCTGGATGCCGAGACCGCACGCCGACTGTCGGGCGTCACCGCGCATGCCGTTACCCCGCCGGTGTGACCGACGAGGTCTCGTACGAGCGCCGGGCTCTCGCGTGTTGCCCCGTGGCGCACGCGCAGGAACGCCGCGCCGGGCGAAATCCGCAGCTTCTCTTCGATGTCATCCGCGCTCCACCCTGACCGCCGTAGTCGATTCCACACGACCGCTGCGATCGCCTCCGGCGCAGCTCGTAGCCAGTGCGACTCGCGCGTCAGCGCCCTGGCAAGCTCGTCGAACTGCCGGCCGATCACCTCATCTCCGCTTGCGCGGCAGCGGCTGGCGACCCGCGCCATGTCTGCCTCGGCTTCATGCGCGCCCAGCTCGCGACACTTCGCCTCCAGGAAGCTCATATCGGCGGCGAGCCGCCATGCCTCCGTCCAATCGCCCGCGGCAGCGCGATGGGTCAGCGCATGGCGCAAGGCGTACCGGCGAGTCGTCGCATCCCTCGGGGCAGGCCAGGTCGCGAGCTGCCGCGCCAGTGCGGCGTGATGCCCCCGGACCACGGCGGGCCCGAGCATCGAGGTGATGTGCGCGTGGATCGCGTCGTGGTGCAGTCGGTACTCGGTCTGCTGATCCGCGCGGTGAGTCTCGACGAGCAGCTCGCTCGCGTCGCGCACGAATGCCTGCCGCTGCGCCTCGTCGGTCCAGCCGGCGACGGCACCGAGCTCGTCGAGCGTGAGCGCCTCGCGAGCCGCACACAAGATCCCGAGGCCACGCACGGTCAGCGGATCGGTCGCGATGCGCTGCCACAGCTTCACGAGCAACGCCGCGAGGCCGCGCGGGATGCGCTCGACCCGACGTTCGGCCACGGGCCGGCCGGCCAGGTGCTTTCGCAACATCACCGCGTGTTGCAGGTTACCGCCCGCGCGCGCGACGGCCTCGTCGATGAAGCGCGCGTCGAGCCCGAGCGGCGGTGCGGCCTGCTCCCAGAGGCCGCGGACCGTCGCGTCGTTGTCGGCCGTGAGGTCCGGATCGTCCAGGTCGAGGCGCACCAGCTCGCCGTCGCGGGTCTCGAGCATCGGCAGGTACGGATGCCGCGGCCGGCACGCACACAGGAAGCTCACCCCGCGAGGCAGCGCATGTGGCAGGAACGCCGCGAGCGGATCGCCGGTCGGCGCGCCCGCCGGCGGGTCATACTCGTCGAGGCCGTCGATCAAGACGACCAGGTGCTCACCGCGTGGCCTCAGCTCGTTCGCCGCGACCCGCGTCAGCATCGCGACCAGCCGCGTGGTCGGATGCGTCTGCACATCTGCGGCTGACTCGCGCTGATCGGGAAACCGCTCCTCGATCTGTGCGACCAGCGAGCTGACCAGCTTCGCCGGATCATCCCAGTCGTACTCGCCGCGGCGGATGAAGTGATGCGGCACCACGGCGCCAGCTGCCTCGCGCTGCGCCAGCCAGGCCGCGAGCATGGCGCTCTTGCCCATGCCGGGGCCGCCGGTCACGACGACCCAGCGATCGGTCCGATCCGAGATCAGCAGCTGATCGAGCCGGGCCAGCAGCGCGGCGCGGCCGACGAAGTCCTCATGGCGTTGCCGCTCGATGCCGTAGTCGATGCGCTCCCCGGACATCCGTCGATCTCGACGATGGTACCCGACCCTGGCCGCAGGCTGACATCGAATCCGGTTCTGCGCCTCGAATCTCTGGCCGGGCCCCGGCCGCGGGGTATCCACAGGCTCGAGGCTGGCCCCAGGCGCACCATGGCCAAGGTCGAGCTCCATCGAGATCGAGCTCCACGCGATCTGCCGGCCGCCCCGACCGATGGACCTGGTGGCCGGCGCCGAGCAGGCCGGCATCGAGCTGCGGGCGATCAGCGACAACTGTCGTCTCCGGCGGACAGGGATGTCGTCACTCGTGAGTGCGAATCATAGATAAGTGGCAATCGGAATGAAGTGCTCGTGTCAGACGCTCGTGCTACGCAGTGACCATGGATGGAGAGCTGGAGCAGCTGGGAGAGCGGATCGCCGAGCACGCCGCGCACCTCGATGCAGCGACCCATCGCCTGCTCGCCGATCTGCGTGACTTTGATCGGCGAGGCGGCTGGCACGCGCAAGGTGCGCTGTCGTGCGCACACTGGCTCGCCTGGCGCGTCGGCTGGGACCTCGTCACCGCGCGCGAGCGGGTGCGCGTCGCCGGCAAGCTCGCCGACTTCGCGTTGATCGACGATGCGCTCCGGCGAGGTGAGCTGTCGTACTCGAAGGTGCGTGCGTTGCTACGGATCGCGAGCCCCGCCAACGAGGCCATGATCCTCGAGCACGCGCGGCTGATGACGGCCTCGCAGCTCGAGAAGCTGACCCGCAAGTATGCGCTGGTGCAGCGCCACGGGCAGGAGGACCGGCCCCAGGATGACGTGCAACGCCGGTATGTCCGCCGGCGCGATATGGATGACGGCATGGTCAAGATCGAGGCGGTGCTTCATCCCGAGGAAGCGGAGATGGTCTGGGCGATGCTCGATCACGCCGCGAAGCAGCTCGGGCGTGCGTCGCATGCGACCGCGGCGTGCATCGCGGATTCCGCGGAAGCGTGCGGACTGACAGTCACCCACGCCGACGTGAGGGGGACCACGATGTCGGACAGCACGGCGGGCCTAGGCGGCGATTCCGCGGAAGCGCGGGAGGTATCCGATGGTGCCGCGCCGGTGCAGGTGGGTGAAGCCCAGACGAGTGAGGGCCCCGGCGGCCCGGCGGACCCGCGCGCCATCACCGGGGAGGGCGATTCCGCGGAAGCGTGTACGGACCCGGGCCGATCGCTGCTCGACCGCTTGCTTGGCGACGCCGACGTCGCGGGTGGTGCCTCGCTCGGCCCCGCCGGCGAGCCTCGAGAGGCGTCGGGTCCCACACCCGGCCCGGCACGGGCGCCGAGTGCCCTGCATCAGCAGGTCGACGCAACCAGGCGAGCGTTCCACCGGGCCGACGCGCTGCTCTCGGTCGCACAGGCCTACCTGCGGGGCGACCAGCTCCAGCGTGCGCCGGTGGAGGTGACGATCACGATCCCGGCGAGCAGCCTGCGGCGGGGCGGAGACGACGCGGTCGACGTCGGCTGGACGGGCGGCTCCTGCGTGTCGAGCGAGGCGGCGCGCCGGCTCAGCTGCGACGCCGGCGTGATCGACGTGATCGAGGACGAGCACGGAGTGCCGCTGTCGGTCGGGCGCAAGCGCCGGACGATCGCCGGATCGATCAAGCGCGCGCTGCTCCGGCGGGATACCGCGTGCAGCTTTCCCGGGTGCACACATCAGATCTTCCTGGAAGGTCATCACCTGGTGCACTGGGCAGATGGCGGAGCGACGACGCTCGAGAACGCGGCGTTGCTCTGCAGTCATCACCACCGCTATGTCCATGAGTATGGCTATGGGGTCGAGCTCGGTCCCGACAAGCGACCGCGGTTCCGCGATCCGGGCGGTCGGCTCGTCGCGGCGGTTCCCCCGGTGCGCGACCTGGGCCCGGCGCTCGGCTGGCCGCAGCTCCGCGCGGCGAACGAGCTGCTCGCGATCGACGCCGGGACGAACGCCTGCGAATGGGATGGCAGGCCGGTCGATTACGGGAGGGTGATCGACGAGCTCGTGGTCGTCGATCACCTCACGTGACGCGGAAGATCCCCGATCGAGGTTGCCTCGCGACCGAGGTAACAAGCGCACACACGGGGCGCTCGGCTGTCGACGACGATGCCGAGCAGCGCGACTGACCCCGCCTCGTGGGCGCGGCGGTCGAGCCCGACGGACCCTGAGCACCCGAACAGAAGCCGCGGCTCGCCCCCGCTGCGTGCCGGCAGGTCCCGGGCTTGGGTGTCGGAATCAGCTATGTACGGGATCGATGCTGGCGGCCCGCGCTTGTCGAGCGCCGCTCGGACCCCGCACCGAGGGCGGCAGAACCATCCGTGCGGCGAGCCGGGCCCCGCGCGTACTGCTGCCGATCGGGATCTCGATGTCAGCCATCCAGCGCGCGTCGTCACACCGCTGCGACCGGCACGTTCGCAAACCGCCGCAACCAGTACGTACCTATCGGGAACATCACTGTCGCGCCCTCCTGCCGACCCGGCCCGCGCTGCCGCGTAGTCCACCAGGAAGGCTCGGTTACGCAGCAGCGCTCGACGCGCGCCCATTTGCTGCCAGCGGCTACCCGCGGTCGCAGGTTTCGTCGGGGCTCGAAGCTCGTCGGTCGTCCCCACCACGGCTGGTGCAGCACGGCGCGTCGGCCGTACACGCGCTGCCCCGTGCGCTGGCGTCGTCGCGGCTCACAAGCTTCACCACGCATCCCTGCTCCGACGACCAAAAGTTCTCCCAGCGTCCTCGCAGCGCATTCTGACTCCGCGCGAACAGCTTGTAAAAATGCTCAAGGAACGCGGGATACCTGCCCCACCGGTCGAAGATCACGGCATGATAGTGATTGCTGAGCGCGCACGGCGGGACCACCTCGACCTGGCACTGCTGCACAGCCTCGATCAACAGTACGTGAACGCATTGTTCGTGTCGGCGTCTGGGTGCAGCAAGAACTGCCGTTGCGCGCAGCGACGGGTGACCAGGTAGACCTGACCGGGGAGCACTTGCCGGGGCAACGAAATCCCTGCAGCCGTATCAAGAAGTCGGCCAATCCACCATCACGGGATCTCACGAGGTTAGCGCCTCGCCTGTCCGAGGGTCGGCCACGCGTGTCCGGGTTGTCCGAGGCCGGACGATTACCGGACGAGCAGGGCTGACGAGCTACCCACGTGCCACCAGCCCTGATCCGACTACTGTAACAAACCTCGGTCAGGGTTGCCCCGCACCGAGGACTGACGCATCATCCACCAGCGTCTGCTCGACATCGTCACGGACGCATGAGGATCCGTGATATCGATGAAACATAACAATGCTGTGGATACCATTGACGCCGACACTACCAGCCCACATGGTGGCCGCCGAACGGAAGTACATGCAGAGAAGACCACTGCGATAGTTGACGCGCACCTGCCCGGGCTGCGACCTGCTGTGGGCTCGAAATGACGACATTCGACCGCTCGATCGACATTATCTTGAGCAGGGGTACTTGGACCGGCGGCAGGCAGCCTCCGCCGACATTGCTCGCGCTATCCGGATCGCGAAATGTCGACATGCGCCAAGCGTTTGCAGAGATCAACCGGCGCACCGCGCCGCCGCTATCACGAGGATTCACGCTGGCAGAGTGCTGGGCCTGGTTCCGCTACTTCCCCGCATTGGCGGACCGCCAAGATCTACGGCTGCGTGAAGAGTGGACCGATCTCGATCCGCATCAGAAGACGATCCTCAGCGATGACTTCGGGGTGGGGATCACGATGCTCTTGCTCGGCGAGGCACTGGATCTTACGTCCGTGTGCCAGACGGGCTATTTTTTATCGCAGGTGCAGGCTGGCGAGGCGTACCTGAAGCGAAGTGGCCGGCGCGGGCCAAGCAAGAGTCCCGATTTCGTGGCGCTCGACAGAGCTGGTAGTTACCATGTCATCGAATGCAAGGGTACACAGAGCGACCGCGCGACGTTACGGAACCAACTATCCGGCGGCATCGCACAGAAGCAGAACATCGTGCTTGCTAAGCTCACACGTGGTGAGTCGCTCGTCGCTGGCTGCTTCGTTCCACAATGGACTTCCCAGGAGGCGGCATGTCTCGAGATCTGGGATCCAGAACCTTATCGTCCGATCCAGATAGACCTAGAAGTGGAAGATGTCATCGAGATCTTAATGCGTGGCCAACTGGCGTCACAGCTGCACTCCGTAGGATTACCCACTCTTGGGAACCGGGTGGCCCAGCGTGAGCGGACTCATGCACTGCAGGATCCGGCAGTGCAGCGCGAACTGGAGCCATTCACGATTCGCGAAAGAGATGGCAGGCGATATCGAGCCCGAGACGTTTCACTCCCCATTGGCGACATTCGAGAGGGTCAGCGCCGCCCTTATCGGATCAAAGTTTCGTTCGCCATTGATGAGGAGATGTTGCAAGCCGTTGGGTCAACCAACCAGCCGCTACATCGGTTGCGCTTTCCGGACCGAATTCGACGGGACCGCTTGCGCGCAACCGAGGTGAGTGCCGCCATCGAGGATGACCTAGGGTTCGAGACGGAGATCCACGTTGACGAAGGGTAACCCCAGCAGGCCAGTATCGCTGACGAGACTTCATGCCGGCGCATGGGCCTGCAGAAGCACATGCGCCGGCAGAACGATGATGCCGAAGTGTGGCGCCTCGAAAGTATCATGGCAAATGTATGCGGATCTGATCGTACGATCCGGATCCTGACCGTAGCGAGGCCGCTACGGCTTGACGGTCGGGCACCCGATGGCAGAGCTGGCCGAGTCGAGCTGCTGCGCGTTCACGCAGCCGGTGACAGGGCCGCCTGTGCCGAACAGCTGCGCGTCCGCGTTCTCTCCTCCGGCAACACGGACGAGTTCCGTTCCAGCGAGCACTCGGAGCGTGTCGCGACGGACCACGAGCTTGAGCGTTGATTTTGCATGGTGGCATGATAGCACGTACCTCAGTGGCTATTGTTCTGCCAACGTCGCCGATGCGCATGTGCTGGCGTGGCACGCCTTGATGATCCTGTCCGACGGTGGCAGCGTCCACCGCGAGACATCTCCAGCGAAGCCGCGCGTGACGATGTCACTGCCTTCGTAATGCACTCCGACGACGTACGACTTGTGCGCTTGTAGCATCCACAGCAAGCGCCCGTTCGACGCGTCCCAGAACCGCAGGAACCCGTCACTGCCGCCAGCGACGACCACCGATCCGTCGGGACCGAGCGTTGCATCGGCCAGGAAGTGCGAATCTCCGCGAAAGGTATGGAGAGGGCTGCCAGTTGCCGCGTTCCAGAGCCGCACCGTGCCGTCGCGGCCAGCCGTGAGGATCTCGTGGCCGCCAGCAACAAAGCGTGCCGTGAACACCCGGCCTACGTGGCCGTCGAGCTGGGCCACGAGCTCATGCTGGTCAAGATCCCACAGTGCCGGCGGGGCCTGCTTGCTCCTGGTCGAGATGGTGATCAGCCGTCTGCCATCCGGCGATGGCCGCAACAACCTCACGCGGGATGGCGCTGCGAGGTCCATCAGCACTGCGGTGCGGTCCGGGTCGATGACTCGAAGTCGGTCGCTCGCATCGGCCGCCACCGCCCGGCCGTCGGCGAGGATGGCCACAGCATCGATCCCAGCGGACGACCTCGGCAGCGTGAGCGGCTCGCGATCATCGCGCGTGATCAGCACGGAACCATCGACGGCACCACTGACCAGGTCGTGGCCAGCGGGGGCAAACGCAACCGCGTTGACTGCCGCCGGGTGGGCGATCGTGCGAAGGAGCTGGCCACTGGGGAGCGCGTAGACCTCCACCGTGTGGCCTCGGGCGATCGCGGCCCGGTCGCCGGTGGCAGTCAACGCTGGGAGTGCGGAGTAGTAGTCTCCCTCGACGGTGGTCACGCCCGGCAGCTCCGCGAGCAGCTCGCCGACGGGGTGTCCCAGACGCGGGTGCCATGGTTCCGGCAGCTGAGGGCAACGAACTGCTGATCGGGAACGAGGCTCTCCGCAGTGTCGCACTCCGCGCCGATCGGCGGCGAGCCCCAGCGGCGATACGGCTCGGTCGCGTCCCACATCCGGGCGGTACCGTCCCACGAGGCGCCGACGACGCGGCGTGATTCGGGATCGAAGTGAGCGGCAATGACGAGGCCCTTCGGTCCTTCAAGCCTGGCGACCGGCATCCCACTTGCAGCGTTCGAGACGACGACCGCGCCTTCCGCGCCTGCAGAGAGCATGAGGTTGCCGGTCGCGGCGAACTCGATCGCATAGATCTGGCTGTGATGAGAGTTGAACTGGGTCCGCAGACCGCCTGTCGTCGCGTCCCACACCTGCTCTGCGCCCTCGCGGCTCGCCGTTGCGATGAGCTCGCCATCGCAAGGCGCGGGCCGGTCGGATCGAAGCTGAGGCTGCGAACGCGCGGCGCGGCGATCATGGCAGCTTGCCTCCACGTCGACGTGTCGAACACGCGCACGCCATCGTCGCCGCTGGTCGCGAGCCAGTGGCCATCGGCGCTGAACGCTAGCGAGGCTACTTCCGCCGCGCCGTTGTGCAACTCGGCGATCTGCGTTCCCGTGTCTGCAGCCCACACCTGCGCCGCCCTTCCCATCATGTCGATCGCGGCCACCACGTGCGATGACATCGCGACGCGGAGTAGCGCCACTGCCTCGCGCAGGAAGCGCCGCACGATGACGTCGCAGCCACGCAGCTTGCGGTGCTGGACCTTGATGACCACGTCTCGTCCGAGCAGCGGCTGCTCGCAGCAATACACGGCACCAAAGCCGCCCTGGCCGATTCGCTCGCGCAGGACGAACTCTCCAATTCTTCGGCGTGGGGGGGCGGGACCTCCGCTCCTCGACGACCAATCCCCATCCGGCTGGCAGAAGCTTGGCGCCAGCACCCGTTCCGACCACCGCGTAAGTCGTGTTGCCGGTGAGTTATACGGCTGCTGCCCGTGTAGGCTCGATCCGTGAATGGTCCCACGGTGATCGAGCTGGCGAGGGCGGCGGTTCGCCGCCTTGCGGATGCTGGTCCCGCTGCGGATGACGCGCTCGCCGCGCTCGACCTGATCGATCGCGCCGGGGTCGGGCCGCCGTACACGGTGGTGCTCGCCGGCGATCACACGGCACGCACCGCGCTGCTCGACTGCCTGGCCGGTGAGCACCTGTTCGATCCGACGCGCCACGATCCGGCGCGGATCGTGATGACGCTGCGGCGAGGCCCCGTCACCGCGCTGCGGGCGCGCCGGCGCGACGGTTCGGTAGAAGAACGCACGCTCGGAGCGATGCTCGCGGTGGGCGACGCGGCGGTGGGCGACGCGGCGGTCGACGACGCGGCGGTCGATGACGCGGCGGTCGCCCCTGAGGGTACCGGCGCGGCGCCCGCGCCGACACGGCTCGCCGACGCCATCGTCGAGGCCGCGGCGGTGGAACCGACGCTGATCGTGCGACGCCCGCCGTGGTGGGCCGTGTGGCGCTGGTTGTTGCTGTGGTTACGTGCCTGGCGGGCTCGTCCGAGCACGCCGGTCGTGGCAGCGCCCGCGGGGGCACCGGTCGAGCCGCCTGCGCCCGAGCGGCCGGTCCCGCCGCGGCGAGCGATCGCGCGAGCGCCGGAACGATCGAAGCGCGTCGTCGATCCGCGGCGCCAGCTCGTCGACACGCTCCGGGCCTGCTTCGCGGACGATGCCGTCGAGCGCCTGTTCGTCGACGTGCCTGGCGGCCCGCTGCCCGAGCAGATCATGGTCATCGAGCTGCCGTCCCGTGCCAACGCGATCGCGCTCGCGGCGGTCGGGGCCGACGCCTGCCTCGTCGCGTGTGGCGAGCACGGCTTCGCGATGACCGCGCAGCTCGAGGTCATGCTGACCATCGTGCCGCACCTGTTCGCGGTCGGTGCCACCGCGCTCCCGGCGGACGGCGACCCGCGCGTGCGGCTGCTCGGCAGCTTCGCAGCGGCCGCACCCGAGCTCACCCGGCTCGCGACGATCGAGCGGGCGCTGGGTGTGGGCCGGCGCGCGATCGCCGCGCTGGCGTCGGGTCACGCGGCGCTCGACGGCGTGATCGCCGGGGCCGAGGCCGGGTTCCGCGCCACGCTCGAGCGACTCGAAGCGCTCCAGATCCCGAGCGCAGACGACTACACCGCCGCGGCGCTCGCGCGCATCCGGCAGACCGTCGTCGAGCACACCCACCGGCTGATCCGCCGCGCGCTCGACCAGGTCGACCGCACCATCGAGCAGTCCGGCGCCGAGTGGTCGGCGCGGCTACGCGAGGCAGCGTCGACCGACGCGCTGCGCACGGCCGCCGCGCAGCTCGACGAAGCCTCGCCCGCCGCGCTGCAGGCGGCCCAGGCCGACGCGCACCGCGCGCTCGTCGACGAGCTCTCCGAGCATGCGCGCGCGCACTATCGCGAGCTCGTGAGCCAGCTGCAGCAGGGCACCGCGAGAGCGGACGCCGTGCCGTCGTGGCTGAGCGTGGAGGTCCCGATCGGCGACATGACCTCCGGCACGAGCCTCGGCTCGGTCGCCCCACGGCTGACGTCGCTGTTCCGCTCGCTCGACACCCTCAGATCCGAGGCGCTCGCCCAGCTCGAGCAGCGCATCGCGAAGCTTCGCCAGCGCGCGAGCGCCAACGTGCTCGATCTCGAGCCGCGGCTCGAGCCCGCGATCACCGGAACCGTCGGGATGGCGCTGCGCGCCGAGCTCGTGCGCCACGACACCTGGCTGGAAGCCGAGCTGGCGCGCGAACGCGCCGCGATCGACGCCGAGCGTGCCCGCCTCGCCGTGCTCGCGATCGCCCGCGACACCGCCCGCGCAGACGAACGCGAGCTCGTCGCGGCGCTCGATGCGCTCGCCGCCGAGCTGCCCTGAGGCTGCGGCGACGTACCGCACGCCCGATCCGGTCCCGACGGGCTACGGGAACACGTAGACCGCGCCGGCGCTTGCAGCGGCGTTGTTGGCCTGGGTTCCGCCCATGCGTCACCGTCGATGCGGTTGCCGTCGTCGCATGCCTCGCCCGGCGTGGCGATGCCGTTGCCGCACGCGGTGATCGTGCAGTTGCTGTCACACCCGTCGCCGTTGATCGTGTTGCCGTCATCGCAGGCCTCGGACGCGCTCTTCACGGCGTCGCCGCAACCGGGGGGAGGCCCGCTGTCCACGGGCATGGCCAGGTTGCCTCCGCAGGCGACCGCAGATACCCACACAAGACACAGGAGCAACCTTGCGCGCTGGCGCATCGAGTGGGTGTATCGACCAGCGCTTCGTTGCGTGAAGGGCCGCGTAGCGACCGACCGGCTACGCCGCGGCGCTGCGCACGGTACGGACGATCCAGGCGATCACCGCGATCCCGATCGCGAGGGTGACAAAGAAGACGAGGCGGCCGCCGGAGTCGACCGCGGTGGCGCGCGACCGCTCGATCAGCGCGAGCCGCGGTGCCTCGCGGACGATGGCGCCGGCGAACAGGGCCGCGGCGGTGGCGGCGGTGGCCAGGGTGAGGCCGGGGCCGTCGGGGCGGCGCGCGGTCCAGATCCAGCCGAGCGCGGCGATGACCGCGGCGGCGATGAGCAGGTAGGTCCAGCCGTGCGCCGGCTCGAAGGCGCCGCTCATCATGATGGTCGCGGTCGAGGCGGCGCCGGAAGTGACGAGGCCGGCGAGCGCGAGGCCGGCGAGCCGGCGGCGTTGGGCGGGCGCGGCGGACCAGGCGGCGACGGTGGCGAACAGCGCGAGCATCGCGCCGAGCCAGGTGGCGAGCCGCGGCACCACGGCGAGCTCGAGGTGAAACCGCGCGCCGGCGCCGTACATCGCGCGCCACGCCGGATCGTCCTGCATGAGCTGGTGCAGCTCGGTCCACGACCACGCGACGAACCCGAAGCACAGGGTGCCGGCGCCGAGGGCAAGCCTGCGCCAGCGCTCGGAGGCCTTCGCGAGGTAGAGCGCGTAGAACCCGATGATCAGCGCGGGGACCACGGCGCCCCAGCGCGGGCCCATCAGGAGGTTTGCCGTGTAGAACCGGCGCTGATGGAGCAGCTGGAGGAACAGGAGCGGACCGACGCCGGCGGTGATGCCGGCGCCGAGCATGAACGGCAGCCAGTCGCGCACGCGCGCCGCGACCGGATCGGCGCTGCGGCGGAGCGCGGCGACGAAGGCGTAGGCCGCGCCGGCGGCGACGTAGCCGACGAACACGGCGTGGAGCGCGAAGCTCGCGAGGTAGAGCGCGAGCCACAGGGACTCGATCGAGGCGTCGAACGGCCACATCACCGCACGGCTCCCGCCGGCTGGGTGCCGGCCTCGTCGAGCCAGCGCGCGATCTGCGCGAGGGCTTCGGGGGACGTGGTCGGCGCGAACCCGGCGGGCCGGTCGTCGCGCTCCCAGCGCAGGAGCTGGACGAGGGCCTCGACGTCCAGGGCGTTGCCGGCGAACGGCGGCATGAAGCCCTTGGTGCGCTGGAGCTTGGCGAGGTTCAGCCGCAGCTGATCGTCGGTCCACGTGCGGGTCAGCTCGACGAGCGCGTTGGCGCCGTGCATGGTGTGGCAGGCGTCGCACAGGGCGCGCTCGACCTTGGCGCCGCGCGCGAGCTGCTCGCTCGGGTACGCGGCCGGAAGCGGGTACGGGTCGGCGGCGGTCGCGCCCGCCGCGCGCAGGGCCGCGACCTCGGCGGGGCGAATCGAGGTCGAGTAGAGGACACCGCGCACGGTGTACGGCTTGCGCGCGCCCTCGCGGACGAACTCGCCGGCGGCGGTCGCGCCGAACGCCAGGACGAGCAGCAGCGTGGCGGTCGCGCCGTTGATGTAGAGCCGCTGGACGAGCAGGCCGATGATGACGTAGCCGCCGATCAGGAGCGAGGCGCCCGCCGCCACGCCGACGAACATGGTCATCGGCATGCTGCCGCCGAGCAGCCACGACCGGCTGTCGGCCGGCAGCACGGCGAAGAACCACAGCGCGAGCACCGGCATCGCCGCGATCGGCGCCGCAAACCGCGCGGCGCGGCGGATCAGCGCGGCCTTGCGGTCGCGCGGCAGGTCCA
>Ga0137459_1000355_pt1 | contig 16707 bp, 12 predicted proteins | sample EasRivERMGT700_2_FD_104908 | JGI IMG/M metagenome (GOLD analysis project Ga0137459, IMG submission 104908) | Soil microbial communities from meander-bound floodplain in the East River, Colorado, USA - East River MetaG ERMGT700_2 | ecosystem: Environmental > Terrestrial > Soil > Floodplain ...
CCGAGCGCCGCGCCCCGGGCCACCATGCGCACGTCGTGGCCGGCACGCGCGAGCCTCGCCGCGAGCAGGCAGCCGACACCGCCTGCGCCCACGACGGTGATGCTCTGGGGCTCCGGCGTGGCGGTTGACATGGCTGCATCATAGGCCACGGGGCGTTCAGCCGGGCGACAGCGCACCCCCGTGGTGGCGCGCTTCGTCGGGGGCACAGCTCGTGTGCAGCGCCGGTCCCCAGCGTGCCCTCACGCCCGCACTGCGATGCGCGGGAGTACGGTCGGGAGTCGAGGTTGCTCTCGCAGACTCCGATGTACGTGCGTGCCGCGACCACGATGGTATTCACAAGGGGAAGCACGCATCATCGTCATGCGGAGAATCACTCATCTTGTTGCATGAAGAGACCAGATTGTCGAGACTCGCCGGATGACAGCGACGACCGGGGACTGGAAGCCCACCGCCTGCATCCTGTGCGAGTGCAACTGCGGGCTCGAGGTCGAGCTCGGCGGCGACGATGGCCGCCACCTGGTCCGCCTGCGCGGTGACAAGCGGCACCCGTCGTCGCAGGGCTACGCGTGCGAGAAGCCGCACCGGCTGGACCTCTACCAGCACGGGCGCGATCGGCTGACGTCGCCGCTGCGCCGTCGCCCCGACGGCACGTTCGAGGCGATCGACTGGGACACGGCGATCCGCGAGGTCGCGGCACGGCTGGCCGCGGTGCGCGATCATCACGGCGGCGAGGCGATCTTCTATTACGGCGGCGGCGGCCAGGGCAACCACTTCCCCGGCGCCTACGCCACCGCGACGCGTCGGACGCTCGGCTCGCGCTACCACTCGAGCGCGCTCGCGCAGGAGAAGACCGGCGAGTTCTGGATCGCGGATCGGATGATGGGCGGCGGGACCCGTGCCGACTTCGAGCACTGCGACGTCGCGCTGTTCCTCGGCAAGAACCCATGGCACTCGCACTCGATCCCGCGGGCGCGGGTCACGCTGAAGTCGATCGCGGCGGATCCGGCGCGGACCTTGATCGTGATCGATCCGCGGCGCACCGAGACCGCCGAGCTGGCGGACCTCCACCTGGCCGTGCGGCCCGGGACCGACGCGCATCTGCTCGCGGCGATCCTCGCGGTGATCATCGAGGACGGACTGATCGATCGCGCGTTCCTCGCCGCGCACGCGCACGCCGCCGAGGTCGAGCAGGTGGTCGCGGCGCTCGGCGCGGTGCCGATCGCGGCGGCGTGCGCCGTGGCCGGGGTCGACGAGGCCCTGGTGCGCCGGACCGCCCACGTGATCGGGACGGCGCGCGCGTTCGCCAGCTTCGAGGATCTCGGCGTGCAGATGAACCGCGACTCGACCCTCGTCAGCTACCTGCACCGCCTGCTCGTGTTCCTGACCGGCAGCCTCGGCAAGCCCGGCACGCACTACGCGCCGACCACGCTGGTCGACGTCGCGAACGGCAGCTCGACCAAGGTCAGCCCGGTCGCGGGCGCGCGGATCGTCGGCGGGCTCGTGCCGTGCAACGTGATCGCCGAGGAGATCTTGACCGATCACCCCAAGCGCTACCGCGCGATGATCGTCGAGGCCGCCAACCCGGCGCACTCGCTCGCGGACTCCAAGCGGATGCGCGAGGCGCTCGGCGCGCTCGACACGCTGGTCGTGATCGACGTCGCGATGTCGGAGACCGCGCGGCTCGCGCATTACGTGTTGCCGGCCGCGAGCCAGTTCGAGAAGGCCGAGGCGACGTTCTTCAACTTCGAGTACCCGCGCAACCACTTCCACCTGCGGCGCCGGCTGTTCGCGCCGCCGCCGGGCCCGCTGCCCGAGGCCGAGATCCACGCGCGGCTCGCCGAGGCGCTCGGCGCGGTCACCGAGGCCGACCTCGCGCCGCTGCGCGCGGCCGCCGGTGCCGGGCGCATGGCGTACGCGCAGGCAGTGCTGGCGCGGGTGATGAGCGATCGGCGGCTCGCCGGCCAGGCGCCGGTGATCCTGTACCGCACGATGGAGCTGCCCGACGAGCTCCGCGAGGGCGCGGTGGTGCTCGGCATCGCGCTGCGCGCCGCGCTCGAGCACGGGCCGTCGCTCGCCCGCGCCGGCTTCACGGGCTCGCCGCTCGAGGCCGCGATCGGGCTGTTCGAGGCGATCCTCGCCGGCGCGTCGGGCGTGGTGTTCGCCGTCGACGAATGGGCGGGCGCGGCGCCGTACATCCGCACGCCGGATCGCAAGCTCCGGCTCGCGCTACCCGATCTGCTCGACGAGCTCGCCCGGGTGGTGCGGGACGGCGCCGCCGCGCACGACGAGGCCTACCCGTTCGTGCTGGCCGCGGGCGAGCGCCGCTCGTTCACCGCGAACACGATCATCCGCGATCCGGCGTGGCGCAAGAAGGACGCCGGCGGCGCGCTCCGCATCCACCCGCTGGACGCGGCCGCGCTCGGCGTCGCCGCCGGCCAGCCGGTACGGCTCACCACACGGCGCGACTCGCTGGTCGTCGCGATCGAGCTGACCGACACGATGCAGCGCGGCCACGTCGCGCTGCCCAACGGCCTCGGCGTTGGCTACCCGACCGGCGACGGCGACGGTACCACAGGCGTCGCGCCGAACGAGCTGACCGCGTGCGAGGATCGCGATCCGTTCGTCGGCACGCCGTGGCACAAGCACGTGCCGGCGCGCGTCGAGCGCGTGTGATTCGCCCGGGTCGTCGAGGAGGCAGGGCAACGTCGCTCGGGGTGAGACAACCAGACATCACCCCTCCGTCGTCGAGCACCGGCTCCCGGGCCGGCGCAAAACCTCCTCGTTGCAGCGTGTCACGCTGCGCCGAGCTTGCTGCCGGGAGCGGGCTAAGAGAAGATACCGCGGCCAACCATGAAGCGGCCTAGATTGTTTTTCACCACATCGTCCATCGTTCGCACGGCCGTCCTGGCTGGTGCACTTGTAGCCAGTACGTCTGGTTGCAAGCGCCAGCCTCAGGACAATGCCGACAAGGGTTCCAAGGAGACTCCCACGACGCCGACCTCGCCGACCGCGACGGCCCCCCCCAACACACCGGCGAAGCCGGGCGCCACCACCAAGGTCGGTGTGGTGTTCGACGTCGGCGGGCTGGGCGACAAGTCGTTCAACGACGCTGCCAATCGCGGCATGCTGAAGGCGAAAACGGAGCTCGGCGCCCAGACGCAGTATATCGAGCCCGGTGATGACTCTGCTCGCGAGGGTGGGCTCCGCCAGCGCGCCGCCGCGGGTGACAATGTGGTGATCGGCGTCGGATTCCTGTTCAGCGACGACATCACCAAGCTCGCCGGCCAGTTCCCCGATACGAAGTTTGCTTGTATCGACTACAACCTCCCGCAGGGCGTCGAAAAGCCTCCTGCCAACCTCGTCGGGCTACGCTTCCGCGAGCACGAAGGATCGTTTCTGGTCGGTGCGATCGCCGGCCGGGTCACCAAGACCAAGAAGGTCGGCTTCGTGGGTGGAATGAAGATTCCGCTCATCCGCAAGTTCGAGGTCGGTTTCGAGGCCGGCGTGAAGCAAGTCTGTCCAGATTGCACGGTGCTCTCCGCCTACGCCGGGACCGAGCCCAAGGCCTTCGCCGATCCCACCAAGGGCAAGGAGCTCGCGCTGGCGCAATATGCGCGTGGCGTCGACATCGTCTTCCACGCCAGCGGCAAGACCGGTGATGGCGTGTTCGACGCGGCCAAGGAACAGAAGAAGTTCGCGATCGGGGTGGACAGTGATCAGTTTCACGTCGCGCCGTGCTGTGTGCTGACCAGCATGATCAAGAAGGTCGATGTCGCGGTCTTCGACACCATCAAGAAGGTGGCCGAGAACAAGTTTGCAAGCGGCGTCTTCGAGTTCGGCCTGGCCGACGATGGCGTCGGGTTCGTGTACGACGACAACAACAAGGCGTTCATCCCGCAAGCCGTGGTCGACGAGGTCAACGGCCTGGCCAAGCAGATCATCGCTGGAACCATCAAGGTGCCGTCGGAATAGGTGAGGCGTGGGCGACCAGCCAGCCCTGGAGCTGCGCAACATCTCGAAGACCTACGGCGCGGTGGCGGCCAACCGTGAGGTCAGCCTGAGGGTCGAGCACCGGAGCATTCACGCCGTGGTGGGTGAAAACGGCGCCGGTAAATCCACGCTGATGAAGATCGCATACGGGCACGCACGCGCCGACGCCGGAGAGGTCTGGATCAAGGGCGAGCGGATCGCGCGCCACTCGGTTTCCCAGGCGATCGCACGCGGCGTCGGGATGGTGCATCAGCACTTCATGCTGGTCGGCACGCTCACCGTGGCGGAGAACGTCGTGCTGGGGCAGGAGCCGCGGCGGGCAGGCTTGCTCGACCTCGCGCGCGCCGCATCGGAGATCCGCACGCTGTCGCAGAAGTTCGGCCTCGACGTCGATCCCGACGCCCGCGTCGAGGACCTCTCGGTGGGCCAGCAGCAGCGCGTCGAGATCCTCAAGGTGCTGTGGCGCGGTTGCGACGTGGTCATCCTCGACGAGCCCACAGCCGTCTTGACCCCTGCCGAGGCACGCGATCTGTTCACGGTGCTGCGCGGGCTGGTGCAGGACGGCATGACCGTCGTGCTCATCACCCACAAGCTCGATGAGGTCCTCGCCATCGCGACCCGGGTCACGGTGATGCGCCGCGGCGAGCGGGTCGCCGAGTACGAGGCCGAGGGGCTGACCGCCGAGCAGATCGTCCACGCGATGGTGGGCCGGCCGGTACAGCAGTACGTCGACAAGCAGCCCACCAGCCTCGGTAAACCGATGCTCGAGGTCCGCGAGCTCCGCGTGACGGGGGCGCGCGGGCTCCCGGCGTTGCGCGGCATCGATCTCGTGGTTCGGGCAGGCGAGATCCTCGGCATCGCCGGTGTCGAGGGCAATGGGCAGACCGAGCTGGTCGAGGCGATCGTCGGCTTGCGCGACGTCGACCGCGGTACGGTCTCGATCCGTGGCAAGCCGATCACGGGGCAGCCGGTGGCTCACCGATACAGCGTCGGGCTGGCGCATGTCCCCGAGGATCGTCATGACCGTGCGCTGGTGCTGGACTATTCGATCCAGGACAACTCGATCCTCGGCCAGCAGCGCGACTTCGTCGGCTCGTTCGACGTGCTCGACCGCGATCGGGTGCGCCAGCACGCCGATCGGCTGATCCGCGAGTTCGATATCCGCCCGCCGGACCCCCGACACCTGGTGAGCGGCATGTCGGGTGGAAATCAGCAGAAGCTCGTCGTGGCGCGCGAGCTGTCGCGGCGCGCGTTGTCGGTGTTGATCTGCGCGCAGCCAACGCGCGGCGTCGATATCGGTGCCATCGAGGCGATCCATCGCCGCATGATCGAGGCACGCGATCGCGGTCTGGCGGTCTTGCTGCTGTCCGCCGAGCTCGGCGAGCTGCGCAGCCTGTCGGACCGGCTCGCCGTGTTGTACAAGGGCCAGATCGTCGCGACGCTCGGCCAGGAACAGCTCCTGGCCGAGGACGCGCTCGACAACATCGGCGCGATGATGACGGGCGCGTGGAACCCCGGTGCCGGCCCCAAGGACGCGCCGCAGTGAAGCGGGGGGGGCTCACCATCGGTTTTGCGATGCTCGTCGCCGCGCTGGCCGGCAGCGTGCTGATCTGGTTCATCGGCAAGTCGCCGCTCGCGGTGTACGGACTCTTGCTCCAGCGGACCTGGGGTACCCCCTATGGCATCGGCGAGGTGCTGTTCCGGGCGACGCCGTTGATCCTGACCGGGCTCTCGGTGATGGTGGCGTTCAAGGTCGGCCTGTTCAATATCGGCGCCCAGGGGCAACTGGCAGCCGGTTCGTTCATCACGGCGCTGTGCGGCGCCGCGTTGCCAGCGTCGTTGCCCGGGCCGATCGCCGTGGCGGTGTGCGTGCTCGCCGGCATGCTCGCGGGCGCCGCGCTGGCCGGGCTGGCCGGCATCCTCAAGATCCGCTACGGCGCGCATGAGGTGATCAACACGATCATGCTCAACTTCATCGTCTCGGCGGTGATCTTGTGGATCGGCAACGCCCACGTCTTCGTCAAGTACACCCTTCACACGCGGGTGATCTCCGACAACGCTACGCTTTCCCACCTCGGCTTCACGGGTAGCGAGGCAAATACCAGCTTGCTGCTCGCGCTCGGCCTGGCCGCCGCGGTTGCGTACTTTTTCAACCGTACCCGGCGCGGCTTCGAATGGCGCGCCGTCGGTCACAACCCGCGCGCAGCGCAGAATGGGGGCGTGCAGCTCGCGGGCGTGGTCATCGGCGCCATGGTGATGTCCGGTGCGCTCGCGGGCGCGGTAGGCGCGAACTACGTGCTGGGTTCCAAGCACTACTACGAGCGAGGCATCGGCGGCGACGTCGGCTTCATGGGAATCGCCGTGGCGCTGCTCGGGCGCAATCATCCTGCAGGGATCGTCCTGGCTGCACTGCTGCTGGGCACCTTGCAGTATGGCGGCCTCGCCGTGTCCGAGCAGGTTCCCAAGGAGATATTCCAGATCTTGCAAGCCGTCATCATCCTCACGGTGGCATGTGCGTCTGCGTATCGCGGACACCTCTTCAAAGGAAAACCGGCCGCCGTATCCGTGAAGGTGTCGCAAGATACCGGTGGCGAGCGCGATGCCGCGGAGCGCGAGCATGGCTGAGTTGCTGGTCAGCTTGCTGTCGTTGTCGTTCCTCACGCAAGTGTTGCGCATCACGATGCCGTACGCGCTTGCCGCGATGGGCGGAGTTGTCTCCGAGCGTTCGGGGGTCGTCAATATCGCCCTGGAAGGGATCTTGCTCATGGGGGCGTTCGGCGCCGCGGTGGGCGCCTACGACACCGCGGGTAACGTGTTTGTCGCGTTGCTCTATGGCGTCGGCGCGGGCGTGGGCACCGCGGGGGTCTACGCGCTCGCGGTGGTGACGTTTCAAGCGGATCAGATCGTGTCCGGAGTGGCAATCAACCTGTTGGCCTATGGCATCACTCCATATCTGCTCAAGGCATTCTATAACTCGTCATCCAATTCACCAGCGATCCAAGGATTTGGTGGCAGGCTGTTCAGCAATCCGGTGTTCTGGTTGGCGCTGGCCCTGGTCGCGGTCGTGCAAGTGATCGTGACTCGTACTCGATGGGGATTGCGCGTGCGCGCGGTCGGAGATAACCCACACGCAGCACACACCCTCGGCGTGTCGGTGACCGCGATCCGGTGGCAGGCGGTGCTCGCCTCGGGCGCGCTCGCCGGGCTCGGCGGCTCCTGGCTCGCGCTGTCGGGAAGCGGCTTCGTGGCCGAGATGTCGGCGGGCCGTGGCTACATCGCGCTCGCAGCCGTCATCATGGGGAGCTGGCGACCGGTGTGGGCGTGTGCGGCGAGCCTGCTGTTCGGCTTCGCCGAGGCTGTGGAGGTCAATCTACAGACGTTCGACCTGGGCATTCCGAACGAGCTCATCCAGACGTTCCCGTACGTGCTGACGATGGTGACCCTGGCCGGCTTCATCGGTCGATCGCGAGCGCCTGCGGACCTGGGGCGGCCATTTTCGGCGAGCTGAACCAGCCGTCGACGGTTGTAACCTGTATTCTCCCAGCAGTGAATCCGTTGTAAGCCATGCTGATGTTGTATTGCACCTGTAACACAAGAAGGTCATCATGAAGCAAACGCTATCCATGCTATTGTTGTTATCGATATTGGCATTCTCTTCGTCTGCCAAGGCAGGCGTCTGGCTGGAGCTGCTTCGCGCACCCTGCCTTACCGGAGACGCCAAGGATGCCGATGCCACGACTGGCGAGGTTCCCGGCTCCGTCGACTGTTTCAACAAAGACTTCAATGGTGGTGTTGCGCGGACCGTGTTGTCGATCAAGGCGTTTCAACCCTGGGAATACGGCTTCGTCTTCCTCTACTACGATGTGACCGGTCCCTTCAACAACCCATCACGGCACTTGACCCTCAACGAGAAGGGCGGCTTCTTCGGGGGCACGACCATCGCGATCTCACCGAAGAAGATCGCGGAGAAGCTCGCCGGTCATGCCTTCGACTGGGGGCCGATCGCCGATGTCTCCATCAAGTACGAGATGGAACATGTGTCGAAGTTCGGGATGCTGCACTACTACGGTTTGAACTGGGACCTGAAGGTCCCGTACCTGGACTTCGCCTCTGCGACCACGGTCATTCGCGACGATCGGTCCCTGAGCGGCATCGACCTGCAGCTCGGCGCGGCGTGGCAGAAGTCGTTCTCGCTGGGTAGTCAGGACTTCATCTTCGGTGGATTCTTCCAGTGGGGCCTCTTCGGCGAAGGCTCCGGCAATCAGATCATCACCGTCGAGTCGCCGGTTCCCGGCGGGGGGGTGCTGGAGATTCCGGCCAAAGGCAATAGCTTCTTTCTTGCTCAGCCCCAGCTGCTGTGGGATTTCGGCAAGCTGGTGCGGTTCACCCCCGCAAAGATCTACCTGGGCTTCGAATACCAGGTGGCGCTGCACCGCTACCTCATCCCGGACAAGTCCGAGAACGTGCTGCAGGGCATGGTGCGCTGGAACATCTGACCGCCGCCGTCAGTACGCGTAGCCGAGGGCGACCGTCACGCTCTCGATGGTGTCGGTGCCGCCGTCGGCCTTGGTGGCGTCCGTGGTATCGGGCTTGAACGTCCAGCTGTAGCGGGTCAGGCCGCCTTCGAGGCGAACCTCGACGTGGCCGAGGTGGACGGCGGCGCCGAGCGCGCCGTGGATGCCGTTGACCGAGGTGCCGAGGGTGTAGCGCTTGTCCATCGCGCCGCCCGACAGCACCAGCCGGTTCTCGGCCGCGACGTACGGCTCGAGCGAGCCGAGCAGGAGCGAGGCGCGGACGCCGACCCGCACGGCCTTGTAGCTGGCGTCGGGCACCAGCGCGATCTCGTCCGAGGCGCCGTTGAACTGGTAGCGATCGTCGGTGTAGCCGGCGCCGATCTCGAGCGTGGCCGTGTTCGCGATCGTCCAGCGCTGGTGCAGGCTGACCTCGAGGCTGCGCCACGCCGTCGTGAGCGAGGTCTGCATCTTCATGCCCGTCGTCGAGTCGATCACCGTGACCGGCTGCGCGTTGACGCCGAGCTCGAACCGTCCGTACAGCGCCAGCCCGGGCAGGATGCCCAGGCCCAGGAGGGTCGTCGGCCACACCTCGACGATCGGACCGGCGAGGATCTGGCCGCCTTCCTGGTCGTCGCGCTGGGTCTCCGGCGTGGTGTTGTTGCGGTAGCTGAACTGGCGGAACCCGACGTCCATCGTACCGGTCACCGCGAACGAGGGGCCTCGCCGCCGGGCTCGCGGCGCCGGTGCGGGCGCGGCCGTGGTCGTGGTCGCCGAGATCGCCGGATCGCGCTTGCGGGGCGGCGGGGGTGGTTCGGCGGCGGCGGTCCGCGCCGTCACGGTGGCCTCGTGGCCGGCCTCGATCTCGAGGAAGTCGTCGTAGAGCGGCTTGCCGTTCTTCTCGACGACGATGTGGTGGGCGCCCGCCGCCACGCCGTCGACGCGGCCCGGCGCCTTGCCCTTGTCTTCGTCGTCGATCTTGATCGTCGCGCCGTTGCCGCCTTCGACGATCAGCGTGCCGACCGCGGGCGCGAGCGTGTAGCGCACCTTCATCGGCCGCGCGGTCTTCTTCGGCACGACGAGGTTCTCGATGATCGTTCGCCGGCTCGCGGCCTCGACGATGATCGGCGTCTCGCCGATCGGCGCGTCGACGGTGCACGGCGTCGTGCAGATCTCGCCGTCCTCCTTGAGGCCGAAGTAGACCTTGGCGCCCGGGGGATCGGTCTCGATCGTCACCTTGCTGGTCTTGCCGCCCGCCTCGGCGACGCCGAAACCGGCGATCACCAAGCACCCGGCGAGGACCCGCGCTCTTGCCATCGGCCGGATGATAACGCGCGCAGCGAGCCGCGCCCAGGCGTATGCTCGCGGTGTGAGCCGAACGTGGTGGACCGCCGTGGCGCGGCTCACCATCGCGCTCGATGCCACGTTCCACTAGTATTGGCGACATGGAAAGAAGTGTTAAGGGACTGCTGGGTGGTGGGCTCAAGCCCAACGACCCGCGGCGGTTCCTGATCGAGGCGATGATCGGCGCGATGAACGCCGATGGCGTCGTCGACCCTCGCGAGACCGCAGCCGTGGAGCAACAGATCGCGCACCATCCGCTGTTCCAGGGCCTCGGCGCCGGCGCCGCGCGCACGCTGATCGACATGTCCAACGATGCGATCCGGTTCGCCGGCAGCGCGTTCGGCCGCGCGCCGGCGATCGCCAAGGGGCTGCCGGCGCGGATCCACCGGCTCGCCGCGTTCGGCATGGCCGCCGAGGTGGCGGCGGCCGACGCGCAACTCGTCGACGGCGAGCTCCATTTCCTCGAGGCCCTGCGCATCGCGCTCCGGATCGCCCCGCTCGAGTCGGAGGCGCTGATCGGCCATGCGCGCGCCGGGCACCTCACCGAGTACCTCGACGATCGGTACAACCGCGTCAAGACGCTGGTCCCGGTCGCGTGCGAGGTATTCGCCTTGCGCGCGCTCGGCCGCGGCATGGCCAACGACGAGCAACGCTTCCGCATCCGCGACTTCTTCGCGGCGATTCCGGATCTCTTGCTCGGCAAGGACGAGCTCGAGTCCGAGCTGTACCGCGCGTTTCGCCGGGCGCGCCCGCCGGGCGCGCAGGTGTTCGGCGAGCTGGCGGCCGTCGCCTCGACGCTGCCCGATCCGGTCGATCGCTACTGGATGGTGGTCTACACGCTCGTCGCCGAGCTGCCGGCAACCGTGCCGAGCTGGCGGGTGATCCCGTTCATCGGGGTGATGCAGGCGGCGTTTCAGATCACCGATACCGACATGGAGCTCGCCGTCGTCGACGCGCTGACGTTCCCCGCGGCGATGCCGCGCCCGATGTGAGCCGGCCGAGGTCGGTGCGCCGATCGACGTGACGCGCGGAACCGTGGCGTTCGCGGAAAAAATGTCAACCGCGACGTGCGTGGATCCAGTAGCGTGCGCGTCCGCGTTTCACCGCACCGCACGGCGCGATCGACAGTGCATAATGAGCGAACACGTCATGACGTCGGACACCATCGAGCTCGTCGAACGCGTGCGTCGCCGCCTCAAGGAGCACGAGAACTCTTGCGAGATCGCCGGCCCCGCGGACGAATCCGCCATCTCGGCTGCGGAAGCCGCGCTCGGTTGCACCTTCCCACCCTCCTACCGGACCTTCTTGCGTACGTTCGGCGGCATCGCGATCCCGCCGCACCTCGGCATCGTGCACGACTTCGTCGGGGTCGCGAACGGGCAGCCCGAGGCGAGCCCGCCGGCCGAGCCCGCGGACGCCACCGACGTGGTGCGCCGCACACTGCAGGCCCGGGCCGAGCGCAAGCTCGGCGACAACCTCGTCGTCGTCGGCATCGGCGCGCAGCAACAGGAGTGGTTCTGCCTCGATGTCAGCAAGCCCACCAGCGCCGGTGAGTATCCCGTGGTGCTGTTCGACGCCAAGGACAACGCGCTCGACCAGCAGTTCTACGAGGATTTCGGCCAGATGCTGGAAGAGGTCATGGGCTTCGTCGCCGACAGCCTCGAACAGCCGCTCGACTGAAGGCCGCGTCTGCCAACGTCCCTACCGGGACCTGACGTCGCTAACGTCTGCGACGGGTCCTGCTACAGGTTTCTTGGATGAGTCGGCCGACGTGGGCCAGGTGGGTCACGCGGATCTCGCTGATCCTCGCGGTCGTCGCCCTCGTCTTCACGATCCGCGACATCGGCCTGCGGACCATCGCGACCTACTTCCGGCGGATCGGCTGGTGGTGGATCGCGGTCGTGATCCTCGAGATCGCGATCACCTCGCTGGACGCCGTCGCGATCCGCGCGTTCCTGTCGCCCGAGCAGGGCAAGATCAAGCTGCGCAGCGCGGTGCTGTCGCAGCTCGCGGGCCGCGCGGTCAACGCGGTGACGCCGAGCGGCAACCTCGGGGAGGCGGTCAAGGTCTCGGTGCTGGTCGATCACGTGAGCCAGTCGCGCGCCGTCTCGACGATCCTGCTCTACAACGTCGTCAGCTTCTCGGTCGAGCTCATGATCGTGGCGGTCGCCGCGCCGATCATGGTGCTGCTCGTCCCGATGCCCCCGACGGTGCGCGGGCTGATGATCGTCACCTGCATCGTCTGCTTCGTGATCGCGATCGGGCTCTACACGCTGGTGCGCCGCGGCGTGCTCGAGAGCGTCGCGCGCGCGGCCACCCGGATCTGGGTGCCGGGGCTGGCGCACGTCCGCGGGTGGATCTGGAAGATCGGGACCGCGTCGCGCTACTTGCTGTCGTCGGCGCGTTACGAGATCTGGCAGGATCGGTCGGCGGCTTCCTCATCTACATGATGTCCACCCTGGTACCGATGGGGGTCGGGATCAGCGAGGGCGGGAACTACACCCTGTTCCGCGCGCTCGGCGAGAACCCGGCGCGCGGCGTCACCCTGGTCCTCGCGCGCCGCGTCACGCTGATCGTGTACGCCGGGATCGGCCTCGTGCTCGTGACCGCGAGCGAGACCGTGAAGCGCGCTCGGGAGCGCCAGGCGGAGCGAGCCTCGACGAGTGGGCCCCTGCCGGTGCTCGCCGAAGCCCGGATCGTGTCAGCCGCGTCGCCGGCCGCTCCCGCGCCTGTCACGAAGACAGCAGACTGATGCGTCGGCGACGCCATAGGATTTGCGAGCGCGGGACCACGCGCCTGCGTGTTAGCGTGCTTTTTGATGCGCCTATGCTCGATCATCGTGACCCTCGCCATCACCGCCGCTGCCTGCGGCGATAACCACAAGGGCCAGCCGGATGCCGGTGTCGACGGTGGGCCTGTCGAGCTCACCTGCGCGGTGCTCCCGCCGTCCGCAAATACCTGCGATGTCACCGCGGGCAACGCGACGACGCTGATCAAGGGCACCGTGCTGACGCCGTCCACCGTCTACAAGGGCGGGCAGGTCGCGGTGGACACGACGGGCCACATCACCTGCGTCGGATGCAACTGCGCCACCGGCGGCGAGACGACGATCACCTGCCCCGACGCGGCGATCTCCCCGGGCCTCATCAACACGCACGATCACATCACGTACACGCATAACGACCCGTACGTCAGTACCGCCGAGCGCTACGACGATCGCCAGCAGTGGCGGGAGGGCAAGGGCGGTCACTACGCGATTCCCTACAAGAGCAGCGCGACCGCGGATCAGGTCCGGTGGGGCGAGCTGCGGTTCCTGATGGGTGGGGCGACGTCGATCGTCGGCTCGGGCGGGCAGGCGGGCCTGCTCCGCAACCTCGATCAGGCGGCGAACGAAGAAGGTCTGGCCCACAAGGCCGTCAACTTCGACACGTTCCCGCTCGACGATGCGGGCGGGACCCAGCGGACCACCGACTGTAACTACGGCGGCTCGGCGACGACCGCAGCGTCGATCGCAACCGTGGATGCCTACGAGCCGCACACCTCCGAGGGCATCAATGCCTTCGCGCGCAACGAGTTCTTGTGCGAGTCGTCGGCGACGTACGACACGATGACGCCGGGCGTCTCCAATAACCTCCTGCTCGGCAAGACCGCGATGATCCACGCGATCGGCCTCACCGCCGCCGACTACGGCGCGATGGCCACGGCCGGCACGGCCCTCATCTGGTCGCCGCGCTCGAACCTCACGCTGTACGGCGAGACCGCGCGTGTGACGACCGCTGCGCGGCTCGGCGTCGAGATCGCGCTCGGCACCGACTGGATGCCGAGCGGCTCGATGAACCTGCTCCGCGAGCTGGCCTGCGCGGACAGCTTCAACGCGACCTACCTCGACCACTACTTCACCGACGATCAGCTGTGGAAGATGGTCACGGTCAACGCCGCGGCGGTGACCGCGACCGACGACGCCATCGGCTTGCTCGCGCCGGGCAAGCTCGCCGACATCACGATCTTCGCGTCGCACGGAAGGCCCGCGTTCCGCTCGGTGATCGAGGCTGCGCCCCAGGACGTCGCGCTCGTGATGCGCGGCGGCAAGGTGCTCTACGGGGACGACGCGGCGGTGAGCGCGCTCGCGCAGACCTGCGACACCGTCGACGTGTGCGGCACCCCCAAGCGGGTCTGTACGATGACCGAGGTCGGCAAGACGTACGGCGATCTCAAGACCGCGGTGGGCGCCAGCATGTATCCGGCGTTCACGTGCGCCCAGCCGGTGAACGAGCCGTCGTGCGTCCCGAACCGCCCGCTGGCCGTCGCGGGCTCGTCGATCTACACCGGCGTGCCCGGCGCGACCGACCCGGACGGCGACGGGATCCCCGACGCGACCGACAACTGCCCGCGCACGTTCAATCCGATCCGGCCCCTCGATAACGGCGTCCAGGGCGACGCGGATCTCGACGGCAAGGGCGACGCCTGCGACCCGTGCCCGCTCGACGCCAACACGACGACGTGCACCATGGTCGATCCGAACGATCGCGATCACGACAGCATCGGGAACACGATGGACAACTGCCCCGACGCGCCGAACCGGGACCAGCTCGACGACGATCACGACGGCAGGGGCAACGCGTGCGACGCCTGCCCGACCGAGGCGAACGCGGGCGGCGCCGGCTGTCCCAAGACGATCTACCAGATCAAGGGCGGGATGGCCGCCGTGGGCAGCGCCGTCCATGTCAGCAACGCGCTGGTCACCGGCCGGGGCTCGAACGGCTTCTTCGTGCAGGTCAAGGAAGGCGACGCCGGCTACGCGGGCGCCGACAACTCGGGCCTGTTCGTGTTCACCAGCGCCGCGCCGCTGGCCACCGCCGTGGTCGGCGCGCGCGTCGACCTCGACGGCTCGGTCGCGAACTTCCAGGGCCAGATCGAGCTCGACACCGTGACCAGCGTCCAGGTCACGGCGGCCGGACCCGAGGCCCCGCCGGCGCCGATCGCGGTGAGCTACGCCGAGGTCGCGACTGGCGGGACGCGGGCGGACGCGCTCGAGGGCGTGATCGTCTCGCTCGGCGTGTCGACGGTGACCGCCGTCAGCACGGCGCTCGGGGAGATCACGCTGACCGACCCGGCGTCCACCACCCTCATCGTCGACGACTTCGTGTTCGCGGTGAGCCCGCTGCCCGCGATCAGCCAGGGCTACGCCGCGGTGACCGGCATCCTGGCGCTGCGCCAGATGATGTCGAAGCTCGAGCCGCGCGGCGCCGGCGACCTCACGCTCGGCGCGCCGGGCATCCTGTCGTTCAGCCCGGCGCTGTCGTTCGCGCGGGTCGGCACCACCACCGATCTGCCGACCTTCCCGCAGCCGCTGACCATCACGCTGACCAGCCCTGCGCTGGGCCCGACGACCATCGTCCTGGTCTCCAGCGATCCCAGCGCGCTCACGGTCGCCAGCGTCACGATCCCCGACGCCGGGACCACCGCCCAGGTGCCGGTGACCGCGGTCGCGCCGGCCGCCGACGTCACGGTCACCGCGATGCTCGGCGTCCAGATCGTGGCCGCGCACGTGCGCGTGCTCGGTGAGACCGAGGTCCCCGCGACGGTGACGCTGTCACCGGCCAGCTCGGCCATCGCCCCCAACGCCAGCGTGCAGCTCACCGCGACGCTCGAGATCCCCGCGCTCGCCACGACGACGGTCGCCCTGAGCTGTAACCCGGTGACCGCCGGGACCTTGCCGATCACGGTCGACGTCCCGGCCGGCCAGACCAGCGCGAGCTTCACGTATACCGATACCTCGGGGACCGCTGCCACGATCACGGCCAGCTTCCTCGCGAGCACGAGCACCGCAACGGTTGCCATCAACAGCGGGGCAAACCATCTGATCATCAACGAGATCGACTACGACCAACCGAGCACCGATGCCACCGAGTTCGTCGAGATCTACAACCCGACGGGCGTCGCGATCCCGCTCGCGAACAAGGCGCTGGTGCTCGTCAACGGCGGCACGAATCCACCATCGGAGTACGCCACGGTTGACCTGGGCACCGCCTCGATGCCCACCCTCGGGAGCCACGAGTACCTCGTCCTCGGCCCCACAGCCGTGCTCATGACCTTGCCGAACACGGTCCTCACGATCAACACCGGATGGGCGAACCTGGTCCAGAACGGAGCCCCCGACGGCGTCGCGTTGATCGACACGGCGGCACACACGCTGATTGACGCGCTGTCCTATGAGGGCGCGATCATGATGGTCACGCCGAGCGGCTTCCCGAGCTCGATCTCGCTGGTCGAGGGCACGGCGCTTCCTGCCGCCATGGCCGATAGCGGGGCGCCGAACGAGTCGCTGTGCCGTTCGCCCGATGGCAACGACACCGACAACGCTGCAACCGACTGGAAAGTCTGCACGGGAATCACGCCCGGCGCGGCGAACCCCTGACGCGATCGAGATCCACAACCCCGGATCGCGATGCACAGCCGGGGCGTGCATCGGGCCGCCGCCGCTTCCAATATGGTGGAGGGTTCTCTGTACCGGCCGGGTACCGCCACCCCGTTGCGGTGGCAATTCACAGCGCAGCGCGGCACCGTGCGCACGATCCCCGTGCGTGCGGGCACGGGCGGAACGTCGCGCTGCGGCAGGTTGTCGCCTGACCTCGGGTGTGTGCCGGGGCCGGGAACCTGTGGGATCGTTGGTGGTATATCTTGGTTTTCTACCTCCAACTCCGACGGAGCCTCGCCGATGGCGTTCTCGCTCGAAAAACAAGGGATCTCGATCGCCGAGATCCACCGCAATGCCTCGCCGGCCTTCCTCTACGAGGCGGCGCTGCGCTTCGAAAAAGGCTCGACGATCTCGTCGACCGGCGCCTTGATCGCGTACTCCGGC
>Ga0137459_1000356_pt1 | contig 16686 bp, 13 predicted proteins | sample EasRivERMGT700_2_FD_104908 | JGI IMG/M metagenome (GOLD analysis project Ga0137459, IMG submission 104908) | Soil microbial communities from meander-bound floodplain in the East River, Colorado, USA - East River MetaG ERMGT700_2 | ecosystem: Environmental > Terrestrial > Soil > Floodplain ...
GGTTCGGCACGGCACCTTAGACTTCCACCAGACGCTCCCTCGCGGGCCACCGTTCCTCTGCTTCACCTTGCTATCCTCCGTGCTGTGCAGCTCGTTCGTTCCCCACGGGAGTGATGCACGACGCGGGCGCTCATTTTCACGGCAGCAACGGACCCAGCCCCGCGGTGCCAGCGCGCGTGTCCGCGGTCTCCTGGAGCTCACGGCTCGCACCACCGGCGCAACCGATCAAACCACTGTGGCGAGGTACTAGAATTTTGTATCGCGCGGTGTCGCGTGGCGCGTACGGTCTCGTACGGTTGGCTGTACGAAGCGGTACACGTGCACAGGCGACGGCGCTCGAGTCCTCGCAAACGCGCCGTGATCCGCCGGCACGGCTGCTGCACTCGCGGCAGGACCATGCGCTTATCAACTTGCTTGCCTGTACTGAGCGGCTTGCTGATGCTCACCGCTGCCGGCTGTTCCTCCGACAAGAAAGCAGAGCCACCGCCGACGATCACGTCGATCATGCCGAACCCGATCTGCTCGGACGGCTCGGCATTCGTGATCAAGGGCACGAACTTCGATCCGAATGCGGTCGTCACGGTCGACGGCGCCGCCGTGCAAGACGCGACGGTGACAGACGCGATGGACATCATGGTGGTGGTGGCGGCCAACACGGCCACCGCGGGCTCCCACACCGTCACCGTCACCAATCCCGACCAGAAGTCGGCCACGGGAACGCTGACCGGCGAGGCCAAGCCGCTCATGTTCTTCGTCGATCCAAACGTGCTCGGCGCGAACATGACCGCGCGCATGAATGTCTACATGTCCGGTCTCACCACCACGATCCAGTCGGTGTCGGTGCAGCTGCCCGGCAGCGCGAGCCCGGCCGTGGCGCTCACGGACGTTGCGGCCGTGACCGGGCACCCGAACCAGGTGCAGGCGACCGTCACCGCGGGAACGCTCGGGGCGGGCCAGTACGATGTCAGCGTCACCGACGGCGTGTGCACCGCGACCCTGCAGAAGGGGCTCACGATCGTCGCGACGCCCGACATCACGATCGCGAGCGTGAACCCGCCGTTCGGCGCGCCCGATCAGGACACCGCGATCACCGTCACCACGTCCGGCTACGCGCTGACCCAGACGCCGCGCGTGTTCCTGACGTCGGGCGGCAGGGCCACGGCGCTGAGCGCGGTGAGCTTCCAGTCCGCGACGTCGGTCGCCGCGGTGGTGCCGAAGAACGCGCTGCCCGCCGGTGACTACGACATCATCGTGCTCGATCCGATCGACGCGAGCGGCGGGCACGTGGGGGTGCTCGCCAAGGGCTTCCACGTGATCGCGGCGCCGCCGGTGATCACCAGCGTGACGCCGCAGACGGTGATCTCGTCGCAGACGTCGGCCCTCGTCATCGCGGGCTCCGGGTTTGCGCCGGGCGCCACGCCGACGGCGTGGCTGAGCGAGTGCTCGGCGCCGCCCGGCGTCCTGGTGCCGGTCACCCCGTTCGCGCTGCCCGCGATCGCGGGCGCGACCCCGCTGCAGCTGAACGTCACGATCAACGCGGGCACGATGGCGGCCGGCGTGGTGTGCGTGCTGCGCATCATCAACGGCACGCCCACCAGCGCTGCGAACCCGTGCCCGGCCGGCGGCACGTGCCTGCCCCACGCGGACTTCTCCGCGGTCGCCTCCGTGAACGGCTCGGGCAACCTCGGGACGTGGATCCAGTCCTCGCCGACGTCGACCGACGTGAGGCCGCTGCCGGCACCGCGCACGCGGCTCGGCGTCGTGGCGGGCCACGTCAACACCCAGACGCGGTTCCTCTACGCGGTCGGCGGCGACGACGGCACGGAGGCCAACGCGCAGCGCGCCGTCGTCTCGACCCAGCTGAGTCCGCTCGGCGACATGCTGGGGTGGACCACGCAGCGTAACGCGATGATGGCGCCGCGCACCGGCCAGGCCACGATCCGGCTCGGCCAGTTCCTCTATGCGCTGGGCGGCTTCGACGGCACCGCCACGCTCGGCAGCGTCGAGCGCGCGCGCATCCTCGATCCGCTCGACGTGCCGGCGGTGCCCGGGATCGACCTGACGCCGAGCGCGACCGGCCTCGCCACGGGCACGTGGGTGTACCGCGTGAGCGGCGTGCGCGCGGCGAGCTATGCGTCGGACCCGAACGGCGAGACCCTGGCCTCCGATCCGCTCAACGTGACGCTCCCCGATCTGGCGAGCTTGCCGGCGACGCCGCTCGTCAAGGTGACGTTGACCTGGCCGGCGATGCCGAACGCGGCCTCGTACAACATCTACCGGACGAGCGCGGTGGGCCAGGACGTGACGCAGGTGCAGTTCATCGCCAGCGTGCCGCAACCGGCGGGCCAGACGGTGACGTTCGACGACACGGGCCTTCCGACCACCACGCAGACGCCGCTGCCGATCGGCTCGCTCGGCAAGTGGAACGCGGTCAGCGACCTCACGACGCCGCGCTATGGCGCCGCCGCGGCGATCGCGCACGGCGTGGCGACGGCCACCACCGATACGTGGTTCCTGTACATCGGGGGCGGCGCCGGCACGCCCGCACTCACGCAGGCCAGCCTGCTCGACACCTACGAGTGGGCGCGCGTCGACATCACGGTCGCCGATGGCTCGCAGGCGGTGAGCGCGTTCGCGGTCGCCCAGGTCGGTGGCGTCAACGCCTCGATCGGCGGCGGGCGCGCGTTCCTGAGCGCGTACTCCGCCGACACCACCATCAAGTCCAACATCCCGGTCGGGACGACGTTCGTCTACTTCGGTTCGGGCATGGACAGACCGCTGGCGGCGCTCGCGCTCAAGTCGGGCATGGTCGCCGGCTCGGTGACCCCGGCGAGCCCGACCGGGGATCTCGGCGCGCTGGCGACGATCTCGGCGGCGCCCGTCGGTGGCGGGGGCGCGGCGACGATCGCCGGGTTCCAGTTCACGATCGGCGGCTGGAACTCCGGGCTCGCGATCCAGAACACCAACTCGGCGACGTTCTGCCCGACCACGGGCTGCGGAGCGGCGCCGCCGCTCTTGACCACGTGGAACAACGGTGGTGGCGGCACGCCGAACATCGCGCGCGTGCTGCTCGGCGCGGTGGTCGAGGCTCCGTTCCTCTACATCTTCGGCGGGAGCACGACCTCGGCGGCCACCAGCGCCACGCCGTCGACGGAGCGCACCGTGTGGTGACGCGTCGCGCCCCAGCCGCGCGTGGGTCGCGCTCGTGGCCCGGACGACTCCTCCAAAGAGCGCCCGAGCGTCGCCGCGAGCCTTCGCCGGAAGGATCCGGCCGCGGCTGAGCCGGTGGCGAGCAGCAACCGCGGTACAGTTCGGGCATGCGATCGCTGACCTCGCGCTGGCTGCTGGTGATCACCGGCGCGGCGCTCCTGTCCTGCTCGCGGCCGACCCCGGATCCGGCGGCGCCTCCCAACCCCGAGCAGGCGCCGGCTGCCGGTGGCGCGCCGGCCGCGGCGCCAGCGTCCGCACCTGCGCCGGCCCCCAGCGCCACACCGCCGGCCCCCATGACCCTGACCGGCCAGGCCGCGATGGGCGACTGGACGACGGACGGGCCGGGCGTTCGCCGCAAGCTCACCGTCGGCGATCTGCCGGCGCCCTACGCGACCAGCTCCGCCGAGAACGGCGCGAACATCGTGCCACGGCCGGCCGGCGCGCTGCCCCGGGTGCCCGACGGCTTCGTCGTGGATCTGTTCAGCACCGACGTCAAGCAGCCGCGGATGATCCGCACCGCGCCGAACGGCGATGTGTTCATCGTCGAGTCGACGTCGGGCCGCGTCAAGATCCTGCGCGGCGCCGACCGCGACGCAGGGCCGGAGCAGATCCGGGCGTTCGCGACCGGCCTGCGGCAGCCGTTCGGGATCGGCTTCTATCCGCCCGCCGCGCCGCGCTGGGTCTACGTCGCCAACACCGACTCCGTCGTGCGCTTCCCCTACGCCGACGGTGACCTCGTGGCGCGCGGCCCCTCCGAGGTCGTCGTCGCCAACGTCGCTGGCGGCGGCCGGCTGCGCGGCGGCGGGCACTGGACCCGCGACCTCGTGTTCTCCAGCGACGGCGCGAAGCTGTACGTCTCGGTCGGCTCGCGATCCAACGTCTCGGACAATGCGGAGGAGGCGCGCAGGGCGCGCATCTTCGAGTACACGCCCGACGGCAAGAACGAGCGCGTCTATGCCACCGGGATCCGCAACCCCGTCGGGCTCGCGATCCACCCACTCACCCATGATCTGTGGACCTCGGTGAACGAGCGCGACGAGCTCGGCGACCACCTGGTTCCGGACTACGTGACGCGCGTGCGCGACGGCGGGTTCTACGGCTGGCCGTGGTTCTATCTCGGGCCGCACCCCGACCCGCGCCACCCCGGAAAGCACCCCGAGCTTCGCGACCAGGCGATCGTCCCCGACGTCCTGCTCCAGTCGCACTCCGCGTCGCTGGGCATGATGTTCTATACGGCGACGCAGTTCCCCCCGGAGTATCGCCTGCAGGCGTTCGCGGCGGAGCACGGCTCGTGGAACCGCGCGCGCCGCACCGGCTACAAGGTGATCTGGGCGCCTCAGAAGGACGGCGTCCCCACCGGCGAGTACGTCGACTTCATGACCGGCCTGGTCACCGCCGAAGGCAACGTGTGGGGCCGTCCGGTCGCGGTCACCCAGACCCAGCAGGGCGCCCTGCTGGTGAGCGATGACGCCGGCAACTGCTTGTGGCGGATCCGCTATCGCGGCCCCGGCAAGTAGCCGGCACACGACGGCAAAACGCGGCCGAAGCGGGTGATCTGCTGCCATAATTACAGCAGGCCAGGAGTGGTGTCTGTGAGGGACTCTGGATGCGGGTGTCGTGCTTGACATTCGTGCGCGTGGGGCTAAACGAGTAGCAATCCTCGTGGTGGGGAGTGGCGGGATGGTGTCGTGGTGGGGCGAACGACGACTCGCTTGGACGAGACTTCGACGGAACGGTGCGCGTGCGCGCGGCCGCGACCGATCGAGCGTCTTTGACGATCGCCCGAGGAGAGCTTTGGCATGGCGTTCTATGATCCTCCCGCGAACCAGGACGACTTCACGGACCATCCGCGCCGGAAGGAGCTGCTGCTGGGCTGGCACGACTGGATCCACGGCCTGGTCGACGGCGAGATCGACAACCTGGTCCACCCGGCCAGCCCCGAGCACGGCAATCCGCACCCGGCGTTCTTCGATGCGTCGGACGACCCCAGCGGGACGCCGTATGTCGAAGCGTCGGTCCCGTGGGATGCGTTTCCGCGCGCGATCCTGCGCGCCCGCACGGTGGGCGAGCTGCCGACCGACGACGCGATGTACCAGGCGTCCGAGGCGCTGCACGACATCGCGCTCGACCTGGCCGGCGACCCCCACATCTCGATCGGCGAGTTCGCGAACGGCGCGCTGGTCAAGCCGCTGAAGCTGCTCGCCCGGCCGCAGGACGAGTACTGCGAGTGGTTCGCGTCGCACGACGCCGCGGGCCACGTCACGAAGTATGCGTTCACCTCGGAGGGCCCCGAGTACTGGCGCTACCTCGCCGACGGCAACAGCGCGCTCGACGGCGTGCAGGTGGCGTCGCCGGTCGCCGGCGATCCCAGGCTGGTCGTCGCGCTCTACCAGCGGCTGGTCGATCCCGCGGTGCGCGAGGCCGATCTGTTCTTCCACCACGATGTCTATCTGTACGACCGGACGAACCCGGCACGCCGCTCGCGTGATCCGATCTTCCGCGCGAACCAGTACAACCCGTACAACGAGTGGAACACGACCAAGGGCATCGTCCACCTGACCCACGGCGCCAACACGCTCGGCGCCGAGGTCAACCTCGCGGCGCGCGCCACCGTGGTGCGCCGCGACGCCAATGATCAGGCGATCGTCGATCCGTCGCGGCTGATCTGCTGCTCGGGGTTCGGCGGGGCGATGCGGTCGAGCGATCCGACGATCGGCGCGGCGGTGAACGGCCTGGTCCGCGCCGGCAAGGTCGTCTCGCTGCGCAACCCGGTCGGGCTCTACATCGACAAGCTCGACCTCTCGGTCTTCGAGGGGCCGAACGGCGAGGACGTCAGCGCGTGGTGGAAGGTCGTGCGCGGCGGAACCGGCATGGTGCTGCGCGGCGAGCTCGCCCCGCCGCCGGGCGCGAGCTTCGGGCTGTCGCAGATCAAGGTGCAGAACAAGCTCCTCAAGTGGGGCGGCCAGATCGCGCGTCACATCCAGATGAAGCTGGTCGGGATCGCGAAGGACGGCACCGTCAAGCAGCGTGGCGCCCGGTGCAGCCAGCACTGCTGCGTCGCCGAGGCCGAGCTCGGGACCCCCGATCCGCTGCTCCGGCAGGTGAGCGACGGCGACACGTGCCCGGCCGGCTCGGTCGATGCGTTCCCGGAGCTCGTGAAGCAGACCAGGCCGGGGCGCGGGCGCGGTGCGATCCTGCGGGGCCCGCTCACGTGACCACGCTGCTCGGCGACGAGCCCGAGCTCGATGGCGATGACATCCAGGGCCACGTGCTGCCCGGGTTCAACCGGGCGGCGGCGCTGCTCGTCGGCCTCGCGATCGACGACCGCGACGCGTTCCGCGCGATCGCGCGCGCCGTCGCGCCGCGCGTGACCAGCCTCCGCGAGGCGCTCGATCACAAGACCGACCGGAAGGAGGTGCGGCTCGGCCTGCGCGCGAGCCACGCGGCGGACGGCCCGTTCCTGGCGGTCGCGTTCTCGGCCCACGCGCTCGGGTTCGCGACCGGCGGCGCCGACATCGTCGCGCTCGATGCGTCGTTCGAGGCCGGGATGAGCCCGACCAGCACCGGCGACGCGTCCGCGGCGACGCTGCCGGACGGGTCGGACAATCCGTCGGCGCGCGTCCGCTGGCGGGTCGGCAACGACGCCAGGCCGCTCGACGCGCTGCTGATCATGGCCGGGGACACCGACGCCGAGCTCGCGACGTTCTTCACCGCGCTGTCGAGCGGCTGGCAGGGCGCCCGCGCACGCGAGACGTACCGCGAGGCCGGCGCGCGGTTCCCCGACGACAAGGAGCACTTCGGGTTTCGCGACGGCATCTCCATGCCCGGCGTGTTCGGGCGCGTCAAGGGCCGGCGCGGGCTGCAGCCGCTGACCACGCGCCACGGCGTGCCGGACGGGCCCGACGGCGTGCAGTTTGGCCGGCCGGGCCAGCCGCTGGCGTGGCCCGCGCAGTTCCTGCTCGGGACGAACGCGACGGCGGCGCGCGTCGCACCGGCGCCTCCGCTCGCGAAGCACGGCTCGTTCCTGGTGTTCCGCCGGCTCGCGCAGGACGTCGCGGCGTTCCGGCGCGACACGGCCGCGATCGCGGTGGCGCTGAGTGGCGGTGCGGGCAACGGCGCGAGCGGCCCGGTCAGCGAGGACCTGGCGCGTGCGTGGCTGGTCGGGCGGTGGCCGAACGGCGAGCCGCTCGTGCGGTCGCCGAGCGCGCCGCGCGGCGACATGTCCGATCTGGAGGTGAACCATTTCGGCTACGAGCTCGCGTCGCCCGCGTTCTCGGCGGGGCGGCACGCCGTGTCACCGGCCGCCGGCGATCCCGGCGGCGCGCGGTGCCCGCTGTTCGCGCACGTGCGCAAGGTCAATCCCCGCGATCGTCCGACGGATCAAGGCCCGCCGGCGATCACGCGCGGGATGCAGATGCTGCGGCGCGGGGTCGCGTACGGCCCGCGCTACGATCTCGACCACCCGCAGAGCCCGGACAACGCGCGCGAGCGCGGCCTGCTGTTCCTGGCGTACCAGACGTCGATCACGAACCAGTTCGAGCGGATCCAGACCCGGTGGGCCAACCAGCCGAACGCGCCCGAGCAGCCGCTCGGCGATACGCAGGTCGGGCACGACGCGATCATCGGGACGACCGGGACGCCGCAGCGGGTGCCGGGCCCGCGGTTCGTCCGGCACGGCGAGCAATCGGCCGACGTGCTGGCGCGCTGGGTCACGCTGACCGGGGGCGGCTACCTGTTTGCCCCCGGCCGGTCGGCGCTGCGCGCGCTTGCCGAGTGACCCGGCGACGTCCTCACAGGTGATCTGGCTACGGCAACGCGACGGCGAACGGGCCGAACCGGGTGATCTGCTGCCACGCGAGCAGCTGCTGGATCGACATGCCTCGGCGCGACGCTGCCGTGATCGGCGTGGTGCCCCAGCCGACGTCGCAGCGGACGTGGAGGGTGCCATGCAGCAGGGCGGCCGGCGTCGGCTGCTCGCCGTAGTGATCGCGCAGCACCTGCACGGGCAGCACCTGCTCGCCGGCGAGGCGCTCGCCCGGCGCCAGCGGCCGGGTCAGCGGGATCTCGATCATATTGTACAGCCGGTCCGGATCCGGCGGGTTGACGCCGTGCAAGATCGCGAGCGTCTCGCCATCGGCAACCTGGTACGGCAGCCGCTTGCTGTCGATCAGGTGGATCGGCTCGGCGCCCGCGTTGTGGATCTCGTAGCGAACGACCACGCGGCCGTCTTCGGCGGGCTTCGCGGAACACTGGATCTCGGGAGCCATCAGGCGATCCTTTCGGGACGGTGAGGTGTCGCTGGGGCGCGGCACGTCCGGCGTCGAGCTACAGCCGATCGCCCACAGGGCGAGCACGACCATCGCGCGGCACGAGGCATCACTCATGGCCTCGTATCCGAGCCGCCGTGGTCGTGGCGCTTGGTCAGGCCGTGCTCGGCGCGCAGGTCGTTCTCGCTGAGCCCGCCGGTCGCGATCGTGGTCTCCTCTTCCTTGATGCCGTACGACGCGTCCGCGGGCGCGCCCATGTCGACCTCGCCGGCGGAGATGTGGCGCGCGTGGATCAGCTCGTGGCCGAGGAAGATGTACACCGGATCGGCGATGTCGTTGCCCGCGGCGTCGTGGACCTTGATGTCGCCGTCGCCCACGTTGGCGTCGAGGTCGACGAACGAGTCGTCGCCGGCGCCCTTCTTGCCCGCGGTGACCACGCCGGGCGCACCGGCGCCGAGCCCGCCGGCGGCGTCGGTCGACGCGCCGCCATACAGCTTCCCGGGCGCGGGCCGGATCGTGCACTTCTTCGAGCCATTGACCAGGCCCGTGATCAGCTCCCGGCCCTTGGGTTTGGACATCAGCATGCCGATGCGCGGCAGCGTGGTCGCCTGGAAGCCGGGGTGCGCGCCGCCGTTCTTGTCGGTCTCGATGATGACCAGCTTGCCGCTGCCGGCCTTGACCTTGGTCCACACGCCCTCGACGGCGGTGAACTTGGTCTGCTCGATCAGCTCGCCCTTCTGGCCGACCTTGGCGTCGGCCGGCTTGGTCCCGTCGGGCACGACCCAGTACTCGCCGAAGTCGGTCTTCTTGTGGGTGCCGACCGGCTTGGGCGCGCGCGGCTTGCCCGCCGGCGGGTCATCGGGCTTCTTCTGCACGCCGGGCGCCCGCGACGAGCCGCCCGCCATCTGATCGAGGATGCCGCCGGCCGGCTTGCCGGCGACCACCGCGTCGGCGACCGCGTCCGCATGGCGCTCGTAGGCGTCGCCCGCCTCGCCGACCCCGCCGCGCAACTGCACGCCACCGCGCTGCTGTACCACGTGCGCCGCTTCGTGCGCCGCGGTATGGAGATCGGGCGCCTCACGAAATGCCACCGACGAGCCGGTCGCGTACGCCGATGCGCCGATCTGCTGGCTGGCCTCGGCCGCCGGGCCGCCGACGTGGGCGTGAATCCCGGAGACGTCGTGGCGGCCGAACAGCGCCTGGATCTGGTCACCGTGCGGCAGCGCCTGCGGGGTGCCCGACACGCCGTGTTGCGCCGCGGCCATCACGTCACACCTTGCGCTGGACCGGCTGCGCGACATACCCGAGCGACTCCACCTTGCGCTGCACCGGTGCGAGCGCCTCGGTCAGTGTGTGCTTGCCGGGCGTGGCTGCGCGTTGACTGTCACCGGCCGCCGTGTCGTTACCGTGCGCGCCGTGTTCCCGCCTCGTCCGCATCGATCCTCCTTGTCAAGCGCTGAGCTCGCCCCATCGAGGCTAGGGGATCCAGACAGCGGACGCAAACGCTGCCGAGCGGCAGGGTGCTCGTTGCGGCCCGATACGCCGATCGGAAAATTTCCGGTGCTGCACGACGACGTCGCTCACCGCACGATCCCCGAGTCGACCATCATCATCGAGTACCTGGCCCTGCATCACCCGGGCACCACCGAGCTGATCCCTGGCGACCCGGAGCGCGCCCGCGAGGCCCGCCTGCGCGACCGGTTCTTCGACCTCTACGTCCACGCGCAGATGCAGAAGATCGTCGGCGACAAGCTGCGCCCCGCGGAGAGCAAGGATCCGTACGGCGTGGCACAGGCGGTCGCGCAGATCGAGACCGCGTACACCATGATCGACGACGAGCTGCGCGCCGGGTCGTGGGCGCTCGGCGAGACATTTACGCTGGCCGATTGCGCCGCAGCGCCGGCGCTGTTCCATGCGAACCGGGTCGTGCCGCTGTCGGAGCAGCATCGCACCACCGCCGCGTACCTCGGCAGGCTCGTCGAGCGGCCGTCGTTCGCGCGCGTGCTCGCCGAGGCCCAGCCGTACTTCGCGATGTTTCCGGGTTGATCGGCCGCGCCCGGTCTCGGCCGGCGCGCACAGGGCGAGGGAGGGAGGCTCGGTGCTACAATCCGTCCATGCGCAAGGTCAATCTCGATATCAATACGCAACTGGGCGAGTTGGTCGCAGACGCCATGCGGGGTGAGGAGGTCATCATCGCCAAGGATGGGGAGCCGATCGCGCGGCTGCAGCCCTTGGCCCCCATGCGCCTGAGGCCTCGCTTCGGCAGCGCGCAAGGCAAGATCGAGATGGCTCCCGATTTTGACGTCCCCCTGGACGACTTCGCTGATTACGCCCCGTGAGGATGCTGCGCGGGCCGCACCGCCGGCGCGACGGCGCCGGACGGGGAGGTGCGCCTGGGTGATAGTCTGGCTCGGTGAGCCAGGTGGCACGGGATAGCTCGCCGCTGTCGCGGGTGTTCGCGGGGACGGTCGCCGGGCTGTCGGCGCCGCGGCGGCTGTTCCCGATCGCGGTGGTCGTGGTCCCGCTGCTCGCCGTGCAGAAGAGCTTCAGCTACGACGCGATGGCGTTACCGGTCGGGATGCTCATGTGCGCGGCGTTCCTGCTCGTCGCGCCGACCTTGTGGCGGTACCTGTTCCCGCTCCACCGGGTCCGCGCACCGGGGGTGCTCGGCGCGATCGTGTACGGCGCGGCGGGCGTGGGGCTGATGTTCGGGATCGGACGCGGCCTGCCGGGGCTGATCGGGATGGGCGGCACGCTCTTGACCACGTTCCCGGGGCTGCTCGTCTCCGTCGCGCTGTTCTGGGTCGGCGGCTGGGGGCTCGCGCGCGACATCGATCTCGAGCAGCACCTGCTGGCGAGCCAGGCGCGCGCCGCGGCGCTCGAGCGCGAGGCCGAGCACGCGCAGCTGCTCGCGCTGCGCAGCCACTTCGATCCGCACTTCCTGTTCAACACGCTGAACGCGATCGCCGAGTGGTGCCGCGAGGATGGCCTGGTGGCGGAGCGGGCGATCCTCGCGCTGTCGTCGATGCTCCACACGATCATGACCGCGATCCGCGCCACCCACTGGCCGCTCGCGAAGGAGCTCGAGCTCGCCGATACGTTGTTCCGGATGTACCTCATTCGCGATCCGGAGCTGTTCGTGTACACCCGCGACGTGCAGCCCGGCCTCGAGGACACCGACGTGCCGCCCATGATCCTCCTGCCGATCGCCGAGAACGCGATGAAGCACGGGCCGGGCGCGGGGCACCGCGGCGGCGTGGCGCTCACCGTGCGCGCGGACGCCACGACGCTGGTGATCGAGCTGGTCAACCCCGGCGCCTACCGCGGCCCGCGCGACGGGGGGAGCGGGCTCCCCATGGTCGAGAAGCGGCTCCTGCTCGCGTACGGCGACCGCGCGTCGTTCGCGATCGGCCCGGATCACCCGGATCACGAGGATGGCAGCGATCCTCAGCGCACGCGCGTGACCGTGCGCGTCCCGCGAGCCCTGGCAGGGAGGTCGGCATGACGATGGCGCTGCGTGTCCTGGTGTGTGACGACGAGCTCATCGCGCGGCGGCGGGCGGCGCGCCTGCTCTCGGAGCAAGCCGACGTCGAGATCGTCGCCGAGTGTGCGAGCGGCGAGGAGGTGCTCGCGCAGCTCGCGGCGGAAGACGTCGACCTTGTCGTCCTCGACATCAACATGCCGGGGATGACCGGGATCGAGACGGTGATGAAGATGCCGGAGGACCGACCGTACCTCATCTTCCTCACCGGGCATCCGGAGCACGCCGTCGAGGCGTTCGATCTGGGCGCGACGGATTATCTGCTCAAGCCCGTCGACGAGGCGCGGCTCAAGAAGGCGCTCGATCGGGCGCGCAGGCAGCTCGATGCACCGCTCGGGCCAGGCGCGCGCGACCCCGGCGCGCCGCTGGCACGCCTGGCGATCACGACCAAGACCGGCGTGGTGCTGCTCGGCCCCGACGAGGTGACCCACGCCATCTTCGACGGCCAGCTCGTCACGGTGCACACCCGGGATCGCGCGATCCTGAGCGACGCGACGTTGCAGGAGCTGGAAGACCGGCTGTCCGCGTCGCACTTCGAGCGCGTGCACCGGCGCGCGATCGTGAACCTCTTGCACGTCGAGCGCCTGGAGCCGGTGCTGAGCGGCGGCTACGTCGCGCGCGTGGTGGGCGGCAAGAGCGTCGATGTCTCGCGCCAGGCGGCCCGCAAGCTGCGCCGCCGGCTGGGCATCGCCTGAACGCGGACGTGACCGGTCGCGATCGCCCGGTGAGCGGTCGCCGGAGCACCGTGGCTGGCACAACAAGCCGGCTCGCCCAGGCGTCTTATCCGACATGCAACCCACTGGATTGCCAGGGCCATTGGCCGCCTCCCCCGACACGCCACCTCCTGGAGCCGAGGGCGCACCGGGCTCGACGCCCGCGGACGCGTCCGGCGCCGCGTCCCAGGGACCGCCGCCTCCGGCCGTCCTCGTCAAGCCCGCTCCGGCGCGCCTGCCGGAGCTCGCGGCGCTGCTCGCGATCGTCGCGCTCGCCGACATGGCCCTGTACCAGGGCGCGGGGGGCGCGGGCCTCGCGGTGCTGTTTGCAGGGATCCCGGCGACCTTGTTCCTGACCGCGAGCGCGCGCGGCGTGTCGCGGCGGTTCGCGGCCATCGCGGCGCTGCTCGCGCTGGTGGCCGGCCGCTGCCTCTGGCAGTCGGGCGCCGGCGTGACGACGCTGGGCGTGGCGATGCTGCTGCCGTTCGCGATCGCGCTGCGGACCTCGCGCTCGTTCCTCCCCGAGCTCGCCGCCTCGACGCTCGGCTCGGCGTGGGCCTCGGTCCGCCAGCTCGGCGGCTTCGGCGCCACGCTGGCTCGCTGCGTGCCGCGGGGGCGCCTCTCCCGTGCGAGCTCGGCCGCGGTCTACGTCCCGGCCGCCCTCGTCGTCGTGTTCGGCGCGATCTTCGCCGCGGCCAACCCGGTGATCCAGGCGTGGCTGGGGCGCGCGGTCGGGCTCCTGGATGGGCTCACCGGGGGGCCGTCGCCGCAGCGCTTCGTGTTCTGGGCCGTCTGCGCGATCGCCGCCGCGGGCCTGCTGCGCCCGGTGATCCGCACGATCGCGGGCCTTGATGCGCGGCTCGGCGTCGCGCACGTCTCCGAGCCCACGGACCTGGCGCCCGAAGCGTCGCGCATCGCGCTCGCGCGCAACGGCATGCTCGCGCTCAACGTGCTGTTCCTCGGCTACAACGCGCTCGACGCCGTGTACCTGTGGGGCGGCCACGCGCCGAGCGGCGTGACCCACACCGAGTACGCGCACGCCGGCACGGCCTGGCTCACGGTCGCCTTCGTCCTGTCCACGATCGTCCTCGGCGCGCTGTTTCGCGGCCCGATCGAGCACGACGCGCGCGGCAAGCTCGCGCGCGGGCTCGCCTACGCGTGGGCGGGGCAGAACTTCATCCTCGCCGTGGGGACCTTCCGTCGCATCACGATGTACATCGCGTACAGCGGGCTCACCGAGCTGCGCATCGTCGGGATCTTCGGGACGTCGCTCGCGACGCTGGGCCTCGCGATCGTCGTGTGCAAGGTCTGGCGCCGTCGAACGATGCTCTGGGTCATGCGCCGCCAGCTCGACGCGCTGGCCGTCGCGGTCGCGGTCTTCGCCGTGGCCCCCACCGATCACCTCGCGATGCACTACAACGTCGCGCGCATCGCGGCCGACCACTACCGCCCGCTGCTCCACCTCTACGAGCAGCCGATCCGGCCCGAGACCGTCCCGGCCCTGTTGCCGCTGCTCGACCATCCCGATCCGGTGGTCCGCGAAGGCGTCGCGGTCGTCATCGCGACGCAGCGCGACCGGCTCCAGGCTGCCGACGCGCGTGCGACGTCCTGGCTGGACTTCGAGCTCGCGCGCCACCGCGCGCTGGGCGCGCTCGCCGCCGCCGCCGCCCACATCGCGGACGTCATGCCCATCGATCGCGACGCGGCGCGCGCGCGGCTCCGCGGCGTCGCGTACGGCATCAACGACGAGCTCGAGCACGAAGGCGACGAGGTGCCGTTCGACTGGCGCACGCGCAGCTATTCGCCCCGCGACTAGGATCTTGCCATCGACGTCCTGCGGGAGACCGCCCACACGCGCGCTGGCGATCGCCTGCGGGTGGGATGGAAGGCCGGTCGACTACGGCGCGGGGTCGCTGCGGGCCTGCATGAGTTTCCAGCGTCATCGACCGAGGCTGGGTATCGTGACGCGATGCAACGAGCGGAACACCTGGCGCTCGATGTTTGCATCGCGGACCCGAGCTCGTGGGGGCCACCGCGCTTCATCGCAGCGCACGTCAGCGCGCCGCGCCGCGCGCCGATCCAGCATGCCGCGTGGAAGCTGCTCGTGACGCACACCGAGCGCCGCGTGCTCGTCGCGTACTACGATACCAGGTCGGACGTGCGTGATCGAAAGGCGATCGAGGCTGCGGTGCGGGAGGTGTGTATCGACAATCCCGGCAAGAATGCCCCGAAGGACATCATCGTGATCAGCGCCGACGTCCATGCGCGGCCCGCTTCGGCGCAGGAGCTGCGTGAGATCTTCGCATCCTCCATTGTGGGAAAGCTGGCGTAGCCAAGGCGCATGCGATGAGCGAGATCCCATCAGCATACCTCGGGTGGTGGCGCATCACCGAGACGTCACAGTGGCCCAGCAAGTATCTCGATGACCTCGGCCCCGCGCTGATCTCGATCACCGGCAGCGATGATCGGTTGCGCATGCTCGGGCTGCTCGCCTACGTGAGCTGGACCGCGGCCAGGAGCGGGCTTGCGTTCACGTGGACGGGCGCATGGGAGTACGACCAGATGATGGGGACCGGGACGGCGAAGCCAGGCAAGGATGGCAAGCTCGAGGGGACGTTCCAGATCAACCAAGGCGACCACAGCACCTTCGTCGCGGAGAAGACCACCGCGCCCGAGCGGCCGATCCGTGATCCGCCGAGCTATCGGGACAAGTGGTCGCGTTCGCGCCGCTGGTAGAGCGCCGAGGCCTGCAAGTGGACGATCGGCGCCTGACCACCGCGGTAGGTAAGGTCAGGGTGGTTCGCGCAGTGGAGCAGAAATAGAACGGTACGTAGTCGCCGACGTGGTCGTTGTCGTGACAGATCTTGGGTCGAGCTGGCGGCGTGGTCACAGAAGTGATCCGCGATGAGAGCGCTGCTGCGATTATCGCCCTGAATAGATCCGCTTGGCAAAATCCGGGCGCAGGGCGCCGGGCGTGACTACAAGACGGCGCCGATGCCGATGCCCCAGTAGCGCTGGTCCGCCATCTCGCGGAGGCTTCCGTAGAAGAAGCCGTCGAGGCGTCCGCTGAACCGCAGCCCGGCTCCGACCTCGGCCTCGTCACCCCAGCGTGCGAGCTTGGAGCCGTTCTGGCGCGCGTCGGAGCTGAACAGGTAGCTCTGGCGGACGTACGCCATGGGGCGGAGCTCGGGCGATAGCTCGAGCACCACGAACGCCTCGGTCGGCATCTTCCAGGCGAAGTCGAGGATGCCGTTGGTGATGCCGCTGAACCCGAAGCCGATGGTGGCACCGATCTGCAGGTTGTCGCCGAGGAACACGCCGGGGCCGAAGCCGAAGCTGAGATCGTAGGCGAACCCCATCCGGTCGCCCAGCGTCAGGCCGAGCGACAGATCGCCGGTCTCGGCCACCCCGACCACCGGGCTGCCGTGGACCTCGCGCGACGTGCCGCCGAGCGTGACGAGCGCATCGAAGTCGAGGGACGCCTCGGGGCGCTCGACCCGGAGGCCGCCGCCGAAGCTGACCGGGATCCGGCGGAACCACGGCGAGCGGCCCTTGTCGTCGTCGTCCTCGTCGTCGTCGTCCTCCTCCTCCTCCTCCTCCTCCTTGTCGCCTTTGTCGTCCTTGCGGTCCGTGTCGGAGTGGCCCGCGCCGCGCGCCACCGTGTGCTCGGGAGACACCCGATGCAGGGCCCCTTGATCGAACGCGAAGTCGCCGGCGTGATCGAGCGTGACGGTCGCGACGAACTCTCCGTCCTTGTTATCCACGTGTACCGAGTAGGTCTCGTTCGGCAGCGCCAGGCTGAGCGGCTCGCCGGCGTCCTTGGTGAGCTCGACGGCGACGCGGCCCTCCTTGTCCACGATGGTGACCCGGCCGCGCAGCGCGGCGGGCAGGACCAGCGCCGACTCGGTGCTTCGCAGGTCCGTGATGACGACGTCCCCGGTGCCCGACAGGTGCA
>Ga0137459_1000358_pt1 | contig 16653 bp, 11 predicted proteins | sample EasRivERMGT700_2_FD_104908 | JGI IMG/M metagenome (GOLD analysis project Ga0137459, IMG submission 104908) | Soil microbial communities from meander-bound floodplain in the East River, Colorado, USA - East River MetaG ERMGT700_2 | ecosystem: Environmental > Terrestrial > Soil > Floodplain ...
AACGTGCGCGACGGCAACGCGCCGCAGACCAACCTCGTGCACGTCGAGGGCCGGCGCTCGGTGCTGATGACGATCCTGAAGAACGGCGACGCGTCGACGCTCGAGGTCAACGCGCGGATCCGCGAGGCGATCCCGCGCGCGCTCGAGCGGCTGCCCAGGGAGGCGCAGGGCCACGTCGAGGTCAAGATGCTGTTCGATCAATCGATCTTCGTGCGTGCATCGATCGACGGGGTCGTGCGCGAAGCGCTGATCGCCGCCGCGCTCACGGGCCTCATGATCTTGATGTTCCTCGGGAGCTGGCGCTCGACGTTGACCGTCGTGATCTCGATCCCGCTGTCGATCCTGTTCTCGACGATCGTGCTGTGGGCGCTCGGCGAGACGCTCAACGTCATGACGCTCGGCGGCCTCGCGCTGGCGGTCGGCATCCTGGTCGATGACGCGACCGTGGCGATCGAGAACATCCACCGCAACATGCACCAGCGCAAGCCGTTCACCCGCGCGATCATCGACGGCGCGCAGCAGATCGCGGTCCCGGCGTTCGTCTCGACCCTGTGCATCTGCATCGTGTTCGCGCCGATCGCGTTCTTGACCGGGGCGGCGCGCTCGCTGTTCGTCCCGATGGCGCTCGCCGTCGTGTTCGCGATGCTGATGTCGTACCTGCTGTCGCGGACCCTGGTGCCGACGATGGTGCACTACCTGCTCGAGCACGAGGCAGGCGGACCGAACCGGTTCACCGTGGCGTTCGAGCGCGGGTTCTCGCGGCTGCGCGAGGCCTACGGGCGGGGGCTCGCGTGGGCGCTGCAGCACCGCGCGTTCGTGATCGGGACGTTCACCGTGTTCATCGCCGGCTCGCTGGCGCTCTTGTCCTTGATCGGCCGCGACTTCTTTCCGAGCGTCGACGCCGGCCTCATCAAGCTGCACGTGCGCGGCGTCCCGGGGACCCGCCTCGAGGAGAGCGAGCAGCGGATCGCGGCGATCGAGCGGACGATCCGCGGCGTGATCCCGAGCGGCGAGGTCGAGACCATGCTCGACGTCATGGGCACGCCGTACTCCGGCATCAACCTGTCGCTCAGCGAAGGCGCGTTGATCTCGCCCGCCGACGCGCAGATCCTGATCGCGTTATCGCCCGGGCACCGGCCGACCGCGGGCTACGTGCGGTCGCTCCGCGAGGTGCTGCGCCGCGCCTATCCGGACACCACGTTCTTCTTCCTCGCGCCCGACATCTCGACGCAGGTCCTGAACTTCGGGCTCGCCGCGCCGATCGATCTTCAGGTCGTCGGGCCGATCGGCAGCGAGGACAAGACGCTCGCGGTCGCGCAGGGCCTCGCCGCGAAGGTCGCCAAGGTCCCGGGCGCCGCCGACGTCCACCTCGCGCAGGTCTCCCGGGTGCCGCAGCTCCAGCTCGCGATCGATCGCGTCGAGGCCCAGCAAGCCGGGCTCTCCGAGCGCGACGTCGCGAGCGATCTCCTGGTCTCGCTGGCGTCGAGCGGTCAGGTCGCGCCGACCTACTGGCTCGACAAGCGCGGCGTCCAGTACCTGGTCTCGGTGCAGACGCCGCAGTACGCGATCGATTCGCTCGATGCGCTGCGCGCGACGCCGATCTCCGCGGGCGGCAAGATCCAGACGGTCGGGAACCTCACCCAGATCAAGCGCGCGACTGGCCCCGCCAACATCACGCACTATAACGTCGCGCGGACGTTCGACGTGCAGGCCAACGTCGACGGGACGGATCTCGGCTCGGTGAGCGATGCGATCGACGAGCTGGTCGCCGCCGCGCGGGCTGCGGCGCCGCCGGGGACGCGGATCACGGTCAAGGGCCAGGCCGAGAGCATGGACAGCTCGTTCCGCGGGCTGCGCTCGGGGCTGGTCTTCGCGATCCTGCTCGTCTACCTGCTGATGGTCGTGAACTTCCAGTCGTGGCTGGATCCGTTCATCATCCTGATGGCGCTGCCGGGGGCGCTCGCCGGCATCATCTGGATCCTGTTCTTGACCGGGACGACGCTGTCGGTGCCGGCGCTGATCGGCTCGATCATGTGCGTCGGCGTCGCCACGGCCAACAGCATCCTGGTCGTGTCGTTCGCGAACGAGCAGCGGGTCACGCGCGAGGCACGCAGCGCCGCGCTCGCTGCCGGCATGACCCGGCTGCGGCCCGTGCTGATGACGGCGCTCGCGATGGTGCTCGGCATGCTGCCGATGGCGCTCGGCATCGGTGAGGGTGGCGAGCAGAACGCGCCGCTCGGGCGCGCGGTGATCGGCGGGCTCGCCCTCGCCACGCTGACCACGCTCGTGTTCGTCCCGGTGATGTATAGCTTGTTGCGCCGCAAGCCCCCGGTGCACCGGGAGGTTGATGTATGACCCCAGCGAATCCACAGACCCCAGCTGACCCACAAGCACCGGAAGATCTCGGGTTTCCGTTGCCCCTGCCGTCCCGGACCTCGCGCACCGGCGTGGTCGTCGTGCTCGCGATCCTGATCGGTGGCGCGTTCGCGTTCGGCTGGGTCCAGCGCAGCAAGGCGCACACCGGCGCCCTGCTGACGGCGGCCGAGGCCCGGCCGACCCGCGTCGAGGTGATGACGCCGGCGGTGGTCGAGAGCGATCGTGCGATGACCCTGCCGGGCACCGTGCGGGCGCTCGAGCAGACCAGGATCTATCCGCGCGTCACCGGCTACGTCCGCAGGTGGCTGGTCGATCTCGGCGACAAGGTGAAGCCCGGCCAGCTGCTGGTCGAGATCGACACCCCCGAGCTCGACGCCCAGCTGTCCCAGGCGCGCGCGCAGCTCGCGCAGGCCCAGGCCGCGGTCAAGCAGGTGGCCGCCCAGCGCGACTACTCCCGGTCGAACACGCAGCGCTACGAGTCGCTCGCCGACCAGCAGCTGGTGTCCAGGGCGGCCGTCGAGCAGACCCAGGCGCAGGCACAGACCGACGAGGCGAGCGTGGCCTCGGCGGAGTCGAACGTGGCCGCGCAGCAGGCGAACGTGCGGCGGCTGGCCGAGACCCAGGCGTTCTCGCGCGTGGTCGCGCCGTTTGCCGGGACCGTCACCACCCGCAACATCGAGCGCGGCGATCTCGTCACCGAGGCCAAGACGACCGAGCTCTACACGATCGTCGCGACCGATCCGGTCCGGGTGTTCGTCGAGGTCCCCCAGACCGTCGCGGCGAACGTGCGCGCCGGCGCGGAGGCAACGCTGGTGATCCGCGAGTTCCCCGGCCGCAAGTTCGCCGGCAAGGTCACGCGGTCCGCGGGCGCGCTCGACCCCGATCTGCACACGATGACGACGGAGGTCCAGGTGCCCAACCCCGACGGCGCGCTGATGCCGGGGATGTACGTGCAGGCGGTCCTGACGTTCCCCGTGCCGCACCGCGTGTTCGAGGTGCCGGCCACCGCGCTGTACAGCGATGCCCAGGGCCTGCGGGTCGGCATCGTCGACGCGCAGCAGAAGCTGCACTTCGTGCCGATCACGATCGAGCGCGACACCGGGGCGTCGCTGCAGATCGCCACCGGGCTCACCGGGGACGAGCGGGTCGTGAAGATCGCGGTGCCCGGCCTGGTCGAAGGCGACGCGCTCGAGATCAGCGGGACGCAGGCACGGACGTCCGCGGCGAAGCCGTGATCCGGCGCCCGAGGGATGACCCAAGGGCTTGATCGCGATCGTGGTCGGCCGTACGACTACAGGCCGTGCCACATCTCCCGAGGTCCTGCTGATGGCGACGATCGAGCTCGACGGAACGTCCCTGTACTACGAAGACACCGGCCCCGGATCGACCGGCGAGACGATCGCGTTCAGCCACGGCCTCCTGTGGGGCACCGAGCTGTTCGCGCCGCAGATCGCCGCGCTGCGTGCCCGCTATCGCTGCGTGGCGTGGGATCATCGCGGGCAGGGCCGCAGCGGCCCGGACCACCGCCACTGCATCGGCATGGAGCTGGTGTGGCAGGATGCGGTCCAGCTGCTCGAGGCGGTGGTCGGCGGCCCGGTCCACTTCTGCGGCCTCTCGATGGGGGGCTTCGTCGCGATGCGGATGGCGGCGCGCCGCCCCGATCTCGTACGCTCGCTGATGTTGCTCGAGACCTCGTCGGAGCCCGAGCCGGCCGAGAACATCGCTCGCTATCGCCTGCTCACCAAGGTGACGCGGCTGCTCGGGCCCAAGGTCATCAAGAACAAGGTCGCGCCGATCATGCTCGGCAAGACGATCCTGACCGACAAGGCCCGGCGCGCCGAGCTCGCCGGGTTCGTCGAGCTGATGTCGCGGCGGCGCGATATCTGGCGCGCGGTCAACGGCGTGGTCGACCGCGCCGGCATCCACCACGAGCTGGCGCGGATCACGGCGCCGACGCTGGTGGTCGTCGGAGACGAGGACGCAGCGACCCCACGGCCCAAGGCCGAGCGGATCGCCGGCGCGATCGCCGGGGCCAAGCTGGTGACGATCCCACGCGCAGGTCACTCGTCACCGGTCGAGGAGCCGGCGCTGGTGACCGCGGCGATCGAGGAGTTCCTCCAGGGGTTGCCGGCGACGCGATAGCCGGCCTGCGGGCTCCCCCGCGTCCGGCAGCGCTGGACGGCGCCGGCTTTGCCACGATCTCGTGCGCGACGGTCGCCGACGCGGACCGCGCTGCGCAGCCGGCCGATCGCCCTGGCGATCGGGGTCGGCAAGGAAGATCGCGCCGGCGAGCCGGTGAACTTCGTCTGCGACAACGGCGCAGGCTTCGACACCTCGCAAGCCGATCGCCTGTTCACCCCGTTCGAGCGCCTACATGGCGGCGACACGCTTACCGACATGGGCATCGGCCTGGCCACCGTGCGGCGGATCGTCGAGTGCCACGGTGGAAAAATCTGGGCAGAAGGATCGCTCGGTCAGGGTACGAAGATCTTGTTCACGGTGCCGCTCGGCCGATAGCCGCGCGATTCCGTGAACCGAGCGTGAGGTGCTTGCCTGGCCGCGCACTCCCAGCCTACCCTCGGCAGAGGGGGGCTGGTACGGTCGCTTTGTCGTCGAGAGCAACGTCCGAAAACGCTCCGCTGCAGTTGCTCGTTGCCGAGGATTCGGAAGACGACTTCGAGATCCTGTTGCGCGAGCTACGCAAGGGCGGGTTCGTGGTGTCTGCGGAGCGTGTGAAGTCGCAGGTCGAGCTCGAGGCGGCGCTCGGCCGACCATGGGACCTGCTGATCTCCGACTGGATCATGCCCGGGTTCGGCGGTCCGCAGGTGCTCGAGGCGATCGCCGCGCGCGGGCTCGATCTCGCCTGCATCATCGTCTCGGGCACGCCCGGCGAGGAGCCCGCGGTGGAGGCGCTGCGCGCCGGCGCGCTCGACTTCCTGTCGAAGGACAAGCCGCGCCGGATCGTGCCGGCCATTCATCGCGCGTTGCGCGAGGCGGCGGATCGCCGGGCGCGCGTTCACGTCGAGCGTGAGCTGCGGTTCAGCGAGGAGCGCTACCGCACCGGCTTCGAGCTCGCGCCCGAGGCGCTGCTCGCGTACGACCTCGATCGCCAGGTGATCCTCGACGCCAACGCCAAGGCCAGCGGCTTGTTTCAATGTTCGCGCGATGACCTGCGATCGTCGGCGCTTCACGTGCTCAGCCCCGACCGGCAGCTCGATGGCCGCAGGTCCGAGGACGCCATGGCCCGCTATATCGGGCGCGCGCTGACCGGCGAGAGCCCGATGTTTCGCTGGCTGTTCCAGGTCGCCGGCGAGCAGATCCCGACCGAGATGCGGATCATCAACCTCGCGACGGCCGGCCACAACGTCGCCCAGATCAACGTCATCGATCTGCGTGAGCGGCTGCGCGCCGACGAGATCCGCCGGCGCAGCGCCGAGCTCGAGGCCCAGAACCGCCGGATCCAGGAGGCGAGCCGGCTGAAGAGCGAGTTCCTGGCCAACATGTCGCACGAGCTGCGTACGCCGCTCAACGCGATCATCGGGTTCGCCGAGCTCCTGTACGACGGACAGGTCGATCGGGACTCGTCGACCCACCGGGAGTTCCTCGGCGATATCCTGGCCAGCGGGCGCCACCTGCTCCAGCTGATCAACGACGTGCTCGATCTCGCCAAGGTCGAGGCCGGCAAGCTCGAGTTCCGGTCCGAGGTGGTCGAGGTCGCGCGGCTGGTCGGCGAGGTCGTCGCGATCTTGCGCACGACCGCCGCGGAGAAGCGGATCCGCATGGAGACCGATCTCGATCCGAGCGTCGGGGACCTGACGATCGATCCGGCCCGGCTCAAGCAGGTCGCGTACAACTACCTGTCCAACGCCCTCAAGTTCACCCCCGCCGGGGGCAGCGTCACGCTGCGGGTCAAGCCGGATGGCATCGATCGGTTTCGCCTCGAGGTCGAGGACACCGGGATCGGGATCAGCCCCGACGATCTGGGCCGGCTGTTCATCGAGTTCCAGCAGCTCGAGGCCGGCGCCGCCAAGCGGCACCAGGGCACCGGCCTCGGCCTCGCGTTGACCCGGCGGCTGGTCGAAGCGCAGGGCGGCTCGGTCGGCGTCCAGAGCTTGATCGGCAAGGGCAGCACGTTCCACGCGAGCCTGCCGCGCCACGCGCTCGCGATCAGCCGGGTCGCGACGCCCATCAAGCTCGCGCCGTTCCGCGACGACGCCCGCATCGTGCTGGTCGTCGAGGACGATGTCCGCGATCAGGCCCAGCTCGCCACGGCGCTCGCCGAGGCCGGGTACGGCGTCGAGCTCGCGTCCACCGGGGCGGAGGCGATCGCGCGCTGGCGCGCCCGGGCCTACGACGCGGTCACGATCGATCTCTTGCTCCCCGATATGAGCGGCCTCGACCTCCTGGCCGCGCTGCGTTGCGAGCCCACCAACCACGGGACGCCGATCATCGTGGTCACCGTGGTGCCCGACGCCAAGGTCGTCGCGGGGTTCGCCGTCCATGACATCCTCCCCAAGCCGCTCGACCGCGCCAGCCTGCTCGCGTCGCTGGCGCGCGCGGGCGTACTGACCCCCCAGCCGGAGAAGGCGTGATGCCCGGCGAACGGATCCTGATCGTCGATGACAACGCCACGAACCTCAAGCTCGTGGCCTACCTCATGAGGGCCAAGGGCTATCAGGTCGACACCGCGCTCGATGCCGAGGCGGCGATCGAGGCGATCCGCGCGAGCTGCCCGGACCTCATCCTCATGGACATCCAGCTGCCCGGGATCGATGGCCTCGAGCTCACGCGCCGGCTCAAGGCGGCGCCGGCGACCTGCTCGATCGTGATCGTGGCGGTGACCGCCTACGCGATGAAGGGGGACCAGGACAAGGCGCTCGCCGCCGGCTGTGATGACTACATCAGCAAGCCGATCGACACGCGCACGCTGCCCGAGACGATCGCGCGCCACCTGGCGAACCGGGGGGCGCTGTCATGACCCGCAAGATCATGATCGTCGACGACAACGCGGCGACGCGCCGGATGGTGCGCAACGCGCTGACCCGCAACGGCCACGAGGTGATCGAGGCCCCGGACGGCGAGACCGCGCTCGCGCTGATGCGGAGCGAGCATCCGTGCGTGATCTTGCAGGACCTGATGTTGCCCGACGCGGATGGCTTCGAGCTCGTCGGCCAGCTGCGCCAGCTGGCGCGCGGCACCGATGTCTCGATCCTCGCGTTCTCGGGCTTCGTGTCCGAGCTCGATGAGGCCCGGATCTCCACGGTCGGGTTCGACGACATCATCGCCAAGCCGATCGCGCCGTCGCGCCTGGTGCCGCTGATCGAGGCCCACCTCCCGGCGCCGCTGCCGGTGAGCGCGCAGTTCGGCATCGGCCGCCGCCTGGTGATCGCCGATGACGATCCGATGCAGCTCAAGCTCGCGACGTTCCGGCTCGCCCGGCTGGGGTTCGCGGTCGAGGCCGTTCCGGATGGCCTCGCCGCGCTCGCCGCCATGCGCCGCTACCCGCCCGACGTCGTGATCTCCGATGTGATGATGCCGGAGCTCGACGGCTTCGGGCTCGCGATGGCGGTGCGGCAGGACCCGGTGCTGCACGCGGTGCCGATGCTGCTCGTGACGTCGAGCTACGTCGAGCCCGCCGACCGCGAGCTCGCGCGTCGCGCCGGCGCCAACGATCTGGTGCCGCGGACGCCGGAGCTGACCGAGCTGCTCGACAGCCTGCGTAAGGCGCTGGACGCCAAGCAAGACGCCAAGCAGCTCGAGATCGCCGAGTTCCACGATCTCGAGAAGGAGCATGGCAGGCGCGTGTTTCGCCAGCTCGAGCGCCAGGTCATGCTCAACGCCGGCCTCGCCAAGCGGTGCTCGGTGCTGTCGTCCGAGCTGTCCGTGCTCTCCGGGATCTCCAAGGCCGTGCTCAACCAGCGCAACGTCGACGCGGCGCTCGACGAATCGCTCACCCAGTGCTTCGACGCGGGAGGCATCTCGCAGGGCGCGCTGTACCTCGTCGATCCGAGCGGCGAGCTGCGCGTGCGGCAGATCGGCGCGGGCTCGGACATGGCCTCGCTGACCACGTTGTACGACCACGAGCCGTTGCTGCGCGAGCTGATCGCCGAGGCGCGGACGCTGCACGTGCCGTCCGGAAACCTGGCGCCCGAGCTCGAGCAGGACCTCCTCGAGCTCGCCCAGGCGAACGCGATGCTGGTCGTCCCGCTGCTCGGCACCGGCGCCCCGCTGGGGTGCCTGCTGATGATCGCGCGCGGCCGCGAGCTCGTCCAGGACGACTGGCGCGCGTTCGGCCATGGCATCGCGACCCAGATCAGCCACGTCCTGACGCTCGCGCGCGCCTACGAGGAGCGCGAGAGCGCCGAGCGCCGCGCGACCGAGCACGCCGCGCTGCTCGATGCGCTGGTCGAGAGCGCCCCGGACTACGTGGCGCACCTCGATCTCGATGGCACGATCCGGTTGATGAACCGGCCGCTGCTCGATCAGCCGAAGGCCAGCGTGATCGGCACGAACATCTTCAGCTACCCCGCCGGCGATCACGCGATCGCGCTGCGCGCCGCGCTCGCCCAGCTCGAGCGCACCGGTGAGCCGCAGGGCTTCGAGGCCTCGGTGTTTCGCCCCGACGGCAGCCAGGTCTGGTTCTCGACCCGGCTCGGCGCGGTCAAGGAGCACGGCAAGGTGACCGGCGCCGTCATGGTCTCGCGCGACGTCAGCGACAAGAAGCAGACCGAGATGCACCTGATGCTGTCCGATCGGATGGCCTCGGTCGGCACGCTCGCGGCGGGCGTTGCCCACGAGATCAACAACCCGCTCGCGTCGGTGATCGCGAACCTCGACATGGCGCTCCAGGACGTCATCACCCTCGCCGACACCGCCCGGCTGCCGCCGGACCTGTCCGACGAGCTCAAGGATGCCCGGGTCGCCGCCGATCGCGTGCGCGAGATCGTTCGCGATCTCAAGATCTTCTCGCGCGGAGAAGAGGATCGCCGCGGCGCGGTCGACGTCGAGAGCGTGCTCGAGTCCACCCTGCGGATGGCGTGGAACGAGCTCCGTCACCGCGCCAAGGTGGTCCGGAGCTACACCAAGATCCCGAACGTCGATGCCCACGAACCGCGGCTCGGCCAGGTGTTCCTGAACCTCATCATCAACGCCGCCCACGCGATCCCGGCCGGCAACTACGAGGCCAACGAGGTCCGGATCGCGACCTCGGTCGACGCCGGCGGCCGTGTCGTGGTCAGCATCGGCGACACCGGGTCCGGCATCCCGCCCGAGGTCCGGCCGCGGCTGTTCACGCCGTTCTTCAGCACCAAGCCGGTCGGTGTCGGTACCGGGCTGGGGCTCGCGATCTCCCACCGCATCATCACGCAGTTCGGCGGCACGATCAGCTACGACACCGAGGTCGGCAAGGGCACCACGTTTCACATCACGTTGCCGGCCGCCGAGGTGGCGGTGCCGCCGGCCGCCGAGCAGATCTGGACGCGGTCGCCTGCGGTTCGCCGCGGCAACGTGCTGGTCGTCGACGACGAGGAGCACCTCGCCCAGGCGCTCCGCCGGTTGCTCAGCATCGAGCACGAGGTCACCGCGGTGTACCGCGCCCGCGACGCGCTCGACCTGCTCGAGCTCGGGACCCGCTACGACGTGATCCTGTGCGATCTGATGATGCCGCAGATCACCGGCATGGAGCTGCACGCCGAGATCATCCGGCTCGATCCCGCGCAGGCCTCACGGATCGTGTTCCTGACCGGCGGCGCGTTCACCCCGCTCGCCCGCGACTTCCTGGTCAACACCACCAACCGCCGCATCGAGAAGCCGTTCGACATCCGGGATGTCCGGAGGCTCGTCAACGAGCTGGTGGTGTAATCCGGTCCCGGGCCGGGCGGGCTAGACGAACCAGCGCTGGTACGACCACAGCGTCGCGATGAGCGCCACGGTCCCCGAGCCGGCCCACAGCAGCGCCTGGTAGGCGATCGTCCGGCGGATCCAGAACAGCACCGGGAGCAGCGCGAGCACGATCGCCGCCTGGCCGAGCTCGACGCCCAGGTTGAAGCCGAGCAGCGCGCCGATCAGCTCGTGCGACGGCAAGCCGAGATCGACCAGCACGCTCGAGAACCCGAAGCCGTGGAGCAGCCCGAGCGCGAACGCGACGGCCCAGCGCGCGTCGACCGTGCGCAGGATGTTGTTGAGCGCGGCGGCCACGACCGACAGCGCGATCGCGGTCTCGACGAACCGCGACGGCAGCGTGACCAGGCCGATCGCCGAGATCACCAGCGTGATCGAGTGCGCCAGGGTGAACGCGGTGACGATCTCGAACACCTCCTTGCACACGTCGCGCAGCGAATCCGCGGCGCTCCAGCGCTGGGTGCGGCGCTGGAACACGGCGGGCAGGATCAGGCACAGCAGGAACAGGATGTGATCGATCCCCATCCAGATGTGCCACACGCCCTCCTTGACGAACGACGTGAACGACGTGGCCTCGTCGAGCGTTACCCGCACCGTCCGGGCATCGCGGAGGATCACGGTCTGGCCGGCGACGTGGGCGAGCCCGCGGTGCAGCGAGTCGATGTCGAACAACAGCGAGTACGTGATATCGATCGACGCTGGCGCATGCGGGCAGGTCGCCGACACCGGGACGGCCCAGTACGCGCCATCGGACAGCTCGGCGAGCGCGGCGGCGCCCAGCTGCTGCCGGCAGGCCGCGCCATCGGCGCCGAGCACGACGCGGTGCTCGAGGTACGCGGCGATCCTCGGCCCGCTCGCGCCGAGCTCGGCCCACGTGATCTGGCCGTTGCCGTCCCCGTCGAGGCCCAGCGCGCCGTCGAGATCGCGCACGGCGATGTCGAGCCGGCCGGTGATCGTCGTGCCGTCGACCGCGAGCCGGAGGTGCGCGTCGCTCGGCTTGTGCGCCCGCGCGGGCGCTGCGATGAACCAGGACACCACGACGGCGGCGAACGCGAGGTGCTTCATCGGAGTCCCTCCAGCTGCGCGAGCCATCGATCGAGCACGGCGTCGTGGACGCCGGTCGTCCGCGCCCACGCGATCACCGGCTCGGCGGCGACGCGGTCGCGGGCGGCGACGGCGGCCTCGGCGAGCAGCCGGGCATCGGCGAGCTCCTTCTGCACGCTCCAGTTGTCGCGCGCGATCCGGACCGCGCGCGCGGCGTCGAGCTCGACCGCGAGCGTGAACCGCGCCTCCTCGCGCAGGTGGATCCGGTCGCCGCGCTCGGCGGCGGCGGCGATTCGCTCGCGCATCGCCGCGACCAGCCGGTCGGCATCGCGCCCGTGGAGCTCGTGCTCGGCGATCGCGCGGCGCACGAGGTGCGAGTCGATCTGCTCGCGGCCGGCGAGCATCTTCGACGCATCGGCGGTATGGCCGGTCGTCATCAGGAGGTCGGCGTAGAGGTTGCGCGCGTACGCGTCCTCGGGATCGAGCGCGAGCGCGCTCGCCAGGTGCGCCATCGCCGCATCGGTAGCGCCCCGCATGTACGCGAGCTCCGCGAGCGCGGTCAACGCCCAGCCGCGCACGCCGGCGTCCTCCCCGCGGGCCGCGTGCGCCGCGCCCACCAGCCTGGCGAGCCGCGCGTACGCCTCGTCGGCCTTGCCGGCGATGCCGTCGAGCGGTGCCTCGCAGGTCGCGAGCACGACCGGGTTGGTCAGCGGTGCGACGGCGCGACAGCTGTCGCGCGCCGCGGCGTAGTCGGCGGTGATCGTCGCGACCACGGCGCGCGTGAGCAGCGCCTGGGCGTCGTCGGGGCGCACCCGGATCAGCTGATCGAGATCGGCGCGTGCCTCGGGGAACTGATGGATCGCCTGCTCGATCGTCGCGCGCAGCAAGAGGACGTCGGGCGGCGGCTCGGCGAGCTTCCACCAGCGCCCGAGGGTCGCCTGCGCCCGGCCCAGGTAGCGCGGGTCCGACAGCTCGTGGTAGCGCTGGATGTCGCCGCGGGCGAGCTCGACCGCGAGCTCGGCGCGCTCGGGAGATGCCGCGAGCGCTTGCCGCGCGGCGATCTCGGCGGGATCGCGCGGGGGCACGGTCGCGATGACGCGCGTCGGATCGGTGGGCAGGTAGGTCGGCGCCGCGGCGGCGGCACGGTTCGGGGCGACGAACGCGGCGGCGGTCAACGCGCCTGCGAGGCCCACGCCTCCGAGGGCGAGCACGGTGAGCTTGCGCCGTCCTCTCCGGACAGTTGTTCCCAGCACGTCGATCCATACGATCGGCTCCGACCTCCGGATCGGCGGCGCTCCCAGGTCCGTGGTTTTGCACGAGGTGATCGCGCGATCGCGGGGCGACGCGCCGCCGCCGTCCCGGGCGGGTCACCGGCCGCTCAGTGGTCCTCGGGCCAGCCTTCGGCGCCGACCAGCGGGACGAAGCGGACCTCGCCGAGGTCTTCCTCGTCGAACTGGTCGGCGTCGCGGCGCGTGATGCGCGCGAGCTGCTGGTAAGTGACGTCGCCGTAGGGCACCACCAGGCGGCCGCCGATGGCGAGCTGCTCGAGCAGGGAGCGCGGCGGCCGGGGAGCACCGGCGGCGACCGCGATCGCCTCGTACGGCGCGCCGGGCGGCCAGCCGAGCGTACCGTCGCCGTGGTGGACGTGCACGTTGGTGAAACCCAGGCGCGCGAGGCGCTCGGCGGCGGCGCTCGCGAGCGCGGAGATCCGCTCGACCGTCTCGACCTCGCGCACGAGCGAGCCGAGGATCGCGGCGGCGTACCCCGAGCCGGTGCCGATCTCGAGCACGCGCTCGTGCCCCCTCAGCTGGAGCGCCTGGACGGTCATGGCCACGACGTACGGTTGCGAGATCGTCTGGCCGCTGCCGATCGGCAACGGCGCGTCGTCGTAGGCGTGGGCGAGCAGCTCGCGGGGGACGAACTGCTCGCGCAGGACGGTGCCGAACGCGGTGAGCACCTGGGGATCGACGATGTCGCGGCGGATCAGCTGCTCGCTGATCATCCGCTGGCGGCGCGACTCGCTGGAGGGAAGCGGCCTGGCCATGAGGTCACCATGCGCCCGTTCATCGTCCCCGGCAACGCCGGATCGACCTCACGGTGCGAGCCGGCGCGCGACCCACAAGCCCAGCAGCCCGGCGACGATCCCGCCGATCAGCGTCGCGCCGGCGTTGGTGAGGCCGCGCGCGGTATGGCCGTCGAGCACGAGCTTGGTCGTCTCGAAGTTGAACGAGGAGTACGTCGTGAAGCCGCCCAGGAAGCCGGTGGTCAGCGCGAGCTGGAGGTTGGCGGGGATGGTCTTGCGCGACAGCGCGAGCTCGAGGAGGAAGGCGATCAGGAACGAGCCGGCGAGGTTGACGGCGAGCGTCGCGTACGGAAACCCGCGCCGGCCGACGGCGAGCGCGACCAGGTAGCGCGCGACGCAGCCGGCCCCGCCGGAGCCGAAGACGATGAGGACGCGTTCCACGCCGGACAGCTTACGCCGCGCGACGATCGCTGTCGTGGACGTCGCGCAACCGCACGGTCAGCACCGCGCACGGCGCCGAGCGGACGACGGTCTCCGCGACGCTGCCGAGCAACGCTCTCGAGATCCCGCGACGGCCGTGCGTCCCCATCACGATCAGATCGACCCCGAGCTCCTCGGCGGTCTGGTTGATCATGTCCCGCGCGTCGCCGGCCTTGACCAGGGCGTGGCCGATCTGGGCGGTGCCCCGGGTCTGGGCGAGCCGGTCGAGCGCCGCCTGGCTGTCGACCACGAGCTCGTCGATCATCGTGCTGGTCAGCGCGATCCCGAGCTCGGGAACGCCGAGCGAGGGGATCCCGACGACGTTCAGCAGGTGGACCTGCGCGCCCAGCGCACGCGCGAGCTCGCACGCGTAATCGAGGGCTTGTTCGGCGCCTTCACTGAGGTCCGTCGGGACAAGGATTTGTTTCGGGAGCATGGTGCACTTCCTTGTTTCCTGATCACTTTTTCACAAAGCGGGCCATCCCGAAATGCTGGGATCACAACGATGATCGCAGCGGCCTTGTCCGTCTCGCGCTCGCTGTGCCATTCGCGCACGCGGGGCAATTTGCCCCGCCAGGAGGGCATGCAAGCGTGGACGTGATCGGGGGCATCGAGCGTCGCGGTAGAACTGCCGGCGGGCATGCGGCTGACACGTAAGTTCATCGCGGCGCTCGTCGTCGGCGTCGCGCTCGTTGCCCTGGTCCAAGGGTACCTCGACTACAACCGCGAGCGCGAGGTGTTCGATCGCCAGATGCAGGGCGAGGCAAAGGCGCTCGGCCGCGCGCTCGGCCGCGGCGTCGCCGACGTGTGGACGCGCGACGGCGAAGCCGCGGCGCGCGAGTTCCTCGATTCGTCGACCCCCAAGGGCGAGCGCGTGCTCGTGCGCTGGGTGTGGCGCGATGCCAAGGGCCACGACGCGCCGCGCGTCCCGCGCGAGCAGCTCGAGCCGATGGTGCAGCGCGAGGCGGTCACGATCAGCGACCACGAGCGCGGCTACCTGTTCACGTACATCCCGGTCGAGGTCCCCGAGCCGCGGGTCGGCGGGCTCGAGATCACCCAGTCGTTCGAGGTGTTCGATACCTACGTGCGCGACTCGCTGCGCAACCAGATCATCGGCTCGGCCGCCGCGGTCGCGATCGCCGCGATCCTCGCGCTCGGCCTCGGCGTCGTGTTCATCGGCCGGCCGATCTCGAAGCTCGCGACCAAGGCGCGCCGCGTCGGGACCGGCGATCTGACCGAGCCGCTGGATCTCAAGCAGCGCGACGAGCTCGGCGAGCTCGCGAACGAGATCAACCTCATGTGCGAGCGGCTGTCCGAGGAGCAGGCCGCGCGGGCCCGCGCGACCGAGCAGCTGCGTCACGCCGATCGGCTCACCACCGTGGGCAAGCTCGCGTCCGGCCTGGCGCACGAGCTGGGCACGCCGCTCAACGTCGTGTCGGGCCGTGCGAAGCTCATCGCGGACCGCGAGGTCGAGGGCGAGGACGCGCTCGACTCCGCGCGGATCGTCGGCGAGCAAGCCGAGCGGATGACCGCGCTGATCCGCCAGCTGCTCGACTTCGCCCGGCCGCGTGCCCCCAAGCCCGCGCCGCTCAACGTCGCCACGCTGGCAGCCCGGGTCTGTCAGCTGATCGCCACGATCGCCCGCAAGGCCGACGTCAAGCTCGTGCCGCCCCTGCCGGACGAGACGTTGCGGCTCGAGGCCGACGACGGCCAGCTCACGCAGGTGCTGACCAACCTGGTGGTCAACGCGATCCAGGCGATCGGCGAGCACGGCACCGTGGAGATCGTCGCGCGCAAGGTCGATCAGGCGCCGCCGCCGTACGTCGGTGGATCGACGAGCACCGGGCAGGCATGGATGGCGATCGAGGTTCGTGATACGGGCGCAGGGATGGATGACGCCACGCGCGAGCGAATCTTCGAGCCGTTCTTCACGACCAAGGAGGTCGGCGACGGCACCGGCCTCGGCCTGTCGGTCAGCTGGGGCATCGTCCGCGAGCACGGCGGCTGGATCGACGTTGCGTCCGAGCCCTCCCGGGGCTCGACGTTCACGGTCTATCTCCCGATCGCCCTCCCGATCGCCCCGGGCACGGCCGGCGAACGAGGTGTCGAATGACCGAGGGCGATCGATCGATCGCGGGGCAGGGACCCCGCGACCCCGTGGCCCGAGGAACCCCCCGTGGGGGGACCTGCGTGTTCGTCGTCGACGACGAGCGCGAGATGGTCGATCTGATCGCGCTCGGGCTCAAGAAGCGTGGGTTCCAGATCGTCGCGTTCGGCAACGGCGCCGACGCGGTGGCCGCGATCTCGAACCACGATGTCGACGTGATCGTCACCGATCTCAACATGAAGGGCATGACCGGCCTCGAGCTGTGCCACCGTGTCGTCGCCGATCGGCCCGACATCCCGGTGCTCGTGCTGACCGCGTTCGGCAGCTTCGAGACCGCGGTCGGCGCGATCCGCGCGGGCGCCTACGACTTCGTCACCAAGCCGGTCGAGATCGAGGCGCTGGCGATCGCGGTGCGCCGCGCCGTCGAGCACCGCGCGCTGCGCGGCGAGGTGAAGCGGCTGCGCGAGGTGGTCGCCAGCACGCGCCGCCACGGCGAGCTGATCGGGGCGAGCCCGGCGATGCAGCGGATCTATCAGCTGATCGATCAGGTGAGCGCGACCGACGCCACGGTGCTGATCACCGGCGAGAGCGGCACCGGCAAGGAGGTCGTCGCGCGCGAGATCCACAACCGATCGCGGCGCGCGGCGCAGCCGTTCGTCGTGCTCAACTGCGCGGCGGTCCCCGAGGCGCTGCTCGAGAGCGAGCTGTTCGGCCATGCCAAGGG
>Ga0137459_1000361_pt1 | contig 16596 bp, 18 predicted proteins | sample EasRivERMGT700_2_FD_104908 | JGI IMG/M metagenome (GOLD analysis project Ga0137459, IMG submission 104908) | Soil microbial communities from meander-bound floodplain in the East River, Colorado, USA - East River MetaG ERMGT700_2 | ecosystem: Environmental > Terrestrial > Soil > Floodplain ...
CCCCACACGCCCTTGTACGACACGTCCATGCCCTGCTTGCACTCGCCGGTGGTCCCGACGAGTGTCCCGTCCGCGTCGATCCGTGCAGGGCCTTGGAAGAACGCCGCTGGCTGTCGTTGCCAGACTCCGACGCGAACCTCGTTGATGGCGTCCATCAACAGCTGGATGTCGTCGCGCTGGTACCGTCGACAGTAGTCCCCCTCGGTCGTCGGGTCCGGGATGGTCCGGGCACCGAGCGCATCGAGAAAGGCAGCGTCGTTGCGGCGCAGTTCGATGTCATCGAGCACGAGCCCACCACACAGCGCGTTGTACCCGATGTTGAGGATGTGGTCCGCTTCGCTGTACGGGCGTCGCCGTTGCAGGATTCGCGGGAGCGTATTGAGAGCCTCGATGAGTCCGACTTTGTTCGCGAGTTGGTGCATGGCGCCAATGCCGCCGCATGCAATCGCGTGACTGCGCTTGGCGATCTCGTAGTGGACCGTGCCAGCGCTGAACTCGGGTCCACCCCCGCGCGGTGCTTGTCCACCCTCTGCAGTGGCAAGGCGCGCTTCGATCTTCCACGCTGCCGCTGCGAGCTGTCGCCGTATGTTCTGTTTCACCTGAAAGCCTCCACGTCCTGAGGGACTGCGCAAATAGCAGCCATCAACACGCAGCGCTCGCTGCATGGTCATAGAACATGCTCGCCAACCTGATTTTGCAGCTTCCGACGAGAATTTTGGGTTAATGCTGCACGCCCACTTCTTGGGCCGCCACTGCTGGATCTGGGATCTGTGCTCCGACCTCCCTCCCGGCCTGTTGGACCCCGCCTAGCGCTTGGTTAGGGACTAGTGTCGCCTGACCCCACGTGGAGCCGCACTGTTTCGCCGACCACGCGCGCCGCGGGCGCCTTATTACCGGTGGTCGACCGCGCTTCGCGTGCCTCGCGGGTGAGTGAGGCGTGGTCCCCACGTAGGCCACGTTGGCGACTATCGCGCGCGCCGCGGGCACCCCGTCCCGGGCGGTTGTCAGTGCTCCGCGCGCCCTGCGGGCCGGTTGCGGCCAGCGTCGCCTGGTCCCACGTGGGACTTCGCGTTCGTCACGGCCGTACGCGTCTCGCCTCCGGCGGTCGTCAGCGCTTCGCGTGCCTCGCGGTCAGGCATGGCCCAGCATTGCGCAGCACCGTAGCACTTCGCGGATCAAGCTGCACCAGCGTTGCCTGGTCCCCCCACGTGGACCGCGCTGTCTCGACGGCCACGCGCGCCGCGTACGCCTTGTACCGAAGGTCGGCCACGCTTCGCGTGCCTCACGGGTCAGCGAGCCGTGGTCCCCCACGTGGGGGCCACGTTGTCTCGACTACCACGCGCGCCGCGGGCGCCCCGTCCCGGGCGGTTGTCAGTGCTCCGCGCGCCCTGCGGACCAGTTGCGCCAGCGTCGCCCTGGTCCCACGTGGGACTTCGCGTTCGTCACGGCCGTACGCGCCTCGTCTCCGGCGGTCGTCAGTGTTCCGCGCGCCTCGCGGGTCAGGCATGGCCAGCATTGCGCAGCACCGTAGCGCTTCGCGGATCAAACTGCACCAGCGTTGCCTGGTCCCCCACGTGGGACCGCGCGCTTCGCGTGCCTCGCGGCTCGCAGCACCATAACGCCTGGCGGATCAAGCTGCACCAGCGTTGCCTGGTCCCCCACGTGGGACCGTGCTGTCTCGACCGCCACGCCGCTGTATCCGCCCCGTCCCGGGCGGTTGTCAGTGCTCCGCGCGCCCTGCGGACCAGTTGCGCCGGCGTCGCCTGGTCCCACGTGGGACTTCGCGTTCGTCACGGCCGTACGCGTCTCGTCTCCGGCGACCGCCAGTGTTCCGCGCGCTTCGCGGCTCAGGCACGGCCCAGCATTGCGCAGCACCGTAGCGCTTCGCGGATCAGTTGCGCCAGCGTCGCCTGGTCTCCCACGTGGGACCTCGCTGTCTCGACGGCCACGCCCGCCGCATGCGCCTTGTACCCGGCGGTCGTGAGCGCTTCGCGCGCCTCGCGGATCCGCTGCGCCAGCGTCGCCTGGTCCCCCACGTGGGACCGCGCTGTCTCGACGGCCATGCGCGCCGCGGGCGCCTCGCCCCCGGCAGTCGTCGGTGCTTCGCTCGCCTTGTGGACCAGGTGCTCCGGCGCTCCTCGGTTCCCCACGTGGGACTTCACGTTCGCTACCGCCGCGGGTGCCTCGTCCACGGCGGTCGTTAGTGCCTCGCGAGCCTCGCGGATCCGCTGCGCCAGCGTCGCCTGGTCCCCCACGTGGGACCTCGCTGTCTCGACCGCCACGCGCGCCGCATGCGCCTTGTACCCGGAGGTCGTCAGCGCTGCGCGAGCCTCGCGGATCCGCTGCGCCAGCGTCGCCTGGTCCCCCACGTGGGGCGGCGCTGTCTCGACGGCCGCGCGCGCCGCGCTCGCCTCGTCCCCGGCAGTCGTCAGCGCTTCGCTCGCCGCAGGGAGCATTTGCTCCGGCGCTCCTCCGTCCCCCACGTGGGACTTCGCGCCTGCCACGACCGCGCGCGCCTCGTCCGCGGCAGCCGCCGGCGCTTCACGCGCCTCACGATCGACGACAGAGACCACAGGCTCGCGGCGTTCATGGTCGATGCCTTCGCCGCCTACGCGACCCTCCGCTGGGTCACGCCAGGCAAATTCGAGTCCGTCGGGCGCCTTGCCGCGGATCGTCAATGCGCCGTCGTGGAGTTGCTTGTGGTGACCGGCGCAGACGGCGGTGATATTCCAGAGCTCGTGCCCGCCTCCGTCGCCCTGATACACGATATGATGCAGATCGAGATTCCGCGCTGATCGGCATCCAGCCACGGTGCAGCGGTGGTGATCGCGCGCGAGCACCTGGCGCCGGATGCGTGGCGTGATCGTCGCCGTCACCCGCGCAGGCTGCTCGGCGTCGAGCGATCCGATCAGCTCGGCATCGCAGCGGGCGCGCGCGATGACCTCGGGGCCGACCTCGATCTCTCGTCCGGCGCCATCTTGCCAGCCGCGATCGCACGACTTGCACACGGTGATCGCGATCTGGTGTGCAGGACGCTCCGACGCAGCAGCTCTCTCGAGCGCTCTCCGGCACAGCGTCTCGACGAACGCGCTGTCGTCGAGCCGGCCACCGTGCTCGTCCGCCATCGCGCCCTGGACCTGGCGAAACAACGCGAACACCTCCGGTGACAGCTCGAGCCGCACCACGCGGTTCACCAGATCCGGATTCGTCGGATCGCACGGCCGATCTCCGCGCTTCCTGCCCGACACCATCGCCTCGATCTGGCGCAGGTTCTTGCCGCGTGCCTCGGCAAGCCACGCGCCCTCGGTCTCCGCGGTCGCGATGCGCGTCAGCTCACGCACCGCCGAATACGCCAGCGCGCCGTCGGCGAGGCTGGCTTCGGTCCGTGGCAGCCCACCCAGCTCGCGGGCTACACGCAGCCGTTCGATGCCCGCTTGCGGGCCGTAGCCCAGCTCGCGCTCGAGGTACTCGTTCATGTGAATGTAGCCGAGCCGCCGCCATAGTCGGAGCGCGTCGGCCGCCCGGAGGCACCGTGCCTCTTCAGCGTCGAGCGCGGCGCGGCGCTTCGCGATCCCCCGCAACTGCTGATGCAGTGAATACCAGTGGTCATCACGCAGATTCGTCACCATCGCTCCACCTTCGTACGTGCGCGCGGCGCCTCCTGGCCGCACAGATTCCTTGGATACCCGAGGCTCCGCGTCGTTGATTGCGCTCCTGCACGCAGGTCGCGACGAAGTCCAAAGCCCCTGGTCGATGCATGCTCATGACAGGCAGCTTGTGCGCGGTCAACTAACACGACATGTCATGATCGCGCCGCGAGCAGACCTGTCGAGCGCTCACGCGCCCGCCGTCAGTCGCCGTTGCAGCAGCGCGTGTTGCACTCCGCCGTCGCGCGCACGCGGACCGCGCTTGCCGGCGGGTTCGGGAACTGGCTCCTCCCGACGAGCCACGCCATGCAGCGATTGACCTCGGCGTCGAGCCCGGTCGCGGCGTGCTTGCCGACCGTCCCGTCCGGCTCGATCTCGAGCGTCATCGTGACGGTGCCGACCGGGCCGGGCGCGCGCGCGAACCGCCGATAACACAGGTCCATGGCGTCGAGCTGCGGCAGCGACGCGCGCAGGAGCTCGGGATCGTAGGCGCTCGCCGGTGACCGCGCGATCACCTTGCGGCAGAGCGGCAGCGTCCTGGGCTGGCGCCGCGCGTGCTCGATCCGTGCGAAGTCGCCCACGCGCCAGGCGCCGAGCTGGTCGCACAAGGGCGTCATCACGCGACGAAGCTCGCCGCCCGTTGCGGCGAGGTCGGCCGCGATCTCGACGGCGTCGAGCTTGGCGAAGAACGGCGCGGCGAGGTCGTCGCGCAGGTGGGTGGCGAGCCTCGTGTCGCCGAGCTCGCGGGAAAGGACCGGGCGCACCTCGCTCAGCCCGAGGTCGACCCGGTGGTCCTGCAGCTCGATCTTCAGCGCGTCGGCGCCGGCGAGTGCCGCGGTGACCGTACATGCGGCGGCGGGCTTGCCGTCGACCGCGGCGACGAGCTCGACGTGCGCGTGCCCGGTCTCGAACAGCCCGCGGAGCACCGCCAGGACGGCTGCCGCGGGCGCGTCGTCGGTATAGGACAGCGTCGCGGCGGCCGGTACCTTGCGCAGGCGCTCGGTCAGCGACGCGTCACCGGCGGCCAGGTGCGTCGGGGCGATCCCGAGCGAGGCGCCCTCGAGGATCAGGTCGCTCGCGGTGACGATCGGCCCGCGCGCGTCGCCGAACGGATGCTGCGGTGGAGCGGCGGCGTCCGCCGGCCGCGGCGCGGTGGGCGCGATGGGTGTCAACGCACGGTGCGCCGGATCGCCGCGGCCACGGCGAGCGCCTCGGGCGACAGCGCCGCCTGGCGCCGGGTCAGCAGGCGATACGTCACGCTGCCGAGCTCGGGCACCGGCCGCAGCACCGCGCCGCGCGGCGGCGTGCACGTGCCATTGACCACCGCGACGCCGAGCCCGCGCGCCACGAAGCCCAGCATCAACGGCCAGCCGTCGGCCTCGATCACGCCCGCCGGGGCATCGCCGGTGCGCGCGAGCGCGCGGCTCACGTGGTCGCGGTGCATCTGGCCCTCGGGCGGCAAGATCCAGCGCGAACCGCGCAGGTCCGCCAGCGCGACGCGGCGTGCGCGCGCCGCCGGATGGCGAGCGGGCAGGGCGACGCACAGCGGCGTCTCGAGCAGCGTCACCGCGTCGATCCCGCGGGGGACCAGATCGACGACGGCGACGCCGAGGTGCGCGCGGCCCGAGCGCACCGCCTCGAGCGTGCGCGGCGCGCCCAGCGTGAGCAGCTGCAGGTCGATCGCCGGGTCGCGCCCGACGGCCTCGAGCGCCGGTCCGAGCAGGTACAGGTACGCGCCTTCGCCGGCGGCGAGCACGACCTGCCGCGCCGCCGAGGTCCCGCGCAGATCCGCGAGCAGCTCGTCGTGCCGGGCGCGCTGCTCGCGCGCGAACGCGAGCACCCGATCGCCCACCTCGGTCAGCACGAGCTCGCGGCCGCGCCGCGCGTACAGCGGCTCGCCGATGCCGTCCGCCAGCCGCTTGAGCCGCTCGAACAGCGCCGGCTGCGAGACGCCCACCATGCGCGCCGCGCGCGTCAGGTTGCGGCACTCGCCGAACGCGAGGAACGACGCCAGCAGGTCGCCATCGATCATCGGTAGAATTGATAGTAGCGCGAAACATCCTAGTTCCGGCAGATACCTCGCGGCCGTACGTTGCAGACATGACGAACAGCAAGTCCTGGTGGGCCGCGATCAAGCTCGACACGCACCGCCTGTACGCCTGGCTCCACGACCAGTACCGCGGCGAGGTCACCGCCGCCGGCCGGATCGACGGTCTGCGCGACCGGTTCGCTGCCCCCGGAACGCGCGCGCACCGGATCCTCACGGTGATCGCCGCGCAGGAGCGCACGCACGCGGCGTGGGTCGGCGCGCTGCTGGCCGCGCGCGGGCTCGCCGTCGCCGTCCAGGACAAGCCGGATCGCTACTGGCGTCGCGTGCTCCCCGCGATCACCGACCTCGCGACCGGCGCCGCGATCGGCGCGCACGCCGAGCGCATGCGGCTCGAGCGCATCGAGGCGATCGCCGCCGACCCCGACGCGCCCGCCGATATCCATGCCGTGTTCGCGCGCATCCTGCCCGAGGAGCGGTTCCACGCCCGCGCGTTCGCCGAGCTGTCGACCGGCGAGGCACTGGCGCGAACGTCGAGCGCCCACCGCGCCGGCAGGAGCGCGCTCGGCCTGGTGGCGTAGCTCACCAGCCGTCGAACAGCTTGGAGACCTCGGCGGCGAGCTGCGGGTCGGCGGCGAGGTGGTCGAACGCGTCGACCAGGAGCTTCGGCACCTCGGGCTCGGCGAGCACGCCCGCGAGCATCCGGTTGATCGCCTTCGCCACCGTCGGCAGCTGGAGCAGCTTATCGAGCTCGTGCTCGACCTTGGCGGCGGGCGGCGCCTCCAGGAAGAGCAGCCGCATCAGCGCCACGGCGGCTTGCTGGACGGCGACATCGGAGACTGCTGCAGCTGCGTCATGAGCTGCGAGATCGCCTGCGACGTGCCCGGATCGGCGGCGTTGATCTCGGTGAGCAAGGCGCGCCTCGCGTCGAGGTCGCGTTCTCGCACAGCCTCCGAGAGATTTCTCCTGGCAAGAGGAAGGATGATGAGCGAATAGCTCATCTCATCTTGAGAAGCTGCTCGTAGACTTCGGCCCAGGGGCGCCCGATCGAGAACGCGTCACCCGCGATGAACGGCGCGGGCGCGGCGCGGGCGCGGCGCGGGTCTCCCAGAGGGCGAGCTCGCGATCGAGGCCGGCGAGCGCGCCGGTGATCGCCGTCCGGGCTTCGGACGGCCGCGCCGCGTCGTCGTGGAACAGCACCTCGAGCGGCTCGTAGACCTGCGCGGTGGTCTCTGCTTCCTGGGCGTAGGCGAGCGTCCGCGCGAGGTCGGCGGGTCGATCGCGCGGCCACAGCGGCGGCGTCGGGTAGCGCAGCTCGAGGAACGTGAGGATCGCGAGCGACTCGTTCATGACGACGCCGTCGGGCTCCACCAGCACGGGAGCCTGGCCGCGCGGGCTCAGCGCGAGGAACGCGGGCGTGCGGGTGTCGCGCGGCTCGCGCATGACGCGCAGCCGGCGGGGCTCGAACGCGAGCCCCTTCTCGTGCAGCGCGACCAGCACGCGGATGCTGGAGATCGATCCGTTGACGAGGTAGAGCGCGCGGCCGGTCACGGCGCGCCATTGAGCAGCTGGAGGTCGCGCACCTCGAAGCCCGGCCGGTACGCCGCGGCGTCGAAGCCCGGGTCGACGTTCTCGTCGCGAAACAGCCGCAGCATCTGCTCGGCCTCGGCGCGATCCTCGAGGTCGCGTGCGGCGGGCGGCCGGGCGGCGCGTGCCTGCGCTCGGACCTCGGCCTCGGCGCGGCTGCCCGACGGTGCCCCGACGCCCCACACCGCCCCGGTCGACGGATTCCACCACGTGCCGATGTGGCGGAGCGTGAGCGAGATCCGGGGCTGGCGGTCGGCCTCCTGCTTGATGCCGTGAAACCACCGGCGGTTGGTCTCGAGGTCCATCCGCAGCAGCGAGCCGTGGACCAGCGGGATGCGCTGGATCGTTGCGTCGCCCTCGCCGGCTTTGCGCTTGGGGCGCAGCACCATCGTGCGGCGCTGGCCGAGCGAGACGTTGACGATGAACGACGGCCGCACCAGGTCGAGCGTCTTGTCGGAGTGCTCGCTGATCCAGTCCTTGCCGTGGCGGTAGAGCTGGATCAGCGCGTGGTTCATCGGGTGCCCGACGTGCGCCTCGATCGCGCGCCGGATCCGGTCCACGGTGGGCGTCCACGGTCGCAGCGCGGGCTGCTCGTCGGCCGGGTGGCGGTACAGCGGCAGGGCGCCATCGGCCGGCTGGTCGCCCTGCAGCGCGAGCAGCCGCGGCACCACGCCGCCGCGATGGTGCATCGCGCTCCACGCGACCTCGGCCTCGAGCGCGTCGAAGCTGGTCGGGTCAACGCAGTCGTCGAGCGCGCCGCACACCAGCGTGGTGCCCTCGCCCAGCCCGCCCAGCTCGAACCGGCCGGCGCCGAACACGTCGGCCCACGACCGCGACGGGATGCCGGCCGCGGCCAGCTCGTGCAGCGCGCGCTCGTGCTTGCCCAGCGTGCCGGCCGTGGTGACATCGGCGAGCACGGTGACCGCGTAGCCGAGCCGGTGCGCCTCCTCGGCCGTCGCGCGCACGCAGACGTTGGTCGCCACGCCGGCGAGCAAGAGCTCGGTCGTGCCGGCCGCCGCGAGCCGCGCGTGCAGCTCCGTGTCGCGAAACGCCGAGTACCAGTGCTTGTCGATCTGGACGTCGTGCGGCTCGGGCAACCGCGCCACCGGGCCATACAGTTCGGCGCCCCACGAGCCGGCCACGCAGCACGGCCCACCGGTGTGCGTCTGCCCGCGCAGCGCCTCGGGCGCGCCGCCGCGAGGCCGTAGGTCGAGGTGATCCAGACGATCCGGTCGCCCTGCTGGCGCGCCGCGCTGACCACCCAGCCCAGCGTCTCCGCCAGCTCGCGCGCGTCGCGATGCCGCTTCGAGAACGCCCCGCCCGCATCGAGGACGTCGTTCTGCATGTCGATCGCCAGCAGCGCACGCGTCTTCGAGCTCATCGCGGAGACCTCGCGCCATCGTAGCGGATCTCGATCGAACCGCGCCCGTTGACGGCCGTTGCCGGTCGGCGAGGCCAGAGGTAACCTGTTCGAGGTTTGTCGGAGAAGATCATGACGGCTGCTCCTCCATATCTGGAAACGCTGGCGAAGGCCCTTCCGCTGGAGGATGCGGTGCGGATCGAGCTCCGCGAGGGCGTCCCCGTGTTCCGAGCGCGGCCGAGGATCCAGGAGCGCATCGAAGAGCTGCTGGAGAAGGAGAAGCAGCCCACGTCGCCCCTGACAGAAGGCGAGGAGCGCGAGCTCTTGCAGTACGAGGAGCTTGACGAGTTCCTGAGCCTGGTCAACCGGCTGGTCAGGAACTCGATGCGCGCGGGTGGCGAGGCGGGGATTGGCCAGGCGCCATAGACTCCCCGCGGAGGTACAGGAAGCCGTCCGGCTCCGGGCGGGTCACCGCTGCGAGTACTGCCACGCGTCGGAGCAGTGGCAGTACGTCGAGTTCACGATGGAGCACCTGGTCCCCATCGTGGCGGGCGGGGCGAGCGCGATCGAGAACCTCGCCCTCGCTTGCTTCGCGTGCAATCGACGAAAGTGGGATCGGCGCACCGGCATCGATCCGGCCGCGGGCGGCGAGCACCGATTGTTCAACCCTCGGATGGATCGGTGGAACGACCACTTGGTCTGGTCGGCCGACGGGCTGGAGATCGTCGGCATGACGTCCGTGGGCCGGGTGATGGTGAGCATGCTCGATCTCAACCGCGAGAGGTTGAAGCGGATCCGGGCGGCAGATCTGGAGATCGGACGGCACCCGCCGGAGTCGGACGGCCGCATTCAATGACGGCGCGGCTCTACCTCGCCGGCTCCGTGACGGACACCGCTTGTGCCGAAAACGAACCCGGCGGGGCGAGGTCATCGCGGAGACCTCGTGATCGTAGTGGATCTCGGTCGTCGATCGCGCGGGGAGCGGGTGCAGCCATGCGTCGGCGATTCGCATACTTCGGGCGGCGGGTCCGCTATCGTGATCGCCTGACCATGTGCTGCTTCTCCGTGGCTACCCCGATCGGCCTGGTCGCTCGCTTGTTCGCGCGACCCGTGCATGTCTCCGCGACGAACATCTTCGCGCGGATGATCGCGCCGGGAGTCCAGGCGCTCGCGTACGGGATGAACCTCGACACGCGCGATCCGGTCGCGATGGTGCTGCCGCTCCCCGTCGTGCCCGGCTCGGGAGACGACGCGGTAACGTTCGTCGACCTCGCGAAGGAGCCGCAGCTGTTCGCCCAGCTGGCGGCGCTGTTCGAGATCATGCAGCCGCTGGCGCTCAAGAGCGGTTTCTCGCTCCCGCTGCCGGCGCGGAAGACGCTCGTCGTCCACAAGGTCGGCTCGTTCGTCGCGTCGTACGTACCGGCGCGCGCCGACTTCGCGCGCCTCGATCCGCGGTTCCGTCTCCCCGCGGCCCTGTTCGACGCCGTGCCGCGCTATGCGGACCACGGGTTCGCGGTGTTCCAGCTCGCGCCCGGCAAGGTCACCGTCCACCCGATGGCGATGACGTTCCCGACGCGCGAGCCCTCGCGGCTGTTCTTCCCCACGGTCCACGTCCACGACGGCCGGTTCCATCCGCAGGCGACGTTCGATCATGCGCTCTACTTCCAGACGCCGCGCTGCACGCAGCGGCCCGAGACCGTGCCGCTCGGCAACTTCGAGGACAGCGCGGTCGCGTGGATCCTCCCGCACAAGGACCACGAAGGCCTGGTCGTGCCCGCACAGCCGATGCTGCGCCGTACGCTGCGCGGCAAGCGCGCGAACGTGGACACCTGGATCGCCGCCCGAGCGCCACGTGTGGGCTACCTCATCCACACGCTGGCGAGCACGGCCCGCGACGCACCGAGCTCAGGCCAATCGTTCGCAGGAGCTCCGTGATCACGGGCCACCGCCGAGGCGTTGCTCGGTGAGCACCTGGATGCCGCGCTCGAGGATCGGATCGGTCGGCTCGCCGCCGGACGGCTTGACGATGATCGGCGGGATCCACCGCTCGCGGGGTGTGCCATCGATGTGGAACAGCCGCTCGTTCTGGAACCGGACGGTGATGCCCGAGTGGGGCAGCGTGACGCTGGCGATCCCACCGCGCAGCTCGGCCATGGGCGTGCCGACCACCACGACACGGTGGAGCGCATCGAGCCCGATCGCCATGCCCTCGCCCATGCTGCCGGTCCAGCGATCGACGAGCACGGCCAGCGGTCGGGCGTCGAACGGAGCACGCGGCGTGACCTGCTTGTTCCACGGCGCGCGATCGCGGCCGGGCACGAACACGTCGAGCCGCTCGACGTAGGGATCATCGTGCGCGATCCGGGCCAGCAACCAGTCGAGATCTTCGACCCGTTCGGCTGCACCGGCGTCCCGCTCGTGCGGGGGTTGCAGCCGCATACACGCGGCCAGACCAAAGACGACAATCCAACGGTACATCGCACGCAACATAACCGAGCTCAGGGCCGCGTCGTTCGCAGGAGGACGATGAGCGAATAGCTCATGTCATCTTGAGCAGGCGCTCGTGCACACAAGCCCAGGGCAAGCCGATCGCCGGGTTTGCGCGATATTCCCGCATCCGCTTGTCGAACAGCGCGCGCGTGGCTTCCGGAACCGGCAAGGAGCCCGGCTTGTCCGGGTCGTTGAGATCGTTTACGACGCTGTCCCACAGCTCGTCGATGATCTCCAGGCGGGTCTGGACGTCGAGCTTCAGCAGCTCGCTCCACGATGGTGTCGCCATGCAGCTTATCGTAGCATGCGCCGAACTCGGCCCTTACGGCGTCGGCTGGACCCGCTTGATGCCCTCTCGGACGCCGAGGCGTGGGCGCCAGCCGAGCATCTGGGCGGCGCGGTCGCTCTCGTAATGCAGGCGGGACCGAGATCGGCCGGCCGAGGCCCCCCAAGCGGTCTCATGAACCCTTGGTGAAAAACTAGACGAATTTCGCTGGTTGGGCGACCCGAATTGCTTTACCCTCAGTTGTCCCTCAGATATGAGGGAATGAGATCCAGATGCGACTCGAAGCAACTGTCCCCGAAAATCGCGGCGCCGCGGTCGTGCAGCTCGCGGACGAGCTGGGCCTCACGCGGAGCCAGCTGATCGATGAAGCCCTGACCCTGTTCCTCAAGGCTGTCCTCGAAGTGAAGCGAGGCCGGCGGCTCGTCACGCTGGATCCGCGTACGGCGCAGCCCGCGTGCGAGCTCGCGACACCGACGCTGTCAGCGCTCGAATGGGCGCTACGGCCCGAGCCGCTGATACTTCCTGCGGAAGCGCTCGCGAAGATGCGCGCGATGACGGAAGCGGCCCCCAAGGCAAGTCCGCGCCTGCGAGGAGCGGTGAAGCGGCAGCGCAAATGATCGACGGGGACCGCGCTATGCCACGGTGCAGATCGAGCCCGATGATGCTGAGTCGGGGTTCTCATGTGGCAAGCACCCGCTCGACGACTATTTCAAGCGCCACGCGATCCGGAACGATCGAGCCGGAATCAGCCGCGCGTACGTGCTCCGGCGCGTCGAGACCGATCCGCCGGAGCTACCGAAACTGCTCGGCTTCTATACGCTGAGCATGGCGGTCGCCGAGTCCGCACCGATCGCGAAGCTGCTCGAAGCGAAGCTGCCGAAGTATCCGATGCCTGTTGCGCTGATCGGTCGCCTCGCGATCGACACGCGTGCACAGGGACGGCGCTTCGGCGAGATGCTGCTGATGGACGCGCTACACCGAGTCGTCGATGCCGCGGGTATCGTTGGCTGCATCGGGATCATCGTCGATGCGAAGGACGATGGCGCCGAACGGTTCTATATGAAGTATGACTTTGTCACCGTCAGTGCCGAGATCTGGCCGCACCGGATGTTCCTGCCGATCGCGACCGCGAGGTCGGCCTTCTCGGAACAGTAGCCAGTTCATCAGAGAATCAATTGGACGTGTTCCTTAACTCAAGGGTATTCTGGTCTGATGGAGCAATGGGAACGGGTTGATCGAGACGATGAGAGCTGGCGGTACCACGATTGGAATGGGAGCCGTTGGGTGTTTCGTGGTACCAGCGCCCGTTGATGCTTGGACGTAGTCTCTCGTACAACCGGCTCGCCACCAGAGCGCAAGATCTCGTCGCTCGCCTATGTCGCCGGCTGGACGCGCTTGATGCCCTCGCGGACGCCGAACATCAACCCGTGACCCGGCTGGCGAGCTCCGGCTGCGCAACCTGCTTCGTCCCCCACGTGGGGGACGAAGCTTGAGCGCGGAGTTGCCCACGCGCCACCCGCCGAGCCTGTCGTACGGCGCCGTTGTCACACGACGAACATCTCGCCACAGAGCATCTGACTGGCCGCCCTGCGGGCAGGCCCGGAGAGCACCTCTGATCCGCCGCGCTGGGCGCCAACGCGCAGCGCAGCACCGCGGGCTGGGTAACGGCGCGAGATAGATTGCACGGCCGGATGGTGAATCGCCGGCGGGTCGTGGAGATGGCGCCGCCATACATTCATGATCCGGCGGTCAACGGACGAGCGACGTACCCAGTCCGCGGTGCCAGCGCGCGTGCCCGCGATCTCCTGGAGCTCACGGCCCGCACGACCGGCGCAACCAATCCAAGGCCGCAGCCGCTCGCTACGTCGCCGGCTGGACCCGCTTGATGCCCTCGCGGACGCCGACGCGCGGGCGCCAGCCGAGCATCTGCGCGGCGCGGTCGCTCTCGTAGTGCAGGCGCGCGAGCGCCGACTTGAGGCGGTAGACGGCGACCGGGCTCGGCTTGCCGAGCGCGCCCAGCGGGTACTCGCTGAGCTTGCCGAGCGCGAACACGAACGGCCGCGGCACGCGCAGGATCGCCTTGGCGCCGCCCGCGAGGCCCAGGACGTCTTCCTGCGTCAGGTGCTCGGGGTCGATGATCTGGATGACCTCGCCGTGGGTCAGCTTCCTGGCGACCGACGCCGTGATCGCGTCGACGACGTCGTCGATGTAGACGAGGGGCAGCTCGAGCTTGCCGTCGCCCAGGACGAGCCAGCGGCCGCCGCCAGGAGAAGGGATCGACCGCGCGACGGCGCCGTTGATGAGCGGGATACCGCCGCCGAAGATCTGGCCGGGCCGCAGGATCACGGCGGGCAGGCCCTGAGCCGCGGCGGCGGTGACCAGCTGCTCGGCCTCGAGCTTGGCGCGGGTGTAGGCGCCGCGCTCGTCGGGGCGGGGCTCGAGGTTCGCGGCCTCGCTGACCGCGCCGTTGCCGACCGAGCCGGCCCAGTCGATGACCGACATCGACGAGATGTGGACCAGCTGCGAAACGCCGTGCTTCTTGCAGGCGTCGATCACGTTCTGCGTCCCGACGACGGTGCCGCCCTTGTGCTCGGGCCAGCCGCCCTTCATCGCCGCGCCGCAGTGGATGACGATCTCGGCGCCCTGGACGGCTCGGTCGACCGCGACCGGATCGCCGAGGTTGCCGAAGCAGTACTCGATGCCGGCTTCGGGCGCAGCCGGGATCCGGCGCTGGAACACGCGGACGCGGTGGCCGCCTTCGCGCAGCCGCTTGACCGTGGCCTTGCCGAGCGAGCCCGAGGCGCCGGTGACGAGGTACGGGACCTTGGCGGACAGCGTGAACGGCGCGAGCTTGGCCTTGTGATCGGCGTCGGCCGCGCGCGCGACTTTTTCGACCCACTGCACGACCTGCGCGGCGTCCTCGACGGAGACCGGCGGCGGCTCGCCCGCGGCCAGCCGGCGGTAGAACTCGGTGACGAGGTCGCGCAGGCCCTGGTAGGCCTGGACCTCCTTGCGCACGAACTTCCAGACGTTGATCGGCACGTCGATCATCGGGCCGATCGAGTCGACGAACGCGTTGACCAGGCGCTCGGCGGCCTTGGGCAGCGGCGTGTTGGACTTCTTGCCGTGGTACATCGCGAACAGATCGACGCGCAGCACGCTCTTGGTGCCGTGGATGATCAGCTGCGACTGCATCGGCCGCGTGTTGTAGGTCAGCTGGAACTGACCCAGGCCACGCGCGCAGCGCACCAGCGTGCGCCACTCGTCGAACGCCAGGTTCGGATCGCCGCCGAGCGAGCGCCAGTCGGCGTCGACGCCCTCGATCGGCCCGAGCAGGGCCTGCAGCAGGTAAAGGCAGTGGACGCCGATGTCGCGGAACGGATAGCCGGCGTCGCGGTACCACGGCGGCAGCGGGCCGCCCTCGTACGGCGGGTACTCCGAGCCGCGCAGGATGTCGACCGAGACGACCTGGCCGAGCGCGCCCGCGGCGACCGCGTCGAGCGCGCGCTTGACCTGCGGATCGTAGAGCAGCGAGTGGTTGACGGTGGCGGTGAGGCCCTTCTGCCTGGCGAGCGCGCCGAGCTTGCGCGCCTCGTCGGCGTCCTCGGCGATCGGCTTCTCGATCAGCACGTGGCAGCCGCGCTCGAGGGCGGCGGTCGCGACCTTGGCGTGGGCGGCGGGCGGCGTCAGGACGTGGATGACGTTGGCGCCGGCGGCGACCAGGGCGTCGAGGTCCTTGTGCGCGGTGGTGCCCCACTTCTCGGCGTTGGCCTGGGCGCGCGCGGCGTCCAGATCGGTGATGCCGATCAGCTCGACGTTCGGGGCGAGCTTCTTGACCGCGGCGACGTGGAACTCGCAGATATTGCCGGCGCCGACCATGCCGGCGCGAAACCGTGCGTTGCTCATCGAGTCTTCCTTTGGGCGATCTCGGCGACCGTGCGCGTCACTTCGGAGACGCGCGCGGACCAAGTTTCTTGCGTCATCGCGTCCGATCGGGCGCGGCGCGCGGCGGGGGTGGCTTCACCGAGGGCGGCGTCGAGCGCCGCCACGAACGCCTCGGGGGTCGCGGCGATCCGGCACATGTGGGCGTAGCGAACCACCTCGGGCACCGGCGTCGATACCACGGGGACGCCCGCCGAGAGGTACTCGCGCAGCTTGAGCGGGTTCACGAACGTCATTCGCTCGTCGATCCGGTAGGGGATCATGCCGGCGTCGAAGCCCTTGCAGTAGGCCGGCAGCTCGTCGTGGCGCTTCTGGCCGAGCAGGTGGACGTTGGGCAGGCCGTGCAGCGCCAACAGATCGCCGAGCGCCTGGCCGATCAGCGCGATCGACCACGCGGGCCGGGCGCGCGCGACGTGGGCGATCAGGTCGAAGTCGACCCAGTCGCGCAGCGTGCCGTAGAACCCGATGCGCGGGCCGGGCAGGGCGGCGAGATCGGCGGGCACCGGCAGCGCGGGGTCGAGCGCGCGCGCGAACAGGGCGTGATCGACGCCGTGGGGCGACACGAACGTCGCCGGGTTGACGGCGCGCTTGGCGTCGGCGAGCGCGTGGTTGACCGCGAACACGGCGTCGACTCGCTCGAGCAGGCGGCGCTCGGCGGCGATGGTCTGGTCGCGGTCGAGGTACGAGAACATCGACCACTCGTCGACGCAGTAATAGATCGCGAGGTCCTCGCCGAGCGTGCCGACGTAGTCCGCGGTGTTGGGCAAGAACGTCCACAGCTCGAACTTTTCGATGCCCAGGCGCAGGCGCAGCGCGCGGATCGTGGCGCGCAGGATCCGGGCATTGATGGCGCGCGCGACGGCGCTGCCGGGCAGCGGGAGGACCAGCGGCGTGGTGACCCACAGGTCGTTCTCGACGTTCTGCGGGCCGCGCGCGAACTCACGGAGCTTGCGGCGGATCTTGCCGAGGTCGCGGCTCGAGGACAGCTTCGGCGTGCGCGTCGCGAGCGAGTTGAGCCACAGCACGCGGCGGGTCCGGGCGAGCTCGCGCAGGACGTGGTGGTTCGAGGTGGGATCCTCGTGCCAGTCCTTGGCGAAGGCTACGATCGGCGTCGACACTCCGATGCACGATAGTTGCGGGAAGGCCGGCCTGGCAACCCGGTGGGCGGGCTGCTACGTGTGGGTTGCGTGAGAGCTCTTGCCGCATGCCTCGCCGGCACCTGTGCGCTGACGCTCGG
>Ga0137459_1000362_pt1 | contig 16593 bp, 6 predicted proteins | sample EasRivERMGT700_2_FD_104908 | JGI IMG/M metagenome (GOLD analysis project Ga0137459, IMG submission 104908) | Soil microbial communities from meander-bound floodplain in the East River, Colorado, USA - East River MetaG ERMGT700_2 | ecosystem: Environmental > Terrestrial > Soil > Floodplain ...
AGACGTGACGAGGCGTGACGTGGCGAGGCGTGGCGAACCGTGACGAGGCGTGACGAAGACGCGGCGCGTCGAACCGTCCCGGCGTTGCGCCCCGGGCACGCCTGACACTTCGCGACGTCCTACGTTCTCCTTCACGATACTTTTCGTGGGCGTCGAGCGACGATACGCTCGATCATGCAGCGTGATGATGCAGTGTTCACGCCCGGCGCAACGTTCGAGGGTCGCTACGAGATCGTGGCCAAGCTCGGCGAGGGCGGCTTCGGCGTGGTGCACAAGGCCCGCCAGCTCAGTACCGGCCAGCCGGTCGCCTTGAAGATCTTGCGCCTCCCCGAGCAGGGAGGCATCGCGCAGACCACCAAGCGGGTCGCACGCTTCCTGCGCGAGACCCGGGTCTGCGCCCAGCTTCGCCACCCCAACATCGTCCAGCTCATCGACTCCGGGCAGACGGCGGGCGGGACGCTCTACATCGCGTTCGCCTTCGCGCCCGGCGACAACCTCGCCGCGCTGCTCGAGACCGAGGGCGCACTCGCGCCGCGCGAGGCCCGGCACTTGATGCTCCAGGTACTCGACGCCCTCGCCTGCGCCCACGCGGAAGGGGTGGTCCACCGCGATCTAAAACCCAGCAATATCATGGTGGTTCCCACCGGCGCGCGCCGCAACGCGGTCGTACTCGACTTCGGGATCGGCGCCGTGATCGACGACGAACGCTCCACGCGCCTGACCGGCAGCCACGACACGATGGGTACGCCCGGCTACGGAGCGCCGGAGCAGTGGCGCGGCGCCGAGCCCTCGCCGCGCGCGGACCTGTTCTCGTGGGGCCTGGTGTTCCTGGAGTGCCTGACGGGCAAGCCCGTGTACGGCGATACCGCGGCCGAGAGCTTCTACCGGCTGCTCGGCCCCGATCCCGTCCCGCTCCCGGCCGCGCTCGATCACCACCCGCTGGGCGACCTGCTCGCCCGCGCCGTCCGCAAGAACGTCGCCGCGCGCGACGTCACCGCGCGTGGGCTACTCGACGCGCTCGACGCCTGCGATCTGCGCGGGCTGTCGCGCGAGGCGAGGCTCGGCACCGGCGGAGATGTGCGGTCGTGGCCCTCGCGGGCACCCACCGCGCCCGTGCTCGGCGGAGAGCGCCGGCAGCTGACGGCGCTGTGCTGTCGCCTGAGCGTCCACGCCGCCCAGGCGCAGGCCCCCGAGGCCGAGGCGCTGGACGATCCCCTGCGCGCGGCGCTGGCGCTGTGCGCGGAGGTCGGACGCCGCCACGGCGGGTACGTCGCCGCGGCGCTCGGAGACGAGCTGCTGATCTACTTCGGGTACCCCCGCGCGGCAGAGGACGACGCCAGGCGCGCGGCCCGCGCGGCGCTGGCCATGGCCGACACGGTGGCCGCCGAGACCCAGCGGATCGCGACGCAGCGCGTCCGGATCGAGGTGAGCGTCGGCGTCCATGCCGGTCCGGTCGTCGAGGGAGATCTGGCAGACCTCGGCGGCGCGTACCTGGTCACCGGCACCACCCCGCGGCTGGCCGCGCGGCTCGCCGCCCTGGCGCCTGCGGGCGCCGTGACGATCAGCGCCGCGGCGCAACGATTGTTGCGCGTGTCCTTCGACCTCGAGCCCGAAGGGTTCCACGCCATCGACGGGATCGCGGCGCCGGTCGAGATCTTCCGCCTCGGGCAGGAGCACGACGAGCCGACGAGCCCGACCCCCGACGGCGCGCTGCCCCCGCTCGCCGGCCGGGAGCCGGAGCTCGGGCTGCTCGTCGAACGCTGGCGCCGCACGTGCGAGGGCACCGGGCAATCGAGCCTCATCACCGGCGAGCCCGGCATCGGCAAGAGCCGCCTGGCGCGCGCGCTGCGCGATCGGCTGGCGCACGAGCCCCACACCTTCCTGGAAATCCGGTGCTCGCCCGACACGCAGCACAGCGCGCTGGCACCGGTGGTCGATCTGCTCGAGCGCGCGCTCGGCCTCGACCAGGATCCGGAAACCAGTGGCAAGATCGCGAGGCTCGAGCGCGAGCTCGACGGCCATGGCCTCCCGCTGGCGGAGACCATCCCGCTGTTCCTGCCGCTGTTCTCCCTGCCGCTCGGCGCGTCGTACGGTCCACTCGAGATCTCGGCACAACGCCAGAAGGCGTTGACGCTCCAGGCCATCGGTTCGCTGCTGTTCGCAATGGCCGACAAGCAGTCAGTCCTGCTGTTGGCAGAAGATCTGCATTGGGCAGATCCGACCACGATGGCGCTCCTCACCCAGCTTGTTCGCCAGGCGCCCGAGGTCCCCCTGTGTGTCCTCATGACCGCGCGCCCGGAGTTCACGCCGTCGTTCTCGGCGGCCGGGGTGCTGATGCTCCCGCTGAGCCGCCTGGAGCGGCCGCTGGTCGAGGAGATGCTCACCGCGCTGGCGCACCACAAGGCGCTGCCTGCGGCCGTGATCGAGTACGTCGCGGACCGCGCGGACGGGGTGCCGCTGTTCGTCGAAGAGCTGCTCCAGATGATGATCGACGCGGGGCTCCTGGTGGCGCGCGAGGATCGCTACGAGCTCACCGGGCCGCTGTCGGGCGCGGCGATCCCGGGGACCCTGCGTGCGCTGCTCACGGCGCGCCTGGATCGGCTGTCGCGCGCCAGGGAGACCGCCCAGCTCGCGGCGGCGCTGGGTCGGGAGTTCAGCCTCGAGGTGCTCGCGGCCGCGAGCCCGCTCGGCCCGGCGGTGGTGACCGCCGATCTGGAGCAGCTCATGAGCGCGGGGCTCGTGCTGCGCAGGCGGCGCGGCAAGGATGCGGTGGGGGTGTTCAAGCACGCGCTGGTCCGGGACGCGGCGTACGAGTCGCTGCCGACGGGCACGCGGCAGCGGGTCCACGCGCGGATCGCGAGCACGCTGGAGGACCGGTTTCCCGAGGTGGTCCGGACGCGGCCGGATCTGCTCGCGCACCACCACGCGGCGGCGGACCAGAAGCGACAGGCGGTGGCGTACGCGCAACGCGCCGCGGACCAGGGCCTGCAACGCTCGACCTATCCCGAGGCCATCGTGCACGCCTCCCACGTCGTCGCGTGGGCCGAAGCGCTGCCGGGCGCCGACGCGGTCGAGGCGGAGCTGATCGCGAACCGCGCCCTGATCCAGGCCCTGATGGCGACCCGAGGCTGGGCCCACCCGCAGGTCAAGGCGGCCGCCGATCGCTCGGCCCACCTGCTGCAACGGCTCGAACCGGACAGCAACCACCGGGTGCCCACGCTGTGGTTCCTGTTCACCTATCACCACGTGGCCAGCAACCGCCGGACGGCGCGCGCGGTGGCCGAACAGCTCGTCGCCATCGCCGAGCGCTCCGGCGACCGGGGCCTGTGCGCGTCCGCCGTGACGCTGCACGGGCTGGCCCTGTTCATGGATGGCCGGCACGCGGACGCACGGCCGGTGTTCGATCGCGCCGTCGAGCTCTACGACCCCGCGCTGCATCGCGACCACGGGGCGCGGTTCGGCCTGGACTCGCTGACCCTGGCGAAGGCGTACGTCGCGCAGTTCCGCTGGTTGGCCGGCGACGCCGCCGCCGCGTTCGCGCTCGTGGCGAGCGCCGTCGAATGGGCGCGCGAGGTCGGCCACGTGCCGTCGATCGCGCTCGGGTTGCTGGACGGGTGCCGCATCCACCAGCTCGCCGGCGACCGCCACGCGGTCGCCGGCATGGCGGGAGAGGTCCTCGCCCTGAGCGCGAAGCACGGGCTGCCTGCCTATGAAGGCTATGCCGTGACCCTCCACGACTGGGCGACCGGTGACACGCAACGTGCCCGCGCGGTCGTGGCAGGCCTGACCGACCTCGGGTGCAAGCTCGGCCTGTCGTACTACGGCTCCCTGGTCGCCGATAGCGAGGCGGCGCGCGGCGAGCTGGACGCGGCGATCGCGTGTATCGATCATTGCCTGTCGCTGTGCCGCGATAATGACGAGCACTTCTACGAGCCCGAGCTCCACCGGCGCCGGGCCATGTACGAGGCACAGAAGGCTCCCGCGGCCGAGGCCGTGCGGACCTCACTGGAACAAGCGGCCAGCCTGGCAAACCGCCAGGCCATGCCGAGGGTCGAGATGCTGGCGACGCTGGAGCTGTACCGGCGGTTCGGGACCGCCGAACCGCACCGCGCGCGTCTCGACGCGTTGCTCGCGGCCCATCCGGGGCTGCGAGCGCTGGAGTCAATCGTCACGAAGGAGGGGCTCGATGAGCATGGTGAAGTTGATGGCGTTTCGTACGACGTACCTGCGCGCGATCGCGAAGGCGTGGGCTGACCCCCAGTTCTCCGAGCGCTTGATCGGTGACCCGATCTCGGCGATGCGTGATTATTTTGACTTCGCATGGCCGTGGCCGACCATGTGTAACCTGGAGATCGTGGTCCCCGGCGCCGGCGCCACGCCGTCCGCCTCGCCCGGCCGCTTCGAGTGGATCGGCGATGAGTGGACCTGGTCCAAGAACCTGCTCGAGTCCCTGACGATCTACGTGCCACTCACGCCGCCGCCCGGCGAGGTGACCTCCGATGCGACACCTGCCATGGCGCTTGCGGACTATTACCGGCAGCGCTCGTCGATGTTCAATGACCACTGGGGAGAGACCAGCTCCGGGGAGCACAGGCCCATGGGGATCGTCACGGAGGGTTATAATGAAGGCTACAGCGACCGCTACGCTCCGATGGAGGAGACCTTCGAGGGCTTCGAGATCGTGCTGGTGGCCGCGATGGCCAAGGCCTGGAAAGCCCCCGACTTCAGGCAGCAGATCCAGATCGACTCCGCAGCGGCCTTGCACACGATTCAAGGCTACACGCTGCCCTGGGAGATGATCATCTGGATCAAGAATGATGAGAAGGCAACATGGACTCGGCCGCAGTCGCCGCATGCCGGCCAGTCGTCCTGGTCATTTTCTACGGAGAACAAGCACTCGCTCAAGCTGTATCTACCCACGAAGCCGAAGGAGCTGAGCAGCGAGCCGATCGCGCTCGCCATGTACAACGCGACGGGAGCCGTCTACCCGTTCACCTGCACGTGCTAGCGAGCGAAGCCTGAGCCGATGATGGATCCGCTGGAGCCAAGCCAGGTGCTGGCGTGGAAGCCGACCCTGCGCCTCGAGCGCCTGGATCCCGGCGCGGCCTTCCTGATCGGCGAGCAGGAGCGCTTCGTCCTGTCCGGCGCCGGCACGGTCGAGGTCGCCGTGCTCGTCGATGGCCGGCGCACCGTCGACGACATCCTGTGCGCCACGCGCGCGCGGATCTCCGAGCCGGAGGTCCTGTACACCCTGAGCCAGCTCGCGGCGCGCGGCTACCTGGCCCGCGCGGCTCCCGAGCTGCCGTCCCGGAATGTCGCGTTCTGGCACGGGGTGGGGCTCGACGGCAGCGCCACCGACGAAGCGCTGCGCCGCACCCCGGTCTCGGTCCAGATCCTCGGCGAAGCGGTTCCCGCAGCGTGGATGACCGAGGCGCTCGAACAGACCGGCGCGCGGATCGACCGCGAGGCCGCCGTGCAGGTGGTCGTGACCGACGACTACGTGCGCCCCGAGCTTGCCTCGATCAACCGCCGCGCGCTGCGGGACGGGGCGCGCTGGTTCCTGATCAAGCCGACCGGCGTCCAGCCGCTCATCGGGCCCGGCTTCACGCCCGGCACCAGCCCGTGCTGGGACTGCCTGGCGTTCTGGATCCGCCAGAACCGCCCCGTCGAAGAATGGCTGCGCCGGCGCCGGCAGCACGAAGGTGACCGCGGCTTCCCCCTGGCTCCCGTGGCGGCCACCGAGGCGAGCGCTCGGACCGCCTGCGGGCTCGGCGCGCTGGCGATCGCCGGTGCGATCGCCGGAGGCGATGCCGGCGCCGGCCATGCGCTCGGCGCCCGGGTGCTCGCCCTCGATCTGGCCACCCTCCAGACCACCACGCACGCGGTCGTCCGGAGGCCGCAGTGCCCGACCTGCGGAGATCCGGCCTGGATGGCAGCGGTCGGCCAGCGCCCGATCGAGCTGCAACCGGTCGAGAAGGCGCACTACGACGACGGTGGATACCGCCGGCAGCCCCCGCGGCGGACCTACGAGCAATACCAGCACCTGGTCAGCCCGATCACGGGCGCGGTCACGCACCTGGTGCCGATGCCGGATCGCGACACCGAGCTCCGCGCCGTGTACGCGTCCGGGTACCTGGTCTGCCCGCGGGGCGGCGTGCCATCCACCAACGTGTTCGACAAGGGCTGCGCGGGCAAAGGCCGCAGCACCGACCAGGCCCGGGTGAGCGCGCTGTGCGAGGCCCTCGAGCGCTACAGCGGGGTCTATCAGGGCGACGAGGCGTACGTCCGCGCCAGCAAGGCCGAGCTCGGCGCGGCGGCGCTGGCCGCCGGCGATCTGCTGAACTTCAGCGAGGCGCAGTATCGCACGCGTGGTCTCCGCAACGCGCAGGAGTCGGACCTGCGCCGGTCGGTCCCCGAGCCGTTCGACCCCGGCACCCCGATCACCTGGACGCCGGCCTGGTCGCTGACCAGGCACGAGCGGCGCTACGTCCCGCTGGCCTACTGCTACGCCGAGGCCCCGGCCGACAGCGGCACCACGTTCTGCGGTCCGTGCAGCAACGGCGTGGCGGCCGGCACCTGCCTCGAAGAAGCCGTGTTGCAAGCCCTGCTCGAGCTGGTGGAGCGCGATGCCGCCGCGATCTGGTGGTACAACCGGCTGGCTCGCCCGGCCATCGATCTCGCCAGCTTCGCGGATCCGTACTTCGAGGCGCTCCAGGCCGACTACGCTCGGCTCGGCTGGACCGTCTGGGTGCTCGATCTGACCCACGATCTCGGCATCCCCACCTGCGTCGCGCTCGCCCACGAAGCCCAGGCGGATCGCTTCGCGCTGGGCTTCGGTTGCCACCTCGAGCCGCGGCTCGCCGTGCAGCGCGCGCTCACCGAGCTCAACCAGCTGTTCGATCCCGCCGGCACGCGCCGGGCACCGTGGGAGCTCGAGCGGCAGGCTGACCGCGCGTACCTGTTCCCCCACCCCGAGCTGCCGCGGGTCACCGCTCACCGCTTGCCTCGGCTCGGCGGCGCCGACCTGCGCGCCGATATCGCGGCGTGTGTGAAGCGCCTCGACGAGGCCGGCCTGGAGCTCGTCGCCGTCGACAAGACTCGCCCCGACATCGGCCTGCACGTGGTCCAGGTGATCGTCCCGGGGTTGCGCCACTTCTGGCCGCGGCTCGGCCCGGGGAGGCTGTACCAGGTCCCGTGCGCGCTCGGGTGGCTCCCCCGCCCGCTCGCCGAGACCGAGCTCAACCCGGTCCCGCTGTTCGTCTAGCCACCGGGGAGCACGAGGAGCGCACGATGCGAGACGGATTTCCGATCATGGACGTGGACCGCCACGTCATGGAGCCCGTCGCGATGTGGCCCGAGTACCTCCCGGCGCACCTGCGGGAGGTTGCGCCTCGGTTCGCGCCGTTCGGCCGGCCCGAGACCCTGACCGCGCGCGCGCGTCGCCTGGGCGAGCAGGCGCTGTTGCCCACGCCACCCATCCTGTCCGTGGCCGGCGAGCCCATCCTGCGCGTCCCCGAGGCCGCGTACATCGAGCTCGGAGTCATCGCCGAGCGCCGTCGCGAGCAGCTCGCCGCTGCGGAGACCCCCGCGGGCCACCTCGCCGAGATGGACGCGACCGGGGTCGATCTCGCCGTCGTGCTGCCGACCTACGCGTCCTACCTCGTCCACGACGACCGCACGGTCGCCGAGCGCTCGCGCGCCTACGCCCGCGCCTACAATCGCTGGCTCGGCGACTTCTGCGCGGTCGCGCCTACCAGGCTCCTGGGCCCCGCGCTCGTCTCGCGCCACGATCCGGAGGCCATGGCCGGCGATCTGGAAGAGGCCGTCCGCGATGGTGTGCGCGCCGTGGTCCTCCGGCCGAACCCGGTGCAGGGCCAGACGCTCGGCGCTCCGTCCCATGCGCGGTTCTGGGCCGCGTGCGCGCACCACGACGTCACCGTCCTCGTCCACGAAGGCACGCACGCGCGGGTGGCCACGGCCGGGGCCGATCGGTTCGCGACCCGGTTCGGCCAGCATGCCTGCTCTCATCCGATGGAGGCGATGATGGCGCTGCTCTCGCTGATCGAGGGCGGCGTCCTGGAGGCCCACCCCGCCCTGCGCGTGGGCCTGCTCGAGGCGGGGTGCGGGTTCCTCCCGTACTGGCTCTGGCGGCTCGACCACATCTATGCCCAGCTGCGTGGCGAGGTGCGCCGCAGGGTACACCGGCCACCCTCGGAGTACTTCCAGCGGCAGTGCTGGATCGCGCTCGAGCCCGGCGAGGCGATGCTCGACCGCGTCGTGACCGACCTCGGTGCTCCCCGCATGGTGTTCGGAACCGACTTCCCCCACCTCGACCATGGCCACGGCATGGTCGGCGACATGCTGGCCCTGCGAGGCACGCTCGGCGATGCCGCGCTGCGCACGATCCTCTGGGACAGCCCGCGCGGCCTCATGGGCATGGCCTCTCGCGCCTGAGGTTTCGGTTACAGTGACGGCGCATGGCCAAGGTGGGCAAACGCGCCGTGGGACCGCCGGAGCTCCGGCCTTCGGGATCGTTCGTCTTGCGGACGCCGCTCCTGCCGCGCGACACGCTCGATCAGTGGGGCGACGGGCTCGCGGTGCCCGCCGCCATCGGCGATCGCGACCGGCTGGCGGCGGCGATCGAGGCGGATCGCGCGCTGTTGCGCGGCCGGCTGGCGCGCCTGGTCGCCCGGCCCTATGTCCGCGAGGCGATCTTCGTGGCGTCGCCGGGGCTCGAGGCCAGCATCGACGCGTGGCTCGCCGATCCGGCGAGCGAGGCCGGCCAGAAGACCGAGCGCAGCCTCGTGCGCTACGTGTCGCGGATGGCCGTGCGGCCGACGCCGTTCGGGCTGTTCGCCGGCAGCACGGTGGGCGCGCTCGCCGAGGCCACGCACCTCGAGCTCGCCGCGCGCGACGGCTATCGCCGCTACACGCGGCTCGACGGCGACTACCTGTCCGATCTCACCGACGCGCTGGTCGCCGATCCGGCGGTGCGCGGGCGCCTCGTGTACCGCCCGAACTCGAGCCTGTGCCACGTCGCCGGCCGGCTGCGCTACGCGATGCGGCGCGAAGGCGAGAGCCGCAGCTACTCGCTGGTCAGCCTCGAGCCGTCCGACTACCTGGTCGCCACGCTCGAGCGCGCGCGGCCCGGCGCCCTGGCGACCGACCTGGCGGCCGCGCTGTGCGACGCCGACGCCGACGTCACCCGCGAGGACGCCGACGGGTTCATCACCGAGCTGATCGACAGCCAGGTGCTGGTGTCGGAGCTCGCCCCGCCGGTCACCGGCCCCGAGGCCGTCGACGACGTCATCGCGCAGCTCGCGGCGGTGGCCGATCTACCGGTCGCCCAGGCCACCGGCGCCGCGCTCCAGGCGATCCGCGGGACGCTCGCCGAGCTCGATCGCGGGATCGGCAACCCACCGGCGCGGTATCGCGCCGCGGCCGAGGCGCTCGCGACGCTGCCGGCCGCGCCCGAGCTCCACCGCCTGTTCCAGGTCAACCTCGTGCCGACCGCGGTGCGCGCCGAGCTCGGCCGCGACGTGATCGACGAGATCACCCGCGCCGTCGAGCTCCTGCGCAGGCTCACCCGCCCGCGCGGGGCCGACGAGCTGGCGCGGTTCCGCGACGCGTTCGTCGAGCGCTACGAGACCCGCGAGGTGGCGCTGGCCGAGGTGCTCGACGAGGAATCCGGGATCGGCTTCGCGGTCTCGCAGGCGCCGACCGCGGCGGCCTCGCCGCTGCTCGACGGCCTGGCGTTTCCCGGAGCGGCGGCCGACGAGACCACGCCGTGGGGCGCGCGCACGAGCTGGCTTTTGCGCCGGATCGCCACGGCGGTGACGGCGGGCGCGGACGAGCTCGTGCTCGACGACGCGGACCTGACCGCGATGGACGCCACCGCGGACGCGCCGCCGCCCGATGCGTTCCAGGTGATGATCGTGCTGGCGACCGCGCCCGGCGGCGAGCTCCGCGTCCAGATCACGGGGGCCAGCGGCCCGTCCGGCGCGACGCTGCTCGGCCGGTTCTGCCACAGCGATCGCGCGATGCACGACGTGGTCGCCGCGCACCTCGCCGCCGAGGAGGCGCTCCGCCCCGACGTCGTGTTCGCCGAGGTCGTGCACCTCGCCGACGGCCGGCTCGCGAACATCTCCGCGCGCCCGGTGCTGCGCCGGCACGAGATCGTCTACCTCGGCCGGTCCGGCGCACCGCGCGAGCACCAGCTCGCGATCACCGATCTGATCGTCTCGGTGCGCGACGGCCGCATCGTGCTGCGCTCGCGGTCGCTCGATCGCGAGGTCGTGCCGCGGCTGACCAACGCCCACAACTACGTGACCGGCGCGCTCGGGCCGTACCGCTTCCTCGCGTCGCTCCAGGGCCAGGATCTGCGGCCGCTGGGGTTCACCATCGGCGCGCTCGGATCGCTGCCATTCGTGCCGCGCATCCGGATCGGCCGCATCGTGCTGCGCGAGGCGTCGTGGGCCCTGCGCAAGGCGGAGCTCGACCCGGTGACGAGCACGACCGGCGGCGCGCGCATGCAGGCGCTCCACCGGCTGCGCGCGGCCGCCCGGCTGCCGCGCTGGGTGTGCGTCGAGGACAACGACAACGTGCTGCCGGTCGACCTCGACAACGTGCTCGCGGTCGACAGCTTCGCCCAGCTCGTCAAGGCGCGCACCGGCGTGACGCTGACCGAGCTGTGGCCGGCGCCGGACGAGCTCGCGGTCCACGGCCCCGACGGCCGCTACGCCAACGAGATCGTCGTGCCGTTCGTGCGGATCCCGGCGAGCGAGCCGCGGCAGCTCCCCCAGCCGGCCCGCGCCGCCGCCGTGCGCCGGAGCTTCGCACCCGGCTCCGCGTGGCTGTACGCCAAGCTGTACACCGGGCACGCGACGGCGGACCAGATCCTCACCGAGGCGATCGCCCCGCTGGTCGAGGCGCCCGCCGGGCGCGACGGACCGGCGTGGTTCTTCCTGCGCTACGGCGATCCGCACTGGCACCTCCGGTTCCGCGTGCACGGCGAGCCGGCGTGGCTGTACGGCGAGCTCTTGCCCCGGCTCGCCGCCCAGACCGCCGCGATGCTCGACGACGGCCGGCTGTGGAAGCTCCAGCTCGACACCTACGAGCGCGAGGTCGAGCGCTACGGCGGCCCCACCGGCATCGCGCTGGCCGAGCGGCTGTTCGCCGCCGACAGCGCCTGCGTGCTCGACATCCTCGGCATGCTCGCGGGCGACGCCGGCATGGACGCGCGGTGGCGGCTGGCGCTGCGCGGCATCGATCAGCTGCTCGACGACCTCGGGTTCGAGCTGCCCGGGCGGCTCTCGCTCATGCGCCGGATCCGCGACGCGTTCGCCCGCGAGCACCGCGTCGACGCCGCCGTCGGGTTCCAGCGCGGCCTCGGCGACAAGTACCGCAAGGAGCGCACCGCCCTCGACGGCCTGCTCGATCGCGCCGGCGACGCCGCCAGCGAGCTCGCGCCCGGGCTCGAGCGGCTGGCCCAGCGCTCGGCCGCGAACGCGCCGATCATCGCCGAGCTGCGCGCCGCCGAGCAGCGTGGCGCGCTGGCGCTGCCGCTCACCGAGCTGGCGCCGAGCTACGTCCACATGCACGTCAACCGGTTGATCCGCTCCGCGCAGCGCGCCCACGAGCTCGTGCTCTACGACCTGCTCGCGCGGCTCTACGAGTCCCGGCTCGCCCGCGCCAAGGCCAGGCGGCCCTGAGGATGACGCCTACTCGATCGTCTGGATGAACAGGTAGAGCGCGTCGAGGTCGGCGGACGACATGCTCCTGGTGGTGCCGTGGACGTCGAAGTTGCCGAGCGCATCGACCGCGAAGCCGCGCTCGCCGTCGGCCAGCGCCGGGTGGCCGGGCGCGAGGATGGCCTCCTTGAGCGTGTGCGCGAGGCCGTGGCGCAGGAAGTTCGACTGGAACCAGAGGCCGCGCAGCGACGGCGTGTTGCTCTGCGGCTGGCCGCGGACGTTGCCCGGGATGAAGCCGCGGTCGGCGTTGGCCAGGTTGATCTTGACCAGCACGTCGAGCCGCTCGGTCTCGGCCGCGACGTTGCCGCGCACCGCGAGCGGATCGTCGAACACCAGGCACTTGTTGAGGTCGAAGCAGAACGGCGCGAAGTAGTCGATCGGGTCGAGGTGGATGTTGATCTCCTTGCTCGAGGTCGACGGTGCGATGGCGGTGACCATGTTCTGCGGGATCGATCCGATGGCGTTCAGGATCCGGGGGTCGGTCGCGTAGGTGTCGACGAACGACGTGGCCCAGTCGGCGCCGCTGCCGTGGTTCAGGCCATCGGTGTAGGGGTGGCGCTGGTTGACCGGGTCGTGGCAGTTGGCGCAGCCGGCGGTGGTGAACAGCTGGCGGCCCTTGTCGATCTTCGCGATGGTACCGGTGTCGAGCTCCTTGCTCGCCGCGAGGTACGTCAGCGGGTTGGCCGGCAGCCGCATCTCGGACGCCGAGTAGAAGTCGACGAGCCGGGCGACGTCCTCGAACGACAGGCCGGTCGCCGTGCGGACGACCTGATCGCGGACCAGCTTCTGGGCGTTGATCACGGTGGTGATCTGCGCGAAGTTGCCGGGCAGCACGCCCCGGGCAGACGTATCGGGCCGGCACAGGGTGTCCTGGCTGCTCCGCACGCGGTTGTTCGGATCGCCGACCCGCCCGGCGGGATTGGACGCCATGCCCTCGACGAGGCCGAACAGGATCAGCTCGCAGTTGGTGCGGGCCTGCGCGTCCGACGCCAGCGAGGCGTAGGTGCCATTACCGAACGAGCCATTCCAGAAATAGGAGTCGGTGGTCAACAGATTGAAGTTCGCCGGGACCTTGTGATAGGCGGTCGGCGCGGTGGCGCCGTTGGCGAAGCCCACGCCGTCGACCAGCAGCTCGTCGAAGTGGCAGGTCGCGCACGACTTGCGGCCGTTGTTCGACCAGCCGGTGTTGTAGAACAGGAACTCGCCGCGCTCCATGTTGGTCGCCGGGTACGTCGCCGTGGCGTAGCCCAGGTCGATCCGGCGCTTGGCGGTGCCGGTGGCGCTGTCGAACACCTCGAGCACCTCGCCGCCCCAGTCGGCGACCAGCAGCTCGCCGGCGGCCTCGTCGAGGGTCAGCGCGAACGGCCGCGCCGCGGTGCGGAACAGCGGGAGCCGCGCGTCGGCGAGGCGGAACGCGCCGGCGGTGATCGAGAACGCCTGGACGCTGTCGGAGCCCGACATGGCGACGTAGGCGCGGGTCCGCGCGGCGTTGACGACGACCGCCTGCGGCAGCGCGCCGCGCAGCACCTTCTGCGCGGCGGTGAAGTTGGGCTCCGGCGAGATGTCATCGGTGAAGTACACCGGGCGGGCGGCGCCCAGCTGCGCGTCGACGGTCAACATGCCGTTGCGCAGATCCTCGAAGTTGTAGGCCTTGGTGTTGTCGACCTGCGCGCCCGGGTGGGCGACGTGCTGGGCTCCGTCGACGCCCTTGACCTGCGCCGGCGCGGCGCTGACCTGCGCGGGCAGCGGATCGGCGGTGTCGGGCAGGCCGCGATCGATCGTCGTGGTCGGCACCACCAGGATGTCGTTGACCTGGACCACGTCGGCCACCGGCGCGTTGATCGCGATCCGGCGGACGGTCTTCGCGGCGAGGTCGATGCGGGCGAGCTCGCCGCCCCGGTTGTTGGCGACGTAGAGCGACTTCTGATCCTGGCCGACCGACAGGCGATACGGATTGGAGCCGACGCCCAGGATCTCCGCGGCCGGCTGGTTCGGCGTGGCCGGCGCCGACGGCTCGGTGAGCTTGACGTCGATCGGCGCGCTGGACAGCGGATCGCGGAGCACGGTGAGCCCGTACTTGAGGACGCTGCCGCGCCAGCTGTTGGCGACGTAGAGATCTTGCTTGTCGGGATCGGGCGCCGATGGGGTGCGCGGCACGAACGCGAGGTCCGCGCAGTAGAACTCGGTCTTGATCTCGACCGGGCCCTGGGCGTTGCGCAGCACCTGGCGGGTCCGCGGATCGATCACCGTGATGTAGTTCGAGTACTGGTTGCACACGAAGATCAGGCCGTCGGGGTGCACCGCGATCCGCTGCGGGCGGACGCCGACCTTGATCCGGGTGACCAGGCCGGTGGACAGATCGACCGCGGCCACCTCGTTGCCGGGCGTCATCAGATCGCCGCCGAGCGGGACGTAGGCCTGGCGGACGCCGCCGACGCTGACGATGTCGACGTCGGAGGGATTGCCGCGGAACGGGATCTGCTGGGCGCGCTGGCGATCCTCGGCGCGCGGGATCACGGTGACCGACGCCACGCCGCGCTCCGCGGCGAGCTGCGCCGCGATCTCGTCCAGCTTCTGGCTGGCGGCGACGAAGTTGTTCGCGGTGGAGACGAAGTCCGCGTCCTTCATGGTCACCGCGAGCTCGGTGAACCGGCCGTACTCGGCGCGCGGCGTCAGCTGGTAGACCGGCGACAGCGAGCCGCGCTTGTAGATCGCGGGGGCGGGCGGCGGCGGCTCCGAGACCGGCGGCAGCTGCTCGCCCGGCGGCGGCTGCTGCTCGCCCGGCGGGGTGGTGGGACCGATCTCGCAACCGGCGCCGAGGACCAGGGCCAGCGTGACAAACCAGGGAGAGCGCAGGAGCGACATCAGATACCTCCGTTCGGACCGAGCGTGAAGACGAGGCCGCCGTTGCGATCGGTGAGCAAGATGCCTTGCTCGTCGCGCAGCTGGGCGGTGAATGCGAACCGGTTGTCGGTGGAGCGTTGCAGGAGCTTGATCATGATCCGCGCCGATCGGCCGGCGCCCGAGGTCGTCAGCGTCGTGAGGGCGGTGGTGCCACCACCCTGGTCGTTCTGCGCCACCAGCAGGCCGTTGACGTAGATCCGGACCGGGTTATTGGTGGCGACGCCGATCTGGATCACCTGCTGGCGCGGCGCGGTGTTGAGCACGTAGGACACCGCGTAGGCGGCGCGCCCCGAGCTGGCCGCGCGCGGGAACGCGACGTTGAGGTCGACCTCGGTGGCGTCGGAGAACAGCCCATCCCACTGGCCGCGGTTGAACGAGCCGCCGCCCAGATCGAAGATCTTCGGGATGGTGGTCGCCTCGTTGACCAGCGTCGCATCGGAGATCTGGCTGGCCGCGAAGTCGCCCAGGACCAGCCAGTTGCGCTGGAAGCCGTTGGCGTCCGGCCGGAGCCCCGCGGCCCACTGGAGGATGGCCTGGGCCTCCGCGGAGTCGGTCGCGAAGTCGGTGCCGCCGGGATGCGGCAGGCCGGTCGCGAACGGGTGGTCCGCGCGATTGGCGATCTCGTTGGTCGGGTACAGGAACAGCGAGCTCTCGCCCGGGTTCAAGAAGTTCACGAACCCGGTGGCCGACACGAAGTTGAAGCTCAGCCGCGCGTCGCCCGAGGCATTGGACAGGATCGGAAAGTCCGATCCGTTGGGCGCGGCCTGGCCCGCGACCGCGATGCCGTGGCAGGCGCCGTCCGCGCACGTCCGGTTCTGCGCGCCGCCCTCGACCGCGTTGATGTCGTTGAAGATCGGGTTGATCCGGCGGACGAAGAACGCGTAGTCGAGCGGCGAGACGTTGGCCTTGCTGCCGTAGATGAACGCGAGCAGGCGCTGGTAGTTGAGATCGTCGGCGCCGCGGAACACGTTCTGGCCGGGGTGCGGAGACCGCCGGCACCCCGGGTTGTTACTCGGGCAGACCACCACCTCGGACGTCGACGGCGACGTCAGGTTCGAGAAGCACGCGAAGTTCTGCAGCAAGGTCGCCCCATCGGCGGCCGGCGGCAAGCTGAACTTGCCCGGCCCGCGGTCGATCCCGTGACACACACTCGAGGTGCAGCCGGCGCCGCGGCCGACGCCGCCTGCCACGTTGAGATCGAGCGCGCCCGTCAGGATGGGCAGCACCTCGCTGTCGAACACACCGAGGTTGAACGCGGTGATCGGCGCGCAGGTCGGGTTGCCGCCGTTGCCGCTGCTGCCCGCGTTGGCCTTCGCGGTGGTGATCCAGGCCAGCACCTGTTCGGCCGCGGGCGCGGCGACCTGGGTCGACGCCCCACCGCCGTGGACCACGGTCCCCCGGACGTAGATCAGCGACTTCGGTGGATCGGTGAGGTTGGTGCGCGAGGTGACCGCGATGAAGTTGGCCTGCATGTCGTCGCTGGCGGCCGCGGGCGTGGGCTTCAGCGTGAAGCCGCCGGCGCCGGTGCCATGGCAGCCCGACTTCGCGCACGTCCCGGCATCGAGCGCGGGCTGGATCTGCGCTTGATAGATCGCGTAGTCGAACGGGCTCGGCCCCGGCGGCGGCGTGGTGCCGCCACCGTCGGCGGCGTAGCTCGCGGCCGCGGCGTCGATGAACCCGCCCAGCGTTGCCAGCCCGGGCGCGCCGGCCGGGAACGAGAACGGGTGCGCCGGCGAGCCACCCGAGACCACCGCGAGCAGCCGGCTGTTGGGAGGCGTGGTGAGGTCGATCTTGGAGACCACGCTGTTGAAGGTCTTGCCGAAGTCGCAGTTACCGGGCGCCGCGCTGGCCCACACGGTGTAGCCGCCGTTCCCCGTCGGGGCGCCGTGGCACCCGGCGGCGCCGCACGACCTGGTGACCACCGGCAGGACGTCGGAGG
>Ga0137459_1000364_pt1 | contig 16563 bp, 9 predicted proteins | sample EasRivERMGT700_2_FD_104908 | JGI IMG/M metagenome (GOLD analysis project Ga0137459, IMG submission 104908) | Soil microbial communities from meander-bound floodplain in the East River, Colorado, USA - East River MetaG ERMGT700_2 | ecosystem: Environmental > Terrestrial > Soil > Floodplain ...
ACGAACTTCTCGGTGTCGGCGATCGCCTGCTTGTCGTCACCGACGCCCTTGCGAAACTGCACCGCGCTGGACAGCGTCTTGAACGCATCGGCTTCCCCGGCGTAGCGGCCCGCGTACGCCTCGAGCCGCTCGGCGGCCTCGCGGTACTGCGCCGTCGTCGCATAGACGTTGCCGAGCCGCGCGAGCGCGTGTGCCGCGAGCGTCGACTTCGGCTGCTGCTTCTGCAGCGTCTCGTACATCCGGATCGCGCCGCCCAGCGACTTGCCGAGCTCGAAGCACACCCCCGCGTTGTAGAGTAGCTCGTCGGCGTCGGCCGCCTCGACCGAGAGGTTGTAGATCGCGAGGTAGCGCTCGCCGCACGCGACGTAGGTGGGGAGGCTCCCCGTGCGGCGCGCCTCGGCCTCGAGCCGCTCGGCGTCCTTGCGCATCGCCTGGTGCCCGAGCCGCACGACTGTCTCGCGGACCCGCGGATGCGCGGTGAGGAACGCCGGCGGCAGCGCGTGCGCGAACGCGAGCATCGCCGCGTGGTGGCCCAGCCGGTTCTCGCTGTCGAGCGCCAGCTGCGCGGCGTCCTCCGCGGTCTCGTGATCGGGGTGGTGCGTGACGATGCCCTCGAACAGCGGGATCGCCTCGGCGAGGTGATCGAACCGGCGCAACAGGTCCGCCTTCAAGAACGTCACGCCGATCCGCTCGTCGTCGCCGTCCGCGACGTGCGCCAGGTACAGGTCGTAGGCGGCGAGCAGCTTCTGCTGCGGCGCCGGCAGCGGCACCGGCACCGGCGGCTGGTCGGACGCGGGCGCCTCGGCGGGATGGGGACCCTCCCCCGGCGGAGCAACGTTCAGCACCTTCATCCACGCCTGCATCGCGGCGTCCGCGCAGACCTGGACCCGCGGCGCGCCGGGCTTGCCGGCCACGAGGACCTCGGTGAACGCGTTTGCCGCGTCCTCCCACGCCTGCGCCGCGAGCCGCGGCGTGCGCTCGCGCTCCGCGCGGACCCAGAGCAGCTCGGCGTGGAAGTACCGGGTCTCGGCGAAGTCCGCCGCGTCGCGAAACGCCCCGAGGTACGCGCGATACAGCCGATCGGCATGGCCGAGGTGCTCGGGGTTCTGGATCTTGACCGCCTCCTGGTGGTATGCGCGCGCGAGCTGCCCCGACATCTCGGCGGCGGCGTCGCGGCACTCGGCGGCCTCGCCGGCCGGCAGCCCGTGGCGGTCGCGCAGCGCGGTGTACAGCCGCACCAGCTGCTCGATCTCCTTCACCTTGTCGGCGGTCGTGCCGCCCGGCAGCGTCGCGCGCGCGATGGCGTGCTGCCAGGCGCACACCTGCGCGCTGTCCGGCTGGCGCTCGAGCAGCGTGCGAAACACGTAGATCGCCTTGTCGTACTTGCCCTGGTCCAGGTACAGGTCGCCGAGCATCGCGAACATCGCGAACGGATCCTTGCGCTCGAGGCGCGCGAACGCGGGCAGCGCTCGGTCGGCGCGGCCGACCTCGGCATACGCGCGCACGAGGTCGTGCTTGGCCGCGCGATACAGCACCTGGCGGTCCTGGACCTGCCGCGTCGCCTGCGCGACCTCGAAGAACAGCTCGAGCGCGTCCTGGTACTTGCGCTGCCCGAGCAGCGCCCAGCCGAGCTTGTACTGCGCGTACCGGAACATCGCTGCGGTCGGGAACCTGAGCACCTTGCGGTAGTGGGCCACGGCCTCGTCGAGCTGGCCCGCCTCGAACGCGGCGTCGGCGAACGCGAGGAGCGCATCGGGGACGAACCGCGAGGTTCTTCAGCAGCTTGTCGTAGGCCGTGTGGGCCTCCTGGGGACGCCCGCCGTGGTCCAGCGTGTACGCGTAGGTGAACACCGCCTCGTCGAGCTTGGGGTAGCTCGCGAACCGCGGCTCGTCGATCACCGTGCGGTACGTGTCGATCGCCGCGACCAGCGCCGCGGTCTCGGCGGTCTGGTGGGCCGCGGCGCTCGCCGCGAGCGCGGCCCGGCGCCTGGCGTCGGTCGCCTTGCCCAGCGCGATCTGGTCCTCGGCGCCCTTCAGGCGGTGCAGGCGCTGCGTCTTGCTGTAGATCTCGCCGAGCCGCAGGTAGTAGTCGGCCTTCTCGTCGACGTTGTCGTCGGGCGTCCGCGCGATGAGATCGCGCAGCAGGCCGGCTTGCTCGAGGTGGATGCCGGCGAGCACGACCTCGACCTCGAGCAGCACGTCGGCGCTCGCCGGGGCCTGCGCCTCGGTGCGCCGCGGCGGCGGCTTGGCGCGCTCCGACAGCCGGACCTCCGGTTTGACGGAGGCCTCGTGCGTGAACTTGTCGGCGCGGGCGATACCGGCGGGCACGACCACGCACAGGGCCACGAACGCGGTGACGAGCAGCGCCACGAGCGGAGCCACGAACAGAGATGATCCGACGACCGAACAGCGGGCAACCATGGCGATCCTTCCTGGGGCGAGGCGACGGCCGGTTACCTGACGACCAGACAACCCGCCGCCGCACCGGTTGCACGCGTGATTGCCCCTGGCTCCGGACAGCGGTGCTCAGCGATCGACCGTGCCGCTCGGCCCCCCCTTCCGTGGGTGATTCCGCTCGTTGAGGCCGTATCAGCGATGCCCGGTCCCCGGAGAGCGCGAACACGCGCGCTGGCGACGCGGGTCTGGGTCCCGCGCTCGTCCGTCTACCGCCGTATCACGATGACCGGCGGTGCCATCTCCACGACTTGGCTTCGAACGTTCACACCGTTCTCCCGGCGCGAGGATCCACGCCCCCGACGAGTGCACGGGCTTCGGCACTGAGCCCTGCGATGGTCTTGATCCAGACAAGCACCTCATCGCCGCTGGGCCCGCTCTTGCGTTTACCCATTGGCGATGGATACCGATACGACGTCGCATAGCCCGAGAGCGGCTCGAGGATGGCGAGCTTCGCGCGCCACACAGTATCGTGAGGCAGCGCGTCGACGAGGAGCTCGATGTTGTGTTCCGCGGTTACGCGCAGACCGTGGCCGAGCCATACGGCCTTGACGAGCTTCTCTGCGGCTTGCTGGAGATGAAAGGCCGCGAACCGGTTCGGCGGGTCCGCGATGAGCCGCTTCGCAGCATCCAGATCGAGATCCACGTCATCGAGGTACGCGGCGATCCCCCTTCGGAGTATCAGCCGCCATACACAACGACACCGGTCGAAGCGACGATCTCTTCAAGCGTACCGAGGGAACGCTTCCAGGTCTCGAATTCGCTCCACGTCATCGTGAAGACCTCGACGCGTTGGAGCCGCAGATCTCGCAACCGCTGCCACACCGAGCTGATATCGAGATCTTGCTCGGGTGCGTCGTCAGGCAAGATCGCCATGAAGTCCCAGTCGCTGTCGGCACGCGCCTCACCTCGCGCGCGGCTTCCGAACAGCCAGACCTGTACGGGATGGAGCACCTCGACGATGCGCGCAACCAGCTGCGGGAGGATGCTCGGCAGCTGATCTACACGGGTTGCGACCTGAGGCACGTGGCAAGCATACCGGATCCAGGGGATGAGGCGATCGCGCGTTCGGCTCCCGTTGCCACCTGACCGGCAACTTCAGTCGGATCGATGTCGCGATCGCCGCAGCTTTGTCGCCTAAGTCGCGATGAAGCAGCCGAATCGCGAGAGAGTTCTAGTACGTTCTAGTACGTTCTAGTACCTTGCCGCAGAGGTTTTGACCGGTTGGCGCCATAGGGTCGTCCGGCAGCCGTTCCTTGAAATTCGGAACAATCGTCCAACGGGTGCGAATCCCGTACGGTGAAGGGAAGCTCACCACAACGGTGACGTTGCCCGCCGATGAGCTGCCGCAGCTCCAACCGATCAAAACCTCTGCGGCGAGGTACTAGCTGCTGTGGGGCGGCGGGGCGGACGCGATGGTCTGTGCAATCGCGGTGTCGGAGGTCGCGGCGACCGGGCGCTGATCGTTGCGGCCCGGCATGATGACCTGGACCTCGCTGGTCGACATGCCGGCCGGCGGGACCTCGGGGCGATAGGCCCGCCACCACGCGCTGGCGTGCTCGCTGCTCCAGCCGAGCTCGGCCGGGATCTCGATCGCGCGCAGCATCGCCGCGAGGGCGCGGGCGTCGCTCGGCCGCTCGGCGATGTCCTTGGCGAGGCAGGACGCGATCACCGCCTCGAGCGCGGGCGGGCACCAGCCGGCCATCTTGTCGGCGAGCCGTGGCACCGGTTCGTAGATGTGCCGGTGGAAGATCCTGGCGTCGCCCGGCTCGCGCGGGAACACCTCGCCGCCGGTGAGCAGCCACCACGCGCAGCACCCCAGGGCGTAGAGATCGGCGCGGCCGTCGAGCTGCATGCCGAGGATCTGCTCGGGCGCCATGAAGCCGGGGGTGCCGAGCATCGCGCCGAGCTGGGTCAGCTTGGAGGTGTCCTCGATCGGGAGGGCCGGGTGTCCCGGGGCGGCCGGAGCTCCGTCCGGCGCACGCGGCAGGCTGATCGCCGCCCCCGGGTGGGCGCGCGGCTCGGGGTCGTGGACGGTCTGGACGATGCCGAAATCGAGCAGCTTGACGATGTCGACCTCGTCGGCGGCGCGGCTGATGAACAGGTTCGGTGGCTTGATATCGCGGTGGAGCAGGCCCGCGTCGTGGGCCTCGGCGAGCGACGCGCAGGCCTGGATCAGCAGCTGGACCACGCGCGCTGCGGGCTGCGGGCCGAACCGCAGGACCAGCGACTCGAGATCGAGGCCGTCGAGCAGCTCCATCACGTAATAGAACACCCCGAGCTCGGTGACGCCGAAGTCGAAGATCGCGATCGTGTGGCGCGACCGCATCGACGCCAGGGTCTGGGCCTCGCGGCGGAACCGCTCGTGGACCTCGCCGGCCGAGCGCGGGTCGTGCATCGCCTCGGGGCGGATCAGCTTGATCGCGGCGGTGCGGGCGAGCAGGCGGTGCTCCGCGCGCCACACCTCGCCCATGCCGCCGGCGCCGAGCCGGGCGACCAGGCGATAGCTGCCGAGCTCGCGGGCGTGCGCCTCGGCGGTCCGGGCCTCGGCGCGTGACTGCGCGACGGCGCGACGCATCCGCACCAGGTTCCACGCGAGCACGAGGGCCAGCCCGAGGGCGACCGCGAGCGCGCCGGCGCTGGCGATCACGCTCGAGCGCTCGAGCGCGTGGGTCGGCCCGAGCAGCGTGCGCGTCGGGACGACCGTCGCGACGTACCAGTCGAGCGGGACCGCGACGCCGGCCCGGCGGCCCCCGATCGGCGCGACGGCGGCGAGGTACGTGCCGTCGGCAGCGGCCAGCTCGGACAGCCGCAGCTCGCCCGGCTGGCTCGACGCGAACAGCGCCTCGAGCGCCGGATCGCGCAGATCTTCGTGGCGCAGCAGCTTGTCGTGGGCCGGCCGCGCGAGCTGGTCGGCGGCGGGGTACGCCAGGACGGTGCCGCCGCGGGTGTAGACGATCGAGCGCGCCTGGTCGAGCACCGCCCGCGCGACGTACTGCGAGAGCGCGCCGACGTCGAAGTCGACGGTGAGCACGGCGCGCAGCGCATGGTCGGCGTCGCCGGTTCCGCCGGTTCCGCCGGTTCCACCGGTTCCATACACCGGCTCGGTGCACGTGATCCCGGTCTCGTGGCTCGCGAAGAACGTGTAGGGCTCGGTCCACGCGCGCGCGCCGGTGGTCTCGGCGAGCCGGTAGAACCCGCGCTGCCGGGGATCGTAGTCGGTGGTCTCGCGGCGCAGCGGCACCAGCACGCCGCCGTCGACGGTGAACCGCTGGACGTCGGTGCCGTGGTCGCCGAGCCGGCTCTCCTGCACCGCCACGCGCCCGCCGTCGAGGTACGCGCCGCGGAACGTGCCGTCGGGGAAGCTGATGCTGGCGTACGCGACGCCGGGCCGGCCGACCACGAGGTCGTGGATGCGGACCCCGATGTCGTCGAACGGGCGCGCCGGATCGGCGAGCGCGCGCAGCCGCTCGAGCACCGGGTTCGCCTGGTCGAGCGCGAACGCGACATCGGACGCAACGCGCGTGGCGTTCGTGGTGAGCAGGCTGCGCGCCATCTGGTCCGAGGCCGAGCGCGTGGCGTCGCGGCCGACGAGCAGGATGCCGAGGCCGACGGCGACGACGAGCGCCGGGATCGTGATCAGGACGCCGAGCGGCGAGGCGAGCATCCGCGCGAACCGCACCCCGGCGGCGCGCTCGGTCGTGCCGGCCATCCGGTCGGGCATCCGGTCGGGGATCCGCTCCGTCTGCGGCTCAGTCACGGGACTCGTACACCGTACGCGCGGGCAGCTCGAACGCGGTGAGGAACCCGCCCTTGCCACAGGCCGTGTCGAGGCCCACGCACGCGGGACCAGCCCACATGTCCGCTGGATCGTCGGGCGTGGTGGTCGACAGCTCGGCCGGCAACGTGCGCGTCGTGGTGTGGCCGAACACGACCAGCTTGCCGCGGTAGTTCTCGAAGAAGTCGCGATCGCGCAGCCACAGCAGCGCGCGCTGCGGGACGACCGCCGACGGATGCGGGAACCCGCGGTCCGTGCGCTTGATGCCGGCGTGGACGTAGATCGCGTGGTCATCCTCGAAGAAGAACGGGAGCCGGCGCATCCAGCCGATCACGTCGAGCGGGAAGAACCTGCCGTCGAGCATCGCGACCATCTCGTGGGACAGCGTCGACTCGTCGGTGGTCGGCTGCGCGCCGCCGGTGAACGACCGGTAGCACTCGAGGCAGCCGTTGCCGCGCGGCAGGATGAACTCCGGCCACCCGGTATCGACCACCTGGAGCCACGCGTCCTCGTGGTTGCCGCGCAGGCTGATGACCTTGGCCGGGCAGGTCGCCTCGAGCTCGCGGACTCGCGCGACGACGCCGGCCGAGTCGGGGCCGCGGTCGACGTAGTCACCGAGAAACACCACCGTGTCGTCGGCCACGAGGGTCGGCAACCGCGTGAACAGCTTGTTCAACGCGGCGAGATCGCCGTGGATGTCCCCGATCGCGAAGGTCCGACCTCCCACGCCGCCATCCTAGCCCGAAATCCACCACGCCGCCGGCTGCGGCGGGCGCGGCACGGCCACCTCGGCGCGTCATGTCGGGAGCCGCTCGCCACCCGATGCCTCGGCGGGCCTGGAGCAGCCGGACAATCGCTGGATCACCGCCAGTGGGTGCTGCCCCTACCTGGTACCCGCCACAGAGGTCTGGGCATTGGCGCCAAGGGATCGTTCGCCTGAGAGCCGTCCCGTGGCCGCGCCAACGCCAGCGCAGCGACGACGAGCTGGCGAGGTGCTCGACCGCGGCGGTTGCGTGCGTCGCGCGAGGGTTGCCCTCGGAGATCTGAACACCGGCCGATCGCGCCGGCGAGAGTGCAATTGACGTGACTCCGCGTCATCACCATTTCGGTGGCGAGCAGAGGTCCGGAGTCGTGCATCGGAATTCAGATCGTGGACTTCGGAGCCCATGCGGAAACCTGAAGGGCAGGGCCTGTCGGACGAGGCTGGCCCTCAGATATCTGAACAACCGGTCGAGCACCCGGAGCCGTGCCGCTGCAGTTTGCGCCTCGTCACGATTCAGCGGCGAGTCGAGATCTCGAGGCCGAGTATCGGTAATCTCAGGTCGAGGATCCTGTCAGTGTGCTGTCAGAGCGTCTTTGCAATCTCACTGTCGAACGAGCTCTGGCCTGAACGTAAATTTAAAATTTAGTTGTATTTCTATGCAAGCGGGAATTAGATTGCATGACCCGGGTGCGAGGGTGACGCCCGGTTACTGATCACAACACAAGGAAGTGACATGATGTTACGTCACGAGTTTGTCTTGGCAACGGGACTGCTTGCTGGGGCTGCGTGCGTCGCGGCGGACGCCCCGAGCGAGGCTCCGCAATCAAACGCTATCTCCCAGTTGACCGCTACCATCGATCCGGTCGATATCGATCCGATCACTGTCATCGATCGAGCGACCGCTTGCTCGTACGACCCGCGCGTCGTCGCCGGGGTCGTGAGCAACGACACCTGTGTTGGCGGCGACCTGTTCTTTCGCGAGAGGTTTGGCGGCAACGGGCGGTCCTGCGCGACGTGCCACCCCGTCGACCACAACTTCACCATCGATCCGCCCTTCATCGCGACGCTGCCGGCCTTCGATTGGCTATTCGTGGCGGAGTTCAATCCAGCGCTCGCCGATCTCGAGAAGCCGGCGATCATGCGCAAGTTCGGGTTGATCCTCGAGAACCTGGATGGCTTCGCCCCCGACCCGCGGACTCACTTCGTGCTGCGCAGCGTGCCGCACACGTTCTCACTCGCGACCAGCGTCACGCGGTCGGCGACCGATCCCGTGACCATCCCGATCGACCGCACCGGGTGGTCCGGCGACGGCGCGCCGGGTAATGGGGCGCTCCGCGACTTCCAGACCGGCGCGATCACCCAACACTACACGAGGAGCCTGAACCGCGTCGCGGGACAGGACTTCAGGCTTGCCACCGATGAAGAGCTCCGGACCATCGACGTGTACATGCGTGGCACCGGCCGCACCAACGAGCTGGTGCTTGCGAACGTCGTGATGTCCGACGCGCGCGCCGACGCCGGGCGTGCCAAGTTCCTGTCGGTCGGATGCAATGGCTGCCATGGCAACGCGGGTGCCAACGCCGCGTTCGGTGATGGCGGTAATCGTAACTTCAATACAAACGTGGAAACCTCGCGCCATCCGGAGCTCGCCGCGTTCCCGCTCGACGGAGGGTTCCTCGGCGCGCCCGCCAACCCGGATGGCTCGTTCGGTAACCGTGCGTTCAACACGCCGCCGCTGATCGAGGCCGCGGACACCGGCCCGTTCTTCCATACCGCGACCTCGGTCGTCGGCGCGTCGGCGCACAACACGACGTTCGCGACCACCATCGAGGAGGCGATCGCGTTCTACGACTCGCCCGCGTTCAACCTCGGTCGGCCCGTGCCGATCGATCTCACCGCGACCGAGATCGACGACATGGGCCGGTTCCTGCGCGGCCTCAACGCGACGTTCAACGTGGCGGTCGCGGTCAAGCGGCTCGACGCCGAGCTCGCGATCGCGGCCAGGTTCCACAATACCGAGCTCGGCGTCCAGCGCGAGATGTTGCGGCTCGCGCTGGTCGAGGTCAAGGACGCGGTCCGCGACCTCGGCCAGGCATTACCTCTCGCCACGAGCACGTCGGCAGCGCTCAACCTGACGGCGCAGCAGTCGTTCAACAGTGCGATCCAGCACCTCGAGTTTGCCCGGACGACCTCCTACGAGGTCGACCGTGTGAAGGCGACGAACACCGCGCGCCAGCTGCTGCTGTCGGCGTCGAGCAGCATCGGCACCAACCTGACCTACCAGATCGGTCAGGGCGTCGCGATGTTCTGACGCCGCCGCGGCAAGTCGATCCGGCCGTGCGCATGCGGCTCGCGCGGTGCTGATGTGGGAGCTCTTCACACGCGTGGTAGAGGCTGGTGTAGGAACCAGCGACATCCTGATCCGAGGTGTTGGTTCTCGCGACGTTCTCGCCGTCAGCGATTGCGGCATTTCAACAACTTGGGATTGGCACGCTCCGTGGACTAGCGACCGGCATGCACACACGGCTCCTCGCCCTCTCGCTCGCGCCGCTGTTCGCCACGTCGCTCGTCCATGCGCAAGCTCCCGGGGAGGCGGCGCCGCAGCCGGCCGCTCCGGCGCCTGGCAGCCCGGGTGCCGCGCCGTGCGGCGGCAGCAGCCGCGCCGAGTCGGTGATGGCGAACCGGTGGTCGATCGGCCTCTCGCTGGGCTCGATGGGCCTGGCGCCCGAGGACCAGCCCGACAACAAGACGGACTTCGGGGTCGGCGAGCTGGCGCTGCGGTTTCGCGCGACCCCGCACCTCGAGCTCGCGGTGTCCGCCGGCGGTGGCCGCGAGCAGCTCGCCGACGACCAGCAGGGGGATCGCGAGGTCAGCGTGGTCGCGCTCTCGGCGCGCTATCGGTTCCGCCCCGAGGCGGCGTGGAACTGGTTCGTGATGGGCGGGCTCGGCGGTGCGTCGGTGACCCGCCACGACGCGACCCAGCAAGAGCGCGACGACGCGACCCAGCCGCTCGGGATGCTCGGCATCGGGATCGAGCGCCGGTTCCGCCACTTCGCGCTCCAGGCCGAGGCGCGCGCGATCGGGATCGGCGACAAGGATCGCAACGACGCGAAGGTCGATGCCCCGCTGCCGACCGAGCCGGGCGCGCCCACCGGGATGGCCACGACGGCGGATCCGGTGGCGGCGCCCAGCCAGAAGCAGAGCGGCGGCGCGCTGACGATCGGCCTCAGCTACTACTTCTGACGGAACCGCAGCACGTCGATCGTCGCCGGCGCCTGGCGCGCCAGCGGCTCGATCAAGAGGCGCGGGTGGCCCATGTGGATGACGAGGTCGAAGCCGTCGAGCCGGCCGTCGGGGCCGCCGTGGAATGGCCCATCCGGGTCGCTCCTGTCCTCCCACAGCGCGGCGACGTGATCCCAGTCGCGCGGCGTGTGGCGCCGCAACGTGCCGCCGTAGTCGATGCGGATCAGGTCGCCCTCGCGCGCGCCGGTGATCGGGCTCGCCGGCGTGCCGTGGTCGTCCAGCTCGGTCGGGGGCGCGACGACCCTGGTGTAGCCGGGCAGGCTCGCGACGTTGGTGTAGGCCAGATCGGTGCGGCCCATCCGGCGGATCGCGCCGACCAGGACGTCCGCGCAGTCGGCGCCGGTGAACCGCTCGGCCTGGTGGTTGCGGCCGCCGCCGGCCGAGCCGAACACCTCGGGCACGAGCAGGTAGCTCGACAGCCAGCCCAGGAAGTCGTCGCCGCGCCGGATCGACACGCGGTGGACCGTGGGCAGGACGCCGGAGGTATCGGTCGCCTCGGCGCCGGGGCTCGCGAGCCGCTGGCCGGCGAGCTCGACCTCGACCTTGAAGCGCACGGTGCCCAGGCCCGGGACCTGCTGGGCGTTGTCCTCGCCGGAGCTGACCCGGGCGTCGATCCGCGCGGCCGCGCCCCACGGCGCGACGATGCGCTCGAAGTAGTCGATCTGATCGAAGCCGAGCCAGCGGCCGAACGTCCTGGGCTCGGTCGAGACGTTGGAGTAGAACTCGCTGGTCGCGCCGTTCTTCGCGGCGGTCGTGCGAAACCCGTGCGGCTCGACGGTCGACCACTGGACGCGGAGCTCGCCGGCGTCGGCTGCGTCCTCGGTCTGCGCCGGCTGGCCGCCCAGCGTGACCCGGGTGATGCCCGCGGGCGCGAGCACCGCGCGGCGCTTGCCGCGATGACCGACGATGACCGCCGCCAGCTCGGCCTTCTGATCGGCGCGCGCCTCGGTCGCCGCGTCGCTCCACGCGCCGTCGCCGACGCGGCCGACCACGATCACCCGGTCGGCGACCAGCGCGGGCTCGGCGGCCGCGATGGCCGGCACCAGGCAGGCGAGGACACCGGACCACGCAGCACGGAGGCAGGGGGCGCGCATCCGTCGGAGATGAGCTACCGCCGGGGCCGGGGCAAGGGAAATGATCCGGCGCGCTGGCGCGTTGTTGCCGATCGCGCCGGCGCCGCGCCGCGCCCGCACTACCCGACGGTCACGCTGCCGCGGCCGAGCTCGATCACCGCGCCGGTGACGTAGATCCCGCCGTCGGCGTCGACCCGGAGCTCGAGCCGCGACGGCCTGCCGACGGCGTCGCCCTGACGCAGCGTGGCGGTAAACGGCGGCCGGCGCTGCGCGAGGTGCCAGCCGCCGAGGTTCGCGCACGCCGAGCCCGTCGCCGGATCCTCGAGCAGCGCGCCGTTGGTGGTGAAGAAGAACCGCACCGTCCACGCGGGCCCGTCGGCGGCCCACAGGTACGCCATCGCTTCTTGTCGTCCGGCCGAATAGCCCCAGCGCTCGAGCAGCTCCGGCACCGGCTGGGCCTTGCGCACCAGCTCGGCCGTCGCGATCGGGATCACCAGCTGCTCGACCCCGGTGTTCACCCACAGCGGCTCGTCGCACACCGCGCCCTCGGGCAGGCCGACCATGCGCGCGAGCTCGGCGCGCGTCGCATCGACCGGCCGGGTCGCCGGCGGCCTGGCGGCGCGCAGCGTCCACGCGTCCCCGGCGCGCGTCACCGGGACCAGGCCGGCCGGTAGCTCGAGCACGACGCGGTCCTTGCCGGCGGCGATCACGCTGGCCGTGCCGAGCGTCGGGTGGCCGGCGAACGGCATCTCGAAGCCCGGCGTGAAGATCCGGACGCGGGCGTCGGCGCGCTCGCTCGGCAGCACGAACGTGGTCTCCGACAGGTTCATCTGACGCGCGAGCGCCTGCATCTCGCGATCGGACAGCCCGCGCGCGTCCTCGAACACGCAGAGCGGGTTGCCCGAGAACCGATCGCCATCGACGGTGAACACGTTCACGATCCGGAAGCCATGCATGCCTGCGATCTACGCCGCCGCGCTCCGTGCGGCAAGACACACCGGCGGCCCGGCGGCGCCGGCACAGGCCGGCATGGGGAACCGCGCGCTGTCGTGCGGAGTGATTCGCGGCTACGCTAGGCGGCGTGCCGGCCACCGTCGTCGATGCTGTCCAGACGCCGTTCCCCTGCCCGTGCCGCTGCCATGACACGCTGTCGCTCGACGAGCGCACGGCCGGCATCACGGCGCTGTACCGGTTCGACGACGCGATGCGCGGGTTCGGCCAGATCGCGATCTGGGATCTCGCCGCGCCGGCGCTGTGGCGCGTCCAGCAGGCGCTCGGCGGCGCGAAGTGGATCGCCGTGCGCGACGGCGGGTGCATCCACAGCCGCCTGCTCGGGTTCTGCGTGCACGAGCTGATCCACGCGATGTGCGGCGATCCGGAGCTGCCGAACTGGGGCATCCCCGTCGGGCTGCCGTATGGCGTGCCGGAGTCGGTGGCGTCCGTGGACGAGGCCGCGTACCTCCACCCGTTCAACCAGCACGAGGCGCGCGCATGGGTGGGGCTCGCCGCCGTCGGCTATCGCCTGTTCGGGATCGAGTGGCCGCTGCTCCCCGCCCGCGACGTCGGGACCTACGGGTTTGCCGGCGGCAACGCGCTCGTCGATGTCCCGCCCGGGTATCGCCGGGTCCCGCACTACGACCACGTGCAGCACCCGCGTCGCTACTACGCGCTCGCCGGAAAGCTCGAGGACGAGGCGCGCGCGTGGTTCACCGAGGCCAAGCTCGACGAGATCGCGGCGCGGTTCACCGCCGCCGAGGCGATCGGCGTGCGCAGCCGCCCGGTGACCTTCCCGCCGGCGCGCGAGGTGGCGCGCATCAAGCCCAAGAAGCCGGGGCGCAACGATCTCTGCGTGTGCGGCTCGCTGCGCAAGTGGAAGCAGTGCTGCGGCGCGCTGGTCGCCGACTGACCCGGATCATCGCGCCGTCGCCCGCCGCGGATCGCTCCTACCTGAGGTCTCTCCGAGGATCGGCTTGCCGCGCCCGCACGTTTCGCGGTCGTGGCCGAACCAGGAGCTGTCAGCTCGCTGCAGCGCCGCGTCGAGGTGTTGTGGCCGCCTCGTGTTTTCCGCCTCCAAGGACCAAACGTGAAGCAAGCATGTCTCGCGATCTTGTGCGCCGTCGCCGCGGCGTGCGGTGACAACCTGGGGGCCCCCGGCGTTGCCCCCGGAGATGGCGGCCCGCCGGACGCGGCCGTGGACCGCTGCCTCGCGTGCGCCGCGAACACGGCGTGCGACGCGACCGCACCGGCGCCCTGCAGCTGCGCGGCTGGCTACACCGGTGACGGCACCGCCGCCGGCACCGGCTGCACCGACCTCGACGAGTGCGCCGCCGGCACCACCACCTGCGACCCGGCGCACGGCACCTGCGCCAACACCGACGGCGGGTTCGCCTGCGGCTGCGCGGCCGGCTACCTCGGCGACGGCACGACCACGGGCACCGGCTGCACCGACCTCGACGAGTGCGCCACCGACACCAGCACCTGCACCCCGACGCCCGGCATCTGCACCAACACCGACGGCGGGTTCACCTGCAGTTGCATGGCCGGCTACACCGGCGACGGCACGACCATCGGCACCGGCTGCACCGACGACGACGAGTGCGCCGCCGGCACCAGCGACTGCGACAACTTCGCGTGTGTGAACAGCGACGGCGGCTTCCGGTGCGACGGCCTGTATGCGGTCGGGTCGCAAGAAGGCTTGCTCGCGCGCCTCGATCCGCAGACGTTTGCGCTGCTCGACCTTTTGCCGGTCACCTCGTCAGGCACGGTCGGGGGGATCACCGCGATGGCGCGCTCGCCGCAGTCCGGTGCCGTGTACGCGATGGCCAAGGTCGTGGGGGTGGGACGCTCGTTCGGCACGCTCGACCTCGCCACCGGCGTGTTCTCCGTGATCTCGGGCGTCGATCGGTTCTCCTCGCTGGCGTTCCTGCCCGACGGCACGCTGTACGCCGCGACGGGCGCCAACGCGGTGATCCCCAAGACGCTGTACACGATCGATCCGGCCACCGGCACGCCGTCGGTGGTCAGCGTCCTCGCGCACGACGGTCAGGGCAAGATCATCTGCTACGACAGCGACGCCGAGCTCATGTACCACTGGACCGGCAACGGCACGACGATGATGGACGCCTTCTCGTTGACCGCACCGCTGACGGCCACCACCGTCTCCACCAACCTCGGCACCGGCGAGATCTTCGGCTGTCGGTACGTCGGTAATCACACGTTCCTTGTTCACGACTACAGCAGCCGTATCCACCTGGTGACCTCGGCCGGCGTGGTGACGACGGTCCCGGGCGCGGTCACGTCGCTGTTCAACCGCGTTCGCGCCACGCTGCCCACCTCCATGACCGTGCCCCACACCATCCGCCCGATCAGCGGCACGTCCGCCGGCGGCACCGTGGTGACGATCCGCGGCATCGGCCTCACCGGCGCCATCGCGGTCTCGTTCGGCGACGTCGCGGCCGTGTCGTTCACGGTCGTGGACGACACGACGATCACCGCGGTCGCCCCGGCGGGCTCCGCCGGCACGGTCGACGTCACCGTGCAGGGTCCGCTGCCCTACCCGGCCACGTGGCCGGCCGCGTATTCGTTCGCCGACTCCGCGCGCGGGTCGGCGCGCACGACCGCACGACCGACGCGCACCGTGCAGGGCGCGTCGACCACGCCGCCGCCGGGTCCGGCGCGCAAGCGCACCGCGGCGCGCCACGACGTGCGCTGAACGGGGCGTGGCGACACGCCCGGGGCTCGTGTCGCACGTGTCGCGGGTGGCGACGGAGAAACCCGACGGAGCGGCCGGCGACGCGGTGCTAGGATGCGCGCCTATGAAGCGCTGGATGGTCGGGCTCCCTGTGTTCGGCGTGTTCGCCATGTTGATCAGCTGTGGGCCGCAGAAGCCCGCGGTCACGGTCCCCGCGCCGGTCGTCAAGGCCGAGCCCGCGACGCCCGCGGCCGCATCAGCAGCGGTGCCCGAGGGCCTGGCGCCGCCCCAGCCGACGCTGCGGCTGCCGCGCACCTTCCTGCCCACCGGCTACGCCGTGCGGCTCGATCTCGATCCGGCGAAGGCCGGGTTCGATGGATCGATCCAGATCGCCGGCAACCTCAGCGAGAAGTCGCTCGTGATCTGGCTCAACGCGCGCAAGCTCACCATCCGCAAGGCGGTCGCGCAGCGCAGCGGCCAGCCCGACGTCCCGCTGACCGCGACGCCCGCGGGCGACGACTTCCTGTCGCTGCGCGCGCCGGCCGCGCTCGACGCCGGCGCCTGGACGCTCGCGATCGACTACGCCGCCGACTACGAGCCGCTCAACACGACGGGGGTGTTCAAGCAGACCGTCGGTGACGCGGCGTATCTCTACACCCAGTTCCAGGCGGTGTACGCGCGCCGCGCGTTCCCGTGCTTCGACGAGCCGGACAACAAGGTCCCGTGGCAGGTGACGCTCGACGTGCCCAGGCAGCTCGTCGCGGTATCGAACGCGCCGCAGGTCGCCGAGGCGCCGCTCGCCGGCGACAAGAAGCGCGTCGAGTTCGCGCCGACCAGGCCGCTGCCGTCGTACCTGGTCGCGTTCGGCGTCGGGCCGTTCGAGCTCGTCGACGCCGGCAAGACCCGGCGCGGCACGCCGGTCCGCGTGATCACGCTCGCGCACCGCGCGGCCGACGGCGCCTACGCCGCCAGGACCAGCGCGAAGCTGGTCGATTACCTCGAGGACTACTTCGGCACGCCGTATCCGTACGCGAAGCTCGACATGCTCGCGATCCCGATCACCGTCGGGTTCGGCGCGATGGAGAACGCGGGCCTCATCACGTACACCGAGACCCTGATGCTGATGGACGCCAAGGCGGCCAAGGAGCGCCAGCTGCGCTGGATCTCGGTCGCGTCGCACGAGCTCGCCCACCAGTGGTTCGGCGACCTGGTCACGATGGCGTACTGGGACGACATCTGGCTCAACGAGGGCTTCGCGAGCTGGATGGGGCGCAAGATCACCGCGCGGTTCGAGCCGGCGTGGCACGACGACCAGGCCGAGCTCAACGCGCTCGACAGCGCGCTCGCCAACGACAGCCTGGTCAGCGCGCGCCGGATCCGCCAGCCGATCGTCGTGCAGGACGACATCTTCACGGCGTTCGACCGCATCACCTACGACAAGGGCGCGAGCATCCTCAACATGTTCGAGAGCTACCTCGGCGCCGACACGTTCCAGCGCGGC
>Ga0137459_1000365_pt1 | contig 16501 bp, 13 predicted proteins | sample EasRivERMGT700_2_FD_104908 | JGI IMG/M metagenome (GOLD analysis project Ga0137459, IMG submission 104908) | Soil microbial communities from meander-bound floodplain in the East River, Colorado, USA - East River MetaG ERMGT700_2 | ecosystem: Environmental > Terrestrial > Soil > Floodplain ...
TCCGTTGACCGCCGAATCGAGCATGGAGGGCGGCGCCATCTCCACGACCCACCGGCGATCCACCACCCGGCCGTGCAATTTATCTCGCGCCGCGACCCAGCCCGCGGTGCTGCGCTGCGCGTTGGCGCCGGCGCGGCGGGACCAGAGGGGCCCCCCCCGGCCTCTCTGCAGCGCAACCGGTCAAATCTTTCGGTGGCCGGGTACTAGCCCGGCGCACAGGTCAGAATAGCGTGCTAATTTCTGACCTATGAAGGCTGCCAACGTGCGTCCCATCACCGAGCTCAAGAATCGGACCAAGGCGCTGATCCGCGAGGTCGTCGAGGGTGGGCAGCCCGTCGTCATCACCCAGAACGGTAAGCCGCGGGTGGTGGTGATGGATGCCGCCGAGCATGACCGTCTCCAGGACACGCTCGCGATGCTGAAGCTCCTGGCGCAGAGCGTGGATTCTCTCGCACGGACCCCGAAGCTAGCTTCCAGTGCGGAGGTCCGCCGGCGGGTCAAGCTCGTGCTCGACAAGGCGCGCCGAGGATGACTGATCGCCGCCGATCGGTCGCGTGGACGGAGGTCGCCGTCCGCGACCTCGAGCGGCTCGCGGACCGGCTCTACGAGGCCGCCCCATTGCGAGCCGATCGGATTATCGATCGCATCATGTCGCGAGGGGAGTCGTTGGCCACGCTGTCGCACCGGGGCCGAACACCGCCTGAGCTGCGGCCGGTCGCCGACCGGACCTGGCTCGAGGTGATCGAAGCACCGTGGCGAATCCTGTACCGGGTTGTCGGAAACACCGTGGAGATCCATGCCGTCCTAGACGGCCGGCGAGATCTTCGCGATATCCTCCTCGAACGCATGCTCGACTGACGGGCCGATCAGCGCCGCGCGTCCGGATCAACGTCACGTAGGCATCTGCCCGTCGTCAGATCAGCAGCATGCTGTCCCCGAACAGATCGAAAGAATAGCGCGCGCGAATGAGCTCGCGGTAGGTGCGCGTCACCAGCTCCGCCCCGGCGAACGCCGCGACCAGCACCAGGTGGCTGGAGCGCGGCTGGTGCAGGTTCGTGAGCATCAGATCGACGATCCGGAACCGATGACCCGGGCGCAGGTAGAGGTCGGTCCACCCGCTCCCTGCCTTCACCGTCGCGACGCGGCCGTCACGCCCGGCGCGCGGTTCAACCGCCACCGTCTCGAGCGTCCTGACCACGGTCGTCCCCACCGCCACCACGCGATTGTCGCGGCGGTGGGCGGCGTTGATCGCGCGCGCCGTGGCGGGCGGGACCTCGTACCATTCGGCGGTCATCGAATGGTCCTCCACCTCCGCGGCCCGGATGTGCCGATAGGCCCCCATCTCGGTCAAGCCAACGTGCAACGTGATCGGCGCGACCACCATGCCCGCGTCCTGGAGGCGCGCCAGCAACTCCGGCGTGAAGTGCAGCCCCGCAGATGGCACCTCGAGTGAGCCCGGCTTGCGAGCGTAGACGTTCTGGTAGCTCTGCCGCCGTGCCCCGAGCGCCGCGAGGTTCTCCGCGTGGCGCATGCCGTGGCGCTCGATCAGCTCGGCGAGGCTTGCCTCGCGCGCCGCAGCCGTCGTCGTCATGCGGGCCAGCCACATTCCATCGACGCGGACCGGCTTGCGCAGCAACACGCGCAGCGCGCCGCCGGCCACGCGCACCACGGCGCCGCGCTTCGCCCGTGCCTTCGGCTCGATGATCACATGCCAGCCGTCGCGGTGCTGGCCGCACAGGATCACCGTCGCGGGTCCGTCGCGTGTCTCACCCACGAGCTCGTCCTGCATCACCATGCTGTCGTTCACGACGAGCACGTCGCCCGCGCGTAGGTAGTCGCCCAGCTCGTCGAACCGCCGGTGCTCGGCCCGTTGCGTGTGGCGATCCAGCACCACCAGCCGCGCGTGGTCTCGCCGCTCGCCGCGCACGTCGGGGGGAGCCTTGGCGATGAGCCGCTGCGGCAGGCGGAACTCGAATCTAGCGGTCTTCACGGGCGCCGCGGGAACATCGTGAACGGCGGGCCGGCTTCGAGCGCCGCGACGTCGTCGGTGCTGTAGTAGCGCGCGGCGAGCTGGGCGAGCTCGGGGCGGGTGTAGAGCTCGGCGCGCGGGTGCTCGATCAGATCCGCGATCGCCGTGGCGACCTCGGCGACCGGCTGCGCGTTCGGCAGCGACCGCGAGTCCGGGCCGCCGTGGAGCGCGTTGGCGCCGAACTCCGTGGCGACGACTCCGGGCATCACGGTGCTGACGTGGATCTGGGGAAATTCGGCGGCGAGCTCGAGGCGGAGCGACATCATGAGCGAGTTGACGGCGGACTTGGCCGCGCTGTACGCGCTGCGCATCGGGGCCAGCGAGATCCGGCCGAGCATCGACGACACCGTGATCAGGTGGCCCTGCTGGCGCTCGCGGAAGTGCGGCAGCACGGCCTGGATGCCGTAGAGCACCGACTTGACGTTGGTCGTCATCATATCGTCGAGGTCGGCGTCGGTGAGCTGGGTGACGCTGCGGGTGATGCCGCGGCCGGCGTTGCCGACCCAGGCGTCGATCTGGCCGAACCGCGCGAGCGCCCGATCGCGCAGCTGCTCGACATCGCCGCGCCGGGTGACATCGGTGACCACGGCGAGGGCGTTATCGCCGAGCCGGCCGGCGAGGGCGGACAGCTCGTCGTTGCGCCGCGCGGCGAGCACGAGGCCCTTCGCGCCGCGGCCGGCGATGACCTCGGCGAGCGCGGCGCCGATGCCCGACGACGCCCCGGTGACGACGATGACCTTGTCTTTCATGGAGGCATCCTAGGCGGAGATCGCGCGCAGATCTCGGTGAACTTCTTGGATTAACAACGAATGTGTCATAAACAAATGTACAGTAATTGACGGTCGGATCGCCCTCGCGTGTCTCGGCGTACCTGTGTCGCGGCGAGCTCAACGAGCCCGGCACACGCGGACTCACGTTGCATGAGTTGCATGAGGCCACCGCGTCAATGGCCAACCTCGTATTCCCACGTATGCAGGACCTTGCCGAGGGGTGAATCCTCCAGGAGCCAGATGACGTCTTCACCGTTGACGATGCGGATGACGGCTTCCACAAACTTCGATGTGGGTACCTTCGATGGCCACGTGGACGGTGGGAACAGCGAGGCATGACACGACCGCGGGCGACCGCGATGCCAATGGTCGTGCCAGAAGAACATATGGTTGCGGAGCTATGCGCAAAACAGGTTGTGCGATCCGCAAGAAAAACTGTAGAAGACGTTGTGCCTCGGCTGTTGATGACCTGGGTCGGGACTGCGGATCTGAAGGCGGCCGCCGCCAACGACGAGGCCAACCTGGGCCCGGTTGCCCAGGCGCTCGCGAGCCTTTCGTTTGACGAAGTGCACCTCCTGTTCAACTTCACCGGGACCACCGCCGCGCCGTACGAGCAGTGGCTGAAGACCAGGACCAAGGCGCTCGTCACGGTTCACTCGGTCGTGCTGTCCGGGCCGACCCGTCACCGCGAGATCTACGAGGCGGTGCTCGCCACCTGCGCGAAGGTGACGGCCGGCCGCGCCGACCGCTGCCAGCTCACCTTTCACTTGAGCCCGGGGACGCCGGCGATGCACGCGATGTGGCTGCTCGTCGCCAAGACGCAGTACCCGGCTCAGCTGATCGAGTCATCGAAGGAGCAGGGCGTTCAAGCGGTCCACATCCCGTTCGAGATCTCGGCCGAGCTGATGCCGGAGCTCCTCGATGCCCGGCTCACCGGCCTCGCTACCGGAACGCCGCCGGATCTCGCGAAGTTCAGCGACATCATTCACCGCAGCCCCCACATGACGCGAGTCCTCGAGCAGGCCGCACGCGTCGCGCCGCGGTCGGTTCCGATCCTGATCGAAGGCGAGTCCGGCACCGGCAAGGAGCTCCTCGCGCGCGCCATCCATGCCGCCAGCAACCGCACGGGGGACTTTGTCGCGATCAACTGCGGCGCGATTCCCCACGAGCTGATCGAAGCGGAGCTGTTCGGCCACGCCAAGGGCGCGTTCACGGGCGCCACCGCGCAGCGCCAGGGGGTGTTCGAGGCAGCCAACCACGGCACGCTCTTTCTCGACGAGCTCGGCGAGCTGCCTCGTGACGCACAGGTCAAGTTGCTACGCGCGCTGCAGGAAGGCGAGATCACTCGTGTGGGCAGCACCGAGGTCATCGAGGTGGATGTCCGCGTGGTCGCGGCCACCCATCGCCAGATGATCGACGAGGTGACCCAGGGCCGGTTCCGCGAGGATCTGTTCTATCGGCTCGCTGTTGCGGTGCTCAAGCTGCCGTCGTTGCGCGCGCGCCGGGGAGACCTCGTGCTCCTGATCGACCACCTGCTGGGCCGCATCAACCGGGCAAGCGAGCAGCAAGGGTTTGCCCAGAAGAAACTTTCCCCCGGCGCAAGGAACGTTCTGTCGGCGCACGCCTGGCCGGGCAATGTTCGGGAGCTCGAGAACACGCTCCTGCGCGCGGTGATCTGGTCGGATGGCGCCACGATCTCGGTTGACGAGATGCGGAACGCCATGCTCACGTCACCCGGGCGGAGCCCCGACGACACCCTCCACAGACCGCTGGGAGATGGGCTTCACCTGCCGGATATCCTTCAGCAAGTGGCACAGCACTATTTGAAACGGGCGATGGAGGAGACCAAGGGCAACAAGACCGAGGCGGCCAAGCTCGTCGGGCTGGCGAGCTACCAGACGCTCACGAACTGGCTCGAGAAGTACAAGGTGAGCCCCTGATGGCACGCAGCATGAACATCCGGTCGTTCGAGGCGTGTCCACTTTGCCCACCACCGGGAGCCCGCATATGAAGTCGCAGAACTTCGAGTTCCTGCGATCTCGGCTCGCGGTGGTAGCCGACCTCGGCGGCTTCGCCGAGCGGTACGCGCACTCCGATCCGAACGGCTCGCTGACCAAGCAGCGCAGCGTGATCGAGGAGCTGGTCCAAGCGATCTACCAGGGCTATCGCCTGCACCCTCCGTACAGCGACAACCTGAACGACCTCCTGATCGCCGAGGAGTTCCGCCAGGCGGTACCCGACGTCGTCCAGGACAAGCTTCACGCTGTGCGGATCGCCGGCAACAAGGCGGTGCACCAGCGGCGGCAGAGCACCAGCCAGCTCGCGCTCGAGCGGCTGCAGCAGACCTTCGAGATCGCCCAGTGGGTCTATCTCCAGGTCGCAGGCGGCAGCCGCTCCGAGTGTCCGACGTACCAGGCGCCTGCGCCCGAACCGGCGACCAACGGCAAGGCGCGCGAGGCACTCGAGAAGCTGCGGCTTGCCGAGGCCCGGTACGAGGCGGTGCTGGCCAGCCTCGCGGAGGAGCGCCGCCTTCGCGACGAGGACCGCAAGCGCCTCGACGCCGCCGAGGAAGCCGCTGCGCAGACCACGGCGGAGCAGGAGCAGATCAAGGCCGCGCGGAATCCGCCGACCGCCGAGCTCGAGCAGCTCAAGAGCACCGGCCAGCAGATCGCCTCCAGCCTCCACTTCGACGAGCTGACCACGCGCCGCCGCCTCATCGACCAGATGCTGCTCGACGCCGGCTGGAACGTCGGGGCCCACGGCGCCAATACCGAGGATGTCCGCCAGGAGGTCGCGCTCGGCGGGTTGCGAACCGCCTCGGGCGATGGCCGCGCTGACTACGTGCTCTACGGCGCCAACGGCAAGCCGCTCGCCGTGGTCGAGGCCAAGCGAACCATGAAGGATGCTCGCGAGGGCGCCGAGCAGGCGCGCGACTATGCCGACAGCCTCGAGCAGTCGAGCGGGCAACGCCCGGTGATCTTCTGCTCCAACGGCTTCGACCTCTACATCGAAGATGATGCGCAGCACTACCCGCGGCGCCGGGTCTACGGCTTCTACTCGCCCGACAGCATTGCGTACCTGATCCACCAGCGCGCCGCGAAGCAGAACCTCGCCACATTCGCGCCCAACCTCGCCATCACCGACCGCATCTACCAGCTCGAGGCCATCAAGCGCATCGGCGATCGCTTCGCCGGCAACTTCCGCAAGGCGCTCATCGTGCAGGCCACCGGCACCGGCAAGACCCGCGTCGCCGTGTCGCTCTGCGAGCTCCTGATGCGCGCCGGCTGGGCCAAGCGGATCTTGTTCCTGTGCGATCGCCGCGAGCTGCGCCGGCAGGCCGATCGGGTGTTCAAGCAGTACCTGCCCGGCGAGCCGCGGGTGGTCATCGACAGCACCACCGCCGGTGATCGCGACCAGCGCATCTACCTCGCCACCTACCCGGCAATGATGAAGTGCTACGAAGACTACGATGTCGGGTTCTTCGATCTGATCGTCGCCGACGAGTCGCACCGCAGCATCTACAAGAAGTTCGGCACGCTGTTCAAATACTTCGACGCGCTCCAGGTCGGCCTCACCGCCACGCCGCGCGCCTCGATCGATCACCACACCTACAAGATGTTCGAGTGCGAGGATCGCGATCCGACCGCGCACTTCAGCTTCGAGGAGGCCGTCGGATCGAGCCCAGCCTACCTGGTGCCGTTCCGGGTGCGCTCGTTCACCAGCCAGTTCCGCCAGAAGGGCCTCAAGTACTCGATGATGAGCGAGGCGCAGCGGGCCCAGCTCGAGGACCAGGAAGAGGTCCCCGAATCCGTGGAGTACGACGCCCACGAGCTCGACAAGCACGTCTTCAACAAGGACACCACACGCCACATCTGGCGCTCGCTGATGGCCGAGGGCATCCGCGATGCGACCGGCAGCCGGGTCGGCAAGACGATCGTGTTCGCGCGCAACCACGATCACGCCGTTCACCTCGCCGAGCAGTTCTCGGAGCTGTACCCGCAGTACGGCTCCACGTTCTGCCGGGTGATCGACAACCAGGAGCCGCGCCGCGAACAGCTGATCGACGACTTCAAGAATCCGGACCACGAGCTGACGATCGCCGTGTCCGTCGACATGCTCGACACCGGCATCGACGTGCCCGAGGTCGTCAACCTGGTGTTCGCCAAGCCGGTGCGGTCGTACGTGAAGTTCTGGCAGATGATCGGGCGCGGGACGCGGCTGTGTCGCGATCTGTTCGGACCTGGTCGCCACAAGACCGAGTTCCTCATCTTCGACCACTGGTCGAACTTCTGGTTCTTCGATGAGCACTACCAGGAGAAGCAGCCGGCGGCGGCGAAGTCACTGCTCCAGCACCTGTTCGAGGCGCGGGTCGCGCTGCTCGAGGCCGGCATCGACAAGCTGGACGAGCCCGCGATCGGTGCGGCGTCGGCGCTGGTCCTCCGGGATCTGCGTGCCACGCGTAACATCGAGAGCCTCGAGGTGCGTGATCGCTGGGCGGCGCTGGAGCTGCTCGCCGACACCGATCGGATCATCCACATGGCGCCGGCCACCAAGGTGGATCTCCTGTCGATCGCGGCGCCGCTCCAGCAGTGGCACAACATCCGCGGCGAGGAGGACGGCTACCGCTTCGATCTACTCATGACCCGGCTGCAGGTCGAGCTGGTCAAGGAAGGCCCGCAGGGCGCTCGTGTGCAAGACTTGAAGGCCCGCGTCCAGGCTGCCGTCGAGTTGCTCGCGAAGAATCAGAACCCGGTGAAGGCCCACGCCGACTCGATCCAGCGGATCCGCGACAAGGCCTTCTGGACAACGGTTACAGTCCAGGAGCTTGAGGGCCTGCGGATCGACCTCCGCGGCATCATGCGATACCAGCAGACTGCACCGACCGGCCGCGTGGCCACGCCGATCTTCGACATCACCGACACCGATCTCCAGGGCGAGACCTACGTGCCTCGCCTCGAAGGCCTCGATCTGATCGAGTACCGGCGGCGTGTCGGGCAGGTGATCGACGACTACTTCGCCAACGACCCCACGCTCGAGAAGATCCGCACGCGGCAACCGGTGGCGGAGCAAGATCTCGAGGAGCTGGCCCGGCTGGTCCTCCAGGTCGACGACAAGGCCAACGTTCGCCACCTGGCCGGCTACCGGCCCGAGACCCGACGCTCGCTGACCGACGTGTTCCGCAGCCTGGTGGGCCTCGACGCCGCAGCGGTCGAGCGCGCGTTCGCGGGATTCGTTCACAAGCACCCGGCCATGACCTCGCAGCAGCTTCACTTCATGCAACTCCTCCAGAACCACATCTCCCGGCACGGTGGCATCGACATCGACCGCCTGTACGAGCCACCCTTCACGACGCTCCATGCCGAGAGCGTCGATGGCATCTTCCCGGATCCAGCTCAGGTGAGCGAGGTCCTGGGGATCCTGGGCGAGTTCCCGTCCCCCGTTGAAAGCGCAGTATGAGCACCCTGACGACCTCATTGAAGAGCGACATCGACCGGCTGTGGACCGAGAAGAGCGACATCGATCGGCTGTGGACCGAGTTCTGGACCGGCGGCATCACGAACCCGCTAACTGTGATCGAGCAGATCTCGTTTCTCATGTTCTCGCGGCTACTCGACGTGACCGAGACCCGCACCGAGAAGCGCGAGGCCCGCACCAAGAAGATGGGGAAGCACATCTTCACGGCTGCGCAGCAGGCGCTGCGCTGGTCGCATTTCAAGCACCTCCCGGCGGAAGAGATGCTGCGGGTGGTGCGTGACAAGGTATTCCCACACTTTCGCGATCTCAACGGTGGCACGACCTTCAGCGAGTACATGAAGGACGCCCAGCTGATGGTGACGCGGCCTAGCCTGCTGGTGAACGCGGTCAACATGATCGATCGTCTGCCGATCACCGACGGTGACGCCAAGGGCGACCTCTACGAGTACATGCTCGGCAAGCTCACCACGGCGGGCATCAACGGCCAGTTCCGCACGCCGCGCCATATCATCCGGTTCATGGTCGAGCTCCTCGAGCCGAAGCCGACCGAGACGGTGGGCGATCCGGCGTGTGGCACCGCGGGCTTCCTGGTGGGCACGATGCAGTACCTGCTCGAGACCCATACGTCGGCCAAGGGCAAGCTCAAAGGCGAGCACGGTGAGACGATCTACACCGGCGATTTGCTCGAGCCGTACCGCGCGCACATCCAGAGCGGGATGTTCCACGGCTTCGACTTCGACGCGACCATGCTCCGGATCGCGTCGATGAACCTGATGCTCCACGGCGTCGACAACCCCGACATCCACAACCGGGACACACTCTCGAATGCCTTCATGGAGAAATCCCCGAAGCAGGCGGAGGGCAGCTTTGACGTCATACTCGCCAACCCGCCGTTCAAGGGCAGCCTCGATGAAGGGGATGTCCACCCGAGCCTCACGCAGCAGGTGAAGACCAAGAAGACAGAGCTACTCTTCATTGCCCTGATCTTGCGGATGCTGAAGAAGGGCGGCCGGAGCGCGACGATCGTACCCGACGGCGTGCTGTTTGGTTCGTCGAAGGCACACGTCGCCTTGCGCCGGTTGCTGGTCGAGCAGAACCAACTCGAGGCCGTCATCTCGTTACCCTCGGGTGTCTTCAAGCCCTACGCTGGCGTGTCCACGGCGATCCTGGTGTTCTCGAAGGGCGGGAAGACCGACCACGTCTTCTTCTGCGATGTCCAGTCCGATGGGTTCTCCCTCGACGACAAGCGCACCGCGTCCGGGCCGGACATCGGACCGCTGGGGCCGAAGAACGACAACGATCTATATCCCGCCGTGGAGCGCTGGCGAGGCAGGAGCGCAAAGCAAGACACCGACCGGACAGCGCAGCATTTCATGGTGTCCCGAGCGGATATCCTGGCACAGGACTTCGATCTTTCGATCAATCATTATAAAGAATCACGCCAAGAAGAGATAGAGCACGAAGCTCCAGAAGCAATCATAGCGCGGCTCGAGAGCATGGAATCTGCAATATCTCGTGACCTCAAAGGTCTTCGAGACGTGATCTCCACGTTTTTTGACATGTTTGGTGACCCCGTCAACAGCCCCAAGCGCTTCGATGTGTTTCCGCTTGGCTCACTCGCGGACGTTGCCGCTGGAGTCGCCAAGGGAAAGCGCTATGAAGGACAGACGACCGTGAGCATCCCGTACATGCGCGTTGCGAACGTGCAGGACGGTCATCTCTCTTTGGCCGAGGTGAAATCGATCGAGGTTTCGAAGGATGAGGCGGTGCGGTATCGGCTGCAAATAGGGGATGTGCTTCTCCCCGAGGGGGGGGATCCCGATAAACTCGGAAGGGGTGCTGTGTGGAATGGTGAGATTGACCCCTGCATTCACCAGAACCATATATTTCGAGTCCGCACGAAAGAAGGATTGGACCCCAATTTCCTGAGTGCGCAGTTGGGCAGTGCGCGGGGTAAGCGATACTTTTTGCGTGCTGCCAAGCAGACCACTGGCATCGCGTCGATCAACTTAGGTCAATTGAGGGACTTTCCTGTAGTCGTCCCGCCTTTTTCGCTACAGGCTGCCTACGTCCGAGCACACGAGCTGATTTTCTCCCTAAGGAAACGATTGCGTGACGCTGCCGGCACCACGGATGATCTATCCGGGTCGCTCGTCAGACACGCATTTTGCAGCGAGGTCAACGCATGATGCTTCCCTGTTCGATGCTGCAAGAATCAGTGCCTGCCGATAATCAGCTATCGGCATTTGTTGCTAATCGACCGATGGGAACCTAGTGATCACGACACTCGAGATCCAAAATTTCAAGGGTGTAGCCATCCGGCAGCGTATCGACTTCGCGCCGCTGACGCTGCTCTTCGGGGCCAACAGTGCCGGCAAGAGCACCATCCTCCAGTCGCTGGCGTACCTGCACGAGGTGATCGTGCGCGGCGATGCCGACATCGATCGCACTGCACTCGCTGGCGAAGTTCTGGGGCTGGGCGGGTTCGCACGGCTGGTCTATCGGCACGAGTTGGCGCGTACGATGGTGCTTCGTGCGGAGTTCCTTACACCCGATAACCCGAATCGCCTCGGGCGTGACCTGCGCGACTTCCCGTTCCCGGACCTAGAGGACAGTATCGACAGCGCATGGCTGGAGCTTGAGATCCAGCACCTCAGCACGCACGACTATCGCGGGCCGGTGGTGGCGCGGGCTCAGATCGGCGCGAACGGTGACGCGGAGCCGCTGCTCTGGCTCGAGCTGGCGCCGGGGCTGCGCGACGGCGAGCCTGTGTACATTCGCGTGAACCTCGGGCATCCGCTCCTCGCCGAATCGGCCACTCACGTAGTGGCGGATTGGGAGGACGTGTCGGTGCCCGATCAGGTGCAGCGAGCCGCGATCGAACGCGAAGGAGGTAGATCCGGCGATGACAGGCCGCTCTCTTCGTTGGGCGCCATGGGGTTCGGAGACGGACGCGCGCTGCCAGTCTTTGCGGTCTCGCGTTCCCGCCTGTCCGTGCTGCCGCCTCTCGACGAACCGCTGCGCGTGATCTTGCCAACCGAGGATGAGCCAACGGCTGAACAGGCGATCACGATCGCGCAGATCCGCACGTTCCTCGAGATGACAGTCGTCGGCACCGTCGCGCAGCTCGCGTCAACGCTCGATCGGACGCTGTACCTCGGGCCACTGCGGGTGGTGCCACCGCGCGGATTCCTGTTCCAGCGCGCTGGACGCGTGAGTCGGTGGGGCGATGGCCTCGCGGCATGGGACCTGCTGCTCGCCGATCGCACGACGCTGGTCGAGCGCGTGAACGGCTGGCTCAAGCGCCTGGGCGCCGGTTGCCAGGTCGTGGTGCAGCAGCTCGTCGACACCCGCGCCACCGCCGAAGATCTCGCCGAGGGTCACGTCGATGCCTCGGTGCGGCGGCTGTTGCTCGATACCGGGGGCGGGACGCTCGTGTTGCCGTCGGAGGTCGGGGCCGGGATCGCGCAAGTGGTGCCGGTGATCGTCGCGGCGCTCGTCGAGGGCAAGGTGCCGCTGGTTTTGCTCGAGCAACCCGAGATCCACGGGCACCCCGGGCTCCAGGTCGGCCTCGGCGATCTATTCATCGAGGCCGCGAGCAACCGCCAGCTCATCATCGAGACCCACAGCGAGCACGTGATCTTGCGGCTCTTGCGTCGCATCCGCGAGACCCACGAGGGCGAGCTCCCCGAAGGTGCGCCGTCGTTCACGCCCGATCGCCTCAGCGTGCTGTACGTGGAGGCCGGTGACGCGGGGCTGCAGGTGCGCCGCCTGCGGGTCGACGATACTGGCGAGTTCCTCGACCGCTGGCCGCGCGGCTTCTTCGAGGAGCGGGCGCACGAGGTGTTCTGATGTTCCGCGAGTACGCCGTCGAACCCGCCGTGTTCTCGAGCTGGGACAACGTCCGGTACTTCCTCGATGCGTTCGGGCCGTGGAAGGGACGCTTCCTGGCGAAGTACCCGAAGCACTGGCTGAGGCTGGTCTACGAGAGCCTGGCCTGTGGGCCGTTGGAGAAGAAGAAGATCGAGATCAAGCTTGAAGCGCTTGACCGCCGTGTGTTCACCGCGCGGAAGGGCGCGCTGTACGACGGTGCTCTGTCGTGGGTCGATAATGCCTCCGCCGAGCACATGCGCGCGCCGTTCACGGCGATCATCGCAGCCGACGCTGGAGGGCGTGCCGGCATCCTCGACGCGACAGCGGTCGACGATGACCAGCCGCTCTGGCGGATCGATCAAGGGCGCCTGATCGCACGGGACAGCGCGGCGTTCGTGGCCGCGATCCGGCTCTTGCTGAGGGTGTCGAAAAAGATCGTCCTCATCGATCCTTACTTCCGCCCGGACAAGCGCGACAAGGTGGGGCCCTTGACCGCATTCTGTGATGCGCTCGAGTCTGGCACGGTCGTGGAGATCCATGCCCGGCTCGGCGAAGCCGATGACCCTTCGCACCAGCATTTCGGCGCGCAGTCGCATGCGCAGTTGCCGCGCGCGATCGCCGCCGGGATCGACGCGACGCTCCACACATGGCAGCAACGCTCGGGCGGGCCGCGGCTGCACAACCGCTACCTCTTGACCGAGATCGGCGGTGTCCAGTTCGGCGACGGTGTCGAGGTCGGCGAAGCGGGCGAGACCGATCGCCTCTCGATCCTGGAGGAGACGACCCGGGCTGCGCTGTGGAATGACTACGCCGAACCCGCGACGACCTCTTTTCACCGCATCGGCTCCGCGATCGTCGTCCGCGGAACACGACGGCGCTGACGTCACCACGTCCTCGCGTGTCGCGGCAGCCAACCTGAACCACCGACTGCAGATCGCGACCAACGGCGGCAAGCACCTCGCGTACCGCTTCAGCTGTACTGGCCTCCGGCCGATCGCCGCGCGGGCTTACGGGATGTGGATCAGATGTTCTCGTACGGCACGGTTGTGCGCTGGGTGCGCAAGAACCTCGTGCTTGAGGTGGACCAGACGGCCGCCGCGATGATTCTCTTCGAGGCGAGGCACGGGCGGGGGGAGAAACCTTCGACAAACGAGGCGTCCTCGGGCGCGTGTACGACGAATAGCCGAAGGCTCGACTTTCGCTCCATCATGTCTTCAGGTGCGCCAGCCTGCAGAAATCCTACAGGAATGGATCGAATCGGTGCGGATGTGGCAGAGGTAGCAGTGTGCGAGCGTCGACGTCACCCGCCTGCGTTCGGCGCCATGCTCGAAGCCTCCGCGGTCCTGGCGTCGCCGACGTTCACGGCTTGCCCTTCGAGCGAGGCCGGGCGTCGTCGGCCGCGGCGGCGTTGCAGGTTTCGCGGATCCAGTTACTCAGCCCCCGATCGCGCTCCTTCGCCGCGCGTTCCCAAGCTCCACGCTCCTGATCAGTGACACGGATCGTGAGCGGCTTGCTCGGCTCACCGCGGGCCGGCAGACGGCCGGTGCCTCCGCCCGGCCATCCGGTGCCGCGCGCGAGCGGCGGCTCGACCGCTTCGAGCTGGCGCTTCGACCCGACGTAGCCGGTGCGCTTCGACCATCCGCGCGCCGTCGCGGGCCAGAGCATGAGCGAACCGTGCGCGTCCTCTCCGACCCAGTGCCCGGGATGATCCTTCGAACGGTAGAGCCTCATCCGCGCGAGCCTATCCCGCCTTGCGCTCGGGCCTAACATATACGAATTCGAATACTTAGTATTGTATACGAATTCAAATTGACAATTTTGTCGTGCAGATCTACAATCACGGGGTTTTCGTATTACGAAACCGATGTGTTCCTCACCAACGGAGATCCTCATGTGCCAGCTCACCCTCGACAGCGCCACCCTGGAGACACTCCTCAAGCGGGCCACCTCGTCGAGCCGCCTCGGCAGCTACATCGACGAGCCAACCACCATCGCCGGACCGCTTGCCGACGACCTCGACGCGATCCACCACGGACTCACCGAGTTACACGGCAACCCTCACCTGATCCTGACGAGCCAGGGTGCTCGATCGGCGATCCGATGGGGCCGAGCCGCGGGCGCGGCCCTGATGGCGCTCGTGCTCCTTGGCGTACTCGTGCTCTCCCTCACCGGAGGTGCATGGTGACGGTGGTTATGGGCGATGTCGCAAACAAGGTCGACGATCTTTGCATGCTCATCGCAAGGACCGACGCACTGGTGAACGCCCTCGAGTGTTTTTGCGACGGCGTGATCCAGGGCGATGACGGCCGCCGCCGTTTCGAGCACCTCTCGCACTTCGTCACGATGACGGCCGAGACCGTGCGGGTGGCGAAGGAAATCAGCGGAGAGCTTGCGCTCCTTTGTCTCTCCCAGATCCAGCGACAACGCCAACCGACCTCGGAGTCCGTGGACTCACCGAGCGCACCCGTTCGCGATGCGGGGGCTCCGCTACGGAGCATCTGACCGGTTGCTCTGCGAGCGAGCACCTCTGGTCCGCCGCGCTGACGCCAACGCGCAGCGCAGCACCGCGGGCTGGGTCATGGCGCGAGATAGATTGCACGGCCGGGTAGTGGATCGCCGGACGGTCGTGGAGATGGCGCCGCCCTCCATGCTCGATTCGGTGGTTAACGGACGAGCGCCAGACCCAGGCCCGCGGTGCCAGCGCGCGTGTCCGCGATCTCCGGGAGCTCACGGCCGCGGGCGCAACGTCTGTCTGTGGCGGGATACCCAGCCCCAGATCACAGGCAGATCCCCGAGGGAAGCCATTGGATTGACAGGAGATACGCGAGACCTGTACAAATGAGCAGCATTGATCCTGGAGCCGGCTCCATGCTGATCGCGTGTCTCGATCTCCCTGCGTTTCCGCTCCAGCTGGTCTGGCGCGACGAGCCGGCGTGGCGCGCGCATCCCGTGGTCGTGATCGACAGCGATCGGCCGCAGGGCGAGGTGCTGTGGGCCTGCGAGCGGGCGCGGGCGGCGGGCGTGCTCGCAGGTCAGCGCTATGCGCACGCGCTGTCGCTGTGCGGCGGGCTGCGCGCGCGGGTCGTGCCGGGCGAGCAGATCGCCGAGGCAATCACCGAGCTGCGCGCGGTGCTGCACCGGTTCTCGCCGCGGGTCGAGCCCGGCGAGCCCGGCACGTTCTGGCTCGACGGCGCAGGGCTCGAGCGGGTGTTCCCCGACGACCGCGGGCCCCGGGGCCGGGCATGGGCCGTGGCGGTCACCCGGGCGGTCAGCGGGCTCGGGTATCGCGGCGCGTTCGTGGTCGGGTTCTCGCGGTTCGCGACGTACGCGATCGCGCGCGCGACGCGGACCGGCGTGACGCTACTCGCCAGCGACGCCGACGAGCGCGCGATGGCGAGCGCGGTGCCGCTGGCGCGGCTCGACGTCGATCCGAAGCTGCGCGAGGCGCTGGGGCGGCTCGGGGTCGCGAACCTCGGCGAGCTGGTGCGCCTGCCGGGCGGCGGCATCCTCGAGCGGTTCGGCCGCGACGCGCACCGGCTGTACCAGCTCGCGGCCGGCGAGCGCTGGGATCCGCTGGTGCCGGAGGCGCCGCCGGAGGCGCCCGACGAGCGGGTCTTGCTCGACGATGACGAGGACGACGTCGAGCGCCTCGTGTTCATCGCCAAGGCGCCGATCGATCGGCTGCTCGAGCGGCTCGCCGCGCGCGGCCGCGCGCTGACGGCGCTGCACCTCGAGCTCTCGCTCAAGCACGCGGTCGGCCAGATCTCGCTGCGCGCCGACTGCATCAAGCCGGCGACGCCGACGCTCGACGGCCGCAGCTTGTTGCGCCTCGTGCATTTGCGGCTCACCGGGATGCCGCCGGTGGCGCCGGTCAACGCCGTCCGCGTGTGGGCCGATGATGTCGCCGCGACCCGCGAGCAGCTCGCGCTGTTTGCCCACAAGCCGCGCCGCGACCTGCGCGCCGCCGACGAAGCGGTCGCGCGGCTGCGCGCCGAGCTCGGCGACGATGCGATCGTCCGCGCCGTGCTGCGCGAGGGCCACCTGCCCGAGGCGAGCTTCGGCTGGGAGCGGCTGGTCCACGTCGCGCCGGCGGCGCCGGCCGCGCCGTCCACGGTGGTGCGCCGGCTCGTCCGCCGCGTGTTCACGCGCCCGCAGCAGCTGCCGGCCCAGGACCGGCTCGTGCGCGACGACGGCTGGTTACTGGGGGGCCTCGAGCAGGGGGCGGTGGTCCGGATCGTCGGGCCGTACGTGGTGTCGGGCGGCTGGTGGACCCACAGGCAATCGCCGCGGCGCAGCTCGGCGAAGTGGTACTCGCGCGCCTGCTCGTGGGTCCGCCAGCCGCCCGACACCACGA
>Ga0137459_1000366_pt1 | contig 16499 bp, 11 predicted proteins | sample EasRivERMGT700_2_FD_104908 | JGI IMG/M metagenome (GOLD analysis project Ga0137459, IMG submission 104908) | Soil microbial communities from meander-bound floodplain in the East River, Colorado, USA - East River MetaG ERMGT700_2 | ecosystem: Environmental > Terrestrial > Soil > Floodplain ...
CCCTCGATCTTTTCGGCGTCCTCACCGACGCCGAGCTTACCGGCACGATCTTCGTGGGCGCGACTTCCTTGCCGATCGACCTCAGCCGTCAGATCGCTACGGGATCAGGCTGCCATCAACAGGGTGCAGACCAACCCCGCCGCGCGTGTACTCAATCAGCGTCTTGCGGTTCGCGAGGTACGACATCGGGCGCGCGATGATGTTGGGTAGAGCGTTCATGCTCGCCCGGGCGCTGCAGCCGCGCATGTCCGAGCGGGGGCCTCACGAGCAGCGCCGGCCGCATGTGGTCGGCGCTGTTCTCGCCCGACAGCACGCGGATCCTCACGACCGACGACAAGAGCGCGCAGGTCTGGGACGCAAAGTCCAGCCGGCTGCTGTTCACGATGCCCCATGGCGACACCGTGTATCAGGCCCTGTACAGTCCTGAAGGCGGACGGATCGTCACCGCCGGAGGAGATGGCACCGTGAAGATCTGGAACGCCGCGACCGGTGCTCCGGTGCGCGTGCTGACGTCCCAGCGGTCGGGGGCGAAGCAGTGGCACTACTCTGCGGTCGCGATGTCGTCGCACTTCGTGGCCGCGATCGACACGATGGGAAGGGCGGCGCACGTCTGGGATGCAGACACGGGAACGCAGATCGCCGAGCTGAACAACGGTGCATCGGAAGTAGCCTCGCTAGCGTTCAGCGCGGACGGACACTGGCTCGCGACCAGCAGCGACGATGGCGTGCGCGTGTTCGACACGTCAACATGGAAGCAAGCTGTCATGACGGCCGGGCCGCCGATCGGCGTGGAGTGCGACACCGGGGAGAGCCTCGAGCCCGATCAGCGGTTCATCGCGCTCAGCTGCCGGAACCATGGCACCCGCGTCTGGGACACCGCGCGCGGCGACCTGCTCGCGGAGCTGCCGGGCGTGACCAATGTCGAGGGAGACTACTTCTCCGCGTCTCCCGCGGTGACTGCCACCGGCGACCGAGCCGCGATCGCCCGGGGCAACACGGTGAAGGTCTATGCGGTCCCCGGCGGCCAGCTCGTTCGCACGATCGCCCACTCCGCGGCGGTCAACTCGGTTGCGTTCGCCCCCGCTGGCCATGATCTGGTCAGCGGCGCTGTCGACGAGTCTCTCCTGATCACGCGCGATGATCGCGATCCGATCGCGCTGCCGGCGTCGCCGGCAGGGATCGATGCCGCGGCCATCCTCGCCGACGGCCGGGTGGTGGCGGCCGATGCGAGTCACCGACTTCGAGTTATTGCCCCGGACCGCACCGCGCTGCTGATGGACCTCGCAGCGCCATCCCGCGTGAGGTTGCTGCGGCCATCACCGGATGGCGCACGGCTGATCACCATCTCGATCCGGAGCGAGCAGGCCCCGCCGGCACTGTGGGATCTCGACCAGCATCGACTCGTTGTCCAGCTCGATGGCCACGTAGGGCGGGTGTTCACGGCGCGGTTCGTGGCCGCCGGGCGCGAGATCCTCACGGCTGGCGCCGACGGTACCTTGATGTTCGCGCTGTCGGCCAATGAACGGGCGTTCGGAAGTCAGCCAGAGGGATGGAGCGAGGACGCCGACCAGCCTTCGTCTTTGAAGCGTGGCTCGGGCCAGGCGCGCTGCGCCGGCCGCAGCTGCTCGACCAGGCGCGCCAGCTTGAGCACGCCGACGTCGTCGAAGCGCCGCCCGACGATCTGTACGCCGATCGGCAGGCCGTCGCGGCTTGCGGTCCAGTTGACCGATGCCGCGGGTTGTTCGGACATGTTGTAGGGCACGGTGAAGGCGATGTGCGGGAACGCGTCGCGCGGATCGTTCCCGGGGGCGGGCAGCTCGGCCTCGTAGGGCAGGATCGGCGAGACCGGCGACAACACGTAATCGAAGGGCTGACAGGCGGCGACCGCGGCCTCACGCGCAGCCATGATGTGCATGTGCGCCTGCATGACGTCGCGCCCCGTGAAGTGCGCTGCGCGCCAGGTGCACCATTCGGCGATGAACGGAAGCACGTTCTGTTGCCGCTCCGGTGGCAGCGCCATGAAGTCATTGTACAGGCGCGCCTCGAAGAACCGCGACATGCCATCGAACATGTCCAGAGTCAGGAAGGACTGCATTTCTTCTACCACCGCTCCCGCATCGGCGAGCGCGTTCGCCGCAGCTTGCGCCGCCGCACGCACCTCGTCATTCACCGGCAGGCCAACCTTCATATCCGGCAGAAGGCCGATCTTCAGCCGTTTCACATCGAGCTCGTCCAGGCCCCGAGCGTAGTCGTGCTCCTGGAAGGGCAGGCTCATGAAATCCCGTGCATCCGGCCGCGACAGCACGTTCATCAGCAGCGCGGCATCGGTCACGGTACGCGTCATCGGGCCGGCGACGCGTCCCATGAACGGCGGATAGACCGGAATGCGCCCGAGCGAGGGCTTGAGCGCGAAGATGCCGCAATGCGTGGCCGGCAGGCGCACGGAGCCGCCGATATCCGTCCCGATGTGGAGCGGGGCGTAGCCCGCCACGGCCGCAGCGGCGGCGCCCGAGCTCGAGCCCGAGGGGTTGCGATCGAGCCGCCAGGGGTTGCGCGTCACCCCGTGCAGGCTGGAGAGGCCCGAGGACAGCATCCCGTAGTCGGGCATGGTCGTCTTGCCGAGCAGCACACAGCCTGCCTCGCGGGCACGCGCGGCAGCCGGTGCATCGTCGCGCTGCGGCGGCGCTTCCTTGTTCACGAGGGTGCCGATCGGCGCCGGGTCGCCGCGCGTGTAGAGGTTCTCCTTGATGGTGAGCGGCACGCCATCGAGGGCCGAGAGCGGCGCACCGGCGCGCCAGCGTGCCTCGGCGTCGCGTGCCTGCTCGAGCGCGGCGTCGCGTGCCACGCGGTACATGGCGTTGATCTTCGGCTCCCAGGCGTCGATGCGCGCCAATGCGGCGCTTACCACCTCGAGCGGCGATAGTTCGCCCCTCGAATATGCCAGGACGAGCTCGTGCGCGCTGAGGTGGTGAAGGGCGGCCATCGCCCGAGACTATATGCTCCCACACCATATTGGGGGGGAAGATCAGCTCGGCCGCGACCGGGTCGACCACCGTCGGGTGCGCGAACAGCATCTCGAGCGTGTTCGGATCGACGCGCAGGGCCTGGCGGATCGCCTTACCGAGCTCCTCGCGCAGGTAGGTCGCACGCCGGCCATCGCCTTGCGGTCATCTCTGCGTTCAAGGCGAGCCCGTGGGGGCAATAGAGTTCTCCGCTGCGAGTGCTGCGGCGACCTCGGCCTGCGTGATCGCGGACACGCGCGCTGGCAACGCGGGCTTGGGTCCGCCGCTCGTCCGTTGACCACCGAATCGAGCATGGAGGGCGGCGCCATCTCCACGACCGGCCGGCGTTCCACCACCCGGCATGGGAATCTATCTCGCGCCGTGGCCCAGCCCGCGTCGCTGCGCTGCGCGTTGTCGTCGGCGCGGCGGGACCCGAGGTGCGCTCCGGGCCTTCCGCAGCGCCACCGGTCAGATGCGCTGTGGCGGATTACCAGGCGCCCACGTGGGCGCATCGGTGTGAGGTAGCCAGGATCACCGGCAGTCGCTCCGCTCGCGGATCCACGATCGGCCTTCGCCTGATGTGCTCGACCCAGAAGCGCCATTGCCCTCGCGGCCGTTTGGGCGCCACATGGGAAGGCAAGCGGCTTGGGCATTCGTCTCGATATTCTTCCTCCCAACAGGGACTTCGGCCAAAGTAGCAGTGCGCGCTCGTGGGCATGGTCTCGTAGCGAGCGCTTGCCGCCGCAAGGTTTGATCGGTTGCGCCGGTGGTGCGGGCCGTGCGCTCCGGGGAGATCGCGGACACGCGCGCTGGCAACGCGGGCTTGGGTCCGCCGCTCGTCCGTTGACCACCGAATCGAGAATGTAGGGCGGCGCCATCTCCACGACCCGCCGACGATCCACCACCCGGCCGTGCAATTTATCTCGCGGCGCGACCCAGCCCGCGTTGCTGCGCTGCGCGTTGGCGCGGGCGCGGCGGGACCCGAGGTGCTCCCCGGGTCTTTCTGCAGCGCAACCGGTCAGATGCTCGGTGGCGGGCTACCAGGCGCCCACGTGGGCGCATCGGTGTGAGGCAGCCAGGATCACCGGTAGCCGCTCCGCTCGCGGATCTACGGTCGGCATTCGGGGCTGTGCTCGATATTCCTCCTTGCGATGCGGTGCTTCGGCGCGTTCCTGGGTCGGGCTCCGCTGGAGCGAGCTCCAGTTTTCTTCCGAGCTGTCTTCAAGACGTTGGCAGGCGGGTGGGACCGCGACGAGACAGAGCGCACGAACGATCGCGTACTTGGATCGCGTCGGTCGATTTCTTCCCACATCTTCGAGATCAGCCCCGCACGTTCCTCCTCGAAGAATTCCGATCACTTCGCGTGTCGCAGTAAGAACTCTGGAGCTCATCTCCTCGTACACGGCTGTACCACACGCAGCCTCTCTGGCCCTCATGAAGGTTTCGTGGGTAGATCCTGGCCGGAGCGTGGTCGGCACCAACTCGATGCCCGAGCAGCATAGCTTGAGCAACGCAATCAGCGCCGACGTACGGTGCAGCACGTAGCCGCGGCGGGTGATGGTTCGCGCCTTGCCATTGAACGCCTCGGTGCGGCCGTTTGATAGACGCGAGCTGATGTAAGCCAATGCTTCTTCGTAGCGGCGCACGGTCCCAGCCAGCTGCGGAATGGCTCCAGCCGATCCCGCGTGGTCCACGAGGTCCATTCGCCGAGCTTGCGCCCGGCGACGTGGGTGGCCTACTGCCGAGGATGCCGGCGAGTGCCTCCTTGAGCAGATAGGCCCGGAACAGGCGCTTGTGATCGCTTGCGTGCGTAACGCGGACTCCGATCGGGCCACTTGTTTGCACCTCATCAACAAGCCATTATGTTAGAACGCTTACCTCGATGTTACGATGAGACTGAAATTGTCAGGTGTCTGTCGATTTTACTTGACGCGGCTCTGGATGCAAACGCGAGCGTTGCCGCGATCGGGCTGCAGATCGTCGCCAGATCGCGCTGGCGTGCGATCTGCTAGCGATTTTGCACATGGCCGGCAATTGTTTCGACGACGACCGTGATCGTCGCACAGCGGGCAAATGCGCGACCCGAAAAACTGCGTGCTAGAAGGAACACACAACATCGGGCAGGAGAGTGGTTGTGCTACAGGAAGCAGCCTTCGAGATCGAAGCAGCGCCCACGTGGGCTCCGGAGAACAAGCGCACAGCGCAAGCCGAGTGGCAATCGGTGGACCTCGCGCTACGCACGATCGCACGGCGCCGGGCCGCGCTCGATGCCGACGAGGCGTGCTGGCTGCGCAAGGCGGAGGCGCTGCAGATCTGGCGCCGCTTGGCATGGTGTCGGCCCTCGACTACATGGAGCGCGTGCTTGGCTACGCACCACGCTCCGCACAGGAGCGGCTGCGGGTTGCACGTGCTCTCGGAACGCTGTCGCAGCTGACCGCCGCCCTGGCCGACGGCGAGCTTCCGTTCTCTGCCGTACGCGAGCTGACGCGCGTGGCCACGCCTGCGACCGAGGCGGCGTGGGTTGCGGCTGCGAGGGGCAGGAACCTGCGCCAGATCGAGGAGCTCGTCGCCGATCACCGGCCGGGCGATCGCCCCGACGATCCGGCGGACCCCGAAGCGCGGACGCACGTCGTCCGGTTCGAGCTCTCGGCCGAGACCTTCGCGCTCCTGCGCCAGGCCCGCGTCGTGCTCGATGAAGAACACGGCAGCCACCTCGCCGACGACCAGCTCGTTGCCGACCTGTGCAGCGCCGTACTCGACGACGCTCCGGCGACCGAGCCCACGGGGCGCGCGAAGTTCCAGATCGCCGTGACCGTATGCGAACGTTGCCGGCAGGGCTGGCAGGACGGCGCGGGCGCGAAGATCGCGATCGGCCCCGCCGAGGTCGAGCGCGCCACGTGCGATGCCCAGCACATCGGCTCGATCGATGGCGCCACGCCGGAGCGCGCGTACCAGGACGTTCCACCGAGCGTCGTTCGCTTCGTGTGGCGTCGCGACGGTGGCCGCTGCCGCGTACCCGGCTGCCGCTCCGCACGTGGGCTCGAGATCCATCACCTGGTTCACCGCACCGACGGTGGTAGCCACGACGCAGGGAACCTGGCTCTCCTGTGCAGCTCTTGCCACCTGGCACACCATCGTGGCGCACTGATGATCACCGGTACGGCAGAGCATATCGAGGTTCGCCGCGCGGCCGAGCCGAACGCGATCGCCAGGACCGGCGCCCACGTGGGCGCGGTCGTTGATGGCAACGCCCATGTGGGCGTTGCGACCATGCTCGATGCGGCGATCGTTCGCACGCAGACCAAGGCGGCCCTGGTAGGTCTCGGCTGGAAGCCGGCGATCGCGAATGTCGCGGTCGCCGCGGCCGTCGCGGCGCTGGGCACGGAGGCGACCCTCGAGCAGCTGACCTTCGAGGCGCTCCGCCGGTGTTCGCACCCAGCCTCGTGAATGCCATGGTGTGAAGGCGCATGCTCGCGTCGGTCTGCCGTCAGGATGTGAACACGCTCACCGGTAGACGACGTCGACGGAAATCACGGCGCCATGAATCGTGATCGTCTCGCCGGCACGTCCGATGTTGCTGATCCAGTTGCGGCCGTTGCGCCGCCGAACCTCGATGCTGGGCTCGTCTTGCGAGACGAGCACGTACTCCTCCAGCGAATCGAGCTTCTGGAACAGCGCGAACCGCTCGTCACGATCACGGTGCTCGGTAGGCTTCGAAAGAACCTCCACGACGACGCTCGGGTTCGTGATTGCCTCGCCGAGGCTCTTGCCGTTCTTGTCCTTGGCTCCCCGCGTGAGGATCGCACCGCACACGATGCTGGCATCCGCGTAGGTCGAGTGCTCCGCTTTGTCGATGTAGAGGAGCGTATCGGACGAGTAGATCCGGCATTGCTCGGTCTGGGGGAGCGCCCGCATCATGGCGGCGGAGAGGCGGCCGTGCTCCGGTGTTCCCCTCGACATCGCGTAGACCAGCCCGTTGATCCACTCGTGCTTGGCGTCGCTCGTGGCCTCCATCACGAGGTACGCCTCGAAGGGAACCAGCGCCATCTCGGAAGCGGGGCTCGTCATGTCCGCGATCCTAGCGCTTTGCCTGGCACCTCGCCGCAAAGGAGACGCGGCAAAGGAGATGTGATAGGTGGCCCGCGTGCTCGGGCGGTCCGGGCCCGCATCCCTCGACGCGCGCTGGCGGCATCGAGGCCGCCCGCGGGCCGCCCTACAGCGGCTGTATTGTGATCGCCGTACGGCCCGGCGCGCAGCGCGAGATCAAGCAGCCGCTCTGGCCCGGTCGAGCCGGACATCGCATCGAGTACCGCCTCGGCCGCGGGCCCGGCGACCCGCCGGACATCGTCGGCGGCCAGCTCGTCGTCGAGCTTGCGCAGGTCCGCCGGGCAAGATCTGCAGGCGCCGGGAAGGCATCGATCGTCTATCTACATGGTATAGATAGACATGGCGACCGAGACGCACGCACGTTTGTTCTGGTCCGGCGGCAGCCAGGCCGTTCGGCTGCCCAAGGCGATGCGCCTGCCGGGCAAGCAGGTGATCGTGCGGCGGCGCGGCACGGCAGTCATTCTCGAGCCGCTGCCAGATGCTGACGATTGGGCTGGGTTCTGGGACCGGCTGGTGCCGCTCGCTCGCCCGATCCGTCGCGGCAAGACCCGGCCGGCTGAACGACGCGCGCCGCTGTGAAGCTGCTGCTCGACACGAATGTTTGCATCGCGATCATGAATCGTGATGAGCGCGTCCGTCCGCACCTGGAACAGCATGCGCCGTCCGCCCTCCGGATGAGCGCCATCACGCTCGCAGAGCTCCGCTTCGGCGCGGCCAAGAGCACGCAACCCAAGCGCGCTGTGGCGAACCTGAACGCGATCCTCTCGAAGGTCGGTGTCGTGCCGTTCGACGACGCGGCAACCGCCCGCTATGGCGAGATTCGCGTGCTGCTCGAGCGCCGCGGATCCCCCATCGGGCCGCTCGACACACTCATCGCGGCGCATGCTCTCTCTCTGCGCTGGACGCTCGCGACACACAACGTGCGCGAGTTTCGCCGCGTCCCGGCCCTCGTGGTCGTCGACTGGCTGGCGTGAGCCTCGATCCGGCCGCTCCCTGCATGACGTCCCCGACAGCTCAGCGGGCCAAGGTCGCCCATGCAATGCCGTGACGCAATGCCGTGACACAATGCCGTGACGCAATGCCGTGACCGCGCAGGCGGTACTTCGCCGCCCATGGCCTCACCGCCCTACAGCGGCTGCATCGTGATCGCCACGCCGCCCAGCACCGAGTTCCCCGACAGCGGATCGCGCAGCGCCGCATCGAGCAGCGCGTTGATGTTGGCGCCCGGCCGCGCGGACGCGACGCCTTGCTGCGTGCCCGGCAGATCGTGGCCCCAGCCGTGCGGCAGGCTGACCACGCCCGGCATCATGTCGTCGCTGATCTCGACCTCGACCTCGATCGACCGCGGGCCATTCGCGATCCGCGCCCGCGCGCCGTCGCTGAGCCCCAGCCGCGTCGCGTCGACCGAGCTGACCAGCGCGGTGCACCGGAACGGCCCCTTGGCCAGCACCGGCAGGTTGTGCATCCAGCTGTTGTGCGAGCGCAGCTGGCGGCGGCCGATGATCACCAGCTCGGGGACCGCGCGGGCGAGGTCGGCGCGCGCGCGGCCGAGGTCGTCGACGAACAGCGGCGGCGCGAGCTCGATCTTGCCGGACGGCGTGCGCAGGAGCTCCGGGATCCGGACCTCGAGGCCTCCGAGATCGATCCCGCCCGGCGTCGCCTGGACCTTCGCCAGCGTGAGCCCGCCCGGCACGAGCCCGAACCGGTCGCCGTACGGCCCGGCGCGCAGCGCGAGATCGAGCAGCCGCTCCGGCCCGGTCGAGCCGGCCACCGCCCCCAGCACCGCCTCGGCCGCGGGCCCGGCGACCCGCCGGACATCCTCGGCGGCCAGCTCATCGTCGAGCTGGCGGACGTCCGCCGCGGCGCCCTTGCCCGTCGCGATCGCGATCAACCGCAGCAGGATCTCCCACTCGGCCGGCTGATCTGCCGTCGCCGGCAGCACCGCGGGGCTGTATCGCACCGTGTTGCGCCACGCGAGCTGCGGAAACACGACATCGAAGTGGCCATCCTCGAGCGGCGACCGCCCGGGCAAAATCACGTCGGCGTGCCGCGTCATCTCGTTCAGGTAGATGTCGACGCTGACCATCAGCTCGAGCTGGCCGAGCGCCGCCGACAGCTCGGGACCATCGGGCGCCGACAGCACCGGATTACTGGCGATCGTGAACAGCGCCTTGATCTGACCCTCGCCGGGCGTGGCGATCTCCTCGGTGAGGCAGCCCATCGGCAACTCGCCGAACACCTCCGGCGCACGCGACACCCGGCTCACGCGACGGCCGGTCGTGACCCCCTTGCCGCGGCCCGGCGTGCCGGCCGTGTTGGGCGCGAACGCCGCCGCCTTGGTGAACATCACGCCGCCGGGCTCGTCGAGGTGGCCGGTCAGGACGTTCACGACGTCGACCAGCCAGCTCGCCAGCGTCCCGTACTCCTGCGTGCACGTGCCGATCCGGCCGTACACCGCCGCGCGCTCGGTCGCCGCCAGGCTGTGCGCCAGCTCGCGGATCGCCGGCGCCGGGATCCCGCAACGCTCCGCGACCCGCTCGGGCGAGAACTCCGCCACGGCGGCCTCCAGCGCGGCCAGGCCCTCGACATGCGGCGCGAGCCGGTTGAGTCGCACCTGGTGCTCGGTGAACAAGAAATGAACGATGCCGAGCAGCAAGAACACGTCGCTGCCGGGCCGGATGAACAGGTGCTGATCGGCCAGCGCCGCGGTCTCGGTGCGCCGCGGATCGATCACGATCAGCTTGCCGCCGCGCGCCTTCATCGCCTTCGCCTTGCCGCGAAAGTCGGGCACCGTCCACATGCTGCCGTTCGACACCATCGGGTTGCCGCCGATCACCACCAGCAGATCCGTGCGCTCGATGTCGGGCACCGCGACCGACAGCCAGTGTCCGAACATCATCCCGGACGCCAGCTGCTTCGGCATCTGATCGAGCGTCGACGCCGAGAACACGTTCTTGGTGCCGAGCGCCCGCGCCAGCCGCGCCGTGTACAAGGTCAGGCCGATCTTGTGCGCCGTCGGGTTGCCGATCGACATGCCCACCGCATCGCGCCCGTGCTTCTCGAGGATCGGCGGCAGCCGCCGCTCGATCTCGGCGAACGCTTCTTGCCACGTCACCTCGACGTGCTTGCCGCCGCGCTTCACCAGCGGCGCGCGCAGCCGGTCTGGATCCTCGTGCAGATCGCGCAGCGCCGTCGCCTTGGGGCACAGGAAGCCGCCCGAGTGCACATCTTCCTTGTGGCCACGGATCGTCGTGACCTTGCCATGCTCGATCCCGAGCTCGAGACCACAACCTGCTTCGCAGAACGGGCAGATCCTGTGCGCGACGGTAACCATGTGGCGACGTTACCCCGCACACGCATCGGTGTCAGCCCGACGCGGATTCCCACGGCCCGGTCGCTAGACGCGTGTGGGTTACACGACGACCTGCCGGCGACGGGGCGCCATGCCTCGAGCGTGCCCCGCTGGCGCTACGGCCTGGGGTGCGCGACGAAGAACGCCATCACCTGCTCGCCCCACACGAACGCGTTCGGCAGCTTGCACGGAATCGCATACTGCGGCGCCATGGGATCCGACGTGCTGCCCGGGATGCAGTGTCCGCGCGCGTCGCCAAACGGCCCGTTGCGGACCGTCTCGTACGCGTGGTCGAACGTCTCGATGAGCGCGTCGCCGTTCGTCCAGCGGTTGTGCGTGTAGCTCGCGTCCTGCGCGAGGATCTGTGGACCGGTCGCCCCGTAGCTGGCCAGCGCCGCGTCGCGGATCTTGGCCATCGACGGATACCCGACCGACATATCCGTTCGACCCATCAAGAACAAGATCGGTAACTTGCGTGACGGCGCGCGCCCGGGCGTGAAGCACGTCGCCTCGCCGAACGCCGTGCCGTCCCCCGCGCCGGCCAGTGCCGCCGACGCGAACAGATCGGCGTGGTCGCACAACAGCCGCCACGTCACGAACCCGCCGCGCGAGAACCCGGTCACGTGGATCTTCTTCGGATCGATCCGGAACACCGTCGCGAACAGCTGCACCATCTCGACCAGCGCCGCGTCGTTCTCCGCGTGCCACGTCGACCCGGGATCCGCGCCGCCCCACGGCGGTCCGCTCGGCGCGACCACGACATAGCCATGCTGCTCCCCCAGCGCGCGCAGGTTCGTATGCCCGTCCATCAACAAGCCGGTGCCGGTGTCGCCGTGAAGCTCCAGGATCAGCCCGCACCCGGCGCCCGTCGCGCACGCCTCGGGCACCCGCGCATCGACCCGCAAGCCGCTGCACGTGAACGTATGGTCGCCGGCCGAGACCTCGGTGAGGCAGCCGCTCGGTCCCCCGGGCGTGCCATCCGGCGCCCCTGCGTCGTCGTGCTGCGACGAGGCCGCAGCTCCGCCGCAGCCGATCATCGCGAGCGCAACCAAGCCGATCCGCATCCCCGGAGGGTACACGCTGGCGTTGGCACCAGGGGCATCATGGGATGGTTGTGTGCCGCGCAGGTGGCCGGAGCATCGGAGCACCGTGTCCCGACCGGTAGGCCGCGCCTTGTCACCTGGAAGCCCCACGTACGTACGCGAGCGCCTTCTCGAGAACCTCGTCTCGCCTCGCGATGACGCCGGCGATCGTGCGCGACGCAGGGATCGTGGGTTGCACCCCAATGAGGTGATGGCGTGAACCGTCCAGTTTGGTGACGCGCCTGCCCGTGAAGAAGGTGTTGCAGCCCGTGGGGGCGGAGATCTGGGCGATATCCCCGTTGGTGCCGGCTGTCGCCTCGCCGACGATCTCGCCGAGGTGGTAGTAGGCGACGAGACCCATGACCGACTCGGCGTAGCTGATCGCCCCGGGGCCGGTGAGGAATGCGACCCGACCGCCGATGTGCGGCTGCAGGGCGGGCATGTCCCAGCCCGCTGTCTCCCAGGACGTTGGGGTTGATGCGCGGTCAGGGCGAGTCACGCGCGGAACGGCCATCCATGCATTGGCATGGTCGGGGTGAGTGAGGAGGTGTGACAATACCTGATGGTTAGAATTCGGATAACCGCGTAGGTCAAAAATGATGCCCGGGGCAGTGGCGAGGCGATCCATCACAGTATCGATATCAGCCATCGGTGCACGCCCGAGATCCACATAATAAACCCCGTCGTCGAAGCGTTCGATGGGCGAGTGAGAAGGCGCTTCGGACACATCGCGATCGATGCGGCTGACCGTAATGCTCACGTTGGTGTTGCCGCGTCGTATGCCCAGGACGAGCGCGGATCCGAGTGGGCCCCTGCCGAGCTGCTTGAGACCACGCACGTGACGCCACTGAGGCGACCCGCTGATGAGCGCCTCTTCCGTGACGAGCAACTGCGCGGGAGAGGAACCATCCATCGAGATGATCACGTCGCCGCGTTGGACCGTCTTGTCGGCGCTAGCCGTCACGACAACCTGACTCTCGACAAGGTCGACCGCGAACGGAGGGCGTGCGCGATCGGCTTCGCCGGGGCAGCTCGTGCTTGCGTGGCCATCGCGGGCGACGGCACTCAGGCGCTGGAGCGTCACGACGTGGTCGTCGAGGTTGTGATCGTCTAGCGCGTCGCCGAGCGCGACGTCGAGCTCGGAGTTCCAGTCGACCGAGACGACGTTCCAGTACGGCCAGAAGTGCTCGAGAACATTCCAGACAACGATCACGTCGGCGGCCCCGGCCACCGGGTCGAAGCGATCCGACGGCGCGGAGGAAGGTGCTGCCTGCGTACGGCGCGCAACCTCGGGATCATCGCCGATCGTGTGGTTGTCCTTCGAGTAGAGCGCAATCGGCACACGGGCTCGCAAGCCACTATCGAGGTCGATATCGACGGCCTCACCTGGTGCAGGCGCATCGTCGAACAGCTCGTCGGTCACGAACTTGGTGGCGGCCTCGATCCGGAGCGACGAGGTGCCAGAAGCGGGCTGATGATGGTCTACAGTCACGTTCCAGCCTTCGATCGACTGGCTTCGAGTCGCCACGCCGATGCCCGGGCTCCAGCTCTTCAGCGGGTCTGAGTGCTCGAAGCCAGCATCCTGGATCGCGATCAGCTGCCAGGTTCCATCCTTGGCTTGCGCCGACAGCTCGAGATCGTCATACCAGGCCGTACCTGCACCGCGCATCACCTCGCCGAAGACGAGCCGGGTGGCATCGGCGTCAACCATTCCTGTGATCTCGGCGTTGGTCCAGGTTTGGCTGACCACGGGATGCCGGACCATATTGTCGAAGAAGCCGGTTGCATCGCCGCGGTCGATGCGCAGCCACAGGCGCCCCTGTGCGTGGTGGGCCGTACGGAGCTTGCCTCGCAGTCGGACACGAGTGCCTCGATACGGAACAGCGTCGACCGACTGCGACAGCGCTGCGAAGAGTGTGCCCGGCACCGCAACCGTTCGGTCGCGGTGCCGTCGCTTGCTCACGTACTCTCCCGCGGCGACGGTGCTGTCACCATAACCTTTGTGCTGCCACGACACCACATCAAGGCCCGTCACCAACCTTGGGTGCAGCGCCGGATCGATCGGGAACTCCTCGCCAGCACCGATGATGTGCACAGTCGGAGCAATGGGAGCGAACAACTCGCTGAGACCCGCGTGCAGCGCACGAGCGTCTGGCGCATCAACGATGCGATGTGAGCCCTCGATCGCGAATCGATCCCAGTCGATCGCTGCTGCGGCGTCGCTCGGATGGAACCAGCGAACCACGCCGTAGAGGCGCGCGAATGCGTGCAGGTTTGCGACGTGTGGCCTGGTCACAGCTACGGCCGAGGTCGTGCCGGTCGCTCCACCACGGCATGCGACCAATGTCAATAAAAGCGTGATAATAGCGAGCTGTGTGCTTGGCAAACAGCATGCCAGCTGCTCACCGATGCGGGCCCTACCCGTGTTGGCTTCAGGTTCTCGCCCAAGCGACCGGGTAGCTGCGCTCATCGAGGCAGCGGATGCCATCATTGCGGTTAGCAAAGGCCCGTCTCCGAAGATGTGGGCGGGCAGGCAGTGCCCGTGACTCCCCCTACAGCGTTTCCGAGTTGAAGAGGTGTGAGTAAAGCAATGATCTCGAACTGCATGACGAGCTTGCGCGTTGCTCGCTTATCTGACGGGATCTGTTTGATCGATTTCTTCACGTTCGTAAATCCTTATCGTCGTGTATCAATGTATGCTATCGAGCGATGTTCGGGCTGCCTCCAGATCGATCCAGATGAGTCGACCTTCCATATCAAGGGCGACCGCGGAGTTGCCACTGGTGGCCATTGCTACTCGGCCGAGGTCTGCGGTTCCGGTTGGCAGGCAAAGCCAGCGTTGATGAGGAATCGAATACAGCCAAATTGTGCCATCAGTGTAGCTCGCCACGAGCAAGCCATCGGGTGCCAGGGCGATGTTACGTACACGCGCGCCCAATGTCACCCAGGTCGCAACCTCGGAGTTCGATGCATCGCCGCCCAGTGTGCCTATATGGATTGCTCCGTCGTTGGTTGCGACTGCCATTGTATGGCTATCCTCGGTGAACGCGATCTCTTTGACCGCGCCGGACGCATGCAGCACGGGCTTCTGCTGCCAGGATCTCGTATCGATCGCGATCACGTCGCCGTTGGCGTATCCGATATACACCGTCCAGTGATCGGAGAGAGTGAGAATTCGGGTGATTCGAGGACCTCCACTTCTCAGCGGAAGCACCGCTCCGCCGGCATCGGTGCGCCAGAGTGCACCGTCAACGGTACCGAGCACGATCGATCCTGTCGCCTGGGCCAGCGCGAAGTCCTCGATGGGCTGATTGAACTGTGCGATCGGCGCGCCCTCGCCAGAAGGTGCCCACCGAATCAGTCGCCCATCATTTCCCGACGTGACAAAAACATCAGTGTTGCTAATAAAATGAAGTTGTGAAATCGACCCTTGCCCCGTGCTGATCAGGCGGCTTCGCGTCATGGTCGAGGATGACCAGACCTCGACGAGGTCGTTCAGGCCGTATGTCGCAAAGGTCTTGCCATTGTTGGACTGCTCGAGAAAGATGTTATAAGCTTCATGCCCTTCGATGGCTCGAACACCTCTCGATGGAGAGAAGGTGGTGAGGGACGGTAACCACGTGGTTGCCGTAACAACTGTAGATGTGTTGTCGAAAATAGCGGTGTAGAATGGCGTACTCAGGGTCGTGGCAACCCGAGCAACACGGGGCGGCAGGGGCCACGCTCGTACAGCACCACGTGCGTCAGCCGAGATCAGAAATGGATGCTCGCGCCTGGGTGGTGTGATGGAGGTTAATCGAAATCCATGGCCTTTGTAGGATGCAGCGAGGTTTGTATATAAATCGAGCACCATGACGGTGCCATTGCCCCCTGCCGCTACGATGTAGTCGCCTTCTGTACTAACTGTGATCAGGTCAGCGTGGCCGTCGAGTTGCGCTCGATGAACCGCTGTGCCCTGTTGTAGGTCCCAGATGCCTATGGCCCCTTCCCGGCAGGCGTATGCGACGCTTGGTTGCCCGTGGATGAATCGAAGGCCCACGATCGGCCCGTGGCAGAGGTTGTATTGTGCGGTGATGTGCAATGGAGAGCCCTCGAGAATGAGAGCTTGGCCTCGTGTGGTTGCGATGGCCAGCTTGTGCTCGCTCGCATTTGCGTTCCAGTATGAGCCATCTGGGACAGCGAACGGCTCTGAGCTCCCATTTGTATAAACGAATTCGACACCAGCAGTGGTACCCGCAACAACGATATTGTCATCGAGAAATGTGACGTCAGTGCCACCATTGATTGACTTGAGGAGTCGGAGTGCTGGTTGGGTTGGATCCGTGATGTCAAGTATCCTGAGAACGGCTTCTTGCGACATCACGGCGAGCAGGGTTCCGTTTGGCGAGAACGAGACACCAGCGAGATGCGCCCCTCGTAGCATCGAGGCGACGGGGATTCGCACATGATGGAGGATGTCGAGCAGGCATAGATCTGAAGGGTCGCAGGCATATGCGAGTAAGTGCCTGGAGGGCGAATATGACGACAAGCCTATCCGCGAGACACCACGAGCAAGAATGATGGATGTGCCATCAAGTGAAGTCTGTGAGATCGTGCCATCAGTGCTGAGCGAGATGATTGCGCCGGTCGGGGTGCCCTCGGTCCAGAGCACATTGTTCGTATGGGGGACAGCGCGAAGGAGCGCAACGCCGCGTCCGATGGCCTCCGCCCGGATCTGATTGGCGCGATTGAGGTCAGCACCATGGTACGTCGCCAGGGAGTCGATCGTGGCGGAAGGATCTGTCGTCAGCAGGAGCTGGGCATGCTTGAGCGTGAGCTCATCGAGGGATGCCTCGGCGGAGGACTGGGCGCGTTCGGCGATTGCCTCCGAGTCGGTTGCCCGCCTGCGCTCGGCGGCGATGTTGCGGACGTAGACGGCACCGCCGGCGATCGCGAGGGCGAGGGCAGCGGTCACCG
>Ga0137459_1000367_pt1 | contig 16495 bp, 26 predicted proteins | sample EasRivERMGT700_2_FD_104908 | JGI IMG/M metagenome (GOLD analysis project Ga0137459, IMG submission 104908) | Soil microbial communities from meander-bound floodplain in the East River, Colorado, USA - East River MetaG ERMGT700_2 | ecosystem: Environmental > Terrestrial > Soil > Floodplain ...
CGCCCCCGACATCAACTTCTCCGACGACGAGAAACGTCAATTCGGGGGCTACCTCTCGGCGCCCGCGGCCCAATAAACCAAGCCCCTACAGGGAACCCATCCCCATGACCGAAAAATTCGATATCCCAAAGCTCGACCTCCTCATCAAGCTCATGGGCCTAACGGGCTCCGTCCACGACGGCGAGGCCCTATCCGCTCTCCGCAAAGCCAACGCAACCCTCGCCGCCATCGGCAAGACGTGGGAAGACCTCCTACGTGCCCGGATCACCATAGTCGCGGATCCCTTCACCTCAATTCCCCAAGCCACCTCCTCTCGCTTTACCGAATCCACCCCAACCACCTCCACCTCTCGCGCCTACGCCCCGCCCAAACCACCTCCCCCACCTCCACCTTGGAAAGCCCCACCACCTATACAAAACAAATACGGCGGTAAATGCTCCAAATGCAACAACTGGGTCGACCCCCTAGCGGGCGAAGCCTACCAACCTTACCAAGGTGCCAAATGGCTAACTCGCCATCTCACCTCCGCAGGAATGACCTGCACCCCATCCACTCCCAAATACGCCGGCACCTCCCGCGCCGCCGCCGCCATGAACCGACGCGACATCGACAACCTCCTCTAGGGCGCTACGCGCCAAGGAACCCCAACATGACCAACACCAATCCAACTCCAATACGCCCAGTCGACCCCACGCGCGGGCTCGCCCCCCACGCCTACGTGGTCCAAAAAACCACTCAAATCTGCGTCTGCTGCTCCACCACTCACCATTCATCCACCATCTACGCCAAGACCCACATCAAATCCAACCTCGGCCTTGGCAAATCCATCACCAATCTCCGCCCCCTCCCACATCCCACCTCCCTCTACAACCTTCCCATCGAACTAATCTTCCTCCCCCACACCACTATCCCTTTCTGCCACGAATGCGCCTCTCACGCCTCCCTCGCCCACTACCCTTCAGCTCGCATCGACCCCTCAACCGCCCGAACCCCAATCAACTCCACCCCTCAACCCATCACGAAGCCCAACCTACACCAATCCCCCCTGCGCCGCAAGGCCCCAACCATGGACGACCTCATATGACCCAACCCTCCCGCGACATTGAGATCGACCTGAATCTCGCCACGGACTTCTCCAAAAAGGCCGCAATTCAAGCAGTCACCGCAATCAAAACCCTGGTCGACCTCTTTGACCAACCAAGGTCTCACATTCTCTACACTCTCACCCTTCTCGAATTCTCCGCCCACGCCACCATATTGGGCGGAGGCGCCCTGGCCGCCATCATCCACGAGGAAGAAACCTATCACCAAGCTCGACATCCCAGCCGTATGATCTCTGACTTCCCTAAACTTGCTGCCCTCATGTCCTACCGCAAAACCCACCTACTATCCAAAGACGCTGCCGTCCAAATCGCCGACACTATCCTCTGGGCCCTCGCCAAGTTCCGCGAAATAGAGGGCCGCGACGCAATCTTCACCACCCAACTTCGCGAAAGGATGCTTTAGCCATGTCTCTATTCTCATCCATCTCTCCCCGAAAGGAACCCCCAATGACCGACCAAGCCCCCACTCCCATTCGCATGTCCCCTCCCATCTCCCGCCCCCTCCACGAAGCCGCGGGCGAGTTCGCCCAATCCGTAATCGAACTCCAACAACACAAGGCCAACCTCGAAGCCCATATCATCGACCTCGAAACCAACCTCGCCCGCGCCACCGCCCGCATCGACGCAATGACTGAGGCCGCCTCAATCGTCCAACAACGCCTCGACTACTATCATCGCCGCTGCGTCGAGATCGAAACCAAACTCGCCCACGTCGGCTCGATCATCCTCGATGTCGTGTCCACCTCGCCTCGCGAGCCCGCCCCCGGCGCGGCCGGTCGCGACAAGCCCGCCCCCGACACAATTACCAACCACGTCGATCTCGACGACCTCATTTAGCTCTGCCCAACTCACGGCTTCGCCGTGCCCAACTCAGGAGCCTCAACATGAAGTACCGCATCAAGTTCGAACGCGAACTCGAAATGCCCCTCCACGATGTCGAAGACTATTTCCTCGACTCCGACGAAACCATGCCACCCACACTCGACGACCTCAAGACCATGATCCGCGTAATCGCCGAGATGGAGCCACGCGATTTCTTCGATCCCTCCCTCCTCTCCATCACCATCCTCGACCACTCCGACACCGACACCCTCACACCCAACGACGAAGACAACGAAGACGACAACGACGAAAACGACGGCCCCGACGACGAAGACCCCGACGAGGAACTCACCTAATGCCCCTCAAACGAATAGTCCACTTCCCAACTCGAATCAAACGAGTCGAGCGAGTCATCCCCATCCTCCACACCGCAAAGCAAGGCGACTCAATCGTGGAAACAAAAGGGCCTCCCCAATGGGAGGTCTACCTTGACCTAGGCGCAATCCTAGTCCTCTCTGAGGACGTAGGCCTATCGCCCGGCCCGGCCACTCTCACCCTCACTCAAACCGAGCCCAACTAACACAACGCAACGATTCACAATTCACAATTCACGATTCACAATTCACGATTCACAAACCCCAAAGAGAACCCCAATGAAACTCAGAAGCAACATCGACTACCATCTCCCTCCCGACTTCAAATCTCGATGGCTCTCTGACCTACGTTCCGGCAACTACACCCAAGAGCGCCAAAACCTCGCCATACTCGCCCACAAACAATATGACCTCCACAATAACGAAGTCGTCCATGTCGAAGTCCCCAACTCCTACTGCTGCCTTGGCGTTGCCTACTTCGGCTCCGCCTTCTCCAAGACCCAAATGCCTAACTTAATCAATCCAGACGACGATGGCCCAACCTACGGCGAAGAAACCGAGGCCGCCTGCGCCGAGATGGGAATACCCAACGAGGTTCAAACAAAACTTATCGAACTCAACGACAACCTTTACTGGGACTTCCTCACCATCGCCGATTGGATTGAGGAGAATCTCTAATGTTTCCCACCCCCAACACTCTCCAACTTAAAGACGAGCCCGCCCTCCGCTATGACGCCGGCAAACTCCGCTACGACCTCATCCCCGCCGACGCCCTCGAAGCCCTAGCCCGCGTCTACACCCACGGCTCACACAAATACGCTGATCGCAACTGGGAACTCGGCATGTCCTACTCTCGCTGCTTCGGCTCCCTAATGCGCCACTCCTGGGCCTTTTGGCGCGGCGAAAACGACGACCCCGACTCCGGCCTGCCCCACATGGCAATGGCCGCCTGGAACTGCTTCGCCCTCTACTGCTACTCTACTCGCCCCGCGGGCACGGACGACAGGCCCCAATCATGACCTCCTACTGGCTCCCACGCCTATTCCCCCTCCTCCTCATAGTCCTCGACGTGGGGGCCGCCTTCGTTTGGCTCTACTTCGCCAACTGGCGGATGTTCATCTATTGGCTCGCCGCCGCCCTTCTCACCGCCGTCATAACCTTCTAACCCCTCAACGATACAATACAAGGAACCCCACGATGGCCCGATCCCAACCAACCCTAAACTCCTACGGAGCCCACATCCTCGCCGCCCTCATCAAAGGCTCCCAAGAGGAAGTCCAAGTCCCCCTTACCTGGCGTCAGGCAGTCGTCCTCCGTCAACGCCTCAACTCCCTACGCAAACTTATGATGGACGAAGAGCATCCCCTCGCAATGGCCGTCCAACGCGCCGGCATCGCGATCAAATGGGGGCCGGCCTACGGCCTTCCCCATATCGAAACTCTCACCAACTCCAAGCGCGTTACCTATCCGAAGCGGGGCGACTCCCCCGTTATCGTGTACATCGCCCCGAAGGACGACGAATTCATCGAAGCCCTAAAGCTCGCCGGCGTCGACACAACCCACACACCCCCACTCACACCCAACCCCAATCCCTCATCAACAGACCCACACACACTTCCCTCAACCTTCCCTCCAAGCGACCTGGCCGAACTCCTAGCCGAAATCGACTCTCCTATCCCAACCCCCGATCCCGACGACTCCAGTCCGAGCGACCTCAATCCGAGCGACCTATGATTTTTTTCTTGCGAGGTCGAAAAAAACGTGTTAAAAGGGGGCAATCTATATCATATAGAAAGCCCCCTCAATGTCTCGACGCGCCACCAAGATGTACGTCAAATGGAAACTAAGCCCACCAGCCGACATTGCGGGGAAGATCGAGCACATGCTATTCGACCACGCCCTCGGCAAACCCCGCTATGGCGCTCGCAATCGCCTCATCGCCTCACTCCTCGAAGCCTGGATCGACCAAGAGGAGGGCCGCGTTCCGCGGCGCGTCCCAACACTCGAAGACCTTCTCCTCGAACGCAACTCTTAACCCGCGAAGCGCATCCGCACTTCGATATACACTTCTACCCAATAAGGGGGCATAATATGCAGCCGGTTTTCATCCTCTCCGCCGCTCCGCCCCGCAATACCCTAACAATACCTCCTAAAACGGCCGCCGGCGCGCTGCGCCGCGCGCCCCGATACCCTGCCTATCCGACTCGAAAATAACGCGCCAGCGGCCCTGCCCCCAACTAAACAGAGACCTCCATGCCCCACATAACTCTAAGCTCCTTCGAACTCGAAAACTCCTCGCCCGCCGAACTTGAGACGCGCCGCCGCGAACTAACGGCGCAAATGCAACAATTCCCCAAAGGCTACGACGACCCCGACTTGCCCGAGGAAATGCTTCGCGAACTTGCCGCCATCACCATGGCCCTCCGTCGCAAAAACGCCAAGCCCCCCTCGAAAGCCACCATAAAGACGCGGGCGAAGGCCAACATCGACGACCTCATATAACCCCAACACGGATACGTCCACATGGCTCTACAAGCTCTCCTCCCCCAACACATCGACTCCACGATGCTATCTTGCTTTAGATCGTGCCCACGAAAGTTCTACTTAGAGTTTTGCTACGGTCTACGCCCCGCCGGTCTTTCAGTCGACCTGCACGCAGGCGCCTGCTTCGCCACCGCAATCGAAACGGTCTATCGCGAGGTCTGGCTCCACAAATCCCCCCTCGACACCGCAATGCTGAAGGCTCACGCCGCCATGCTAGTCGCCTGGGGCGATTTCGAAATCCCCGAATGGAAGTCGACCGCCAAGACCTTCGATCGCATGTGGGAGCTAGTCGAGTTCTATTTCACCAAATACTCTCCCCGCACCGATCACATCCAACCCTATTTCGCCGCCGACGGCAACCCCACATTCGAATACAGTTTCGCAATCCCCCTAATGCTTGAAGACGGCTTTCCTCTCCACCCCTCCGGCGAACCATTTTTGTATTCGGGCCGCATCGACCTTCTCGGCCAAATGGGCAACAGAACCGTCATTCGCGATGAGAAGACGATGGGCCGCAGCTTTAGCTCAGATTGGTCCCAACTCTGGAACCTCCGCGGCCAATTCATGGGCTATGTCTGGGCCATCCAACAACTAGGCATCGACTGCGACACAGTCGTAATTCGCGGCATGTCAGTTCTCAAAACCCTCCTCGACACCCAAGAGGCCACCAAGACCTTCTCCCGCTTCATGATCGAACGCTGGTACGACCAACTCCGGCGCGATCTATGGCGCATTCACCGATCCTGGGACGAAAATCACTTCGACTTCAACTTTGGCGAAACCTGCACATCCTACGGCAAACCCTGCATATTCCACAACTCCTGCGAATCGTTCACCCCCGAAGCCTGGTTTGCCGATTTCGAAGTACGCCGCTGGAGTCCCCTAACCCGCAGCAAAACAGGAGACATCTAATGAACCTCTCTGAACTCTCCGACTCCGAACGCTTCTACCTAATCGCTCGCACCATCGGCGAAGCCCATTTTGCCTTTGCGGAATGCAAACCAAGCGAAGCCGACTACACTATCCTCGCCGACCAACTTCGCCGCGCCCTCCGCCTAATCGAGGAGACCGAATCGTGATCCGCATCCAACCCCCCTCAACTCTCCTAATCGGACCCGCCGGTTCGGGCAAGACCTCGGCCCTCGCAACCCAACTCTTACACGGTCTCGAAGTCTTCGTTATCATGACCGAGCCCGACGGCGTCTCATCATTGCTGGATGCCTGCGAACGCATCAAGGCCCCAATCGACAAGCTCCACTGGGTCCAATGCCAACCGGCATCGAGCGGCTGGATGGACCTCCGCGACATGATCGAAAAGGTCAACACGATGGATCAAAAAGGCCTCGCCGACCTGCGTGATCTAGGCAAAGCCTCCTTTCGGCCCGCCGCCTTCAACTTCGTCGACAATCTCGTCAACTTCAAGTGCGAACGAACGGGCCAGGCTTACGGCGATGTGACGAAGTGGGACGACACCCACTCGCTAAATATCGACTCCCTAACCGGCTGGTCGATGATAGCCTGGGGCGCGACCGTCGGCTACAAGCCCACCGCAAACCCGGGCGAGTGGGGCATCGCCCAAAACTTCATCCAAAACATGCTCATCAAGATCAACACCGATCGCCAATGCTTCTTCACCCTAACCGCCCACACGGAGAAGGAAATGGACGAGATGACAGGGATCAAGAAGGTCATGGTCTCGACCATCGGGGCCAAGCTCGCCCCCAAAATCCCAGTCTTCTTCTCCGAAGTCGTCCTCTGCTCGCGAAGCCCGAAGTTCAAATGGTCCACCCTCGAAGCCTCAATGGTCCTAAAAAATCGCGCCCTTCCGGTCAGTTCTGACCTCGCGCCTGACTTTGGCCCGATCATCGAAGCGTATCGGCGCCGCAAGCAATTGGCGATGGACTCGCTGCCCCCATCTCCAATCCTCGTCGTGGCCAACAAGCCCGTCGTACCTCCAGTGGCAGCATCCCGCGGCTAACGCCGCAAACACGCGAAACTCGAAAACAGGAACCACAACGATGTCTGACTTCAACGCTGCCGACTTCCTCAACGAAACTATCGACGCTCCGCTCGAAACCGAACTCAAACTCGTACCCGAGGGCGAATATTCAGCCATGATCGACGACTTTCCCAACGAAGCCGTCGAAAGGATTGACTTCGAATACAAGAAAGGCCCTCTTGCGGGCCAGCCCGGCTCCATGCTGAAGCTCAATCTGCCCTTCGTCATCAACGACGATCGCCTCGTACGCTCGATCGGGCGCGACACGATTCGAGTCTACAAGCAGATGATCCTCGACATCGACCCCACCACGAAGAAGCTCGACTTCGGAGTCAACAAGAACCTCGAACTCGGCCAGATCCGCGATGCAGTGGGCCAGAACGTCTCGGGCCAGCAATGGGGAATCGGGCGCCTGCGCGCCTCCGGCCCCATAATGGTCAAGGTCGTCCACACCAACTATGATCGAAAAGACGGGACGAAGGGAAAGCGCGCCGAGATCTCCCGCGTCCTCCCCATCCGCTAAGCGAACCCGATACCCGAAACGCTTAGCGCAACTAGGGGAGGCTTACAACGAGCCTCCCCCTTTTTGGAGCCCCCTCAATGGCCAAAGACCCTACACCCCACGTAACCGACGACAACAAATGCTCCAACTGCAAAGTTGAAACCGAAATGGGCTTTGGCCTAGCCGGAGGAGGCTACGGCACCTATAACTATTGCCCAAAGTGCTATTTCATCTTCCACAAAACCCAAGAAACCCAAGAAACCCAGGACAATTAAATGGCCATCGTCGACCTAGACAAGATCGAGATCCGAAAGCGCCAACGAATTGAGATGGACCCGAAGAAGCTCCAAGAACTCCGCGACTCTATCGCGCAGCGCGGCCTCCTTCACCCCCCAGTCTGTTGGTACGACCCCAAGGCAGCTGTCTGGGTCTTGACCGCAGGCGAGCGCCGCCTAACCGCCATCAAATCCCTCGCCCGCGACAACATCTCATTCCTGTGCGGCAAGACGACCGTCAATCCCGGCCTCTGTGTCGTCACCGAACTAAGCCCCACAATCGACGAAATAACGCGGTTCGAACTAGAGTTGGACGAAAACATCTATCGCGAAGACCTCCGCTGGCAAGACCGCTGCCAAGCTCTATCCGATCTTCACGATATGCGCCTCGCCCACAACCCCGCCCAAACCATCGCCGACACAGGCCGCGAGGTCGCAGCCGCCGGCGTCGCCAACCGCAAAACGGGCGAACCGATTTCAGACAAGACTGCGGCCCAGAACGTCCGCAACGCCATCATCCTCACCAAACACATGAACCGCGGCGACATCGCCAACTCCCGAAACGAAAACGAAGCAATGCAAAAGTTCTACAAATCCCAAGAGGAACTCGCCCTCGCCGCCCTGGCCCGACGTCAGAGGGCAAAAACGGGCGCGGACCTCTCGATCGAAGTACGGCAAGGCGACTGCACCCTAATCCTTCCTCTCATGGAGCCCGGACAATATGACCTTATCCTCGCTGACCCCCCTTACGGTATCCAGGCTGGATCGGCTGGTTTTCGAGCTCGAACAGCAATCCATCACAACTACCTCGATGATCCACAGACTGCTCAGGATATTGCAAGAATTATCCTCACTGAGGGATTCCGACTTACAAAGTCCCGAGCTAACCTCTTTATGTTCTGCGATATTGAACTATTCGATTGGCTCAAGAGAACTTCTGCTAACCTTGGATGGGTTCCTTTCCGCCGTCCGCTCATCTGGCAAAAATCCGAATCCGAAGGACTCGCCCCCTGGGGCTCATCCGGACCTCGCCTCACCACTGAGTTCATCCTCTACGCAACCAAGGGCCAAAGGGGAATGAACCTAAGCCCCACCGACGTCTTTAACGTCAAGCGGGTGGCGCGGAGCGAGCGCCTCCACGCCGCCGAGAAACCCGTCGAACTGCTTCGTACCTTAATCGAGTGTACGACTCTGATCGGCGAAAGCGTTCTAGATCCATGTTGTGGTTCGGGCTCAAGCCTAGTCGCGTGTCGCGAACTGCGCCGCAACGGCCTTGGAATCGAAAAAGACGACGCCTACTTCACCACCGCCACTGCAAACGCCCTCTACACGGCGCCCACAACAACGCCCCCAAACGCAGCGTCTACGACGCCCCCAAACGCAGAGTAACTTCATGCACCCAACCCACAAGCTAGTCTTCTGGTTCACTCTCGCCCTCGCTCTCACCGGAATCCTCCTAGCCGCCATGGGGGCGAGAGCCGAGACGTGTAAACGCAAGATCGACCACACGATCGAGCGCCTCTCCGGCTACCGCTGGTCATGGCGCACAGTAGACGGAAAACAGTGTTGGTATTATAGCCGCCACATCCTCCCCCGCGAAGACCTGGTCTGGTCCTTCACCGAAGACGAGTTTAACGCCGACATCGATCGCGTCATCGAGCGCAAATTCCATCCCTTCACGAAGGAGGAGGACTGACTATGACCAATCAGCCAAAGCAATGGGCTATCCACCGTCTCGACACCACAGCCTGGGCCACAATCGAAATCGTGTTCCTCGGCGGCGCGAACGTCTTTTGGACTCCTCCAATTCGCCGCCAAACCTGGGCAACCAAGGCCGCCGCCGAGCACTCAATGTCTCTAATCATCAAGCATCGTCCCCACCTCGCTGGCCGTCTCGAAGTTTTGGAGATCGACACATGACCGAAATCACAGATGCAGAGGTTGAGATGTGGGCGAAGGCGCTCTATGCGGAACACTACAATCTAGCTTACAAGCCGATGTACCTCTACATGGCCCGGGCCGCCCTTACCGCTGCCCGTCAGGCGGCGGCACCTGCTCCGACCGACGAAACCGAGCGCAAATACGGATCAGTCCCACCGCCCGTCGTAGATAGGGCCGAAGCTGCCGCCACAGCAATCACCAGCATGATCGCTGCTCTCACACCCCCAACGGCTAGCCAAGACTTCGTATTTCGTGCACGAAGCAACCTAGTGGCTGCTCTCATCAATCTCACCAAGGACTCGGCTTAAATGACCGATCTTTGGTACGGCACCAACGGTCCCCCCAATGCCTCTATCGTATACGTGGCGGAGAGTTGGGGCTCGGAGGAGGAAGCGCGGCAACAACCTCTAGTCGGGTCGTCGGGAATTGAACTCGACCGCATGCTGGCCGAGGCTGGACTAGACCGCCGCTCAATCCTCTGCACCAACATAATCGCGGCGCGCCCTCAATCTAACGAGACTTGGAGATTTTTCCATCCAAAGGACAACGTTCCTGAAAACGAACCAACAATACGCAAACTCCACCCGACGCCTTATGCGCGGGCGGAGGCACGACGGCTTTACGATCAATTGGCCGCCCACCCTCGCAAACTTGTCATCGGTGGCGGAAATTATGCTCTCTGGGCACTTACCTCTTGCACAAATGCGGAGCCCCTTCGATCATCTAACAATCGCAACATTTCAGCGGAAGAAGTCCGCCTGGCCCCCACGGGGATAATGTCGTGGCGCGGCTCGATGTGGTACGTTGAACCCGACCCCGCATTTTGCTCGACGCCCGAAACACAACTGGCGTTGAAGGGAATAAAGTTCTTGCCTACTATTCACCCCGCCGCGATCCTACGTCAGTGGGAACTGCGATCGGTAACTATCCACGATCTCAAGACGCGGGTGCGAAAGGCCCTCGCAAACGATTGGCGGCGCGCCCCCGAACCAATAGTCTGGGCTCCACCCTCTTTCGACCAAGCCGTCTCCAAGCTTCGCCAATGGCTAACCACGGCGGCGGCCGGAACCGCGGTGCGCCTCTCAGAAGATATCGAAACCAACTCTGGCCACATTACCTGCATCGGCTTCGCTGACTCCCCCCACTTCGCGATGACTATCCCCCTAATCCGCCCGCACCCCAACGGATCCTGGACCTCTTGGTGGACCCTCGATCAAGAAACCGTTTTGTTACGCCTAATTCGCCTCATCAACTCCTCTCCCCACATCCACATAATAGGGCAGAACTTCATCTATGACACACAATACATCCAACACTGGCACGGAGTTACCCCCCACTGTCGCCACGACACGATGCTCGCGCAAAATGTCATGTATCCAGGCACACCTAAAGACCTTGGCTACCTCTCTTCCCTTTACTGTGACTACCATTGGTACTGGAAAGACGACGCGAAGGAGTGGGACGGTCGTGGAGACTTTTTGTCCCTGCTTCGATACAATTCTGAGGACAACCTGCGTACCTGGGAAATTGCGGAATCGCAAACGCAACTCCTCTCCACTCTCAACCTAACCAACCGCTTCAACTTCAAGATGCAGGTTCATGGCCTATGCCTGCGCATGATGAACCGCGGCATTCGCATCGACAAATTGAAGCGGGGCGAGCAAGAGCGCGAACTAATGGACATCTCGGATCAGTTAGAGAGTCAGCTATTGGAAATAATTCCCCAAGACTGGATCAAACCGATTAAGAAGAAGATTGATCGCTTCTGGTATCGCTCCGACAAACAAATGCGAACTCTATTCTACGATCTCCTCGGCTTCCGCCCCGTTTTACACCCCAAGACCAAGCGCCCCACCGTCGGCAAAATAGCTCTAAAAGAGCTTCATGTTCGCTATCCCGAATTCTCAGGCCTCTTCTCCCGCCTAGACAAATACGGCTCAGTCGAAAACACCCTCGGGGTCTTGCAATCGCCTCTAGAGAGCGACGGAAAGATGAGATCGAGCCTAAACCCTGGCGGCACCGAAACCCACCGCCTCTCAAGTTCGAAAAACGCCTGGGGGCGAGGTACAAACTTCCAAAACTTAACCAAAGGTGACGAGGACTAAATACCATGCCTGACCACCCCCTCAGCGCTCAACAGTTTTTTCGCCTTGCGTCCCTTGAACGCGCCCTCACCATCGGCCACCCTCAACGCCCAACTTCAAAGGAACTAGCCAACGACGTAGTCGAAACCGCAGAGGTCTTCTATGCCTATCTTACTAAAGTTTCGGAAACTATATCCTACAGCGATGTTGCCCAAGAATTGGAGCGAATTCGCAGCGGGGCTAGATCTTCACGCCTATCTCCTAAGCGAAAATAATCGCCCCAACACCCTTCTCCTCCCGGCGCGCACAACCCGCAATGTGGAGACGGGGATAGCGATCGAGGTTCCCCCTGGCCACTTCGGGGCCGTTTGCTCACGCTCAGGCTGGGCAAAGCACTCCGTTTTCGTCGCCAATGCGCCCGGCATCATTGATCCCGACTATCGTGGCGAAATCAAGGTCTTGCTCTATAATGGGGGGATAGAGAACCAGTATATCAAACATGGGGATCGCATAGCACAGTTGGTCATAATCCCCTTCTCCCTCACTCGCGTAATCGAAACTACGAAGTTGAGCGAAACAGACCGCGGAACTGCGGGATTCGGCAGTACAGGACTAAATCAGGATGGAACAGATAAGGCGAAATGAGATTCGATCAGACGAGATCGTGTTGCCAAATATTCGAAAGATCTTCGCCCCCGATCCCGGCTACGTCATGATCGAAGGCGACCTCAAGGGGGCCGACGCTCAGGTCGTAGCCTGGGAAGCAGAGGACGAAGAACTCAAATCGGCGTTTAGGGCGGGCCTTGACGTCCACGCACTCAACGCCGAAACTATGCTCGGCTCCGCTTTCACCCGCCTCACTGGGCACGCTCGCGACGCAAAGCGTCAGGAAACAAAGAAGGCCGTTCATGCAACCAACTATCTCGGAAGCCCTTCATCATTGTCTAAATCTCTCGGATGGACAAACCATGAAGCTGATCGTTTCCAAAAGCGATGGTTCTCTCTACATCCAAACATCAAGACTAAGTTCCACGAGCGCATCCGATCCTCCCTCGCCCGCTCCCGCACCGTCTACAACGTCTATGGAGATCGACGCTATTATTTTGGACGCATCGACGATTGCCTCGCTGAAGCAGTTGCTTGGGTCCCTCAATCAACTGTCGCTCAAACCACCTACATGGGGGCGTTTAACCTCGAATCCCGCTATTGGCCCGAACAACAGCGGCCCGGCTACTTCGCGTCTGACCCAGCGGGCCTCCAACTTCAAGTCCACGATTCAATCCTATTTCAATTCCCTATCACAGGGTGCCCGCCGGCCCAAGAGATCCAAAAAGTCCTCCGCGTCGTAACCCCCTACGCCGACCCGCTCTACATACCATGGGATCTGAAGGCGAGTACGCAGAGTTGGGGAGACATGACGAAGTTTGAGTAATTGGGGGCCTTCTATATCATATAGATTACCCCCTTTATTCGGACTTCCCATGGCTCGCTACTTCTCCCACTGGCTAAAGGCCTACGTCGACTTTACGGCGCTCAGCGAAGCTCCGCTCGACTTCCACTTCTGGACCGGCGTCTCTACCGTCGCCGCCGTCCTACGTCGTCGTGTATGGCGCGATGAACGATTGTTTAAGTGGACCCCCAACTTCTACATAATCTTCGTTGGACCCGCCGGCGTAGTCACGAAGTCCACCACCCTCGGCCTTGGCTATCGCCTCCTCCAACAAGTCCCCGGAATTGTCTTTGGCCCCGACTCAATGACGTGGCATGGCCTCGCGAAACGATTCGAGGCCGCGGTCGAATACGTCAAATATATCGACGAAAAAGGGGTGCAGAAGCAAATTCTCCAATCCCCCCTCACCTGCTCAATATCCGAACTAGGAACGTTCCTTCGCCCCGACGATAAGGGCCTTGTATCATTCTTGACCGATATCTGGGACGGCAAAGAGCGCCCCTTCGAGCATGGCACTAAAGATTCGGGCCAAATCAAAATCGAGAACCCATGGCTAAACCTAATCGGAGCAACGACGCCTGAGTGGATGCAAAACAACTTCCCCGCCAACCTTATCGGCGAGGGCATAGGCTCCCGCACTATCTTCATCTATGGCGAAAAGAAGCGCCACCTAACTGCCTATCCCTCTCAAGCCGTCGCCGCCACCGACTACTCAATCATCCAAAACCACCTAATCGACGACCTCAAACAAATCGCCACCCTATCTGGTCCCTACGACATAACTCCCGAAGCCCTCCAATGGGGCACAGACTGGTACGCCCGCCACTACTCCAAGCGCCCTACCCACATGGCCTCCGGCCGCTTCTCCGGCTACCTGGCCCGCAAACAAACCCACCTCCACAAGCTCGCAATGGTCCTAGCGGCTTCGCAGCGCGACGAACTTCAAATCACCAAAGACGATCTGGAGAAAGCCGAGGGCATCTTAGCGACGGCCGAACACTCGATGATAAAGGTCTTTGAGTCGGTGGGCATAGTTGACGAGGCCAAGCATCTTGCTGAAATCGTGACCTTCGTTCGCACCTTCCAATGGATAACCTCGTCCGAACTTTACCACAAACACTGTTTTAATATTATGGCGAAGAAGGACTTCTCCCTCGCCGTCACAGCCGCCTGTGAATCTCAACTACTCGAGGTAGTCCGCAAAGACGGCCTCTTAGGACTAAGCCCCAAAGTCCCAACCAAACACTAAGCCCCCACATTGCGTCTTAGCGCGGAACGCGACGCGTTTCAATCGCTTCAGGAAACAACTCCTGTATAGAGCGCGAAAGCGGCGCGTCCATCTTCTTCGTCGACAATCCCTGCTCTTTCAGAACTCGCGATCGACCTCTTGCCCTAATCGACTCTCGAAGCTGTTCCGCCCGAATCGCCTTCGCCTCGACATTCTCCGGCAAAGTCGAATTAAACAACGCAATATTGGCCTTAACTTGTTCGATCTCCCCCTCATTCCCACCCACAAACGCCTCATTAAACGTGCTCATCAACATCTCACGCCGGGTATTCCAATACCTATTAGCCTCGACCCCCGCCCAAATCATGTCCTGCTGCGACGAGACGCTAAGCGGCTTAAACCCCGCCGCCATCCCCGCAACTTCAAGCTTCTGCTCGATCGTTGCGCCGAGCGCCTCAGTATCCCTCGCATCAAAGGTTTGGATTGTGGGTGCCGAGTTCGGCCCCCCATACCCTCTCTCTCGCCCCTCACTATAAGTCCGAAACGATCGTGACGCATTGCCTAACGCTCTTGGAATAGCCCTCTCCCACCGCTTCGGATCACTAAACGGCTTCTCACTATCACTCAAAAATTTATACATATTAAACCCAAGACCAAAAATGGCCCCCGAAGCCTTCTGCAATTCGTCGACCAGCGCGGCGTTGGGATCGCGGCCGGAACCGTCCGCGAGCCGGGCCGGATTAAGCGGCAAAACCTTCCCGAGGCTAACCGACCGACTCATATCGAAGATCGGAAACGGTATAGTCGTCGCGGGTTGCGCCGTCAAGCCTCGCCCAAACTCCCCCTTCGGCAACGACCCAATTAAGTCAAGAAGTCCCGGAACACCGAACCCTTTCCTCGCCAACCCATGCAACACTACATCCGGCGGCACCGTCCCATCGGTCAGGTGTAGGATATATTCCCTCATCGCCCTCTCAACATTGAAGTCCTTCCCCAAAAACTTCTTCAACATAAAATTAACTATATCCTCGATGTCTTCCGCGCCCGGCAACCCCAACACACCGCCTAGCGCCGCCGCAACCAACATATACCGCAATAAAAACCCTCCCCCATTATGCACCATCGAGAACAGGGTCGATTGCAGAAACTTCTGAAAAATAAACACCGTTCCAAGCAGCTTCCCCCTAAACAACCAAGGCCGTGCATAGTGAGCATAAACATGTTGGGTTTGTTCAAGTGAATGTATTGCTGTAACGATCGCCCTCGCCTCGTCGATCGAATACCCTTTCGTCAACAACTCTCCATATTCCAACGAATACTTCGCCACCGCCTGATTAACCACTTTCGCATTCGGATTCGCAATAGCTAAATCGAGCGCAGCCCTCCAAGCGAGGCGGCGATTGGCCTTCTCAGCCATCTCGAACATCCACGCCGCCTTCTCCATAAATATCGTCCAATACCTCTCAACCTTATTCCCAACGCTTCCCTTCAACGCGCCCCCTTGACTCACCGCCGCCAACTCCGATGCCTGCGACTCCGACAGACGTTGAGACTGAATTCCGTACAACATCGCCTTCTCGATAAATGAAGGCGATCCCCCTCGCCTCATCGCCTCGTAAGTCCCGGTCTTGTAAAACGAGTCCTGGCTTCGAATCGCGTGGGCGAGTGCTGCGATAGCTTTTCGATCTCCAAATCCCGAAGCCAAAAACGGATAAGTCATCATCGGCGTCTGCGTTAGGTTTTGCAGAGCCGCCATCGGCACATAACCCATTGCCCACAAAAACATCCCTCCCTTCAACCATCCAATATCCCCCTTCGGATCCTCCACAACCTCATTGAAGTGTTGCTGCATAAACTTCGCAATCTGATGCGCCTTCCTCCCCCCTACATCCCTCGCCGCTCTAATATCCTGATTGAGCGAACTGGCGTATTTGGTCTTCGCGTAGAGTCTGGAGCCGTGGAAGAAGTACCTGCTGAAGGCGCGTTGAAAGTCGAGCGAATACCCCGCAACGATACGCCTGGTATATACCGGTTTTCGATAGCGGAAGTTGGGGAGTGGAGCGGCCTCAAACTTAAGGTATTCAAGTATCTGAGCCTCTTCTGTTCCAAGAGTGATGGCAATATCCATAGACTGAAGCAAAATGGGAGGCATACCCACAAAAGTCTCAACTCC
>Ga0137459_1000368_pt1 | contig 16473 bp, 14 predicted proteins | sample EasRivERMGT700_2_FD_104908 | JGI IMG/M metagenome (GOLD analysis project Ga0137459, IMG submission 104908) | Soil microbial communities from meander-bound floodplain in the East River, Colorado, USA - East River MetaG ERMGT700_2 | ecosystem: Environmental > Terrestrial > Soil > Floodplain ...
ACCATCGGAGTCTGTCACGAATCCAAAGATGGCGGCCGCACTATCAGCCCCCGAGCAGCGCACGCCGGTAGGATTGCTGGTCTTGTTGTAGACCATCGACGCTGGCAACAAGCAATTGTTCCTCGGCGTAGCGGTACCGGGTTTGAGCAGGCCCGTCGTGGCATCGACGGCAAACGGGACGAACTGTCCCGGCTTGCCGGTGGATGAGAAGCTCGTGACCCAGGCCTGGCAGCCCTTTGGATCGAGGTGGCCGTTGATCGCAGCCATCTTCACATCGATGTCGGCCTGGACGAGGTTCCGGCTATCCTGCATCAGCGCCTGCCACGGGCTCGATGTGTACGCGTGCAAGAGCTGCAAGCAGTCGGTCACCTCGAGACCCGTCGTCTCTGAATCCGCGAACGTGCACGTCGGCTGGATACCGTCGAGCAGCCCGGGAAAGATCGACGCGGCCGTCAGCTGGTTGATCGAGCCGCCCGAGCACCCATTCCCTATCAGGTATTTGATCTCGCCGAAGCTGTCGATGACCTTCTCCTTCATCATCATCAGGGTCTCGGTCATGAGCGTACGGTTCGAGTTGTAGAGCGAATCCGTCATGCTGTTGAGGACGACCATGTATCCGCGCTTCAGCGCGTCGTCGTCACTCCAGCTCTGCTCCGAGCGAAACTGTAGGCGTGGCTGATTGCTGCTCGCCCCGAACGTGTAGACCACCTTGCCGTTCCACACCGTCTGCGGCGCAAACGGGTTCACGCTCAGAGCGGCATCGCCAGCGTTCAGATCGTACAGCACCGCAATGTCGTAGATGCCGCGGTTCACCGTGCCGCGTTCGACGCGCACGATGTACGGCACGGTCTTGCCGGTCTCGGTGGTCGTCATCGCCAGATCAGGCGGCTGGCTGCCCGGGTCGTACGGCTTGAAACACGGCTGGAACCCCGCCATCGGAGGATCCGGTCGCATCTGGGGTACCAGTTGACAAGGCAAGGCCGACGTCGGCCCCGTGGTCCGGTAGAACAGCTTCACCTCGGTGGCGATGTTGCACTGGTCGTCGATCGCCCCGGTGGACAACCCGCTGACCGTCGTCTGCGCCGTCGTGGCTGGGTCCACCGTGCCGGCGGGCGTGGCGCATACGAACGGCTTGACCTGAGCGCCCGTGAATACCGGGCCGCCGATCTTGTGGTTGGTGATCGTCAGCGAGGCGCCATGGTCGCCGGCCACATCGGCGGTCACCAGGTTGGCTCCCTCGGCCAGGCCGCTGATGGCGCCGATCGTGCGGCCGTTCGGGCGCATGGCGAAGTCGGCCGACACGTCGCGCGTTCCCACCGCGACATGCAACCCGGCGGGCGTGATGCCGGGGGGTAACACGATCTCGACGAGCGCGTCACCGCCGCTGATCAGATCCGCGCGATTGGACAGCGTCTTGATCTGCAGCAGCGTCTTGGGAGGCGCCGCCTGATCGTTCGTCGTCGAGTCGCTCGAGCAACCGACGCCGCCGACCCAGAGCGCCGCGGCGCTCGCCAGCACTACATACCTACAGAATAATTCCCTTATCACCATCACGGCTCTCCTTGTTCCAGTCCGGAAGCGACCCGGCCAAAGAACGCGTGGTCAGATTTGCGCAAATTCTGCCCGCGTGGCCCGGCAGGGTCAAGAACCGAGCGCACGTTCGAGCGTTTCGACGAGGAGCCGCGCATCGGCTGCCTTGACGTCGTTCGCCGGGTCCGCGAGCGCGTCGAGCACGCGGGCGCGCGAGAGCTGCGCGAGGCTCGCAGCGGCCAAGATCGCGCTGCGGTCCCGGGCGTGGAACGGTAGCCGATGCAACGCCGCGAGCGCGCGGTCTGCAGCATCGGCAGGCCACCACCCCCGAGCCACGCCGAACGCCATGGCCGCTCGAACGTTGACCAGCGGGTGGGCGACCACGGCATAGCTCTCCGGGGGCGAAGTCTCGTGGCGCGGATTCGAGCGTGAACCTGCCCTCGCGCCAAGAGGCCTGCTCCCGGCGCGAGCAGCTACGCGGGGCGGACGAGCTTGACCTCGAGGTCGTGGTCCTTGTCACCGCGCGGGAACGTCGCAGCTTTGAATACGTTCTTGATGCACGCGCCGAGCGGCGTGGTGTCGACGGTCCCCGGGACGATCGTGACGCTCTTCGGACGGCCGTCGGGCGCGACGACGATCACCACCCGCGTGCCCGGCGGTGGATTGCCGTGCGCGGTCGCACAGCGATTGGCGTCGACCTGCTTGGCGCGCACGACCTCGAGGTACGGGTCCGCCACCGGACGCCGGCGCGCCGAGCCCTTGCCCGGTGCGTCGCTCTTCGGAAGCGGCGGCGGGTCCGCCGTTCCGGGATCGGCACGGTTGGGCCCCACCACGATGACGTTCGAGCCGGCCCCCGTGACCCGGCTGTCGCTGCCGTTCGTGATCACGACCGACGTCGGTTGCTGGTTCTGCATCTGGCGCCACACCAGGAACAGGGCGCCGCCGGCGACCGCGAGCATCGCGACCGCGACCACCGGCCAGATCACGCTGCGCCTGGCGTTGACGACGACGATCGGCGACGGCGGCGGCGAGACCGGCCCCGGGACGCCACGCAAGGCATCGAACGAGGGCCCGCTCGCGCTGGGCTCACCGACCGCGGCGTGCTGCGCGGTCATCCCGCGCACGTGCCGGCCTCCTGCCGGCGTCTCCGAGATCGCCGAATCGACCGGCGGAAACTCCAGCGCCTCGTCGTCGAGCTCCCCGGTGTCGGGTTGCACGATCAGCGGCATGGTCTGCCGCGCGGCGCCGGTGCGCACCGCGCTCGCGATCTGCGCGCTGCGCTGCTCGATGTCCTGGGCGAAGTTCGCCGCCACGAAGTCGCTGATCTCGCCCTGGGTCCACGCCCGCTTGATCGCCGTGATCGCGTCGAGCATGGCGCTGCCGAACTGCCGCGCGGTGTCGAACCGGTTCGCCGGATCGCGATCGAGCGCCCGCATCAGCGCGAGCGCCAGCGGATCCGGACAGTCGGGGCGATAGTGCCGGACGTCGATGATCGGCTGCTCCATCACCGCGCGAAACGTGAGGTAGTCGGTCTTGCGCTGGAACAACCGGCGCAGCGCCAGCATCTCGTAGACGACGACGCCGAGCGCGAACACGTCGGCGCGCCGATCGACCGCAGCGCCGCGCAGCTGCTCGGGCGACATGTACGCGTACTTGCCCTTCACCATCCCACTCTGGGTCTGCACCGAGGCGTCCTTGACCTTCGCGATGCCGAAATCGAGCAGCTTCACCACGCCCGAGTCGGTGAGGAACAGGTTCGAGGGCGTGACGTCGCGGTGGACGATGCCGAGGTCCCCGCCGCCGCGATCCTTGAGCTCGTGCGCATAGTGCAGCCCATCGCTCACCTGCTGGATCACCGCGCCGATGAAGCCGAGGTCGAGCGCCCCGGCTTCCTTCGACAGCTTACGCAGCAGCGGGAGCAGCGTGATGCCCTCGAGGTACTCCATCACGATGTAGAGCTGGCCGTCGGTCTCGCCGAGCTCGTAGACGTGGCAGATGTTGGCGTGCGTCATGATCGACGCGATCCGCGCCTCATCGATCAGCATCGTGCGGAACCGCGGATCATCGGCGAGGTGCGGCAGGATCCGCTTGACCACGAACAGCTTCTCGAACCCCGCCGCGCCTTCCAGCCGGGCGAGAAAGATCTCTCCCATACCGCCGGTCGCAAGGCGCGCAACCAGCTCGTAGCGACCGAGGTGAGCCGGCGCAGCCCCCGGAATTACCATGGCGGCGAGAGCTTAACAGACTTGTGCGTAGATCTTGCGCAACCTACAGAGTCCCACCCGGCGGTAGTGCCTTGTCCGCTGCCTTGCACAGTTGCTTGCGCTCGCGCTTCTCGCGCTGGTACGCGTCACGCGCGGTTTCATTCGGCAGGCGCGTGGTGATCTCGAGGTTGCCGAACCGCACCGTGCCGACGATCCGGATCAGCGGACGTGCAGGATCGGCCTCGGGCGGCACGCGATGCCGCTCGGTCACGGATCCTGCAAACGACGAGACATCGACGTCGATCGCGAGGTTGGGCGGCAGCACGATCTCGAAGTTCCCCATGAACACCCGGACGTGGATCGTCGTGACCCCCGGGCCGAGCGACGCGTCGCGGAAGTCGAGCTCGGCGTTGCCCCAGAGCACGCGGAGGTCCAGCACCTTGGGCACGGACCACCGGCCGCGGCGCTCGACCGAGCTCATGATCACGCGCAGCTTCTTCGTGGCCTCGCGGTCCGGATCGTCGATCGCGGTCGGCCCGGCGCGCACCAGCGCGGTCTCCCCGGTGGCCGCCTCGAGCCCGAGATCCGCGAGCAGGCCATCGAGCTCGGCGACGCTCGCGGTGCCGTGCGCGATGTCGAGCCTGCGCTCGAGCTCGTCGACATCGAACAGATCCTGGGCGTAGGCCTCCGACAGGCGGGTGATCACCTGCTCGCGGCGATCGCGCAACGCAACGAGGCTCTCGGCCATGGCTCTGGTATACACCGCCGGATGCGCTTCGAGCTGCACTGCCACTCGACCTGCTCCGATGGCACCGAGCCACCCGAGCAGGTCGCGGCGCGTGCGGCCGAGCGCGGCGTCGCCGTGTTCGCGCTGACCGATCACGATACCTGCGAGGGTTCGGCGGTGGCGTGCGCGGGCGCCCGCGTGATCCGCGCGGTCGAGCTGTCGTGCGACGACGACGGCCGCAGCGTGCACGTGCTGGCGTTCGATCGCGGCGGCTCGTGGAGCGCGCTCGAGGCCACGCTCGAGGCGGTGCGCGACGCCCGCCGCAACCGGCTGCGCGTGATGGCGGCCCGGCTGGCCCAGCGCGGCATCACGATCGACGTCGAGGCGCTCGTCGCCCAGGCCGGCCGCCGCGCGATCGGCCGCCCCGATCTCGCCCGCGCGATGGTCGCCGCGGGCGCGGTGTCGTCGGTCAAGGACGCGTTCGCGCGCCACCTCTACGACCGCGGGCCGGTCGACGTCCCGAACCGCGCCCTGACCTTGCGCGACGCGATCGCGATCGGCCGCGCCGCCGGCGCCGCGCTGTCGCTCGCGCACCCCCACCTGTACGACGACCGCAGCGCCCACTACCTCCAGCGCCACATGGCCGAGGGGCTGACCGGCATCGAGGCGTTCTACGGCGCCTACGACCCGCGCGAGCGCGCGCGCTGGATCGCCGTGGCCGACCGGCTCGGTGCCACGTGCACCGGCGGCTCCGACTGGCACGGCCCCGAGGCTCCCAACGCGGCGCCCGGGGTCGATCTCCCGGACGATCGCAGCGCCGCGCTGCTCGCCTGGCTCGCCTGACCTCGCCTTTCTCGCCTTTCTCGCTGCAGGGCGTGAGACGCTGGGCTGTCGTCGCCCCGTGAGCTCCCGGAGAACACGAACACGCGCGCTGGCGACGCGGGGCTGGGTCTGGCGCTCGTCCGTTGACCACCGAATCGAGCATGTGCGGCGGCGCCATCTCCACGACCCGCCGACGATCCACCCCCCGGCCGTGCAATTTATCTCGCGCCATGACCCAGCCCGCGCCGCTGCGCTGCGCGTTGACGTGGTTACGGTCCACGCCGGACGGACGATGCTTTTCACCTCGCAGGGGCGCTTGCCCTGCGGTTGCACGCTGGACGGACGATGCTTTTCACCTCGCAGGGGCGCTTGCCCTGCTGTTGTGATCGCCGAGCCGCGCGGACAGGCCGGGGGCGGCGCTAGAATGCGCGGCGAGGGCGCTGCATGAGCGAGCACGACGACCACGACCATGGGCATGACCACGACCACGACCATCCGCACAACGCGCCGCTGACGGACGTGCAGCTGCGGGTGCGGGCGCTGGAGTCGCTGCTCACCGAGAAGGGGCTGGTCGACCCGGCGGCGCTGGACGCGCTGATCGACACCTACGAGACCAAAATCGGGCCGCGCAACGGGGCGCAGGTGGTGGCGAAGGCGTGGACCGACCCGGCGTTCAAGCAGCGCCTCCTCGAGGACGCCACCGGAACGCTGGCGGACCTGGGCTTCATCGGCCGCCAGGGCGAAGACATGGTGGTGCTGGAGAACACCGAGGCGGTGCACAACATGGTCGTGTGCACGCTGTGCTCCTGTTATCCCTGGCCGGTCCTCGGGCTGCCGCCGATCTGGTACAAGTCGGCGCCGTACCGGTCGCGGGCGGTGATCGACCCGCGGGGCGTGCTGGGCGATTTCGGCGTGAAGCTGCCGGAGGAGGTCGAGGTGCGGGTGTGGGACTCCACCGCCGAGCTGCGCTACCTGGTGTTGCCGCGGCGGCCGGAAGGCACCGAGGGCATGACCGAGGAGGCGCTGGCGGCGCTGGTCACCCGCGATGCGATGATCGGCACCGCCGTGGTGCGCGTGCCCGAGGCGGCCCGATGAACGGCGCGCACGACCTGGGCGGCATGCACGGCTTCGGGCCCGTGGTGGCGGAGCCGGACGAGCCGGTGTTTCACGCCGCGTGGGAGCGGCGAGCGTTCGGGCTGACCCTGGCCATGGGCGCCTGGCGGCGCTGGAACCTGGACATGAGCCGCTCGGCGCGCGAGCAGATGCCGCCGGCAGAATACCTGGCCACCTCGTATTACGAGCACTGGATGTTCGGCCTGGAGCGCCTGCTGGTCGAGCACGGCTTCGTGTCGCCCGAGGAGCTGGCGCGGGTGCGGCGGGGCGAGCCAACGCCGTCAAGTGGACCGCCCGAGGTGCGGGACGGCGTGCAGGACGGTGCGCTGCGGCCGGAGAGCGTGCCACGCATGCTGCGCAACCGGCGGGCGGCGCGGGTGGATGATCCGGTGCCGCCGAAGTTCCAGGTCGGCCAGGCGGTGCTGACCCGGAACCTTCACCCGCAGGGCCACACCCGCGTGCCGCGCTACGTCCGGGGCCGGCGGGGCGTGGTGGCCATCGACCACGGCGTCTTCCTGTTCCCCGACAGCCACGCCGCGGGCGAGGGCACCCAGCCACAGCACGTGTACAGCGTGCGGTTCGCCGCCCAGGATCTGTGGGGGCCGGACGCGCCGGCGCGAGACAGCGTCTACGTGGACCTGTGGGACGACTACCTGGAGGCAGCTCCATGATCCCGCCGGGCGCGGACCTCCCCAGCCTCCCGCGAGATGACCAGGGCAGCCCCGTGTTCCGCGAGCCCTGGCAGGCTCAGGCCTTCGCGATGGCGGTGCGCCTGTACGAAGCCGGCCACTTCACCTGGACCGAGTGGGCCGCGGCGCTCGCAGAGCAGATCCGACAGGCCCAGGTGGCGGGCGACCCGGATCTCGGCGACACCTACTACCTGCACTGGCTGGCGGCGCTCGAGCGCCTGGTGGCGGCGAAGGGCCTGGTGAGCCCCGAGGAGCTGGCCCAGCGCAAGGGCGAGTGGGCGGAGGCAGCGCGCACCATCCCCCACGGTCAGCCGATCGAGCTGCGACCGCGCTAGCGTCCGTGCGGGTCAGCGTCCGTCAGCGCGGCGAGCGCTTCGGGCGGCTGGCCGGGGGCCGGGGAGCCGACGACTTCGCATGCGGCGCGGCGGCGGGTTGCTCCGACGGTGTCCGACCGCGCGTCGCGGCCTTCGTGGTGCTGGACGCCTTGCGCGCCTTCGCGGTCTTCGGGGCCTTCGCGGTCTTCGGCGCTTTCGCGGTCTTCGGCGCTTTCGCGGTCTTCGGCGCCTTCGCGGTCTTCGGCGCCTTCGCGGTCTTCGGCGCCTTCGCGGTCTTCGGGGCCCTGGGCGCCTTGGCCGGCGCCGGAGGCGGAGGAGGCGGCTGGGTGTGTCCGAGCGCGACGACCGTCTCGTACTGCGCCTCGGTCACCGGTTGCACCGACAGCCGCATGCCGCGCTTGAGCACGAGCATGTCCACGAGCGACGGCTCGGCGCGGAGCCGATCCATCGACACGAAGTACGGCAGCGTCTCGACGTACTCGACCTCGACGCAGTCCCAGATCGGCTTGTCGCGCGTGGCCTTCGGATCGTAGTACTTGCTGTCCGGATCGAACTGGGTCTCGTCGACGACGCCCGTGCGCACGACGCGCGCGAGCCCCGCGACCCCCGGCGGAGTGGCGTTCGAGTGGTGGAACAGCACCGGGTCGCCGACCGCCATCGCGCGCATGTGGGCCCGCGCGAAGTAGCTGCGTACGCCCGTCCACGGCTCGACCTTGACGCGCGCGAGATCCGCGATCCCGAACGCCTCGGGCTCGGACTTCATCAACCAGAATCGCATGCTGGAACCATGGTACGTGAGGGCCCGGACCGTATCATGGTCCTCGAATGCACGAGGAGCGTCACGTGAACCTGGCGCCCCTGGAACACCGCGCCGCCCGACCCGATCAGGGCACGGACGAGCTCCGCCGCCCAGCCGACGTCGCAGCGGAGATCCGCGTGCGCAGCGCCTCGATGCCGTCGCGAATCACGGCTTGTCGGTCCGAACTCGCCTCGATTCCAGCCTGCGCCCGCTCGGCCGCGGTGAGCTGCTGGCGCGCCATCTCGAGGGCCCGGCGGATCGGACGCAGCTCGCAGCGGCGACAAGCTGCTCGTGCTAGCCGCCGCCAACGGCGTCGGCATCCCAGACTCGCGACGGTGAGCACGGCCGTCTTCGAAACGATCGATGCCGAGCTACGACGCGGCGCCGACCATGCCGCACCCATCGCTTCGTGCGCTTCTCGCTGGGCTTCGACTCTGGCTTGTACGTCGCCAGGAACGTGTCTGCATGTTCTCGGATCGTCTTCTCCTTTCCCTTGGGTTCCGCCGTGTCGACCTCGCGTGCGCTCGCTCGAGGTTGCCAGCAGTCGCGCTCGCTATATATATAGTGGTGGCTCATGGGCAGCGGTGATGGCGTCTGACTGGTACCCGCTGGAAGTCGGAGAGGCGAGCTTCAGCCGGATCAGCCTGGATTTCGGTCTGCGCGGTGCGAACCAGCACTTCGTCGAGCTCGTGGTCCCCGGCATCGGCGGCACGCGGTTCGTGCGGCAGCTCTCGTGGGCGGTTGCCGGCCTGGCGATGCGAGACACGTTCCGTGAGCACGGCGTGAAGGCTCGCGCGACGCCGCTCGCGAATGCGATCGAGGCTCTCGGATGCAAATCGGAGTATCAGTCGGATCCCGGGTATCGCCGCGTCATCGGCCGCCGCGCATTCGCACGCGATGGAGCAGACGTGGCTTCCTTCGCGGAGCTTCGCGAACGCCGGCACTACGTCCAGAACACGTTCCGGGCGACGGTGGTCAGGGCTCTGCGTGACGGAATGGGGCTCGGATTCACCCGAGGCGCGCGCTTCGACGCCCTCGAGCTCGAGCCCGTCGGTCACCAGCTGGCTCAAGCGCTCCTGGACTACGCTCGTATCGGCCAGGGGAATGCAACTCTCCGGACGTGGCTGCGCAAGTGGATCGGCGGCGACAAGGTGCCGACATGGACCGCCGTGCGAGAGGTGCTTTCGCCCCGGTGGCCCAGCAAGCTCGAACGCTCCATCGTGCGAGCACGGCTGATCGAGGTCGACGGCCCCGAAGCGGAGAAACGAAAGGACCTGGCGGGCATCCTGATGCCCGAGGCGAGCTTCCCCGGTGTGGATATGGTCGTCAGCGAGCTGCGTCGGCTGAAATGCGAGAAGCACGCTCGCCAGGTCGAGCTGGCGGTCGCGTTCGGCGCGCTACTCGACGCTTGCATCGACGTGACGCGCGAGCTCTCGGCGGCAATCGATCGCGCAGGTCAGCTCACGCTTGAGGCCGCTCGAAAGCGGGTCGACATTCAGCTCGGTGCGGTCGTCATCGCCACCACACAGTACCTCGCCCGCGCCGAGCTGAGCCGGAGCGACTCGCATACCTCGGCGCATCGGTTCGCGCTCGATGCCACGACCCGTTCGCGGGAGCAGTTGCTGGTGGAGTTACTCCACCGCGAGGGCCGCGTGTGTGAGCTCGTGGACGGGAACGTCCACATGGGGCCGCTGTTCCGGAACCTGCGCGCGATCGCCGCCGACACTGACGCGGATGAGGGCGAGGACGAGGCCGAGCTCGGGGCGCCTGATGCGGGCGAAGCGCGAACGTTCCGGCTTGCGCGCTTCCACGAACTTTTGCGCGACACGAGAGGAGGATGAGCGTGACGTCGCGTTCCATGCTTGATCTGTTCCGCCCGCCCGAGGGGCTCGTGGGGCAGATCGGATTGATCACCGCATTCTGTGCCACCTCCGACTTCCTGGAGAACGCCACGGCGGCGTTCTCCCGTCGGGCGCGCAAGCGTCGCGAGTCCCTGGGACACTCGTTTCTCTACCTGATGCTGGATGCTCATCAGACGGCGGAGCGCCGCACCGTCCTCAAACCTCACCAGGTACCGGGGCTCCTCGAGTTGCCGCCGCGTCGCGATCGTCACCAGGAACTCTTTCATGCGAAGGTCGCGCTGCTCGCATTTGGCCGCGCGGTCGGTGGATCCCTGCAGGTGCTGCGCCTCGTGGTCACGACTGGAAACTGGACGCATGCCTCGGCGCGACGGCAACTCGAGCTCGCCTGGCGCCTCGACGTCGAGCTCGTCGACGGCCGCCCCGAGGGCTCCTGGATGGATCGCGCCGATCTCGCCGAGGCGGCGAAGTTCCACGAGCTCGCCCTCGCGCGCTATGCTGTCGCGCCTGCCTTACAGACGAGGATCGACGACCTCCTGCGTGTCGCGAAGTCCAACCGACCTGAATGGTCCTCGAAGCGCTTCATCCATACCTTGCGGCCCGCGCACGACGGTGATGGCGACGGCGACGGTGATGGCGACGGCGACGGTGATGGCGACGGCGATGGCGACGGCACACCGCTCTACGACCAGCTTGTCAGGCTCGCGCCGCACACGAGATCCGAGCCGCGAGACGTGCTGCTGTGCGGCTCCGGGTTCTATGAGAGGCCCACGTCCGGGGGCAAACCCGAGGTCCTCACGCGGCTCGACCAGCTGCCTGGGCTCAAGGCTGGACGACGCATCGCGCTCGCCCGGGCGACGGACGCGGGGGCGCTGGCGAAGTGGAAAGGGGATCGCGGCGACTGGAAGATCCTGCCGCCAGCGGACCCCGAAGTGCACGCCGCGCGTTCGCTGCACGCGAAATTCATCTATGTGGGGCGTCGATGGGGCGAGGCTGTCCGCGATGGCTGGCTCTACTTCGGCTCGGGGAACCTGACTCGCCGTGGGCTGCTGCTCGCACCAGGCCCCGACGCGCACGGCAATGTCGAGGCCGGCGTCATCCTGGATCTGCCCGAAAAGCTCGCACCCGAGGTCCTCGCCGCGCGCCTGTTCGTCGACCTTGATGCCGAGCCCTTCGAGCCGGAGGAGCTCGTCGCGGGTGGAGCCGAGGATGACCTGCTCGAGAAGCCGGTCATCGCGACGGCGGTCCTCCTCCTCGCGCAAGAGGTGACCGACGAGGTGGGCCAGCGTGGGCTGCGCCTGTTCTGGGCAGATGCTCATGGAGTATCCGAGGTGGTGTTGCGGTGGGCCGGCGGCACAGCCGTCGTGGCGTTCGGGACCACGTTCATCGCGCTCACCGGGAAATGCCCGAGCGTCATCACCGTCGAGGCAGCCGGGATGGAGGCGGTCGTCCCGGTCATGGATGCCAGTGGCCGTGTCGCTCGCGTCCCACTGGTCTCGTCACGGTTCGATGACGCGCTCGCGGACCTGCTCGACTTCCCAGTCCCAAACGCCGACGAGGAGCCACCCGATGACGACACCGAGATCGGGTGTGACGAGGATGACTCCGGCGGTGGTCGGGCCGCCGGCCGATCCGAAGTCGACGCGCTCACGTATCCCTTGCAGGAGGGGATGGAGCTGATCGAGCGCGTCGCGGAGCTCCAGTCCCAGCTACCTGACGCAGCACTGATGGACTGGTTCGAACACCTGGAATCACGGCTCGTCGAGGCGTTCACCGACCGTCAGGTCAGGGCGTGGCGATCGGTCGAGGTGCCGATCCTCGAGACGCTCGCGAAGCCGGAGTTCGCCCCACCTGGAATGGCGCGGGAGCAGCGTAAGGCCTACGAGGCGATGCTCGATCGCGTGGCGCGTACATGGGGGCGCTCGCATGAGCGCGCTATGGAGCCGCGTCGCAGCGGAGCTGCGTCGGGCGGAGGCGGATCCGCGACGCGCGGACTTGCTCGACAAAGGTCAGCTGCGCAGCCTCCGGTTTCTCGCGGACAGGCTGCCCAGGCACGGCCTCGTGCTCGCCGACGAGGTCGGCACTGGCAAGACCCGCATCGCGTGCGCGCTGGTGGATGCCGTGATCACGTGCGGCGGGCGGGCTGTGGTCGTGGTTCCGCGCGGCCTGCTCGCGCAGTGGCGCGAGGAGTTCCGCACGCTCCGGGCGGATGTTGCTCCACGAGAGATCACTACCTGGCTGGAGTTCCTGGAAGAGGGCAGCGGTCAGCGCACCCCGGGCGAGTGGTGGCTAGTCTCGCATGGGTTCCGGTTCCCGGCGTTGCAGGTGAGCTCGCCGTCGTGGAAGTTTGCGTTACCCTGGCTGGTGCTGCTCGCGGCTTCCGAGGACGAGCGCGGCGATGGCCGGACCCGCCTGGCGCGGTTATGGAACCAGGTCGATCCCAAGCGGCGACGCTGGAGAGGCCAGTGGAAGATCGCGCAGCAGATGGCCAAGCGACTGCCGCAGCGGCTGCGCGAGGAGCTCGAAGCGCTCGGGCTCCCGGACTGGGAGAGCCACGCGAATGCCGAGCTCACGGAGCTGTTCTCCCGGCGCGGTGACCGCGGCGCTGGCCTGCGCTGCATGGATGCATTGATGCGGCGCTGGATCGGGCCGGTCGATCTGATCGTTGTCGACGAGGCGCACAAGAGCCGCGACTTCGAGACGGACGCGAATCCGCGAACCATCCTCTCCGAGCTCCTCGAGTATGTGCTCGAAACCGGAGAAGACAGCCGGCGCCTGTGCCTCACGGCGACGCCGATGGAACTATCAGTGGAGCAGTGGGCACCTCTCCTCCACCGCGCTCGCGCCGAGGCCGACCACGCGAAGCTCGAGCGCGCGGTTGCGGGCCTCAAGGAGTCCGTGCGGAGTGCGGCAGAGGCTCCGGACGAGGGTGCGCGGATCACTGCGCTCGAGGAGGCCGCTTACGTGTTCACGACAACTCTGCGGCCGTTCGTGACGCGGCGCCGGCGGCGCGAGGAACCCTTGCTCCAGGATTTTTGCCGCCACGCCCCTCATCCTCACCTCCCCCATCCGCATCGCAACGTCGAGCCCGTGCGTATCCGATGGGACACCGAGGTTCGGGCCGCGGGGGAGGAGTGGCGGCATCTCCTGATCGCGCTGGAAGGGATCGCGCGGAGCGCACGCGGCCTCTCGGACGAGCGGCTAGGTGGAACGATCAAGACGCTCCACACCAAGCTCGCGAGCGGGCATGTCTCGTTGGATCTGCTGGACGAGGCCCGGCTGTCGAGGCTGTTCGAGCACGATCCCACGCCCCACGAGCGCCGGTTCCTCTATTGGTGTCGAGAGTACGAATCCGCGCGCCGGGCGCAGGCGCGTGCCGCCGAGGTGCTCGGGCTCGACGGCTACGATCCTGATGCAGAGCATCCTCGCATCCACGCCGCCGTGCGCGCGATCGAGCGCTGGGCAGCAGCCGACCCACCCGAGAAGGTCCTGTGCTTTGGTGTGTTCCTCAGGCCTCTTCGCCTTCTCCGCGACGTACTCAACGTGCGCCACGCGCTGCGGTGTCTTGATCGAGGAGATCCCGTCACCGCCTCCGTGAAATCCTTGAGCGCAATCGCGGTACGGAGCTACGAGCGGATGTGCGCGGACGCGGGCTCGGAGAGAGGCTTCATCGACGTGCTCCGCGGCGCCAAGCTCGAGGACCGTGTCGTGTTGCGACAACTCGAGGCGGCACAGCGCAAGTACCAGAACGAGCTGTCGAAGGTGGGCCGAGAAATCGCAGGCGAGATCGACGCGGAACTCGAACGGTACGAGATCGATCTCGGCCGGGTGGACCGCGAGCGGCTCCATGCAATCCTGCGCGTCATCGCGGCAGAGGCTCGCCGCGCGGGCTCCGACGGACGGGAGTGGCGCGTCGAGCTCTCGCGCGTCCTCGAAGGCAGCGAGGAAGCCGAGCAGGATACCGATGCGCAGGTGCGGCTCGCGCGATGGATCGCGGCAGAGCACGCGGAGGAGGCCGATAGCCGTGTTCCGTCCGGGTTCTGCCGGCTGCTGCAGGGGTCGAGCGAATGGACGACCCGAAGGACGCTCCAGGCCGCGTTCAACCGAGCCCGCCGGTTCCCCATGGTGCTGCTCGCCCAGAGCGCGGTCGGACGCGAGGGGCTCAACCTCCACAAGGCCTGTCGAGTGGTTGTGCAGCTCCACGCCGAGTGGAACCCAGCGATCCTCGAGCAGCAGATCGGTCGCGTCGATCGCAAGGGGAGCCTCTGGGAGAGCCTCGCGACGAAGTGGCTCGAGCCTCCCATGCGGGCACCCGCGCCACCGATGGTGGAGGTCCGGCAGATCGTCTTCGACGGCACGTACGACGCGAAGCAATGGGAGCGCGTCGGGCGACGCCAGCACCTGTTCGACGCAGCGTTGTTCGGCAGTCTCCTGCCACTCGACGCGTGGCTGCGCGCGACCGAGGACCACCGCCGCCGGCTCGAGAAGGCCGCCCCGGACTTCTCGCCGCCCGTGCTCGGCTCCCCAGCAGAGCTGTGAGGCGGCCGCTCACAGCAGCCTTCGTGTAAGCTACAAGAGCTACACGGCGCTTTGGGCGACTTCGCCTTCAAGTCCCAATGGGGTCACGACCACCGAAGACGCGAACGCGCGTCGCTTCGACGATCGTGATCGCGCCCTTGAGGTCAGCTCCCACCGCGGCGATTGCCGCAACGATCCGAGCGGCCATATCGGCCGGAGTGATGACGTCTGGCAGGCGAACGACGACGATGCCCGGATGCGTACCCGGAGGGAACCGCAACGCGTTCGAGAAATCCAGGTCGCCGGACACGACGAGCGACGAGGTCTCTCGTGCCCGGGCGGCGATCGCATCGTCCGTCGCACCCCGCAGGCCGACGTCACGCGCATCGACGACATCGTGGCCAGCCGCAACAAGCGCCCTCGTCACGGCACGGGGCAGTGATTCATCAATGAGAAATGCGGCCACCTGTCAGCTCGCGCGAAGGCTCTGCTGCGATGCGAGCCACGCTGCATAGCGGAAGACAGCCCGGATCTGCTCGGTGGTGAGGTCGTACTCGGCAAGGATCTCGGACTCCGGGCGACCGCCGGCAAGAAGCCCGAGCACGGTCGCCGCAGGCACCCGGGTCCCGGCGATCACCGGCTTGCCGAAAGCGCGCGCGGGATCGGCGGTGATGCCAGGGACGATCTCGGTCACGGAAGCAGTGTACCTGACCTGGTGCGCATCGGGTACCCAGCGCCCCTGCGGAGCTATACTCGGGTCGAATGGTCAGCGCGTTCTCCAATGCCGTGCCGCCGTTTCAGATCGCCCGCTTCTCGGTGGAGCAATACCACCGGATGATCGAATCGGGCGCGTTCACGGAGGACGACCGCCTGGAGCTCATCGAAGGGTGGGTGGTGCAACAGATGGCGAAGGGTCCCGGTCACGAGTATGCCGTCGGACAAGGCGAAGAGTTGCTGCGAGCACGCGTTCCAGGCGGGTGGCATGTGCGCAACCAGGCGCCCATCACGTTGACGAGCAGCGAGCCGGAGCCGGACCTGACGATCGTACGCGGCGATCGCGGGGTCTATCGACAGCGCCATCCAGGTGCCTCCGAGGTCGCGTTGGTCGTCGAGGTATCGGATACGTCGCTCAACACCGATCACGTCAAGGGCAAGGCGTACGGATCCGCAGGGATCGCCGAGTACTGGATCATCAACCTCGTCGATCGGTGCGTCGAGGTGTACACGCGGCCGGATGCGACGAGCGAACTGGGGTATGCAAGCCGCAAGATTTTCGGTGCCACCGAAACGATCGCACTTCACATCGCAGGCCAGGACCTCGGCACGCTGGCCGTGATCGCCCTTCTGCCCTGACCCGCGCCCACCGCGGGTTCGGCGTCCCGGCGGGCGATCCCGGTGTAGCCCAGCGCGGTCGATGACGTGGTGGTGAACGCGAAGTCGTCGCCGACCCTGCCGGTCACGAGCATCCGCCACAGCGGCCAGGCGAACCGCGGGCGCGAGCCCTGGAGCACGACCGGATCGAGGTGGTGCGCGTGGCACATCGCGCGGACCTCGCCGGGCGTGACGAACAGCCGCAGCACGTGGAGATCCGCGGGCGCGTTGCGCACGAACCACGAGACGCCCTTGATCACGACGAGGTTGGCCTGCCACGTCCGGTTGAACGTGTGGAACACGAACAGGCCGCCGGGCGCCAGCACGCGGCTGGCCTCCGCGATCACGCGCGCCGGATCCTCGACGTGCTCGAGCAGGTCCATCGCGCACACGACATCGAAGCTGCGGGTGGCGTACGGCAGCGCGCAGGCGTCGCCGCGATCGTAGGTGACGGTCCGCGTCCGGTCATGGGCCCGCGCGACGGTGAGGTTCTCGGGGGTGGTATC
>Ga0137459_1000369_pt1 | contig 16457 bp, 8 predicted proteins | sample EasRivERMGT700_2_FD_104908 | JGI IMG/M metagenome (GOLD analysis project Ga0137459, IMG submission 104908) | Soil microbial communities from meander-bound floodplain in the East River, Colorado, USA - East River MetaG ERMGT700_2 | ecosystem: Environmental > Terrestrial > Soil > Floodplain ...
ACAACACCACGCCGAACCTGCCGTCCGGGTTCGCCGGCGCCGGCATGGGCAAGGGCGCGCTGTCCCTGACCTGCCACAACAGCCGCAACGGCGCGCAGACCGGCAGCGACACGCTGACCTACCTGCACGAGGACGGCGAGCCGTACAACGCCGGCAACCCGACCGGCTACAGCGCGCCGCACCAGGCCGACCAGGGCGACGTGTTCACCGGCCACAACGCGTACTTCCTGGGCGCCAGCATGCCGATGACATCGAAGCACGCGGCGATCACCGACACCTGCGTGGGGTGCCACATGACGCTGCAGCCCAAGGGCTACCTCTTGCGCGGGGCGCAGGTCCGGAGCGGCCACCTGTTCCGCATCGAGGAAGCCGACCAGCAGGCGCTGTGCGCCAACTGCCACGGCAGCGCGGTCAACGGCGAGGGCATCCAGGCCCAGGTCGAGGCCCAGCTCGCGGCGCTGGCCACCGCGATGGGCAACGCGGTGAAGGCCAAGATCAACGGCTTCCCGGGCGGCGTGGTCCGCGTGCGCGCCTGGGACGAGGCGACCGATCTGTACTCCAGCACGTCGGCGGCAAACGTCGTGCTCGACGTCGCCGCCAACCCGGTCACCTCGGTCGGCCTCGAGGAGAACCACGGCCAGATCGGCTTCGTCCTCCACTTCGCCACGCCGATCACGGTGCCGTTCGTCACCGCCACCGGCGCGCCGGCGCCGAGCAAGACCCTGACGAGCTTCGGCGTGCAGATGGGTGCGATCAAGGACAACCAGGCGACCCCGGCGGTGCTGTACACGCTGTCCGGCAACCTGGTGCGCGCCGGATGGAACTACTTCCTCGTCGAAGGCGACCAGAGCAAAGGTCTCCACAACCCCAGCTTCGTCAACGCGGTCCTGAACACGAGCCTGCGAAAGGACCTGTCGAACTAGCCTTCGGCGTTGACGACCGAGGCCCTCGCCCGTCCGTGCGAGGGCCTCGGGTTTTTTTCGGCGAACGTGGCCGCGCCGCGCCCGTCGTGCGCGAATCGGCTACGATCAGGCGATGCGCGAACGTGGCCTCGAGTTCAAGGTCGGGCTCCTGATCCTGGTGTCGAGCGCGGTCCTCGTCGGCTTCATCGTCATCCTCGGCAACTTCTCGCTGCGCTCCGGGTTCACGATCCACGTCGACTACGACTATGTCGGGAGCCTGCAGCCGGGCGCCCCGGTCAAGCTGTCCGGCATCAAGGTCGGCAAGGTCAAGGCGGTCGAGCTGTTCGGGGGCGCGGTGGATCCGGCGATCCACCAGCGCGTGCAGGTCCGGGTGACCGCCTGGGTCGAGGATCGCGCCCGGGACTCGATCCGCGGCGACGCCGAGTTCTTCATCAACACCGCCGGCGTGCTCGGCGAGCAGTACCTCGAGATCGTGCCCGGCAAGGACTGGACGCACCCGCCGATCGCGCCGGGGGCGATCGTCCACGACGCGCACTTCGTGCACGACCCGCCGCGCACCGATCTGGTCGTCGCCCGGCTCTACGAGGTGCTCGACGGCGTGGCGAGCGTGCTGCGCGACGATCGCGACGCGATCAAGCACCTGCTGGCCAACGGCGCCAGCGCGGTCGCCGAGGTCAACCAGCTGCTGGTCGACAACCGCGCCCAGCTCGGCGATCTGATCGGGTCGACGACGGCGCTCGCCAAGGAGGGCAAGACGACGCTCGCCAGGCTCAACGCCGGGCTCGGCGATGGCAAGCCGGTGTCGAGCGTGATCGCCAGCGCCGATGCCACGCTGGTCACGGCGAGGTCGTCGCTCCAGGCGCTGACCCCGGGCGCCGCGGCGTTCCTGGCCGACGCGACCCGGGTGACCGGCCTGGTCACCGAGCCGCGGCTCGCCGGCGTCGATCACGCGATCGACAGCGCGGCCACCGCGGCGGGCCGGGCGGGCGCGCTGCTCGACAACGCCAACGGCGCGGTCACCGATCTGCGCGCGGGCAAGGGCACCGCAGGCGCGCTGCTGTCGCGCGACGAGCTGTACAGCGATCTGCGCGAGATGATCCGCGATCTCAAGCGCAATCCCTGGAAGTTCTTCTGGAAGGAGTAGGGTGAGCCTGTTCGCGCAACACGAGGGGCTGGCGCGGCGCGTCGGCGCGTTCGCGCTCCTGGTGATGGCCGTGACGGCCGCGTGCGCGGTGTTCCTGCTCGATCGGGTCAAGCTCGGATCGCCGACCCGGATCCGCGTGATGTTCCGGCACAGCGCCGGGCTGCACGAGCATGCGGCGCTCGTGATCGCCGGCCAGCCGATCGGCCGGATCGAGGCGATCGCGCTGGTGCCGCACGGCGCCGGCAGCGTGCTCGCGGGCGAGGTCGGCGTCGCGGTGACCGTCGCGGTCGACGACGGCAGCGCCTGGAAGGTGCCCGCGCGCGCCGAGATCTTCGTCGCCTCGCGCGGCCCTTTGTCCGACAAGTACCTCGAGGTCGCGCCGCCGGCCGGCGATCCGGGCCCGGCGATCCACGACGGCCAGGAGCTGCGCGGCATCGATCCGCCGAGCCTCGACAACGTCCTCCAGCACACGTGGGCGAACATGACCACGTTCAAGCTGTTCGTCGAGACCGTCAAGCCCGAGCTCCTGGCGCTGCGGACGCAGATCAGCGCGCTGCGCGGCCAGCTCGACGGGCTCGCCGCCGATGCAGTCCCGGCCGGCGGGGTCGGCGCGCTCGCGACCGAGACCCGCGCGCTCGTCGCGGCCGCCCGGCAGACCTACGAGGCGTCGCTCGGGGGCGAACCCGGCCTCGACCAATTCCGCGCGATGCTCGCGGACGCGCGCCAGGTGATCGCCGAGGCCCGCGCGGCGATCGACGTGCTCGGGCCCAGCGCCGCCGCGATGGCCGCGGACCTCGCGCGCGTCCGCGGCCATCTCACTACCAGCGACCCGATCACCCGCGTCGAGCAGACGATCGTCGCGATCCGCGCCGTGCTCGACAAGGTCGATCCGCTGCTCGCGAACGCCGCCGAGCTCGCCGATCGGGTCGCCCGCGGCGAGGGCTCGATCGGCCGCCTGCTCCAGGACCCGGAGTTCCCCGAGGACACCAAGGACCTCGGCAAGATCATGAAGCGCCAGCCCTGGAAGATCATCGCGCGCCCCCACGACTGAGCGCCGGCCGGCGCGGGGCCCGGCGCGAGCTTAGCACCCCACGATGCGGATCGTCTTCCCCTCGTGCTCGACCTCGCGAACAAACAGCTTGTCCGCCCACGAAACCTCCTTGCGCAGGTCGAACAGCAAGAGCCACCCCTCCCCGACCCTCGCGTGGTCCATATAGCGCGCCACCTGGTCGAGCGCCTTGGCCTCGGTCTCCGTGTCGCGCCGGATCTTCACCTCGATTGCATGGCGCTCGGCTTGCCAGAAGATCATCAGATCGAGCGCGCCGCGGCCAAGTCCGTACTCGCGCTCGACGCGCCCGCCGCCGTTGACGATGCGCTGCAGGAACGCCATCAGCATCAGGTGCGGACCTGCCTCGCGGTAGCAGAACCCCTCGGCGGCGAGGTGCCCGTCCTCGCGCCAGAACGCTTGCCACGCGGCCATGAGCTTGGGCACATCGAGTGCGCCGTCGGTGCGGACGTACCACTCCGTCGGCTGATGCATGCCGATCTGCTGCGTCCAGGTCAGGGCGCGTGGGATCACCTCGCGGTAGATCGGGTTGGCGATCTGGAGCTCGCCGCGCTCCATGCGCACGAGGCCCAAGCCCAGCGTGTAGCTCAGGTCGTCGTCGAGCAGGTCCGCCGGCCAGCCGGTCCCTGTGAGCATGGGCTCCAGGATCCGGCGCACCCGCGGCTCGCGCAGCCGCGCGACCAGGGAGTCGATATGCGATCGCCGCTCGAGGATGATCGTCTCCTTGGCCGACTCGACGTGGAGCTCCGTGATGGGGATGCTGCGATCCTCGATGTCCCGGTCGACGATCTGGTCGGCGAGCGCGCTCGTCAGCCACGGGTGTCCCTGCCCGAGCTCCCAGATCCGGCGCGCTGCCTCGGGCTCGAAGCGCTGGCCGGTCGCCGCCGTGTGCTGCCCGAGGAGCTCCTCCACCTCGGCCTGGGTGAACGGACCCAGCGTCGTCGCCTCGGCCGTGATGTTGAAGGGGGAGGTCGTTCCGAGCCAGGACAGGGCCTTCCGGTCCTCGGTGCCGAGGGCGTAATCGCGCACCTGGCGTTGCCCGACCAGGACCACGCTCGACGGAAATGGCGCCTGGCTGCGCTCGATGTAGCCGTGGCGGAGCTGGGTCAAGAACGAGACCATGGCCTGCCCCACGAGGCCATCCGCTTCATCGAGGAACAGCACCAGAGGCCGCTCGTCGAGCGCGGACAGCCGAGCGAGGTAGTCCAGCAGCGCCGCCGCGGGGTCGCGGAGCGCCGCCTCGATCTCCGCCGCATCGGGCCGGCTCAGCTCCGCATGCCGCACGCGGAGCGCGCGGTCAATCGTCTTCAGGACGGTGCACAGTGCCGCCGCCGGGTCGGGTTGCTCGCGCGCGGTCTCGAGGTCGACCCACAGGGCGCGCCAGCGGCCCAACGCGTTGAGGTGCCGCTCGAGCCACATCAGCGACGTCGTCTTGCCCGTCTGCTGGCCAGCGTGCAGCGTGAAATACTTGCGCTGCTCGATGAGCCGCTGGATGCGGCCGAGGCGCCGCTCGGGCGGGAGCATGTAGTGCTCGCCCGGAATGCACGGGCCGGCGGTGTTGAACGAGAGCGGCAACCCGCAAAGTCTAGCAGCGGGGATCCCCCCCCCACAAGGCGCCGGTGTGGCGTCAGGGCCCAAGGCACGCAGCGCAAGCTCGACCAAGCAGCGCATAACCGATACGCATGCGAAATAGACCTCTCTTGTGGCGCATGCGCATAGCTCCGGCTACGGCGGTGGCATCGCGGCGTCCCGGCTGTCGCGCGCGGGGCAACGGGTCTGTCTGCTCGAGCGTCGAGCAGACGATCGTCGCGATCCGCGCCGTGCTCGACAAGGTCGATCCGCTGCTCGCGAACGCCGCCGAGCTCGCCGATCGGATCGCCCGCGGCGAGGGATCGATCGGCCGCCTGCTCCAGGACCCGGAGTTCCCCGAGGACACCAAGGACCTGGGCAAGATCATGAAGCGCCAGCCCTGGAAGATCATCGCGCGCCCCCACGACTGATCGTTGGCCGGCGCGGGCGCGAACCGAGGCGCGCAGCGTCCCGGCCATGAGGCCATCGACGACCGAGGCCCACGCGGCATCGGTGGGCTGATAGGTGAGCGGACGCGCCGTCCGCGGCCCCAGGGCGGTCAGCTGGTCGACTCGCTCCGCCTCTCCCAGCTGCAACAGGAGAACCAGCGGCTCTACCGTGCCTACCTGCTCCACGGGAGGGCAGGGAGGGCATCAATGAGCCAGCTCACAAGCCGGCGGCCGGACACTCCGAACAACCTGGAGTGGTACACACGCAAGACTCCACGGCATCGCAGACTGGACTGCTGTTACCGTGTTCCACGCCCACGGTACATACCGCGTCCCGGTTCACGTTGCCAGAGCCGTCCGCGATCTGGAAGTGGATGGTGTAGCAGCGGCCGTTACGGTTTCCTGACCGCTCGGCACGAACATCCACGTTTTGGCCATCGATGATGACGATGTCGCTCTCCGTATCACCATCCCCCAGCCCGTTGTCGGGCTCGTCCGAGGTCACGTACACGATCGCGCCGGTATCCAGCGACACCGGTCCTTCGCAGATGTCCGTGCAGCTAACCTGGCAGTCCTGCGCCAGGTTGATCCGGTGGTATGTGTGGTTGGGTGGCTCGATGGTGATGGGCTCGCTCTCCGTGCACTCGGGCCTCAGCGTGTCCCTCACGGCCACCGTGCAGGTGGTGCTCGCGGAGTTACCATAAGCATCTGTGGCCGTGTACACCACATCTGTATCCGGGGGGCCGAGTGGGTAGATGGCCGGAGGGGGATCGGTGACGCTCACCGACGAGCATAGATCGGCCGCCGTGCCGGGTGGTGGATCGACCGTGGCCGACCGGTTGCCGGTGCATTCAGCCACCGTGTCCTGGCAGCTGACCGTGGGAGGCTCGCAGTCATTGATCGTCACGGAAGCGTTGCAGGTCGCGCTGAGCTGGCCATCGGACACCGTCAGCGTCACGTCGGTAGTGCCGAGGCTGTAAGGGCCGGGGGGCGCCTGCGACACCGTGATGGAATCGCCATCCGGATCAAAGGAGCCTGTGTCGACGCTCACGTCGGCCGTGCACTGCCCGGCTGGAGCGCAGGTGTCCTGGGCTGCGCAGCTGGCCACGGGCGGGTGGTTCACCGGAGGTGAGGAGCACTGATCGCGTTGCCAGACGATGAAGTCGTGTGCGCCATTCCACGGCTCTACGCCCACATCGATCTGGAAGGTACAAAATTCCGAGCGGTTCACATAGCTGGAGATCGTCACTTGCCGGCCATCCGTGACATGATCGAGCAGCACGCCTCCATTGGTGTCGCCGTCGCATGATTGACCATTGGTCTGACCGGCGCAGCCATAGACCAGGGTCACCCAGCCTTGATTATCGACGGGGTCGCAGTAACCATCGCTCCCGCTCGAGAAGCACACACCCAGACAGGTGCCGATGCTGAAGCCCGTAGGGTTGGTGTTCGCTCCGTATCCGCACAGCGTCGTCACGATGGGTGATGTCGCGGTCGCGATGGTGTGATCTGGAGGTGCGTCTCTGCTGCACGCCGCCAGGCCGAGTCCGAGACCGAGCGCAGCGAGGAGCGGGCCCCGTCGAGCATTTCGGGGCATTGCACAATAATGGATCGATTCTTTGCTTTTCATGATCGGATCTCCTTGTCCGTACCCGACAACACCTTTCCTCAAGCATTCACCGCCGAACCATGTAGCCGAGGGCTTTACTCCTCGAGGCCTTCATCTCGCCTCCCCACTCGATGTTGCATCGAGTGCTTCCGTTGACGGGAAGATAACTTCTTCAGCGCCTGGGTATCAAGGGAAATGGCTGATCCGGAGCACCGCTACCGTGGGACAATCTTGGCCACAGGGCGGGGGCATTGTAGTTTTCTTGTTGTCACCGGCGACTGTTGGGGGCGTACGCCGCACCTGAACAGATGGCCCTTGCCCTTCCCGTGGCGGACCAGGGCCACCTCGATCTGCTCGCGACCGGATACAGCGCCTGGATGTTCGATCGCGCGGAGACGCGCATCTTCGTCCTCGATCTCGACAACATGGGATGGGTGGTGCCCCCGACGGGCGGCACGCCGGTCCTGATCGGCAGCGACATCCAGCGACCACGCCGCCACCGCCGCGCGGCCGGACGTCGAGCGCAGCGTCGCCGTCGACCAGGTGCGTGAGCCTGGGGTCGGCGAACACGTCGTGCGCGCCGAACCCCGCCGGGCCGGAACTGGCCTTGCGCTTCGCGAAGAAGTTGCCTTGCACGGCGGTGCTCAATGAGCTGGCGCCGGATGACCAGACGTTACGGCTTGCCGTCGGCGTCGATCTGCGCGACCTCGGCCACCCCCCAGGTCGTCCGGGGCTTCAGGTCTCGATCGCCGTGGATGATGGTCGGTAACAGCAGTAGGCGTCGCCGACGGTAACTGCCCGTTTACGTCCGCAGGTTTGCAACTAGCAGATCAACCAAGGCGCGGACAGCAGTTTGGGAGCCACAGTCTACGATCCAGTCGTCGAGATCGGAGGTGGTGCCGCAACCGTCGACCTGGGTACGCAGCCTCGCAATCGAATCCAGCGCCCCGGCCCGCTGCCCGCGCGCGATCTGGCGCTCGATCGCGGTAAGAAGCGCGATGAAGGATCTCCTGTTCCCCTCCGTGCGGAACGCGGATGTCGGCAGCGCGTTGATGGTGTTCTCAATGAACTCGACGTCCTCGCCGTCCTTGATGCCGTCGTCGTCGGAGTCTGGATCGAGCGGATTCGTTCCCGCGCCGACCTCGATGCCGTCGTTGAGCTCATCGTCGTCGCTATCGGGGTCGAGCGGGTTGGTGCCGTGCACCAGCACCTCGGCGCCATCGGTCAGACCGTCGTCGTCGGTATCCGCGTCCAGCGGGTTGGTGCCGTACACCAGCACCTCGGCGCCGTCGCTCAGACCGTCATCGTCCGTGTCCGCGTCCAGCGGGTTGGTGCCGTGCACCAGCACCTCGTCGCCGTCACTCAGACCGTCGTCATCGCTGTCGGCATCCAGCGGGTTGGTGCCGCGGCCCACCTCGTCGCCGTCGCTCAAACCGTCGTCATCGCTATCGGCGTCGAGCGGGTTCGTCCCGCGGCCCACTTCGTCGCCGTCGGTGAGCCCATCGTCATCGCTGTCGGGGTCGAGCGGGTTCGTCCCGCGGCCCACTTCGTCGCCGTCGGTGAGGCCATCGTCGTCGCTGTCGGGGTCGAGCGGGTTCGTCCCGCGGTTGTAGGCCTCATCGGCATCGGTGAGGCCGTCGCCGTCGCTGTCCGCCGTGCTGGAATAGCGTGACTCGATGAGCAGGGTCGCCTTGGCGCGATCGTCGCTGTCGGTACCCTTCAGGAAGATTGGCTCCCCGATGCCCGCCAGCCGCGTCCCGCCGAAGAAGACGGCGTCGGCGGCAAAGTCGATACGTAGGCTAATGTCCGCGTCGCCGGTGAAGGGGTTGATGTCCTGATCGTCGTTGCCGCCACCGCACACGAGGTCGTCGTCGTCGAAGAGAGCGAAATGGACGCTCCCCTCGGTCACGCCCGCGGCCACGTTCAGGCCGGCCCGCCAGCGCGGCTCGCGCGTGATGTCGTCCCCCTCAAAGACATGGTCTTCGTCGAAGTTATTCGAGGCGTCGTTGCCACCGGCAGAGAGCTTCAAATCCCCAAAGTTGTCCGTGAGGCCGTCACACCCGATCAGGACCGGGACGGGAATGGGAATCCCCAAAATATCGACGATGATGATGACGGGAACGGTGTCAGGCACATCTGCCGTGATCTCCTGGACACGGTTCACCGTGACCCGGACCTCGCGCGGCAGCGAGACTGAAGGGTTGGGCGGCAAGTTGGTGGGGACGTTCCACTGCATGTCACCCAGGATGGACCCGTGATCGGAAAGTCGCCCGTCCTGCGGCAGATCCGGGTCGTCGGTCGTGAACTGCCCCAGGAAGTAGTTGGTCGTCGCCGGACTGTTCGGTTGGGCGCCGCCCACGAATATATAGTCGATGCGGCTGCTCTGGCCGGGGTTGGTGGGTCCCGCGTTGAGGCCCAGGTCCTGCAGCCCGCCAGGAACCACCGCGCCGAGCTTGGTCAGAATCTCGTTGTAGACCGAAGCCGAATTCGCGACGTCGGACGGGTTGCCGGCGATGTTGAAGTCGCCCATGACCACAACAGGGGTCTTCGGATCGTTCCGCGCCTGGATGAATGCAGCCAGCACGTCGAGCTGCTTTCTGAGCACGTCCGGCTCGCCATTATTCAGGTGGGTGGTGAAGACGTCGATCGAGTCGCTGGCCGGGTGCCCGGGGCCGCGCCAGACGCGCGCGTGCAGCGCCCCTTTGTCGGCCAGACAGTCGATGCCCGAGCAGTCTTCGTACGTGATGCTGTGCACTTCGATGATGGGAAACCTGCTGACGATGGTGACCTCGTCATCGATCACCGGGTCGGTCTGCGAGTTGTCGGGACCGTCGACGCTGTCGAAGAAGCGGCTGCCGCCGTCGACAAGCGCGGGGCGGCCGCAAGCCGCGGCGTTGGAGTTCATCGCGGAGATGATCTCCTCGCGCCGCTCGTTGTTCGAGGTCTCGTTGAGGGAGACGATGTCCTGGCAGGCCAACGCTGCTCCAATTTTTTGGGCGCGCTCGGAGCTCGGCTCCAGGTGATCGGCCAGATTGAAGACGAACCCCGGCGTTTCGTTGGGCAGCAGGAACTGCACGTTGTAATGCGCCAAAAGCACGATGTCGGTGCTCGCACCATGCAGAGCCTGGGTGCGTCTCTTCAACCCAGACTCCGTGCCGTTGTCGACCGGTAGATTCGAGTCGCAACCCGCAGCGATCAACACACAGCTCACGACCACATATCCCAATCCTGAAACTCTATTGTACACTTTCATGCTTTTTCCTTCCTGGTGAACATCTTGATTGCGATCATGCGCAGCTTGTCGTCGCGCTGCAAACCGGGAACTGCACCCTTGAGATTACCCCGTTGGGCCACGGGGCAACCTCTCGCTTACTTGGTAAGGGCACCGGTTGCAACGTTGCGCAAATCGGGGTTCGGGTCTCGATTCGCCACGATCGTAAGGGCGGCGGCGACGCCCGGCGCGTCAGGTAACCGTTGCGCGAGGATGTTCACCGCCTTGGCGCGGACTTGATACTGCGGTTCGCCTACGACAAGGGTGGAGAGCGCGTTCGCGAGCACTGCCGAGAACGCCCGCTCGCCGATGGCGTCGACCGCGCTAAAGCGCACATCTGCCGACGGGTCCGCGCACAGCGTCGCCAACATCTGATCAGCCTCGCCCCCCGCGATTCGCCGCAGGGCCTGGGCGACCGCAGCGCGGACGCTCGCCGAATCGCTAGTCAGGTATTCGCGAATCGTGTCGAGGGTCGAAGGATCCCCCGAGTTGCCGAGAGCGGTCAAAACGGTTGCTTGCTCTCCGGAGGTCTTGGCACCAGCCAGTTGGTCGGTGAGCGCGGTGCGCGCCTCGCCGGCCAGCATCGGGTCCTGCTCTGCCAAGCGGTGAAGTGCGGAGCCGAGGCCATACGTCGCCTGCGCGCCCACATCGGGATCCGACCGCAAGGACTTGAGCGCCTCCACCGTCTCCGCCGTCGGTGATGATACCCGGCTGAGCGAGCGCGCCGCCTCCAACCGTTGCTCGGAATCGAGCGGCGATCCAGGAGCGCTCATCTCGGTGAGTAGCTTCTGCGCCTCGGGAGTCGAAGCGTCCCGCAACGCCGCGAGCAGGCTGTTGGTGAGGGGACCTTTCTTCTCGAGGTTGGCCCGCACCACGCCGAGCGCGCCGGGATCCTGCCGCAAGAGCGCGGTCAGAGCCACGAACGCCCGCCCCGCTCGCGTCCGATCCTCGTGCTTGGCGGCTGGACTCTCGAACAGCCTGAGACGCGATAGCGCCTCCGCAATACTGAGGCCGCCAATGAGCGCCCGATCCCGCACCCGCTCGTTCTCCCCGCGAGCGGTCTGATCGAGCGGCACAACCCGCGCGAGCTCCTGCAGCCAAGCGACGATCTGGCCGCCCGGGGATCCGACGCTGGTCCGGTGCATATCGAGCGTGGTTGTCGCCTCGAATCCGGGGAAGGGGCCCGATCCGAGACTCGCCTTTGTCGTCTCGCTCAAAGCGAGCGATTCGAGACGCCCCTCCCCGTCGAGCTTGAAGTCGCTCGACGACAAAATTACGTCGTAGCTCGTCAGGGCCTTGGCAGTCACCGTCTCGTAACGGAGCTTGCTCTTCGCGAGCATCCCCGCGGTGTGCTGTTGGTAGCGAGCGACGTAAAAACCCGAGGCGTCGGTCTCCCGCGCCTGCCACTCTGGGTTCGAGCCGCTCCGCAGCACCTGCAGGTACTCGCCGAGCGCGCTCCAGAGCCGGGCCACGAAAGCGGGCGTTCCGGGCACGCCACGCGCGCTCCTGAAGCTTCCGTCCAGCCCAAACTCCAGCACGAACGGCCGCTGAACGGCGGCGGCGAGGGACGTCTCGGCGGCACCTTGAGCGGGACCTCCCGCTTGCTCGGGCTGCCCGACCTGTGCCGACACAGTGCCCGCGAGCTCGCCGCGCACGATCACTGCCGGCGATGCGCTCAACTCGACCAACCTGAGCGTCCCGTCGAGCGTGAAGCTTGTCATGGGCTGACCGGTTGTGGTCACGACGTGAGTCGTGTATTCGATCCGATAGCTCTGCTCGATGTCCGCTGGGAACAGCGGGCGCGCGCGTCGCGCCTCTCGAGCGTCGCTCGCCAGACCGGCCGCGCCAAGGCGCTGGCAACGTGCGAAGCCGACCCCGACCGCGGCGGTCGCTACCAGGGCGGCTACCGCAATCCTCCGCGGACGAGGCCGTGTTGCTACCAACTTGCCATGCATATCTCACCTCCTTGGCTACTTGACGATCGGCTCGCACCCAAACGGGACATTGCTGTCCGTGACGTTGGGCGGGTTATCGCTGATGGGTAGGATGGGGGTCGTGTAGGCGACGTTGTCGGCCTGCTTGCCGTAGTCTCCGGTGAACGCCAGCGCGTCTCCTCCCCCACCGCTGACGAGCGGGAATGTCTGGGTGAAGCCCGGCCAAGAGAACAGCTTCTGCTTGAACGTGTGCTTGAAGAAAAGGAAGTGAATGCGCACCGCGAGATCGAGCTCGCCGCTCAGCTCGGAAAGTTGAAGCTTCGAGCCCCAGTTGTACCCGGTCACCCAGCGATAGTCGTTGGACTCCATCCCCGCGATGGGGGTCCCCGCGTAATCCGTGCCGGTGAGGGGCCGCGGATCGGGCTCGCTGAGGCGCATCGCCGCGACGACGATTCCACTCGGCAGCGAGATGTCCAGGAGATCGATCTTCCCTTGGATCCCAACGGAGATGCCCGGAATCCCAACCCCTACGTAGGCGAGGACGCCCACCTCGAGCTCCGGGGTAATGACCGGGCCAGCAAAGGCGCGGATATCACCGATTCTCGGTTCCTGGCCCTTGAGGCCATTGGTGAGGATCGCGGTAGCGTTGTCGAAGTTGCCGCTTACGCCGACGCCGAATTGTATCCCTCCCTTGATGTTCCAGGCGCCGAACCCCTCGACCGCAAGGTTCAGAGTGACGGGACCGATTGGGAAATCTTGATCGAGCACCGTGACATGGTACGGGTGCGGGGAGGGCTTGAACACATCGATCGTCCCCGACGTCTGGATCGCTTGCTGGGCCGTCCCGAGGGTCTTGGAGAAATCGACGTACTTGGCGGTGTTGACGTCGTACTCCTCTTTCAAGGCGTTGAGGATCTTGATCTGATCGACGGGTTGGATCTCGCCCAGCTTGCCGGCGTCGGGGCAGAAGTATGGCTTCCCCGTGCTCGGATCCTTGACGGCATTCGCGCCCAACTGAAACTGGATATCACTGCATAGCTGGGGTGTGAGGCCGTTTTGCAAGTAGTACTGCCGGACCGCGCGGGCGAGGAGATTCGACTTGCGGGCGGCTTTAATCGCATTTTTCGTGTTGTCGCGGGCGGTCGTGCAGTTATCCCGGTCGAGGTGTGGTGTGGCCAAGCTCCCCCCAGAATTGTCCGTTGCGAGATGGAAGGCCTGTCCCGCGGAAGGGGTCCAGACCGCGACGGCCTCGCCGAACACCTTGACCGAGCCTGTCAGGGTGACGCCGCAGTCGTCAACGTCGGCGTCGATCCTGGCGCCCAGCACCTCGACCTTGTTCCCGAACAGAATGCCCCCGGCCGAGACGCCGCCGCCTGCTTGCATGGTGAGCTCCCCGATGCCGTCCGTCCGCTTGATCGGTGTGACACGGAACGAGGTGACCGGCTCGATGAAGACGCCCCACTGGCTGCTGCCGTCGTTGGCCGGCTTGTTCGACCCGTCGGTCAGGTTCTCTTCCTTGGCAATTGGATCCATCGAGCAGCGCAGGGAGGTCACCCTTGCGTAGTCCGTGGGCGGCGTGTCCTGCTCGTTGGCCGGAATCTGGCCACTCGGGCTCGGCGAGCTCGTGGGCGCGAGTTGCTGGGCGAGTTGCTGCAGGTTCGGCGTCCCGGTCGCGCCCGGAAGCGGGCAGAGCCGGAACTCGTCGCAGTTCGACTCGGCGGGCAGACCAGCGCAGGTAGCGGCGGGTTTTCCGCAGCGGTGCTCGATGTTCGTGCAGCCGGCGTCGACGCAACGGGCGGTGCAGACGCCCCCCGAGCCGCAATCCGCATCGCTGGTGCACAGCACGGTGAGCGAAGTCGTGTCGACGGGGCAATTGTCGGTGGGCACGACCGCGGGGCAGGTCGAGCCGGGCGGGGGCGCAGAATTAAGCTGGGCTTCCGAGGGACCCGGAACGAGATTGCCGTTTTCGTCACAAAATTGCGGTGCGCAGATGCCCTGGGATAAGTCCGGGCTCGCGAACGCCATCGAGGTGTAGACCGTGTCGTCGTTGCTGGTCTGGGTGGTCGCTTCGAACGAAGGGGCGAAGCAAGCAAAGGGGGCGCCGTGAATCGCCGGGTTGAGCCTCGTCCCGGCGATCCCGTTCCCCACCCCGAACAGCGGCTCAATCGCATCCCAGTTGAACGGGCTGTAGGTCACCTGCACGTCGGGGTCGATGACCAAGCTCTGGGCCACGAACTGGCCCTTGAATTGGCGCGATCCCATGGCGGCGAGGCGAAGCGGCCCGTAAGGAGCAATGATCGTTCCTGAAAACGGCGTCTCGATCGTAGTCGCGTTCGTGCTCTCATAGATGATGCCGAGATTGCTCGCGCTGCCGAGTAGCTCGACTGTGCCCTTCATGATGAGCGTTGACGCGAGGTAGATCACGATGGGCCCGTTTCGATTATCGAACGTGAGTTTCGCTCGCGGCTTGAGGTCTAGGCTATTCATTTGATAGACGCCTGAACCGACTGTCAGCTCAGCGTTCGGAAAGATGGTGACGTTTCTGTACGCTCCGGCCAGGAGTTCGCCAGTGGCGTTGGGGTTCAGCGTGAAATCGCTCCCTACAACCGGCGCAGGGGGCATCCACGCAAAGCTGATCGGTGATACGAATTGCGTGTTTTCGGTAATGCCTCCAGCGACGGTGGCGCCGTGTTTCAAGATCGGCGCGGTTGTCGTGAGGAGGGAGCCATTGATCAGCGCGCCATTGGCAAGGAACACCTGCGGCGTGCTGATCACGTTCGTTTGTATGTTCGCATTGGCGCCAATCTGCGTTTGCCCCGGCCCGATATTGGCTACGGATCCAACTAACGCCGTGGGGCCGCTGACGACGCTGCGACTGCCCAGGTCTATAGAACCCGTCGCGGCGAGTGCGACGTTACGGAGTTGCACGCCTTTGGGAACGCGGATGGCGATGCTCCCGTCGGGCTCCTGCGCGCGGGCCTTGCCAAGAGCAGCCAAAGACAATAGCAGACTGACCGAAACGATCGTTGGTTTCCTCGTTAGGCCGCTCATCTCATTTCTCCTCTTCGTTGTGACTGCCCAGGACGTTGAGTGAACTCCCTGATCCTCCGGCGAGGCCCCCTCGGCAAAATTCGCCTGCGCGCGTGTTCAATCGTTGCCGAAATGCCTTCAGGGCATGAGATATTGCATTCCAGCGCATAGTACCTTCAGGCGGAATTTCGAACCACACCATCGACCATATTGAATCAGGAGGCATTCTTTGTTCAGTGCGAATTTGGATGCGAATCATTGTAAAGCCGTTCACGATATCACACCTTCTGTGCTTGATTCATCAGCACCTCATATGCAGTAGCCAGCATGACCACGTTTGGCATTGAATCTCTATTACACAGGGCTGCTCCTGAGAGCCAACTCGAGCACATTCGACATGACCGATACGTCGGCGGTCGACGATCTTCCCTGGGAAACGACTTCCTCGTGAAAGACATGGTCTTTTTCAAGCACCTCGTTGACATCAGGGCCGCAGACTACGAGCGTCAGTTCACGGTCGGCACCTCATGAAATCGAGGATCCACCCTGAGGAGGAGCCGGCTACGCAGGCTGTGCTACCTCCTGCGTCACTGGTCCAGCTGAACCCGGGCGCAGTACCCCTGCTGGCGAGCAGACTGGCGGGACGCTCCTCGCGTGCGGTCAGCCGCACGCGAGTAGCAGCGCAGCCCAGGCTTACTCGACGAAGATCTCGATGTACTCGAAGTTGCTGTTGAGCGCGTCCGCAACCTCCGTGACGCAGATGCGGTTCAGACCGGTGTTCAGCGGGCCCGTCCCAGGCGTGGCCCCGGCAGTCGAGGTCGTCGCGATGTTCCAGCTCGTCGCAAGGGGCGCCGCCAGGTTACAGTTTTTGCGCTGGAGCGTTTGCCCGGCGGCTGCGGCCTCCGGGACCGATCGTCCATCAATGAACACGCCCTGCGGATCAAACAACGTGAAGGTCTCGCTGCCGTCGATGATCGGGAACGTGTTGTTCCCGGTGAAGAACAGCGTGTTGGTGCCGAGCGTCTTGCCGTAGAACGCCTCGAACTGCGCCCTCGTCGCGTTGCGCGCGATGACCGCGAAGCCACCGTGCGAGATCAAGGTGCCGGCCGGCAAGAAGCCGTCGATGAACGATACGATCCCCCCGACCTGCTGCAGCTGCTCGATGATGAAGTTGCTCAGGTCGACGGGCCCGGCGTCCTTGTTCTCCTGGCGACCGAGCGAGCTCAGGAACTCGACGATCTTCGACTGATCGTCGGCCGTCAGCGCCTTGAACGCGTTGACCGAGTTCAGGTCGTCGCCGTCCCCGTGCAGGAGGATCGAGTCCAGGAGCGTCGCCGCGCGGCCGTCGTGGAGGTACGGCGCCGTGTTGCGGATGCCCCACAAGGGCGGCGTCATGAAGAAGCACGCGCCGATCTGGTTGAACGGCTTCGAATCGCAGTCCGTGGCGCCCATGTTGTGGCGC
>Ga0137459_1000372_pt1 | contig 16387 bp, 10 predicted proteins | sample EasRivERMGT700_2_FD_104908 | JGI IMG/M metagenome (GOLD analysis project Ga0137459, IMG submission 104908) | Soil microbial communities from meander-bound floodplain in the East River, Colorado, USA - East River MetaG ERMGT700_2 | ecosystem: Environmental > Terrestrial > Soil > Floodplain ...
AGCTAACTCGTGCTCTTGGCGTGAACTCCCGGCCTCCCGGCGACCAGGCTCGGCGTCATGACCGGCTTGATCCGACGGCGCGGTCGCCGACGGCTGGCCGCGCGTGGTCGCCAACGACCACTACTTCGTGCTGTGCCGCCGCGGGTGACCGAGCTCGTTCCGCCGAGCACGCGCGTGTTGGCCCGAGCAAAGATCCCGTAGGCTGTCGTGGTTCGATGGCGAGCCGTTGGTCGCAGCGTCACGCAGGTTGGACCCGAGCGGCGCTGCGTCCGGTCGACATCGCGTCGCTGGCCGCGTTCCGCATGATCTTCGGCGCCGTGATGTGCTTCGGGATCCTGCGGTTCCTCGCGACCGGCTGGATCGAGACGATGTACGCCGAGCCGCGCTGGTTCTTCTCGTACCCGGGGTTCGCGTGGGTGCATCCGTGGCCCGCATGGGGGATGTACTTGCACTACGTCGTGCTGGCCGTGCTCGCGCTGGCGATCGCGGTGGGCGCCTTCCATCGCGTCGTCACGCCGGTGTTCGTCGTCGGGTTTGCATACACGCAGCTGATCGACGTCACCAACTACTTGAACCACCACTACCTGGTCGTGCTACTCGGCGTGCAGCTCGCCCTGTTGCCGGCGAACTCGGCGTGGTCGGTCGATGCGCGGCGGCGGCCTGCGATCTGTCGCGCGACGGTACCCGCGTGGATGGTGTGGCTGGTGCGCTTCCAGGTCGGCGTCGTCTACGTGTTCGCGGGGCTCGCGAAGGCGAAGCTCGACTGGCTGGTGTACGGCCAGCCGCTCAACCTGTGGCTCGCGGCGCGGACCGAGACGCCGGTGATCGGCGCGCTGTTCGGCCAGCCGTGGGCGGCGCTCGCGATGGCATGGGCCGGGTTCCTGTTCGACTCGACGATCGTCGCCTGGCTGTCGTGGCGGCGCACCCGGCGGTTCGCGTACGGCGCGCTGATCGCGTTCCACGGCCTCACCGGCTCTCTGTTCAACATCGGGATGTTCCCGATCATCATGACGAGCTCGGCGCTGATCTTCTTCTCGCCGGCGTGGCCGCGGCGGCTGCTCGGGAGCCTCCGGCGTCCGCGCTCGGCTGTGGTTGCGCCGGTGGATCCGGCTGCGCCTGCGCCGGCAGCCGCGCCGCCATCACGCAGCGTCGTCGCGATCATTGCGATCCACGTCGCCGTGCAGCTCGCGTTGCCGCTGCGCCACTTCGCGTATCCGGGGGACGTGTTGTGGAACGAGGACGGGATGCGGTTCGCGTGGCACGTGCTGATCCGCGAGAAGCACGGCAAGGTCACGTTCGTCGCGGTGTTCGCCGACGGCAAGCGCCTCGAGGTTCCGCCCCACAACTACCTCACGCCTCGCCAGGATCGCGAGATGAGCGGTCAGCCCGATCTGATCCTGCAGCTCGCGCACGTGGTCGGGCGAGACCTGGAAGCGCGCGGCTACCACGGCTTCCAGATCCACGCGGTCACCGCGGTCTCGCTCAACGGACGATCGCCGGTTCCGATGATCGATCCGGCGGTCGATCTGCGGATGGTTCGCGACGTCGGCGAACGAACGTGGGTGCTCCCCGCGCCGGACGGGCCGCCCGTCGGCGTCCGGCCGCTGCGCTAGCTGCCCTACGAAGCCGCGCCTTGCGGAGGTCATCGTAACAACGTGAAAATACATGATAATAATCCTTATCAAGGCTACAATTAATATAAATATTGAAAGTCATTTTCAAATAGATTCTAGTACGGGGCATGCGGATCGCGCTTTGTGCCCTCGTCTCGGTCGCCGCCTGTGGTGGCCAGGCCGCGAAGCCGGATGCGGCACCCACCGATGGCTTCGATCGCAGCATGCTGCTCGATCACCTGGCGAACCAGGTCCTGCTTCCCCTGCAGACCCGGTTCGCCACCGTGGCCGCGCTGTTGCCACCCGCCATCGCGGCGTACTGCGACGCCCTCGATCGCGGGCAGCCGGACGCGACGCTCGAGACCGCGCGTGCCGCGTGGGGCGACACGGTCGATGCATGGCAGGCGGCCGATGCGTTGCTGGTCGGTCCGGCGGCGATGGACAGCCGGGCGATCCGCGATCGGATCTACGCCTGGCCGCTGCTGTCCTCGTGCGGCCTCGATCGCGACACCGCGTCGAGCTTCGCCGACCCCGCGAGCTACGACGCCTCGACCAGGCTCGTCAACGTGCGATCGCTCGCGGCGATCGAGTATCTGCTCTACACGACGCAGACCGCGCACACCTGCGCGACGTCGCCGGCCGGCTGGGATGCGCTCGGCGCCGACCTGCCCCGCGCACGCTGCCGGCTCGCGCGCGTGATCGCGGCCGACGTTGCGACGAACGCGGCAGCGCTCGCGACGGCGTGGCGGCCCGACGGCGGTAACTACGTCGCAGCGCTCGCGCGGGCGGGCCAGTCCGGGTCCTCGATCACGACGGCGCAGGAGGGCGTGAACCGGGTCTCCGACGCGATGTTCTACGTCGATCGGATGGTGAAGGACATGAAGCTCGCCGAGGCCGCCGGCATCGCGGTCAACGCGTGCGGCACCGTGGGCGCGCCCTGCGAGCGCGAGGTCGAGCTGCGCTACGCCGATCGCGCGACGCCGGCGATCCGGATCAACCTGGGCGCGCTGCGCGAGGCGTTCACCGGTGTGACGCCGGCCGCGAGCGGCCCGGGGTTCGACGACTTCCTGTCCGCGCTCGGGCATCCCGAGGTGGCCGAGCGCATGCTGGGCAACCTCGACGCTGCGGTCGCCGCCGCGAACGCGTTGCCGGACAGCTTCCTCGCCGCGCTCGCCACCGACTACGACAAGGTCGTCGCCACCCACCGCGCGATCAGCGTGTTCACCGACGATCTCAAGACCCAGTTCCTCGCGCTGCTCGCGCTCGAAATCCCCGATGATGTCGCGACCGACAATGATTGATCGGATCGGCATCGCGGCGGCGGTGGCGATCGCGCTGGCCACGGCTCCGGCGATCGTCGCCGGTGAGCCTGTGCCGGAGGCCCCCCCGACAGCCGCGGCGGAGGCCGCATCGACGACCGCGGCGGAGGCCGCATCGACGACCGCGCCGGACGCTGCACCGACGACCGCGGCGGAGGCCGCATCGACGACCGCGCCGGACGCCGCACCGGCGACCGTGCCGGACATCGCGCAGGAGGTCGAGCCACCGCCGTCCGACGCGCGTGGCGAGACGATCGAGATCGTCGAGCGGGCCCCGCCGGGCGCGCAGTCGACGATCAAGCGGGAGGTGCTCGAGCGCGCCGAGGACAACGATCTCCACAAGGCGCTCGGCAACACCGCGGGTGTCTACGTGCGCGACGAGGACGGCTACGGCCTGCGGCCCAACATCGGCATGCGCGGCGCGTCGGCCGATCGCAGCTCGAAGATCACGCTGATGGAGGACGGCGTGTTGATCGCGCCGGCGCCGTACTCCGCACCCGCGGCGTACTACGTCCCGCTGGTCACGCGGCTGTCTCGCATCGACGTGATCAAGGGCGCGTCGGCGATCCGGTTCGGACCGAACACGATCGGTGGCGCGATCGATCTGATCAGCGAGCCGATCCCCGGCGCGCGCGCCGGCTACGTCGACCTCGCGGTCGGCGGCGATCGCTACGGCAAGCTCCACGCACGGGCGGCCGAGCGCCGCGAGCACTGGGCCGTGATGGCCGAGTACGTGCGGCTTCACACCGACGGCTTCAAGGAGCTCGATGGCGGCGGACCGACCGGGTTCGACAAGGGCGATCTCCAGGTCACGGCGCGGGTGATGTCGGCGCCGACGGCGGCGATCTACCACCAGCTCGATCTGCGCGTGGGCTACGGCACGGAGACCTCGCACGAGACCTACACCGGACTGACCGACACCGACTTCGCGGACGCCCCGCAGCGCCGCTACCGCGCGTCGCAGCTCGACGAGATGAGCTGGAACCACTGGCGGATGCGCGCCACGCATCGCCTCGAGCTCGGCGCGAACACGCAGATCGAGACGGTCGCGTACCGCCATCAGTTCCAGCGCGCGTGGGGCAAGGTCGATGGCTTCGTCGGCCAGCGCGACTTCTACGCGCTGATCGCCGAGCCCGCCGCAGGCGCCAACGCCGTGTACTACGCGATCCTGACCGGGCAAGCCGATTCGTCGGCTCCCGAGGAGGCGCTGATCCTCGGCACCAACGATCGCCGCTTCACGTCGCAGGGTGTGCAGAGCACGCTGTCGCTGGACCGTACGGTCGGCGGTCTCGCGCATCACCTCGACGCCGGGCTGCGGCTCCACTTCGATCGCGCCGATCGCCGCCGCTTCGAGGACGGCTACGACATGGCCGGCGGCGCGCTGGTGCGCAACGCGAGGCCGCGCGAGCTCGTGCTCGATACCCGCGCCGACACCCTCGCGGTCGCGGCGTTCGCCGAGGACACCGTGCGGTGGAACCGCCTCGAGCTGTCGGCCGGGCTGCGCCTCGAGCTGATCGACTACCAGTTCGACAACCAGATGTCGCAGTCGCAGCAAGAGGCGAGCTACGCGGTCGTGATCCCGGGCGGCGGTGCGCAGTACCACGCGACCGACGAGCTCACCGTGCTCGCCGGCGTGTACCGCGGCTTCGTGCCGGTCGCGCCCTCGGCGGCCGCCGACGTCGAGCCCGAGTCGAGCATCAACTACGAAGCCGGCGTGCGCTGGCACGACGGGCACCTCGCGGCCGACCTGATCGGGTTCTTCAGCGACTACGCGAACCTCAAGGGATCGTGCTCGCTCGCGAGCGGCTGCACCGAGGCGCAGGACGGCGAGGAGTTCAACGGCGGCGCGGTCCACGTGGTCGGCCTCGAGGCGCAGCTCGCCGGCGAGCTGCCGCTCCGCGGGCCCTTGGCCTTGCCGGTGTCGGCCGCCTACACGCTGACCCAGTCGAGCTTTCAGACCAGCTTCACGTCGGAGCTCGCGGCGTGGGGCGTCGTCGCCAAGGGCGACGCGCTGCCGTACCTGCCGGCGCATCAGCTCGCGCTGTCGGCCGCGGTGAAGGCGCCGCGCTGGGAGATCGGCGCCACGACGCGCTGGCGGGCGGCGTCACGCGATGTCGCGGGCCACGGTCCGATCCCCGAGGCGGTCCGCGCCGACGCGCTGTTCACGATCGATCTGACGAGCCACGTCCACCTGCACGACTACGCCGAGCTCTACGCCACCTGCAGCAACCTGCTCGATGAACAAGTCATCGTCTCGCGGCGGCCCTACGGCGCGAGGCCCAACCCACCTCGGATGATCGCGCTCGGCTACAAGGCGCGCTTCTAGGTACCTCCTGGAGTCCCGTATGAAGAACCACCTCGTCCGCTATTCATTCACGTTCGGTCTCGCGCTCGCCGCATGTGGCGATGACGCGAGCCAGCAGCCCGATGCCTCGGGGTCACCCGACGCCGCGCCGGGCTCGTTCGTACCGCCGACCCCGTTCGCGGTGCGCCTCTCGGCCGCCGGTCCGGATCAGCTGCAGGCAGCGACCGCGGCGCCCGGCGGCAAGTTCTACGCGGCCGGGTACGCGGCGGCCACGCTGGCCGGCCCGCGGTTCGTCACGGTCGTGAAGTACGCGGCCGCCGGGCTCGACACCACGTTCGGAACCGCCGGGGTGGTGACCACTGCGGTCGACTTCAAGGGCGGCGCCGGCGAGGTCGTCCTCGCGACGCAGCCCGACGGCAAGATCCTGGTGTCCGCCACCGTCGCCAGCGCGACCAACGCAAACGATCGCGACGTCGCCGTGATCCGGCTGCTCGACACCGGCGCGCTCGACATGTCGTTCGGTACCCAAGGCGTCGCCACGCTCAACCTCAACGACGCGGTCCTCAACAACACCACGCTCGCCGGACTGGATGCGTCGCGCGGGCTCACCGCGAACGCGACCGGCATCTTCGTGCACGCCTCGTCGCGCGGGCTCGGCAATGCGGCGGCCGGCGGTCCGCGCCTCGATACCGACTTCACGGTCGTCAAGTTGACGCCGGCCGGCGTCATCGATTCGACGTTCGGCACTGATGGCCAGTTTCGGCTCGACATCCAGGAGTCCACTGCCGCGCCGCGCGGCCTCAAGGTCTTCGACGACGGCACGCTGCTGGCCAGCGGCTACGCGGCCTCGCCGGGGATCGGCACCAGCCAGCCGGTGCTCTACAAGCTGACGGCGGCGGGCGCGCTCGATCCCAGCTTCGCCGGGGGCGGTGTGTTTCACGAGGCGATCCTCGCACTGCAGACCGAGGTCTATAACTTCGCGATCCACGGCACCAAGATCGTGACCGGCGGGTACGGTCGCAACACCGGCGCGACGAACGACTACATCTCGCTCAGGTTCGACCTCCAGACCGGCGTGCGCGACCTGACGTGGGGCAGCGCGAACGGTGCGGTCGTGTTCGACCCATCGGGCGCGATGCTCGGTAGCAACTGCCGCAACGCGGTCGCGCTGCCGGGCGGCAAGACGCTCCTGATCGGCTCGACCGGCCCGGGCAACATGCCGGCGCAGGATGCCGTGTTCGCCGTGCTCGACGGAAGCGGCAAGCTCGACACCACGTACGGCAGCGGCATCCACAAGTTCCCGCTCGGCGCGAACGGCAACGATCAGTTCTGGGGCGGCGCGGTATCGGGCGATCAGGTCTCCGTCGTCGGCTACCACGGCGGTGGTGCCGCACCGACCGAGACGAACAACGACGATGCGTACGGCGCCGTGTTCACGATCCGGTAGCTGCCGGAGGGGTCAGGCGTGGCGCCGCCGTGGCATGTGGGCGCCGCACCGTCGTCACGTCATCGCGATCCGCAGGGTGCCGTCCGGCGTGACCTCGACGCGTCGATTCCGCGAAAGGCGAGCTTGACGTCGGGGGGAACTCGGCGTGAGGTGAGCGCGTGGGGTTCCTGGAGCGACTGCGTGGTTACCTGGAGCGCGTCGAGCGCGAGCCGGACGGCTTGCCCGTGATCCGCGTCGATGTGGCGGCACATCGGCAGCACTTCGCCGATGCGAGCGATCCTGTGTCTTTCGGGCATCGACGCGGTTCGCTGGCTACTCGCCCTGGAATCCACCCAGTCGCTTGGCCCCATGGACGAGTGGCGCATCTCGTCCGAGCTCGCCGCCCAGCTCCTTGCGGAGCCGGAGCGCGACGTCTCCCCGGAGGAGCTGGTGAATGGATCGTGGCGATTTTCGTTGCCCACGATTCGTCGCCTCGAAGCGATGCGGCTGCTTCACTACGACGGTCAGGATCTGACTCGCGGGAGAACGAACTTCTCCTACGCTGTCTTCGATCGCGCCCGGCCTCTGCTGGAGGAGATCGCCGAGCGCCGCGCGACCCCGCTCGCCGTGCTCGCGGACGCTCTGCTCCGAGACGAAGTGGCAGGGACCATCCAGCGCGCCCGGCCGGATGCTGCCGTCGCGGCACAGGACAGCGTGGCCGCCGCCAGCGTGCTCCAGGCCCGCATGGTCGTGCACGAGATCCGAAACGCGCTGGTCCCGGCACAGGTGGCCCTTGCGCAGATCGAGCCCACGGAAGCTAACGCCAGGCACAGGAGCGCATCGAAGGGGGCATCCGGCGTGCGCTCGCGTTCGTGCACGAGATGCTTCAGGTGACGAAGCTGGGGCCGGAGCCCGCGACGCTGTTCGATGTGGAGCCCGCGGTACGTGACGCGCTTGCGGCGCTTGCCGGCGATCTGACGCGATGGAGACCGTGCGAGAGCGAGAGCTCGCCTCGCTCACCAGCGACGAGACCGAGCGTGCCATCCAGGGGTCCTGGGCGCAGCTGCGCGCGGAGGTGGACAAGAACCGCAAGGGCAGGGCACTCGAGGATCTTCTGGCATTGCTCTTGAAGACGATCCCGGGATTCGATCGGCTGGACACGAGGCTCCGGAACGAGATCGAGGAGATCGACATCGTCGTGCAGAACAACTCGACCGATCCGCTCTGGCAGAAAGAGAGCCCGTACCTCCTCGTCGAGTGCAAGAACTGGTCGAAGCACGTCGGAACGAAGGAGCTCCGCGATCTCTGGGGAAAGATGGACGGACGCTACGATCGGTGCCGGCTGGCGCTACTCGTCGCTCCGGGAGGCTTCGCCGACCCTGTGCTGAGCGCGCTGCTCAGCAAGAAGGAGAAGGGCACCCTCGTATTGCTGCTCGGGCCGGGCGAGCTGGGCCAGCTGGTGAGCTCGAAGGATCGGAATGCCACGTTGAAAGAGGTCCACCGCCGCGCAGTGATCGGCGCTGCCAACCCGGGGGACGGTCCATGATGGGGCGTCGCGAGCAATCGGCCCTGCTCCTGGATGCGGCTTCTCGCGCGTCGGGTCTCGAGCGAGCAGGTGATGAGGTGAGTCGTGCCACGATTCGATGCAGTTCGTTCGTACCGTGGCTGTGGTAGTTCGGCGGTGTGATTCGAGGGCTCTCATCCGGGCGCATCGAGGCGATCGGCTCGTATGCCAACGGCCTCGATGCCCAGGCGCGGTGGCGGATCGCGGCGATCGGCTCGTACCTCGATGGCCTCGACGCCCAGGTGCGGTGGCGAGAGGTCAAGTAGCTCGGCCGCGCACGCCAGCGTACGCTCCACGAGACGGCGGCACACGCTACGCCGATCGACGTCGCGCACTTCGCCGGCGAAGCCGGGCCGAGTCGGTGACCGTGCCAGCGCAGGTCACCGACTGGTTGTCGTGGCGAGCTTCCCGGCGTCGCCTCACGACGGTGCACGAACACTCGTTTCTCGAGCTCCGCTGTATTGCACCCAAGCACATCGAGCGCGACGTCACCTGCCACTTCCTCGAGATCAGAAGTGGCAGCGTCACTTGTCCGCGAGGGCTCGCTCACAATGGTATCGCAGGTCGTGAGGGAGGGGCTCGTGTTGGATGAACGGCCGAGGGTCGTCGACCACGATGTCTTCGTCGTTCACGCCGACGATGACACGCCGTTCATCAAGGGTGAGCTGCTCCCGATGCTGAATCTGCCCGAGGATCGCGTGATCCTGTCGAGCGAGCTGCCGACCACCGACACCACTGAGGCGGCGGTCAGCGCCAAGCAGGTGATCCCCAACGAGGCTGGATCCTCGTCGATCGCGATGCAGAGCGTGGTGCACCTCGAGCGCACGACCAAGGGCGATGCCCTGTCGATCGCGAGCACGGGGTGGCGGGAGACGGCTCCGGGCGTCTGGGAGAGCTCGGCGCAGGAGAGCGGGAGCCGCATCGTCATCGGCGCGCAGGGGCATCAGTTCGCCATTGCGCAGGCCGAGAAGGACCTGTCCGCCCTCCATGATCGGGCTGCGCTGCGCGCGGGCGGCGACCCAGCCATCGCCAGCGCGATCCGGCAGCAGGAGGCGCAGCTCAAGAACCTCCAGGACGCCGCGCAGGCCCTTGCGCAGACGCCGGGCCCCGTGACCCAGGCTGTCTCGTGCAACATCGGCTTCCTGAACGGCCCCAGCTCGCCCTTGACGGGATTCTTCGGCGCGCTCGCGGGTTCGCAGATCTCGTGCACCGGCGGCTGCCAGACGTTCACGGTCCAGGCGCTGGCCTGCACGAACTTCGGCTGCACCCCGACCGTCACCGGGTCGAACTTCGTCTGTGCGACCCCGTGGCTGTTCGGCGTGGCGCAGTCCGGTAGCTTCGGCGCTTCCTGCGCGGCCCAGACGACCGTCACGCCCCCGGGGATCACGGCGACGTCGTTCTTCCCCTGCGGTTAATCCGCGCAGCAGCGCTCGTCGACTCCCGGCGCCCATGTTGCGCGACGCCCGGATCGCGACCAGCCGCAGCGTGGCCTTTTCGATCTCCGGCAGCGTCAAGGGGGGCGTTATCGAGGACCCACTGGCGATCGGCGTCAGTGAAGCCAGCGCACGGAGCTCGGCGACGGCCTCTCATCGGCCGGCCTGGGGCAACGCAGGCCGGGAGGTGTCACATCCCGGAGAGCCGCGCGATGCGCTTCTGGATCAGCGCCACGTCCTTTGCGCCGGGCACCGTGGTCACGTAGGTCTTGAACGCGTCCAGCGCCTTCTCGCGATCGCCGAGCTGCGCGTAGGCGAGGCCGAGGCCGCGATAGCCGCCGACATAGCCCGAATACAGCCTGAGCGCCTGGCGATAGGCGCGGATCGCCGCCTGGGCGTCGCCGGCGAACAGCTGCCGGTTGCCGCTGAGGTACGCGCTACGCGCCCGACCGACCGCGGGATCCTCGGCGGTCTGGGCCGTGAGCCCGGGCAGCGCGGGCTCGCTCGGCGGGCTGCCGTACTCGACGACGAGCTTCTTGCCTCCGAGCTTCGGGCCAGCGAGCTTCTGCGCCGCTCCCGGGCTCGGGCGGCTCGCCGCGCCGCGGGGCGCGGCCGCGATCGTCGGCGCCGGAACGGGGTCCGGAACAGGCGCCGGAGCGGGCAATGATCCGGCGGACGCGGCGGGCGACGCGGACATCTTCGCCGGCGCGGCACCCGGCACCACCGGCGTCGTCGGAGCGGCTCGGTCGGCCACCGCCGGGGACTGGGCGTGATCCTCGACCGGCGCCGGGGCCGGGGCCACACCGTCGGCCCGGCGGCCACTCGCCAGCATGACCACGGCCGCGAAGACAACCCCCGCGGCACCGCCAATCCACAGCCACCGCCGGCGTGATGCCCCTGGGAGCAGGCCACGGAGTCCGTCCGTGTCGCGATCGCGATGCACGCGCGGTGGCAGCTCGGCCGGGTCGGGATCCGCGAGTGGACCCCACTGCGGAGCTGGCTCGGCCGGGTCGGGATCCGCGAGTGGATCCCACTGCGAAGCTGCCTCGACGGGCGCCAGCAGCGGCAAGACGATCGGCGCGGCGTGGATCGCGCCGGGCACCGTGCGGAGCGGCGCGCGAGGTCCGAGGTCGCCGAGCACTGCTTGCGGCCCCGTCTGCGCGGCCGGATCGGCGAGGCTCGCAGACCGGACGTCGTCCATCGCAGAACCGGGACGCGCGACGCCCGCCCGGATCGCGCTCAGCGGCCGGCTCGAGCTGGGCGTCGCGTCGGGATCCGTCTCCGCGCTCGAACCAAGCCTGGCGCGTGGCGCGACGGGCTGAGCGCGTGGCGCAACGGGCTGGGTGCGTGGCGCAACGGGCTGGGCCCGTCGCGCAACGGGCTGGGCGCGTGGCGCGACGGCGCTGGCGGACGCCGCGATCGGTGCGGCAGGCGCCGCCGGCGCCGTGGAAGGGTCGCGCCCGCTCGGGATCCGCGCCACCGGCGCGGTCGGGATGTCGCGCGTGATCGGCACCGGCACCACCGGCGTGACCTTGTCGGCGCGGGCGCGCCGGGCGGGCCGCGCCAACGCCAGGTCGCTCGCACGTGGCGGTCGAGGGGACACGGGCCCGGTGACACGCGCGCGCGCCACCACGGCCGTCTTCCGCGGACCGGGGGGCGCGATCTGCTCCGGCGGCTTCTCGCTCTGCTTGACCAGCGCCGCGAGGTTGGCAACGGAGGCCTGCGGCGTGCGCTGATCCTGTTCCCACTCCGCGAGATCCATCGCGTCGATCTCGAGCACCTCACCGGTCTCCGAGGGCGGCGGCCCGCCGGGCTTGGTCACTGCGTCACCGCCGCGACGAGCGCCGCCGTGCCTGCGATCGCCGCCTCGCGCGTGGCGAACACCTTCGCCTCGGTCCGCTGCGTTGCGCCGGCGTCGACGTCAAACAGCGTGACCGTGAGCTTGAGCCGGCGCGCGGCGGCGTCGATCCGAGCGAACAACAGCCGGTTCGCCGACATCGAGCGGCCGACCGCTTCGTAGCAGGCGCCGGTCGGCTCGACGCACTCGATCGACAGCTGCGCGACCTCGAGCGATACCTTGGATACTCGCATCTCGTCGATCCCTCCCACCTTGGCCGCAGCCAGCGAGGCGCTCAGCGCCCGGGCCACCCCCGGGAACGCGTCGCTCTCCGCCGGGAGCACGGCGAGGTACTTCTTCGCGGGCGCCACCACCGGGTCGGGCGCCGGGTGCGCGTGCCCACATGCCACCATCGAGATGACCAACAGCCTCCCGAACGTCTGGAGGAACCTCGCCACGGATTGGCAATCTAACACGCACGATGATTACCGCGAGAGAGATCGTACGATGCTCGTCGAGGCGCAACGCACCGACGAGTGGGACAACACACCTTCGATTCACCACATCATTTTTGGCGATCACCTCGATTCACCAACGTGGTGCGCAGTACGCTCGCAGCGAGGCTCGAGAAGATTTCTCAGCTCGAAATTCCCACGCATCACCGCCGGTGCTGCCGATCGCGGCGACCGGGCAGCCCACCTCATGGATCGCGGCCGCAGCGAACGCCGTGGCCAGCGATGTCGGTGAACGGGTGATACGCTAGCGTCGCAGATGGAGCCCGTTCGCGAGCCGACGACCCGCCCGATCGGCGACGTGATCGGCGCCGGCGTGATCGCCGGCCTCGCGACCGGTGCGATCGACGCGATCTGGTCGTGGGCGCCGGCCGCGCAGTTCGTCCCCGGCGCCGGGGCGCGGCTGCGCTACGTGGTGTTCACCGCGACCAGCTACGGGCTCGCCGGCGCGATCGCCGGGCTGATCATCGCGGCCGCCCTGCTCGGCTTCCTGCGCGGCACACGGCTCGGTGACCTGGTGCACTTCGCCGTGCGCGAGCACCAGGTCCGGCGCGCCCGCGATCCGCGGAGCACCGTCGCCGGGCTGTCGCTCGTGCTCGCCGGCGTGCCATGCCTCGCCGCGGCGCTCGTGGTCGCGTTCCGCGCCACCGTCCCGTACGTGACCAACCGCCACGTGATCGCGCTCGAGGTAGTGGTCGCGATGGGCGCGACGCTCGCGGCGCTCGCGGCCGCGCTCCCGCTGACGTTCGTGGTCGCGCGCGGCTTCGAGGTCGCGCTCGCAGCGCTCGCGGCGCGGGTGCGGTTCGTCTCCGCGGTGTGGGCGCCCGTCGCGGCGCTCGGCGCCCTGTTCGCCGGCGCGGCGATCGCCTGGGCCGTGCACGACTGGGAGACCGCCCGCCAGCTGCCGCTGCGCGGCCCGGTGGTGGTCGCCGTCGGGCTCGGGCTCGCGCTCGCCTCGCTCGGCCCGGCGCACGCTGCGGTCGGGCGGCTCGCCGTGGTCCCGCGCTGGCCGCGGCGCGCGGCGTGGGCCGTGCTGCCGCCCGCGCTCCTGGGGCTGGTGCTGGCGTCGGGCGGATCGGCGGCGGTGATCAAGGCCGCGGCGGCGTACACCGGCCTCGGCGGACCGATCGCCCACGCCCTGCGCCGCGCGTTCGACCGCGACCACGATGGCTACGCGCGGTTCCTCGGCGGCGGCGATTGCGACGACGGCGACCCGAGCGTGCACCCCGGCGCCCCCGAGATCCCCGACGACGGCATCGATCAGAACTGCCTGGGCGGCGACGCCAGCGAGCGCCACGCGCCGAGCGACGTCGCGTTCCGCACGGTGCCGGCGAGCGTGCCGCGCGACGCGAACGTCCTGCTCCTGACGATCGATACGACGCGCGCGGATCACCTGGGCATGTACGGCTACCCGCGCGCGACCTCGCCCCACCTCGACGCGATGGCCCGGGAGGCGACCGTGTTCGAGCACGGCTGGGCGCACGCCCCGTCGACGCGCTACTCGGTGCCGGCGATCTTGACCGGCCGGCTGCCGCTCGACGTCTACTACGATACGTCGGTCGACGGCTGGCCGGGCCTCTTGCCCAGGGCCACCACGATCGCCGAGGAGCTCGCGCCAATCGGCTTCGTCACCGGCGCTGTCACGAACCACTGGTACTTCGATCGCAGCCGCCACATGGATCAGGGCTTCGCCGAGTACGACAACGAGGACGCGCGGCTGCACGCCGGGGTCGCCGGCGCCGGGCCCGAGCAGACCCGCGGCAGCTCGTCGAAGGAGCAGACCGACAAGGCGATCGGGTTCGTCGGCCGCCACGCCGCCGAGCGCTGGTTCCTGTGGGTCCACTACTACGATCCGCACTACGCCTACGAGCCGCACCCCGAGGTCCCGGCGTTCGGCGCCGACCGGGTCGCGCTGTACGACGGCGAGCTCGCGTACACCGATCTGCACATCGGGCGCCTGCTCGACGAGCTGCGCGCCCGGGGGCTGTACGACAAGACCGTGATCGTCGTGACCGGCGATCACGGCGAGGGCTTCGGCGAGCACGGCGTGGAGCTGCACGGCTATCACCTGTATGCGCCGCAGACCAAGGTGCCGCTCATCATCCGGGTCCCGGGGCTCGCGCCGCGCCGGGCGGTGACGCCGGCCGGACACGTCGACATCTTGCCGACGCTGGTCGATCTGGCCGGCGGCGCGGCGACGCCCGAGATGATGGGCCGGTCGCTGGTCGACGTGCTCGCCGGCGCCGATCCGCCGCGCACGGTGTTCCAGCAGCTGTCGTACGAGGGCAACCACGAGATGCGGGCCGGGGTCTCGGCGCGCTGCCACGTCATCTACAACGTCAGCCCCGATACCAGCTGGGAGGTCTATCGCGTCGATCGCGACCCGCTCGAGACCCGCGATCTGGCGGGCGATGGCGACGAGTGCGCCGACGAGCGCGGCGCGGTCGCGCGGTGGTTCGACGCCGCGCAGGTGCCCGCGGGCGCCGGCGACGCGCTGCTCGCCGGGCCGCCGGTGATCGCGGCTCCCCTCGATGCCCAGCTCGGTGACGCGGTGCGCCTGCTCGCGGTCGACGCCCCGCCGCGGGTCAGGCCCGGCGAGTCGATCGCGCTGACCTGGACGTTCGAGGCGCGCGGCACGGTCGCGCCGGGCTGGAAGATGTTCGTCCACGTCGAGGGACCGAACAAGGCGTTCCTCAACGGCGATCACCGGCCGGCGCGGCCGTTCGAGTGGTGGCGCGCGGGTCAATACATTCGCTACACGACCACGGTCGTCGTGCCGCGCACCGCGGCCGCCGGGCACTACACCGTGTGGGCCGGCATGTTCGATCGCAGCGGGCGCGCCAAGGTCCGCGCACCGCGCGCCAAGATCGTCGATGATGCGGTGGCCGCGACCGAGCTCGAGGTAGCCCCGTGAGCATCCCCACCCCGTCCGACGATCTGCCGACCGCGATCATCGTCCCACCGCGCGCGGCATCGGGGCCGGCGCAGCGCGCTCGCACGGTGACCGGCCGGTTCGGCTGGGGCCGCGCCGCCGAGCTCGTGCTGTGGGCGGTGATCGCGCTGCCCGCGCTCTACCAGATCGGCCTCCTGATCGAGGCGATCGCGGGGCGCGTCGGCTATCCGTACGACCTCGAATGGATGGAGGGCGGCATGCTCCACCACGCGATGCGGATCCACGACGGCCAGGGCATCTACGGCCCGCCGAGCGTCGACTTCATTCCCTACCTCTACACGCCGCTCTATCCGACGCTGCTCGCGCTGTTCGGCGGGCCGTTCGGCATCTCGTACCTGCTCGGGCGCGTGATCTCGATCGTCGGGCTCGCCGGCATCGTCGCGACCGCGCTCGCGTCGTTCGCGCGCGCCCGGCAGCGCCACGCCGGCGCGACCGTGGCGGGCTTCGTGCTCGCGCTGGGGCTGTTCGCCGCGTTCTACCCCTACGTCGAGGGCTGGTACGACGTGGTCCGCGCCGACACGTTCTTCCTGTTCATGATCACCGCGGGGATCGCCGGCCTCCCGCTGTGGGCGAGGTCCGACGGCGGCGTCATCGGGCACGGCAAGGTCTGTGCCGGCGCGGCGCTGATGGCGCTCGCGTTCTTCTGCAAGCAGACCGGCATCTTCTATGTCGCGTTCGGCGGCCTGATCGTCGTCGCCGTGAACTGGCGCCGGGCGCCGACCTACATCGCGATGGCCGGCGTCATCGGCCTGGGTGGGAGCTGGGTCCTGAACCGATCGACCCACGGCTGGTTCTGGACCTACGTCTCGGAGATCCATCGCGCGCACGACTTCAACATGGATCGGTTCTACGCGTCGTTCCGCCACATCCTGTGGCACTTCCCGGCGCTGGCGATCGTCGTCGCGGTGACCCTCGTGCTCGTCGCGGTCACCCGGCGCCGCACCGGCAGCCTGCCGCCGGCCGCGCGGCCGTTCGTGCTGTGGACCTGCGCGTTCGCGGTGTCGACCGTCGTCGGCGCGATCGGCTGGGGCACCGAGTTCGCGCACTTCAACGCCTACATACCGGCGTTCCTGCATGGCGCGCTCGCGGCGGGCACGGCGGTGCCGGCGGTGGTCGCGTGCGTGCGGGCGCTGGGCCGGGATCGCCGGCATACCGAGGCGGCCGCCGCGGCGACCGCGCTGGTCGCGGGGAGTGCGCTCGCGATCACGTGCGGCCTCGCGCGCTGGCAGCCGCAGCGGTTCATCCCGACCGCGTCGGACGTCGCGGCCGGCAGCCGGCTGATCGAGCGCCTGCGGTCGATCGACGGCGACGTCTGGATGCCGTCGCACCCGTGGTACCTCGTGCTGGCCGGCAAGGCGCCGCACGTGCATCGCCTGGGCGTCAAGGACGTCACGACCCGGCAGCCCCGCACGATCGAGGGGCTCG
>Ga0137459_1000373_pt1 | contig 16305 bp, 15 predicted proteins | sample EasRivERMGT700_2_FD_104908 | JGI IMG/M metagenome (GOLD analysis project Ga0137459, IMG submission 104908) | Soil microbial communities from meander-bound floodplain in the East River, Colorado, USA - East River MetaG ERMGT700_2 | ecosystem: Environmental > Terrestrial > Soil > Floodplain ...
CCCCAAGGCCAGCAAGGAGTTCGAAGGCGCGATGCGGGCGCTGCGCGTCGGCGGCCCCGAGGCCCAGGACACCGCGAAGGCGCGGCTCAAGGCCGCCCTCGACATCGACAAGACGCTGTGGGAGGCGTGGCACGACCTCGGCGTGATCGCCTACAAGGAAGGCGACGACGACACCGCGATCGACGCGTTCAGCAAGGCGCTGAAGCTCAAGAGCGGTCATACGCCGAGCCTCCTGGCCCGCGCCGAGGCCAACCGCCGCGCCGGCCACAAGAAGGACGCCCGCGGCGACTACGAGGCCGCGCTGAAGACCACCGAAGAGGACGATCCGAACCGCAAGGACGCGGCGGCGCGGCTCGCCTCGCTGCTGCGCGACGCCGGCGACTTCGACGATGCCGTCGACGTGCTGCGCGACACCGTCCGGGTCTCGGGGACCAACGCCAAGATCTACACCGAGCTGGGCCTCATCTACATCGCGCAAAAACGGCTCGAGCTCGCGCAACTGGTGCTGGCCAAGGCCGCCGAGCTCGACGCCAAGGATCCGGCGATCTTCAACGCGTTCGCCGTGCTGGCGCTGCGCCAGGGCAAGGCCCAGGAGGCGTTCGACCGGTTCGATCAGGCCGTGTCGCTCGATCCGAGCTACATCGACGCGCGGTTCAACAAGGCCGCCGTCTTGCTCGACGCCGGCGACTACACGCGCGCCAAGGTCGAGCTGACGACGATCGTCGAGAAGCGACCCGACGACTACGCGGCGTATGTCGCGCTCGGCGTCGCGCAGCGTGGGCTCAAGGAGTTTCCCGAGGCAAAGAAGACGTGGGACCATGTGATCAAAGAGGCGCCGAAGCGCAGCACCCCACGCGCGGACGCGATGTTCGACGTCGCGATCCTCGCGACCGACTACATGAACGACGCCGCGGGTGGCAAGACGGCGCTGGACCGGTACCTGCAAGAAGCCCCCATCGGTCACACCAAGCGCCAGGCAGCAGAAGAGAAACGAAAGGAGCTCGGTAAATGACCGACGACGTTAGATCAATTTTCGGTCCGGTCGATCGGGATTTGGCCGCGCGACCGCGGAACCAGGATCGAAAGCTCCCTGGGAGGACGGAACCCAGGCGCGTGAGGTTGAGGCTTGCCGCCCCCGCAAGGGGTTTTGCGACCGCGGTTTTGGCGCTGATATGTGCAGTTTCGCTACCCGCGTACGCCCAGCCCAAGGGCAAGGCCGACAAGAGCGACAAAGGCAGCTCTGCCAAGCCCGACGCGAAGGCCGACAAGAAGCCGAAGGAGAAGACCTTCGACTTCAACAACCTCAAGCTCAACGGTCAGCTGCGGACGCCGCAGCTGCTCTACTTCCTCGAGCGCGCCAACGAGGAGCTCGAGCGCGCGAGCCTCGAGAAACGATCCTTCATCCCCCACATGGTCCGCTCCGTGGAGGAAGAAGCGTTGTGAGTACGATGGCGCTGCGTACGGCGCTGATCTGGCGCGACGAGGTCATGGACGACGTCGTCCTCGACAAGCCGCGGCGGATCACGATCGGCCGGACCGGGCGCACCACCTTCGTCGTTCCCGACATCGGGCTGCCGCCCAAGTTCGCGATCGTCCGGCCGGGCAACCGCGGATACCTGCTGACGCTGGGCGAGCACATGCGCGGCACGATCTGTGTCAACGGCGAGGAGAAGGACGTCGCCGAGCTCGTGCGGAGCGAGCACGGCGGCGGGGGGTTCTGCGCGACCTCGATCAGCGGCCGCGACTGGGGCGTGGTCGATCTCGATCGGTCCGGTCACTACAAGCTGTTCTTCCAGTTCGTCCTGGTCGACGACCCGCCGCAGTTCCTCACCAGGCCGGTGCTGATCGCCGGCGTGGTCGGCTACCTGACCTCGAGCGCGGCGCTCACCTTGCTCTGGTACCTCAAGGGCCTGCCGGTCGACGAGTCCGTGTTCCGCGGCGCCGGCCTGTCCACGCTCGCGATGCTCGTCGGCGGCGTCGCCTGGGGGATGCTCCGGCAGGACGGCGAGTCGCAGGCCTCGCTCGCGTTCTCGGTCGTCCTGCACGCGGCGCTGCTGTTCATGACTTACCAGCTCTACGACGGCGAGAACCCGTTCGTCTGGCCGGGCCCGCGCTCGCTGACCGGCAACTACCTGGTGACCCGGCTCGACAAGGAGGAGCCTCCCGAGCCCAAGCCGGTGCCCACGATCAACAGCAAGGCGCAGCAGCCGCAGGCCGCCGCCGCGGCGACCAAGGATCCGCCGAAGAACACGGCGACCAAGGGCGACGAGGGCCGTGCGGGTGGCAACGGTGACACCGAGCGCGCGCGCGATCCCAACGCCAAGGACGTCCCACCCGAGCCGCCGAAGGTCCAGTTCTTCGAGGACAAGAACAAGAAGATCCTCGACAACATCATCGATCGCAACCTGGCGACCAGCCTGTCGAAGTTCACCGGCATCAAGGGCGATACGCTGACCAAGGGCTCGATGGGCTTTGGTCCCGGCACCGGGACCGGCGTCGGCCCGGGCGAAGGCACCGGCACGCGCACCGGCAACAAGAAGACCGGCAGCGGCGGCGGCGGCAACGTCGAGGGCGACTTCGTGAGCGGGCCCGGCAAGATCGACACCGGCGCCAACCGGCCCGGCGGCGGCAACTGCAAGGGCGGCGGCTGCGGCACCGGCCCCAAGGCGATCCAGGTCGCGTTCTCCGCGCCGAGCGGCGACTTCGGCGGCCTGACCTCAGAGGAGATCGATCGCGTGGTCAAGGCGCGCGCCGGCGTGTTCCGCGCCTGCTACCAGAAAGAGCTCAACCACACGCCCGGGATCGGCGGCAAGCTCATCATCCACTTCAAGATCGGCGGCGACGGCGTCGTGCAGGCCGGCAACACCGCGACGTCCGGCGGCAGCACCATGCGCAACGACACCGTCGAGCAGTGCGTGAAGTCCAACGTCAATCGCCTGAAGTTTCCGGCGAAGGGCGGCATCGCCAACGTGAATTATCCGTTCGTGTTCACGCAAGGAGGCTAGGTCATGCGTCTCGCCCTCGTATCGTCCAGTTGCGCCGTGATCGTCGGGCTCGCGGGGCTCGTCGGGTGCGCCAACGATCCCGTCTATATCCCCGGGCCGATGGCGATGGAGGCCGGGGTCGCCGACATGACCGGCATGCTCGGCGAGGCCAAGGCATCGCTGCAGCTGCCGATCAAGACCGAGACCGCGGCCGACATGAAGACGCACGCGGCGCTCAGCGCCAAGCTCGCGCCGGTGCTGGTGCCCTACGTCAAGATCGGCGACCTCGAGATCGAGATCGAGTGGACGATCAAGAACCTCGATCTGATGAAGCCGGGCCAGGCGAAGATCCAGCTCAACGGCGCCAACGAGTTCTTCTCGTACGATCCGTCGATCATCATCCTCGATCCCGGCAACGACGAGGCCCCGCCGACCCCGGGGCTCGCCGGCGACATCCCGATCGACGTGCCGGCCGGCGGCGAGGTCTCGGGGCTGTTCACCGAGGACGATCTCCGCGAGGCCGCGATCGATCTCGATCAGATCACGCGCGGCAACGTCAACCCGTTTCGCGCGACCCTGACGATCAGCAAGAACGCCAAGCTGTTCCAGCCGATGACCCTGCCGATCCCGGAGATGCCGGGAGTTCCCGAGGTACCGGCGATGCCGGTCGGTGACCCGATCCCACGCGAGGCGTTCGCCGAGATCACGCGGATCGATCTCGTGTTCAAGCCGACCACCCACATGGTGCTCGAGTACAACGTCCGCATCCGCGACCTGCGTGGCATCATGCACGAGCTCTTGCTCACCGCCGTGACCGACAAGCCGGCCGAGCTGCAGACCTTCATGCCCGCCGTCTACAACGTGACCACCACCGCGACCCCGTGATTTTCGGCTGGAACCGACCGCGCACCGCGTCGTCGATCTACATTGCGCCGATGGTCAGGTTGGCCGTTGTCTCGGGCACGCTCGCAGCGCTGTGCGGCGCCGCCGCCGCGCGCCCGGCGGCGACCGGCTGGTTCGCCGAGGGCGGCCTCGGCGCGGTCGCGTTCCTGCCGAAGGCCTCGAGCGACGCCCGGCTGGGTCCGGCGCTCGGCGTCCGGATCGGCCGCGATCTGTTCGCCTGGCTCTCGGTCGGCATCAGCCTCGTCGCGTCGAGCCACGAGGCCACGGTCCCGCCGCCCCCACAGGGCGAGTGGTTCCAGCTCTACCGCGGCGGTGGCGACATCCGCATCGGCGGCCGCCTGGATCACCTCGCGCTGTTCGTCGAGGGCGGCGCCGGCGCGGCGATGATCTCGTCCAACGTGCTCGGCAAGGTGATGATCACCGACCCGGGCGAGCGGTTCTCGATCATGTTCCAGGCCGGCGCCGGTGCCGAGTACCAGCTCGAGAACCGCCACTACGCGATCGGGCTGGCCGCGGACGGCTTCCTGCTGCCCCAGTTCGATGCGATCCGCGCGATCGACTCGCGGCTCTACCTTCGCTACACGTACTGACGGGGACGGTGTCTCATTTGTCTCGTTTCGACCTCGGGCGGACGGGGACGGTGTCTCATTTGTCTCGTTTGGGCGGGCGGACGGGGCGGACGGGGAGGGCGGACGGGGACGGTGTCTCATTTGTCTCGTTTCGACCCGGCAGACAGACGAGACAAATGAGACACCGTCCCCATCAACCAACTCGTTGGCTGCCTCGGGGTCGCCGCCCGCCCACGGCACGAACTTGCGGCCGGCCATGCGCTTGAACAGCTCGACGAAGCGGCCGTCGATGTGCGGCCACTCGAGGTACGTGCCCATGTTTCCTCGAGGACGCGCGCCATGTCGCTGGCCCGCTTAAAGTTCTCGCGATCGGAGTCGGACAGATCCTCCTCCGGCAGCTCCTCGTGGAGCACCGCGCTGCGCACGAACTGCGGCGTCAGCGCACGGACCTGATCGCGCGCCGCGAGCAGCGCATCGAGCTTGGCCGCGCGCGCCGGCGCGACCGCGGCCTCGGGGCCACACGCCGGGCCCGGATCCTCGGCGCCGGACCCGCCGACCCCCTCGTGCTCCGGCTTCGCGCGGAGCCGCCACGTCTTGACCTCGGGCTCGCTGTACGCGGGCTGGATGTGCGCGATCTCGTCGAGCGTGAACCCGGAGCTCGCGACCCAGTCGGCGACCTCGGGCATCGCCGTCGCGATGTCCTCGATGAAGTCGTAGCGGTGCGCCTTCGCGATCCGCTGCGGCAGCTCGCGGTTGGTCGTCTGCTCGATCAGGCCGACCGTGCAGATCGTGCCCTCGTCATCGACGAACACCGGCGTGCGCCACGGCACGTGCACGTTCTTGGGCGTCGTGTGCTTCGCGATGTAGGCGTCGAAGTGCGCGAGGATCTCGGCGCGGCGCTGCTCGAGCTCGGGCCTGGTCGCCGGCCGCGACGCCAGCCAGTCGCGCACGTACTGCAGGTGCTGGTGCATGCGATCGCGCTCGCTCGCGTGAATATCGACGTTGTGGCCGTACTTCACGACGAACGAGTCGTCCCCGAGGTGATGGTTCGCGCCCGCGCGCACGTGGCTGTTCGGCCTCGGCAGCGCGAAGCTCGTGGACGCGGCCAGCAGGATCGGGACTGCGACAGTGAAGCGCTTCGCCATGTCGCAGCCAACGAGCCCGCCGACCACGCTATTTCGCGGCACGCGCCCTGCTGTCCAAAATCCCTCGGTGGCCATGCAACTCTTTCGACGACCCGCCGATACGGACCGACATCTATGCAGCCAAGCACGTCCGAACGCCCGAAGTATGGCTTCTGTTGGTGGTGCAGCGCGAAGCTATGGGGCAGGCACCACCGGGTCGTGAGGACCCACGGCGGAGACGTGACGGTGCACGTGGAGTGCGCCAGCACCATGGTGTGCGAACGCGAAGGCCAGCTGGTGCGATGAACCACCCCGGTCAGCGCAGGGCGCGGCGGCCGGTGCCGATGAGGTCGACCAGCACCCGGCGAAACGGCGCGCACGCGTCGAGCATCGCGATCACCGAGGCGGCGCCCAGGCGCTGGCGCCAGAGCAACAACACGTTCGCCGGCAGCGCCAGGCCACCCGCGCCGAGCGCTCGCCCGGTGGCCTCGGCGAGCTCGCTCGCGTAGCGCGGCGTCCAGGCGAACTCGCCGTGCGTGGTCACCGGTGCGGCGAGCGCGCGCTCCCAGTCGCGATGCGCGGTCGATGCGAGCAGGTCGGCCCGGCGCAGCAGCCCCGCCCGCGCGAGCCCGAGCCGGAACCGCTCGGCCGCCGAGGCCGAGTCGTCGTCGAGCAGTCCCCACCAGATCTCGCGGTCGGCGTCGCGGACGTCGTCCGGCAGCTCGAACGCACAGCCGAAATCGAGGCACCACACGTGGACGCCGCCGTCGGGCTGCTCGTCGACCAGGAAGTTGCCGGGGTTGGGATCGGCGTTGCACAGGCCGTGGGTGGGCGGCGAGCCCCACGCGAACGCGAAGATCGCCACCGCGGCGTGGCGCCGGACCTCGGGGCTGCCGGTCGCCGCGGCCTCGACCACGGTCTTGCCGTGCGCCCGCGTCATGGTCAGCACGCGGGCCGACGATCGATCGCCGATCACGCGCGGGAACCGCAGCACCGGGTGATCGCGCCACGCCGCCGCGAACCGCGCGAGCGCGCGTGCCTCGGCGGCGTAGTCGAGCTCGCCGCGCACCGCCGCGCCGAGCGCACGCAGCGCCGCGTCGTCGAGCGCGCGCCCGATCTCGGCGCCCGCGAGCTTGCGAACGAACGCCGCGTCGTCGAGATCCGCGCGCAGCGCCTCGGCGACGCCGGGGTACTGCACCTTGACGACCACCGCGGTGCCATCGTCGAGCGTCGCGGCGTGGACCTGGCCGAGCGACGCCGCGGCGAGCGGGACCGGATCCCAGGTCGCGAACAAGGCCTCCGGCGGGCGGCCGAGGTCGGCCTCGATCACGCGCGCGATCGCGCCGGCCGACACCGCCGGCGCGTGATCCCACAGGTCGGCGAGCACCGCGCGCGCCTGCACGGTCGCCCCCCACGGGGGTTTCCTCGGGCCAAGGGGGTCCGGAGCCCCTGCCCCGGGCTCGATCCATTGCCCTCGGTCACCGCTGCGTCCGCCCAGCGTGGCCCCCGGATCGTACGCCGCGAGCTGCGCGACCTTGGCGAGCCCGCCCTTGAGCCGGCCCGCGTTCGCCGCGAGTACCCGGGCGGCCTCCTCGTCGGCCACGTGATCGTCCTCGTCGGAGCCGGTCGGATCGGTGCCGACGATCTGCTTGGCGCGCGCCCACAGCCGCGCCCAGCCGATCCTGCGCTCGGCGCCGCGCCGGTCGGCCGTGTTCGCGCGGCGGCCGTCGTCGGTCATGGCTCCCCGTCCTTGGCCGCGGCCAGCCCGAGGCGCGGCGCGCTCGGCCTGGGGGCGCGCGCCGCACCGGCCACCCCGACGGCGGAGCCGTCGCGCGCCGGCTCCGCGTCATCGCTCCAGAACAGCTCGACCCGGTCCTTGCCGGTCTTCTTGGCGCGATACAGCGCGCGATCGGCGCAGCGCACCAGATCCTCGCCGTCGCTCGCCGTGCTCTCCGGATACCCCGCGATGCCGAACGACGCGGTCACCCGCAGCGCCGCCGGCGGATCCGCGTCGGTCGTGATCCGCAGCTCCGCGACCGCCCCGCGGATCCGCTCGCCGACGTTGTAGGCGTTGACCAGCTCGGTGCGCGGCAGGATCACGGCGATCTCCTCGCCGCCGTAGCGCGCCGCGGTATCGACGCCGCGCATCTGAGACTTCACGACGTTGGCAATTCCTCTCAGCACGCGATCCCCGATCAGATGCCCGTGGGCGTCGTTGAGGCTCTTGAAATCGTCGACGTCCATCATCACGACGGAGAACGCCGTGCCGTAGCGCTTCGAGCGCTCGATCTCTTCCTCGATCCGGGCGTCGAAGTAGCGCCGCATGAACAGCCCGGTGAGCCCGTCGACCATCGCGAGCTCGTAGAGGTGCGCGTTCTGCAGCGCCGCAGCGATCTGCAGCCCGAGCGACTCGAGCAGGCGCTGGTGATCGGCCCGGAATGCCCGCGCGTGCGTGCTCTGCACCGCGATCACGCCCTCGCAGCCGCCGTACATGAACAGCGGGACGCCGAGCCACGACCGCATACCGTGCGCGTCACCTTGCGACGCGACGTCATCGTCGGTGCTGAGATCATCGATCAGCCGCGCCATGCCGTGGGCCATCACCCACCCGGCGGCGCCCTCGCCGTCCTGCATCGGACGCCGGAAGAACCGCTCGCTCGACCGATCGAAGCCGTCGATGACCAGCCCCGCGCGGTCGCCGGGGCGCCGGTGCACCAGCGAGACCGCCTCGGCCTCGGGGATCGCCTTGCAGGTCTCGCGCGCCACTGCCTCGACGAGCTCCTCGAGCTGGAGCGAGGCCGCCAGGCGCCGGGCGGTCGCCGTCAGGATCTCGAGATCGTGGACGCGCTCCTCGAGCTGCTTGCGGGTGCGCGACAGCCGCGAGACCACCAGGTTGATCAGCAGGTAGGTCAGCGACACCAGCAAGAACCCGAGCGGCTGGTGGGGGTCGTAGAGCAGCACGAGCACCACGCCGATCGGCATCAGGGACGCCTCGGCGCCGATGCCGGGCAGCGCCAGCTCCGCGAAGTACGCGCGCCCGCCGCGGCCCAGGAAGCGCAACCGCACCCCCTGCAGCGCGTAGTGGCTGACCAGCAGCAGCGCATGGATCGCGATCACGCGCAGCGCGACCTCGACCGTGTCGGCGTGCCGCCCGACCAGGCCATCGGCGCGCCAGATCCACCCGCACAGCGCGACGAGCCCGCCGCTCATGCCACCGAAGTACAGGACGTAGCCAAGCTCCGCCCACCACCCCGCCGGATCGGCCGGGCCGCGCTTGCGCGCGTAGTACAGGCGCGCCGCGGCATCGACCGTGAGCGCGACCGCGACGATCCGGCCCGCGCCGACCGACCCGACGCACAGGGTGACCGCAGCGTAGTATGCGGAGTCGAGCGACAGCACGCTGCCCTCCGCCATCCGGAACGCGAGCGCCCGCGCCGCCAGGATCACGACGATGAACAGGGTGATCCACAGCGCAGAGGTGGGTGTTGGCTCTGGCAACACCCCCACTGCCGGGAGTCCGAACACCACCGCCCAGCCAGCCAGGCCGAGCGCGATCGTGAACAGATGACCCGCGAGGCGCGCCACAGCGGGTACGTAGCATTGTATCCCTGCCGAAAGCGCGAACGGCCCCGCCACCGAAACGTGGAGGGGCCGTGTTTGCGCTGGTAGAGCGCCGGGGCGTTGAGAGCTGTCAGGGCCCGCGGAAGGCCGCGGAAGGCCGTAGGGAGCCGGACAGAGCCGAAGGGAGGAAGGAAAGAAGGGAAGAAGAGAGCGCGACGGAGGTGCTAGATGTCGATGATCATGACGCCACGCTCGGTCTCTTCACGCGGGGGCGTGACGGCCGGTCGTTCCAGGTCACCACGATGGCGCTCGATCGGGAGCTCGACGCGGCCACGCTCGCTCTCGCGACGTTGGTCATGTTCCTTCTTGAGGATTTCTTCAATGATCCAGGGATCCAACATAGCGGACCGCCTTTCGCGGCAGATGTGCGGGCTAACCAGTCGAACACGAGCTCAGCTATCGGTAGCGCCTATCTATTCGCTGTGCAACCTGCAGGCCTCGGGACACTGAGGGCCTTGTAGCTATTCTAACGCATCGAAATTCGTGGGCTCGACTTCGCAGGTACGAATTTTCTACGCGCCCAGATCGAGGAAATCCCCTCACAGTCCGGGTGCTGCAAGCCCCATGACGCAGCTCGACGTCGCGGTTTCACGAAGCCGTGCGCAACGTTGAGCCGGTTCTCGGCGCTCTGACTTTTTTGCGGCCTCGTACGAGAATTGTCCTTCCCTACCCGAGGATCCAGGTACCCGGGTGTCGATTCACGGAGGGCGAGCCCCCAGCTCAGTCGAGATCCTTGAGCTTCCACGCCCCGTCCTCCTTGAGGAACTGGACCGTATAGCGATCACCGTAGCTCATGCGCGCGTCGTTGCCTCGCTCGATGATCGGCTCGTCGACGTTGGCCTCGAGCGTGTTGATCAGGTTCTCCATCTGCTCTCGCGAGGCGCCGGTGAACTGCGCCTGCATCTTCTTCGCGTTCATCTTCTCGCGATAGCTGTTGGGCACGAAGCGCAGCATCATCTCCCAGCGCTCGAGGCGGTACGCCCGGATGAACGAGCGCAGCGCCGCCTTGGGGCTCGACTGATCGTAGAACCCCAGCGGGTTGGTCGCGATCCGCCACTGGCCGCCCTCCTGGACCAGCCGCATCGTATCGCCGAGCCCGTACTCGAACTCCGCGGACACCTCCATGCTGCCCTTCTTGCCGCGCAGCCGGTCGGCGGTCTCGTTCACCTCGCGGTCGTTGTCGCGCATCATCCGGACGTAGTCGTCGCGCGAGACCTTGCCGCGAAAGCTCGACGACATGAGGTCGTAGGCCGCGCCGAAGTCTTGGTTCTTGAGGGCCACGCCGTAGTTGTCGAGCGTCTGGTTCGGCCCCTTGCCATGGCCGCACGCGCCGCACGCGACGGCAGCCGCGACGACAAGGCTTTTCGCGACGACGCGCATGTGTCGCGGTTATAGCAGGCGGATGTGCGTCCTGGGATCGTCCTGCGATCAGTGGAGGATGTGTGCGGACGGCCCGCGCTTGCGGCGCGGCCGGTGCCGGCGAACCACCGCGCCGCGCGCCAGGCTGCCGAGCGGCTGGTTCACCGTTCCCCGGGCCGCCAGGGCGCCACCCGCTGCCGCGACGAGCAGGCCGAGCGTCCCGCGGCGCACCAGCAGGCCCCAGCTCACCAGCGCCGATCCGGCGGCCACCGCCACGAGCTGGGCGATCGGCGTCCACACCGTCCGCCGGGGCCGCACCGGCTTGCCCACGCCTTGCAGCGCCGGGACGCCGTCGGGTGTCCGGTGACGATCGAGCGCGTCGAGCACCTCCTTCACCCCGCGGATCGCCGCCACCTCGGCGACGAGGTGATCGGCCTCGTGCGTCAGGATCGGGCCGGCGAGCGTGACGTGGCCGTCGACCACGTCGACCAGCACCGCGCGCGCGTGCGACACGCAGTGGCCCAGCTTGCTGCGCACCCGCGGCTCGAGGACGTCGTCGGAGACCTGCGCGGCCGCCGGCGTGGTCAGCTGGCCGAGGATCCCGTGGAGGCGGTTGGCGGCGTCGCGGCGCGCCCGGCCGAGCAAGTCGCGCTCGAGCCGCAGCACGCGCCAGGCGTGCCCGGCGAGCTCCGCCCGGCGCCGCGCCCCACGCACCGGATCGAACAGGTACATGAGCCCGGCACCGAGCAGCGCACCGCGTACGAGCTGAGCTTTCGACATCGCTGGACCTCCAGCCCGACAAGGCTCGCAAGCCATGCGCCAGTCCCGGCCGGCGAAGCCCGCGAGATCAGGTCGCCACGCTGTGCGGATCCGCCACAGCGCGTCCGTTACGCAGCGGTCGGTGCGCTGGCGCGGGCGCGCGCGTGATCGGAGGCGAACCCCGTGGTCGCGACCACCATGGAGAGCGCCGCGACGCCGAGGGCGAGCGTCGGCACCCACATCGCGAGCTGCAAGCCCGAGCGCTTCGAGACCTCACCGACCACCCACGACGACGGCGCGGTGCCAAACATGTGCATCGTGAAGATCACCAGGCCCTGGGCGGCGACGCTGCGGCCGTGCGGGGCGAGATCGTCGACCGACGCCGCCATCGGCGCGTGGTACCAGCTGATGAAGAACATGGTCGCGACGCCGGTCAGGTAGAGCGCCGGGCCGGCCTGCAGCTCGATCGCCAGGATCGCGCACGGGATCGTGAGCGTCATGCCGATCGCGATCGTCCACAGCCGCCCGTTCGCGAACCGTGCGCGCAGCCGGTCGGCGATCCGGGCGCCGATCAGGATGCCGCCGAGCCCGCCGAACAGCGCGAGCACGAAAAGCGTGTTCGCCTGGCCCTCGGTCATGTGCTTGTCGCGGGTGAGGAACTCCTTGAGCCACGCGTTGTACCCTCCGGCGGCAAACGCCATCGCCGTCGTCGAGAGCGTCACCCAGCGCAGCGTGCGGATCCGGAGCAGGACGCGCGCCTCGCCGGCGAACCGGGTCACGAACTGCGCGAGGTAGCGCCACCACGGGATCGTCGGCGGTGGCTCGGTGTGCGCCGGCACCGGCAGCCCAGTGATCACCCCGGCGAGCACGATGCCCGGCACCGCGATCACGATCACGACGAGCGGGAAGCCGCACGCGCTGCCGGCCGCGAACCCGGCGCCCCCGCCGAGGAACAGCCCGAGGTTGAAGATCGAGAGCCGGCTCGCCTTGTGCGGGCCCTCGAAGATCTGCGCGAGGATCGAGTTCGCGACCGGGACCACCGCAGCGGTGCCGAGCCCGACGAACGCCCGCGACACGGCGAGGCCGCCGTAGCTATGGCCGAACGCGCCCGCGGCACCCGCGAGGCTCGCGAGCACGACGCCCGCGATGATCACCCGGCGCCGGTCGTAGCGATCGCCGGCCCACCCGAACGGCAGCGTCGCCGCAGCGTGCGGGATCATGAACACGGTCGTGAGCAGGCCGATCTGCGCATCGTCGATGGCGAATCGCGCGCTCAGCGCCGGATACACCGTGAACAGCGCGTTTCGCGCTGCGTACGAGACCAGGTTGGTCAGCGCGAGGACGACGAGGATCTGCGTCTTGCTCGATCGATCGCCCTCGGTCACCCCTCCGGGATTTCCTCGGGCCAAGGTTGCCCGGGGCCGCTTCCCCGGGCTCGATCGATCGCCCTCGGTCACGGCGAGGCGGCGCCTTCGGCGAGCACCAGCTCGTAGGCGGCGTCGCCCGCGGTGTCCGCGCCGCGGACCCGGATCACCGCGTGGGAAAGCGCGGGGACCTGCGCCGCCAGCTTCTCCGCCGCGCCCTTGCCGGGGTGATCGACCTTGGCGACGAGCTTGCCCTCGACGAGCACGTCGATCGCGAGATCGAGCTCGTTGGGCGTATCGATCGAGACGTCGAGCGTCCGCGCGGTGTCCTCGGGCGGCACCGCGAAGCAATCGATGTCGCCCGCGCTCCAGTGGGCATGGAGGCTCTTGCGATCGGGGGGGGACGCCATCGCGGTCTCGGGCGTGTCGTTCGGCTCGCTCTCCGCGTCGGGCGGGATCACCTTGGCGGTGACCCGGATCTGGTACGCGGTCTCGGGGTTCGAGCGGTCGGCCCGGACCGTCAGGTAGTGAAACGGCGGCGCGCCCTGCGGCACGGCGGGCTGAAAGCCGCGGACGACCAGCGGCGCGCCCCTGGGGCCCTTGCGCGTCGTGATCGGCTGGCCGACGCCGTCGGCGATCTCGAGCGACAGCGCGACACCCTCGACCGCCGATAGCTCGACGTCGAGCGCGTTCTTCGCCGACAGCGCCTCGACCGAGACCTTCCAGACGTCGGCGTCGCCGGTCCAGCCGAGGTAGCCGGTCCCGGTGTCACCGGCGATCAGGTCGTTCGCCTCGCCGCGATCGTCGTCGGGCTCGTGCTCGGCGCCGGCCGCCGGCACGACCATCGCCGCGGTGATCTCGTAGGGTCCGCCGATCGGCTTGGCCGGCTCCGGCGCGGCCCGCTTCGCCGGCTTCTTCTTCGGCGGCGGCGGCTTCCTGGCCTGGACGACGGCGGCGTAGCGGCCCGGCGTGACGCCGAGGTTGGGGACGCCTTCCCGGATCCGCGCGCCGCCGCGGTCCGATCTCGCGATCACGTTGCCGCTCGGGTCCTCGAGCTCGAGCACGACGTCGAACCCGTCGAGCCCGGACGCCATCACCGACAGCGTCCCGGCCTGGGTGACGTCGATCCGGTAGTGGTCGACGTCGGCGTCCGGATCGATCTTGCCGCGCACCGTGGCGCCGAGCGCGAGCACCGTCGCGACGTCGTCGCCGTCGTTGGGCTCGACCTCCTCGGTCGTCGGCCCGCCGCGCACGCCGCCGTCGGGCAGCGCCGGCGTGGTGACGACCTCGACCGCCGCCGCGTCGCCGGTGCGCTTGCGCGTGGGCTTCTTGTTGCATCCGGCCGCGCCGTACGCACCACACGCGAAGAGCAGCAGCGCGCCCAGTGCCGACCACCGGCGCGACCGGCCGGCCAGCCCCCCCCCGCGGACGCCGGGCACGTTCACCACCGAGCCCCCCGCCCAGGCACTAGGCGACCTTCGACTTCTCGGCGAGCCCTGCGAGGAACTCTGCCGACGAGACGATCTTGCCGTCGCACTTGATCTCGCCCTTCATCTTGAAGATCTTGCCCTTGCGGAGTGGCACGACCTCGATCAGGAGCTGGTCGCCGGGCGTGACCGCCTTGCGGAACTTCACCGCGTCGATCGCCATGAACAGCATCACGTGGGTGGTGGGGTCGAACGCGACGCTGCGCGACGCCAGGATGCCGCCGGCCTGCGCCATCGCCTCGATCTGCAGGACGCCCGGCATCACCGGCACCCCGGGGAAGTGACCCTGGAAGTACGGCTCGTTGAACGTCACGTTCTTGAGCGCGAGCACGCGATCGTCGCTCACCTCGAGCACGCGATCGATGAGCAGGAACGGATAGCGATGGGGAAGCAGGCCGAGGATCTGCTCGGCGTTCATCGCGACTTCAGGCGCCATATGCGCCTGGTTGTATCATCCCGCGGTCGATCGATCGCCCTGGCGATCGCCCTCGAGATCGCCTTGGGTCACTTCATTTCGGCGTTGAGCTTCTGCGTCAAATCGACCGCAGGATCAGCCCACACCGTGGCGCTCTGGTCGAGGATCAGCGACACGCCCTCGGCCTTGGCGATCGCGGCGATCTTGGGCTCGGCCTGCTTGAGCAGAGCCTGGATCAGCTTGGTACGGTCCTGCGCGAGCTCGCGCTCGAGCTTGACGTAGGTCTGCTGGAGATCGACGAACTTCTTCTCGAGCTCCTGGCGCTTGCCCTCGAACACCTCGGGCTTCAGGACCGCCCTCTGCTTCACGAGGTCGGCGTCGGCCTTCTTGAGCTCCTCTTGCTGCTTGTCGAGCATGCCCTGCTTGGCCTTGCGCGTCTTCTCGAACGCCTCGTTGGCGCGCTTCCCCGCGGGCGTCGTCGACAGCGTCTCTTCGATGTTGATGATCCCGATCTTCGGGTTGGCCGGGACGGCGGTGTTGCCGATCCCGCTCAGCAGCGGGCTCACCATCAAGCCAAGACCAAGACAACCCAGAGCGACATAGCGATTCATGGAGACCTCGGGCGCTTCATACGATGAGTTGGACGCGGTTCAAAGCCACTTGTTCATTCTTGCATCCGACACCCCGGTGCGACACCCGGGAGACACCTGGACGGACGCTAGAAGAAGTTTCCGATCGTGAACTCGAACACCAGGGGGTCCTCGTTGGGCTGCGGGTCGAGCGGGATCCCCCACTCGAACCGCAGCGGGCCGATCGGCGAGAACCACCGGAACCCGAAGCCGACCGACTTGCGCAGGCCCGTGGTGAGCGACTCGAGCGGGCGGAAGCACGGGTCGAACTTGATCGAGATCGACGAGTTTTTCTGCTGCAGGCCCGAGCAGTACCGATCCTCGAGGTTGTAGGCGTTGCCCATGTCGTAGAACACCACGCCCGAGATGCCGACCTTCTTGAATAGCGGAAACTCGATCTCGCTGTTGAAGATGATCTGCATGTTGCCGCCGAGCGGCAGCGTGCCGAGCGGCTGGCCGACGTCGCCGGGCGGCTGTGTCAAGAGCAGCGGGCCGAGCGAGCGCGGCGCGTAGCCGCGGATGTCGTAGATGCCGCCGACGAGGTAACGCTCGCTGATCGGGACGCCGAGTGGATCGGTCGAGGTCGTGACGCCGAGCTCGCCGTTGACGTGCAGGACGAACGGGCCCCACAGCTGCCGGTAGTGGCGGACGAACCCGCCCCACCGGATGAACTTGTTCTCCGAGCCGGTGTACTGGCTGGCGTACTCGGCGAACACCGTGTCGTACCAGCCGCCGGTCGGGAACAGGCGGTTGTTCCGCGAGTCCCACGACAGCGAGGCGCGCAGCGAGGACGTCCAGCCACCGCGGAACAGGTTGGCCACGCTGGTCGCGGCGATCGGCGCCGACGTGGCCCCGAGGTTGGCGAACCCGCCGGAGCCCGTGTTGATGTTGACGTCCTCGAGCTTGTAGGTGAGGAACGCGCGCGCCTCGTACGACAGCGGATAGCCCCAGGTCAGCGTACCGCCCTTGGCGTCGCGGAAGAAACTGCCGAAGCTGCGGTTCTGGTTGTAGAGGTCGAACGCGAACGTCCACTCGGTGTCGAGGAAGTACGGCTCGACGAACCGGAGCAAGAACAGCTGGCGCAGGCTCGA
>Ga0137459_1000374_pt1 | contig 16297 bp, 15 predicted proteins | sample EasRivERMGT700_2_FD_104908 | JGI IMG/M metagenome (GOLD analysis project Ga0137459, IMG submission 104908) | Soil microbial communities from meander-bound floodplain in the East River, Colorado, USA - East River MetaG ERMGT700_2 | ecosystem: Environmental > Terrestrial > Soil > Floodplain ...
ATCGGCGGCGCCGACGTCGAGCGGTACTTTCCGTCGACGATCCACCTGATCGGCAAGGATATCCTGCGGTTCCACACCGTGTACTGGCCGGCGATCCTGATGGCCGCGAACCTGCCGCTCCCCAAGGGCATCTTCGCGCACGGCTGGTGGACGGTGCGCGGCGAGAAGATCTCGAAGTCGATGCCGGCGACGCGGATCGATCCGCTCAAGCTGGCAGACGCGCTCGGCGCCGGCTCGCCGGTCGGCCGCGCGATCGGCGTCGACGCGATGCGCTACTACCTGCTGCGCGAGATGCCGCTCGGCAACGACGGCGACTTCACGTTCGAGTCGCTGTTCGGCCGGTTCAACGCCGAGCTGGCCAACGACCTCGGCAACCTCATCAACCGCAGCCTGACGCTGATCGTCAAGCTGTCCGCGGACACGCCGCCGCGCCGCGACGACGCAGTGTACAGCGCCGGCGAGAACCCGTACTGGCAGCTCGAGCACCACGCGGTCGACGCCTGCAAGCACGCCGCGGCGCAGTTCGATCTGATCGCGCCGTCGCGCGCGCTCGAGGCGATCTGGCGGTTCGTCGGCATGGCGAACCGCTTCATCGACCAGACCCAGCCGTGGGCGATGGCGCGCTCGAAGGACCCGGCGCTCGGCCACGCGCTGTGGTGCCTGCAGGCCACCTTGTGGGTGATCGCGCGGCTGATCGCGCCGGTCTTGCCGGCGACCGCGCGCACGCTGCGCCACTGGATCGCGGACGGCGACGCCGCGATGACCTGGCCCGAGCCGGTCGACGGACGCGTGCTGCCGCTCGCGCCGGCCACGCTCGTGGCGAGCTCGCCATCGCCGCTGTTCCCGCGGCTCGATGACAAGCTCCAGCAGGTGATCCTCGACAAGATCGTCCCGCCCGATCTCGCCGCAAAGCCGGCGCCGGCGCCCGCCGCGGCCGCCCCGCTCGCGCCGATCACGATCGACGAGTTCGGCAAGCTCGAGCTCCGGGTCGGGACCGTGCTCTCCGCGGCGGCGGTGCCGAAGGCCAAGAAGCTGCTCCACCTCTCGGTCGATCTCGGCGAGCCGGCGCCGCGGTCGATCGTGGCCGGCATCGCCGAGGCCTACGCGCCCGACCAGCTCGTCGGCAAGCAGGTGATCGTCGTCGCGAACCTCGCGCCGGCGACGATCCGGGGCATCGCGTCGCAGGGCATGATCCTCGCCGCGGGCGACGCGCAGATCCTGGGAGTTTCCGCGCTCGATCGCGACGTCCCCGCCGGAACGCGGGTACGATAGCCCCGTCATGCCGGAGCTTCGCCGCGCCGCGCGCCTCGTGATCAACGCCCCCGCGATCGTCGAATCGATCGGCCAGGGCACGATGCAGTTGCACCCCAACCTCGCCGCGGTGTTTCGCCGCGTCGATGCCGACGCCTCCACGATCGGCATGCGGTTCCCCGCCGTGGTCCGCGATCTGTCGACCAACGGCGCGTTCATCTCCGGCGCGCCGCTGCCGCTGCTCGCGCGGGTCGCGGTGAAGTTCGAGATCAAGACCATCGGCACGGTCGACGCGGTGGGCTGGGTGCTCTGGCAGCGCGCGTCGGACTGCGAGCTGCCGACCCCGACCGGCACCGTCACGCTGCCCAAGGGCTTCGGCGTGCTGTTCGAGTCGATCCCCCTCGAGATCAGGGCGGCGATCGCCGGGCTCGTTGCACGCCCGTGAGCCCGTTTCGCGAGGGTCCGACCGCGTCTCCCTCTCGGTCGTTTCGATTCCGGCCGCGCTACCGCGGCGTCGCGTGGTGCTCGATGGGCGTCGGCGGATCGATCGCCGTGGTCGCGTCGATCCTCGGGTTCGCCGTGATGCCGCTCGCGACCGGCGCGCTCGGCATCGCGCTCGGCGCCGCCTACCTCGCCTCGCCGACCTGGCGGATCGCCGTCACGATCGACGACGAGGGCCTCACCGTCGGGTCGCCGAAGCGCCAGCGGTTCTGGCTGGCGTGGCGCGGCATCGTCCGGGTCGTCGTGTCCCCGGCGACCAGCACGTGCTTCGTCGACGGCGGCGTCCCCGAGCGCAGCTTGCTCGTCCCCGGCGAAGGCGCGCCGGCGCCCTACGACATCGCCGACCGCAAGGCGCTGGTCGAGGCGATCCTCGCGCACGTCCCCGCCGACAGGGTGCAGACCGTCGCGTCGCTCGATGCGGTGGACGCACCCGCTCCTGGATAGCCGGGGGCCTGGGGAGAACGCGAGCACGCTTGCTGGCGACGCGTTGGCGAGTACACCGCTACACCGGGATCACGCTGCGCGTGTGCAGCAACGCAGGTCCCAAGGCGGAGCTGGCCGCCTGGCGCCAGCAGCTCGGGACAAGCGGCGAGGCCGGTCTGACCTCGCGGAAGCCGCGCGGCTACTTCCTCGCCAGCGTGAACTCGACCGCCTGCCCCAGCGGGCATGGATCGGATGGCAGCGCCGCCGTCCGCTGGAACGTCAAGACGTCTGCGGCTTGCGTGTAGGCGAACTCGGTCTTCGCCGGCGCGGGGGGACACGCCCGCGGCTCGATCCCGAACAGCGCGCCGCACGCCGTGGGCGACGTGCAACTCGTGCTGGTTGCGACGACCGCGAGCGTCGTCGCGGTTGCCTCGTAGGTCTCGTTCAGCGCGACGCTGCAGGTGGGCCCGAGCTCCTGGAGGAAGGTTCCAGACGTGCCGTGGACGTTGAGCACGAAGCTGCCGATCGGCTGTGGCGCGCCGTTGCAGGTCAGCGCGGTGACCTGCCAGGCTCCGTCGACCGGCCCCACCCGCGGGAGCGCGGTGTCCCACTGGTACCAGTCGGTCGAATCGAACACGCCGACGTTCGGCGCGCCATCGAAGATCTTCATCGCGCCCTGCTGCGTGCGCTCGTCGCCGAAGAACCGTGCCGCGCCGGTCGTGGCCGACAGGTCACCCCAGATGTCGAAGAACAGCAGCTCGCGCTGATCGGCAGTGCCGATATGCGCGATATGGGCGATGTCCGACAGCGCCTTTGCCGCTGCCACGCTGTTCGGGTCTCCGGCCGTCGCGTTGTGGGTCAGGCGCGCCTCCTCGAGCGGGACGTCCTTCAGCCTGCCGCGCGTCCGGATCAGGTACGCCGGCCGGGTCGTCGCCGTGGCATAGCTGGCGTCGCCCCAGTACGCCCAGCCATCGGGGCGCTGAAACGTCTCGATCAGCGGCGGGGCCTCGAACAGCGCTGCCAGCCGCCGCGCGGTCGCCTCGTCGGCGTAGAACTGGTCGAGCGCGGCGCGGTCATCCCACGCCTCGAGCAGCACGAGCTGCGTGGCGTCGCGCTCCTGGGTCATCAGGTTGATCTGCCCCGAGAACGCCAGGTGCTGCGGGACCCGCGCGCGTACGCTTGCCGCGTAGTCGTCGTGCGCGGCTTTGGCGGCGATCGGGTCGGCCTGCTTGCGCCTGCCGGAGATGAGCACCCGGTAGTGTGGTGTGGCGAGGCTCACCTCTGCGGTGTCCGGGGCGGCGGCATCCACGGCCTGAGCCTGGCCGTTGCTGTCGCACGCTGCCATCACGCCACATCCGAGGATCGCTACGATCGTTGCTGCTGCCTTCATGAGCTGCTCCATGGTGAGTTCAGCGCTGGGTCGAACGGGGAACCCCGGTTTCGACAACCGCTGATCGCGTCGCAGCGAGATCGGACCGCATCGTTTCGGGGGCGTCGTCGTCCTCGGACCGAAGGAGACGTATGACCACTGCACACCTGGCACATTTGTTGACCATCTGCACGGCAAGATCGAGCTGACCGACGAGTGTGATCAACCCGTCGAGCTTCCGAGCTCGAATGGTTTGATCGTGATCGAGAAGCGGTGAGATGCTCACGGCATGCGCAGCCTCACCATCGCCGGCCCGATCGCCGTGTTCGCCGGGGCATGTTCGGGTGACCCGGCACCAGGCCTGCTCGATGCCGGGGCAGACGCCAGCAGCGCCGCGCGGTGCCTGATCCCCGCCGACTACGGCGCCATCGGCACCAATACCGGAGCGCCCAACACCATCACCCTGGACTCCGTCACGGTCGTGCTCGACCCCGGTCCGCCGATCGACGACTTCTTGCTCAAGCTGATCCCTGGTAACGGTGTGTTCAGCGGCGGCTTCACCACCGGCACGTTCCCGATTCAGGGTGAGGACAAGAGCTTCGCCACCTGCGGCCTGTGCACGAACATCATCGCCGACGTCGTCTCCGGCCAGGGGCCGGCCCAGTACTACTTCGCCACGTCCGGAACGGTGACGCTCACCGCCACGTACCAGCTCGCCGGTTCGGCGCAGAACCTACACTTTGTCCAGATCAACGGGGCCACCGGGGCGCCGATCGCGGGCGGCTGCACCTCGACGATCGCGTCGATCACGTTCGGTCCGACCTGAGCCGAGGCCTACACCGGTGCGCGGTCCAGCGCGTGGCCGCCGCACACGTGCATGACCATCATGGTTGTCCGATGTCCGGACGGATCTCGGACAAGCCGGCCGACCCTCGGACGCTCCGGACAAGCGACGCTGTGAATTCGCGGGCTTGGCGCGGCACGCGGCTCGCTGGGCGCTTGCGGCAAGATACTATGTTGGAATTCGTGCTGGATCCGGATCTGCTCGAGCCCGAGAGGATCATCGCTGGGCGTCACCGATTGTCGCGGCGCGCCTACGACAAGCTCGTCGCGCGCGGCGTGTTCGACGACGAACGGATCGAACTATTGCGCGGGCGGCTCGTCGCCATGAGCCCGCAAGGAAAGCTTCACGCGACAGTCTCCGCGCGGCTCGCGCAGCACCTGATCCGTGCGCTCGACACGACATATGAAGTACGGTCGCACAGTCCCTTTGCGGCGACCGACGACTCGGAGCCGGAGCCCGACGTCTCGGTGTCGCGCCGACAACGTCGCCGCGCGTATCATCCGAGCCGAGCGCTCTTGTTGATCGAGGTTGCCAAGAGCTCGCTGCGCACGGATCGCATCCTCAAGGCCGCGATCTACGCCGAGAACCGCGCGCCCGAGTACTGGGTCGTCGATCTCGCAACAAAGTCGGTCTTCATACACACCGACCCCGCCCGCGGTGTGTACCGATCGGTCGTGCAGCTTCGCCGCAAGGACGTGCTACGGCCGGCGCTCCTGCCCGAGATCGTGATTCGCGTCTCCGAAGTGTTCTCGGCTCGCTGACCCGGCCGCAGCGGCCGAGGCTGCGGCCATCGCATGCCGCCGAGTGTCAGCGCTACAGGATCTGCAGGCGGCGGCGGTGCCTCGGCCTGCTCATCGATGTACGTTCGACGTCGTGCTGCGTGACCTCGCACAGGGCAGCCCGAAGGCGCGCATCGCCGCCGCGCATGCGCTCGGCGATCTGGCGGATCCGACCGAGGAGCGCTGCGCGGTCATTCCACGAGGCTGAGCTCCGGAACGTCACCGCTTCGCCGACGGGACCTCTCGAACCGAAATCGAGCCAGCCTTCTTCCAACCCTTTCGCAGCAGCACGTCTTCGGCTGTACACCACCAGCGGATCGTAGGTTCCAGCACCCTGGTTCCAAGATCGATCCAGAGATCCACGCGCGCTTCCCCGGGATCGGATACCGCACTGTTGACGAAGGTGTGCGGTGCAGCGTGGTTCGAGCGTATGCCAACCGGCGATACTACGATCTTCGCGATTGCCACCACGAACGCACGCGCCCCCAGGGCCGCCACGAGCGGGCAACGGGCATGGGGGGCGTGGTCGAGCGGCTCGAAGGTGCCATGGACGGGGGCCAGTCCAGAAACCAGAGGTTACCGGCGGTATCACCTGCGATGACGCCCGTTGCGGCGGCGGCAACCGCGGTATAGGGGACATCGCCGCAATAGGTAAGGACACAAGCGTAGGTGTCGAGCTCCCAGACCCGCAGCGTCCGGTCAGGGGACGACGAGACCACGCGCAGGCCGTCGGGTGTCACCGCGCACGCGCTCACCCAGCCGTGACCTTCCAGGGTGGCAAGGACGCGCCCGCTCTCCAGATCCCAGGCCTTCAGCGTCTGGTCCCAGGACGCCGAGACCACGCGCCGGCCGTCCGGCGTCACCACGCACGCGCTCACCTCGCGGGCATGGCCTTCGAGCGTGGCGAGCACGCGGCCGCGGTCGAGGTCCCAGACCTTCAGCGTCCGGTCATGGGTGGGACGCCGAGACCACGCGCCGGCCATCCGGCGCCACCGCGCACGCGCTCACCCCGCCGGCGTGACCTTCGAGCGTGGCGAGGCGGCGGACGCGGGCGAGGTCCCAGACCTTCAGCGTCCGGTCCCAGGACGCCGAGACCACGCGCCGGCCATCCGGCGTCACCGCGCACGCATTCACCCCACCGGCGTGGCCTTCGAGCGTGGCGAGGACGCGGTCGCGGTCGAGGTCCCAGACCTTCAGCGTCCGGTCCCAGGACGCCGAGACCGCGCGCCGGCCGTCCGATGTCACCGCGCACGCGTTCACCCAGCCGACGTGACCGGCGAGATCACGCACGAGCGCAGGGCTCTCGCGCATGCCGCCATGGCGCACGCGAAGGAACATGGCCCCGACCGGAGCTCGCAGCTGCTCGCGAAGGTCCGCTGCGCTCCACCCCGACCGGCGCAGTCGATTCCACACGAGCGCCGCGGTTTGCTCCGGCGCATATCTCAGCCAGTGCGACTCGCGCGCCAGCGCCCGCGCCACGTCGTCCAGGCGCCGGCCGACCAGCTGCTCGCCCCTCCCGCGGCAACGCTCGGCCGTTCGCGCGACGTCCGTCTCGACGTCGTGCGCGCCGAGCTCGCGACACTTGGCCTCCAGGAAGCCTAGGTCAGCGGCGATCCGCCATGCGTCCGCCCAGTCGCCCGCCTCGGCGCGATGGGTCAGGGCATGGCGCAGGACGTACCGGCGCGTCGTCGTGTCGACCGGAGCTGGCCACGTCGCCAGCTTCCGCGCCAGCATGGCGTGGTGTCCGCGAAGCTCGGCTTCACCGATCATCGAGGCGATGCGCTCCCGGATCGACTCGTGGTGCAAGCGGTACTCGGGCTGGTTGTCCGCGCGCCGGGTCTCCACGAGGAGCTCCCGGGCAGCGCGCACGAACGCCTGCCGCGGTGACACGCCCGTCCAGCCGGCAACGCGACCGAGCTCGTCCAGCGTGAGCGCCTCGCGCGCGGCACCCAGGATCCCGAGACCGCAGACGGCGACCGGCTCCGTCGCGACGCGCTCCCACGCCTTCACGAGCAACGCCTCGAGGCCCGCAGGGACGCGTTCGACGCGACGTTGCGCTTCGGGCAGCTCCTCGAGGCGTTTCCGCAGCATCACGGCGTGCTGCAGGTTGCCGGCGGCGCACGCCACCGCTTCGTCGAGGAAGCGCGCATCCAGCCCGAGCGGCGGCGCGGCCAGCGCCCAGAACGCGCGGACGGTCAACATGTTGTCGACCGCGTGGTCCGGAGCATCCAGGTCGATCGATCCATGTGCACCGTCGCGCGCCTGGAGCATCGGCAGGTACGGATGACGCGGCCGGCTGGCGCGCAGAAAGCTCACGCCGCGAGGTAGCGCATGCGGCAGGAAGCAGCGAGCGGATCGCCGGCCGGCGACCCCACGGACGGATCGTACTCGTGCTCGATGCGGAAGTCGATGCGAGCCCCGGACGGTGGCGATGATCCGGTCGCGGGGCTCGCTGCGTCCCGGAACACGACGCCGCCGAACTTCTCCGGAAGATAGAGCACGGGCGTCCTGCAGAGAGACCTTGCTCGAGGAATGCGCCGCCGAGAACTATGCCCGGCTGTGGCAGCGAGCGAAGACTTATGTCGCCGGCATCGATCCACAGGAGCTGTCGGCCGAAGACCTCAAGGACTTTCAGAAGCCTGCAGGACACCAGAAGGCCATCATCTCGGCGATGGCCGCGATCCTGCGACCCGGCAAGGCGATCCAGGTCTCCAGCGTTCCGGCTGATGCGTTGTCCGGCAGGACGAAGATGCCGCAGCGCGGATCCTGCTGGGAGATCGCGCCGGCACGATCCGGAACTGGCAGCCGGAGCTCACGCAGCTTCACGGCCAGGCCCACGAAGCGATCCGCAGCGGACTCCTTGCTATCGGCGTCGAGGATCACCGCAATGGCGGGCGGCGCGTTTGCGTCCAGCACGGACAGGTTCTCTTTGACGCGGTTGGCCAGGTCGCTGATGCCGCTGGCCGAGTCGAGCGCGACCATGCGGTCGTTGCCGGTGAAGAAGATCGGGACCGGCACGCGCGCGAGCAAGTCACCTTTGTGCGGGAACGTCTTCGGGATCAACGGCTCCCAGAAACTTCCTTCAACGTCTTCAAACGCTTTAGCCCCAGGGCCGGAGCAACTCGGCGAGGAACGCCACGTCGTGAGGGCCCTCGGTGGCGATGTACGCGCGGACAGTCACCGGACCTCGAGGCCGCGCTCGATGCGGAGTCGGCGCAGTAGATCCTCACCGTATCTACGCACGGTAACGGCCTGCCCCGTGGCCTCGAGCCGATATGCGACGATGTCTTCACGCGCGGGCGTCTCGTCGGCCGCCAGCAGGGCATCGATCGCTTCCAGGCTGTGCGTGGTGGCGAACAGCTGGACGTTGTTGGCCTCGCAAGCATCGACCATCCAGCGAAAGGCGTTGCCAAGTGCCGAGATGTGAATGGCGGTCTCGAGCTCGTCGATCAGCAGCATGCCATTGCGCGCAGAGGTGATCGCAGATGCGATCAGCAGGACTCGTCGAATGCCGTCGCCAAACGCTTCGAGGGGCAGCAGCCCGGCGCTGCGATCTCGGAGGTACATGACCGCGTCTGCACGCTGGTGGCTCGCGCCCGGCGCTGCGAGTACCTCCAGGCCAGTGATTCGAGGCTCGATCAGCGAGAGCAACGTCGCGATCGGGTCTGCGTTGCCCTGTCGGCGCGCCTCGGAGTACAATTGTTCCGGTATCCCTGGGAACAGGTGGTCGTACGGCGTGATGACCTGGATCGGGACAGACACCACCGGTGCCATGCGCGGTAGCTCGAAGCGCTCGTCTTCCCACCAGGTGAAAGATTCGGTTCGAATGTACTCGCCAGGCGAGCGGCCCGTGACCTCGACCTCGATTCTCGCGCCCTTGCGCTCGACCGCGAAACCGGTGGTGGCAGGAACCACATCGCCCAGCGCCGAGGACGCTGGCGGCGCTGGCGCCTCCGGGAGACTGCGGAGGTCGCGGTAGGTGGCGCGTACCTCGTGAAACGGAAGCCCGCCTCGAGCCGAGAAGGCGATACGCCCGTCGTAGCTCGACACCGGGTCTGTGGTCGAGTCTTGCGGAAACAACCAGCGCAGACGGTTGAAGCCCGCACGGAGCGCAACTCCGAATGGATCGCGGCGACCCGCGACACGCATCCACAGCAGCGGATCAAGCGGGTTGGCTGCGAGGGAGAGCAGGGAGAGCACCTCGAGCACGCTCGTCTTGCCCGAGTCGTTCGGTCCGACAAGGATGTTGACCCGTCCCAGGTCATTCAACGAAACATCGCGCAGCCCGCGAAAGCGGCCGACGGTGAGCTCGGTGATGGGTAACGGCATCGTGCTCGTTCATCTTTACCACGTTCTCTGGCGAGCCCCGAGGACATGCGCTCGAGGCTTTGCGATCATGGTCGGGAATCGCGAAGCCCGCGTGCAAGGATAAGCGTCGCCCCAAGCTCAACGGCGCTCGCTGCCACGCACGGTGTGGATGGTGACCGCCACCACGCACGCACTCGGCCCCAGGGTTGCCACGAGCGGGCAACGGGCATGAGTGTCGTGACCGAGCGGCTCGAAGGTGCCATGGACGGGGGCCAGTCCAGAAACCAGACCGTACCGGCGGCGTCGCCAGCGATGACGTCGGTCGCGGTCGTGGTAATCGCGGTAAAAGCCGCGTCGCCCCGATGGGTGAGGATGCAAGCGCCGCTGTCGAGGTCCCAGAGCTTCAGCGTCCGGTCATGGGACGGCGAGACCACGCGCCGGCCGTCCGGCGTCACCGCGCACGCGGTCACCCGGCCGGCATGGCCCCGAAGGTGGCGAGGCCACGGCCGCTGTCGAGATCCCAGACCTTCAGCGTCTTGTCCCACGACGCCGAGACCACGCGCCGGCCGTCCGGCGTCACCGCGCACGCGGTCACCTCGTCCGTGTGCCCTTCGAAGGTGGCGACAACGCAGCCACGATCGAGCTCCCATACCTTCAGGGTTCCGTCAACGGACGCCGAGACCACGCGCCCTCCGTCGGGCGTCACCGCGCTCGCCGCGGGGGACTAACTCCTTCGCCGAGACACGCGTCAGCATCGCGAGCAGCCGGGCTGCCGGATGCATCCGGGCATCGACGGTCACTTCACGCTGACCGGGAAACCGTTCCTCGATCTGGGTCCCCGGCAACCGTCGAGCACGTAGCAGATACCGCTCGGACCCAGAGTGTCCCAGAACGTCAACCTTTGTAGTCCCATGTCACGTCCAGGCAGCGGTGGGCAGGCGTTCGCCCGCGCGCGCGCCCAGGTCCAGCGAGCGACCGCCGGGATGCCTCTGAACTTTCACCTGGGGCGGTCGGTCGGGTACGCCGGCTCGCGATCGTTCGGGCTGAACCGCTTACCCCAGCTGCTCGGCGCACCCCGACGCACGGACGTCACGGCACGAGGCCACCCTGCGGTCAGTCTGGATCAGCTACCGGCACGAACTGCATGTTCGGGGCACCGGGGTCCTGGAGCGTGTTCGAGAACACCTGCGAGTAACCACACGACATGACGCCGTCCTTGCACAGGCCGGTCGCAAGTGAGCAGTCCTCCGCCGGGCAGCCGGTCGCATCGTTGACCAGCCCGACTGTAGCGTTGATGCCGCGTGCACCTTCCGGGTTACCCGCGGCCATGGTGCCGTACGTGAGCGCGATCCGACCGGTGGTCTCTTCGAGCGTGATCGTGAAGTTGAGGTTGTCGGTTGCGCAGACCGTGGTGAGGCAGGCGCCGTTCCACGTCACACGGAGTTGCTGGCTTTTTGGGGCGCCGTCGAGCTCGTAGCAGACCCCCGTGGGATGCAGGGTGAGCATGTCCCAGAACACCATCACCGACTGCTGGGGCGGCGCTGCACCGGCGTGTCGGATGTCGCGATCGAGCGGGCCAGGCAAGAGGACGCCGTTCGGGTCGGGGTTGTCTTGCGAGAACGCGATGTAGCCGTTCTTGGCGACCCAGATCCGATGGATCGGCCGGCCGTAGAACTGAAATCCGGAGGCGAGAAGCGCGGGCTCCAGATCCGGCAACCGGACCGGTACAGAACTGCCTGTCATGAGCACCTTGCCGGAATTGGGCACCTGGCACGCGTCCACGAAGGAATCGAGGCCCGCGCTGGCGCTGTACCGGGCCACGTTGGCCCCGCACGCGAGCCGAGCGGCGCTCGGCGACTCCGCGCCGGCCGCCATGGCCTCGGACAGCGGACACGGCGCGTCGGGCCTGCACTTCGTCGGCTCCAACAATACCGGTTCGTCGACCCTGTGGCTGCTGAACTGCAGTGGTCCGGTGGCATGCATCACCTCGATATCGCCCTTGTACCCGAAGATGTCGACCTGGATGTTGCCGTTCGGCGTGTCATCGAGCAGCGTGACGCTGACCGGCAGCCGCTCGCCCTTCAGGGTCTGATCGATGGTGGTTGTTCCGGCCGCCGTTGCGACAACCCGGATGCGGTCGATGTCGCATGGCACGCCAGCTGTGGTGTCGATCGACAGGACGATCTGCCGAGCGTTCGTGCACGCCGCGAGCGCGAGCGCTCCGACGAATAGGCATCTCGAGATCATTTCTTGTCCTCCGCATACGTAGGGATGATCTGAAAATTCCGCTTCTGGAACAGCAATCCGGGGAGGCCGAGCTGGCTGTTGCTCGGGGCCCACTCCGGTGTGCTTCTGGCCGGAATACAGCGCGCATTCGCGGTATCGGCCTCGTAGACCGTGCCGATATGATCGGCGCGCTTCGCACGCCCCGGCGCGATGATGCGCGCATCGAGATCGGACGGATAGCATCCGATCATGCTCCCATCCTGCTTGCTCTTGCAGGTACCCACGCCTTTCATGGGGTCCCAGGCGCATTCGTCGGAACAGTTATCGCCGAAAACCGCGAACTTCGTCGGGTCATTCTTGCACTGATTGACTTGAAGCCCGGGATCATAGTTCGGATCAAGCAGGTCCCGGACGGGGTTCGGCTTGCAGGCCATTTCTGTAGGCGCCGCGCATTTCTGCCCTCCGCAGTCCGCATTCGACATGCATGCCGTCACATTATCCGGACACATCGCGCAAAAGCACTTGTGCCCTGGAGTGGTACAGTCCGGACTCTGCTCGGTGATGGAGACCTGAAACCCCGAGCTGGTGAATGATCCGCCGAACTGGAGAGGTGGGCTAACACTGGCGACAACCGTCGGTGAGCAATCCATGCTGTAGTTGCCGTCGTAGCCCCCGATCGTTCCAGTGCGATTGACATCGCATGGCATGCCGATGTCGGGGCTGGGATCGGGCTCGGCGGGGGAGATACCGGGGGGGTAGACACCGGCACCCCGGTGTGTCGCCAACCTGCAGGTACCCTCACGAACTCCATCGTTCGGCATGGTATCGTCCACACACTCGGCGCAGGGGCCCCGGTACGACCCGTTGCTGAGGCCGTTGCTGCCGACATTGGCGTTCAGCGGCAACAGGGCCGTGAGGTTCTCGAGATTGAGGGCGCCCGACGCCAGGTTCAGCGTGCCCGTGATCGTCGGTGGCTGGCCCGCAGCGGCGATCGGGATGTAGGACCAGGCGCAGGCGCCGATCTTGCTGTCCCCGACCAGCGGAGTGGCGATGGGCGGGTCGTAGATGTACACGCACGGCGTGGGATTCACGCCATCAGGACGAAGAGGACAGTCACTGTCGATGTTGCATGTCTTGCTCATCCGGAACAAGCAACGTCGGCGATTCACATTGCCCCCCGGATCGGTCGGTCCCTCGAACCGGCATACGCCGTCTCGACATTCGGTCGTCTTGACTCCGAACGGTGTGCCGGGAGGTTCTATGACGTTGTGGACCGCACCGGTCCACCCGAAGCTGGCAAAGCTTCCGGCCGCCGACTCGAAGGTGAAACCGATCGGATCACCCGGGGGATCGATCGAGTCCGTGCCGGAGCTACAGCCGGTCGCGGCCCACATCCATACAACGGCAGATAACGCAATTATGTATTTCATTGTGATTTCTTCTTGTGTTGCCGTCAGTGAACGGCCACGCCATCGGGGCGAGTGAACAGATACGCGCCGGTCGCGCTTCCGGCGACCACGACTGCCACGGCGGACCACAGCCACGGCGACCGCAGCCAGGTGTGGCGCGAGCCGCGGTCGACACGCATGGGGCCAGGCATCGCGGCGGTCACGGCCGGTGGCTCGGCGGGCTGGTGGACCTCGAGATCCAGCTGCTTGGCCGGCAGCTCGATGCGCACCGACTCCGCGGGGCCCGCGGTGAGCGCGAGCGAGCGCGTCGCGATCACCTTCGCTCCGCGCGAAACGCGCGCGATATGCGGACCTGGATTCATCGGGATCACCTCGTGCAGCACCACGTGGGGAAACTCGATCTCGTCGATCGCGATCACATCGCCGGGCTCGATGTTGGTGACATCGAGGATGACCTGTGCGATCTGCTTGTCGAGCATCTCGAGCTGATTGGTCGCGACGGTCAGGAGCTCGGGATACCGGCCGTCGGCGGTTTCGCGCAAGAACCTACGATAGTTCTCGGACGCTTCGATCAGCCGTCCGGTCTTGCCCTGGGCGTAGGCAAGGTTGAACAGGGTCACCACGCGCGGCGCGAGCTCGTAGGACGCCTTGAATCGGTCGAACGCGATGGTCCAGCGTGCCTTGCCGGCGGCGTCGACGCCTTCTTCGTAGAGACGGCGCGCGAGGGGCAGCTTCGCTACAGACGTGGATTCGGCGGGTTGCGCGCGCGCACCGCCGGCAGCTGCGATGGTGATCGCTACGATCAAGAGGAGTAGCTTCATGGTTTGACTCGCTTGTTCAGTTGTCGAACTCGGGGATGATCGGTGTCTTCTTGACGTTCATGGGGTTGGGCTCGACGGGCGCGGCGTGCTGGTTGCCGGTGTCGTCGAATGGCACGGTGGAAAACGGCAGCTTTCCGCTGGGCGCCCCGGGCGCTTGCACGTCCGGAACAGGCTTGGCTGCGACCTCGCTCCTGGCGTATCGACTCGGTCTGGGCTTGAGGGGTACGCGGCCGGGATCGCGCTTGGCCGGCTGGGCGAGGAGCGGAGCCGGACCGCGGGCCGGCACCGCGGGCGCTGCGGCCGCGATCGTAGGAGTGGCGAGCTCTGCCGGTGGTGACGACGGCATGATGGGCGGCGGTGACGACGGCATGATGGGCGGCGGTGACGCCACGGCCGTGGGCGGCGACAGCATGGTGGGTAGTGGCGACGCCACGGTGGGCGGCGGCATCACCGCGCCGGCCGGGCGATCGATCGGCGTCGGGGTCCCGACCAGCATGCCCGCCTCGACCTGGCGATGCACCCGTACGGCGCTCACGCTCGCCTCCGACTGCACCAGCCACACGCACACCGTCACGCCGATGCTGAGGGCCGCGACGCCGAGCTGCACGCGCCGCCCCGTCCATCGCGGCGGTGAGGTCGGCCCTGGCGTCCCCGGACCGAGCACGACAGACACGGGCGTCGCCTCGATGCGAGGCTGGCTGGACGCGGCCCGGCTCGATCGTGGGGTCGGCGAAAAGCTCACGTGGCTACCCATGCCCGCGGGCTCGCTGGCCGCGCGCCGCGCGGCTCGCTTGTCACGAACCTCGATGGCGAGCGCGCCGAGCTCGGACGGGTCGCGGTTGGCAGCGCCGGGGACGGCACTCGCGATCCGGCGCTGAAGCTCGGCCGCGGTCTGCGGTCGGTCCGCCGGATCGTGCTGCAGCATCGCCAGCACGATCGAATCGAAGATGGCCGGCACCGCAGGGTTCAACGCGCTCGGCGGCGCCACGTCGGTCCGGGTCAACCGGTTGAACAGCGCGACGTGAGTGTCCTCAGGGAACAGCGGCTGGCCGACCAGCATCTCCCAGAACACGATACCCAGCGAGAAGATGTCGCAGCGGCGGTCGACGGCGGTGCGGGTCGCCTGCTCGGGAGCCACGTAGTTGCACTTGCCCTTGAGCGTGATGCCGGCCGCGGTCTCCGAAAGCCGGTTGCGCGCCTTCGCGATCCCGAAGTCGATCAGCTTCGCGTTACCGTCGCTGGACAGCAGGACGTTCGACGGGCTGATGTCGCGATGGATGACGTCGAGTGGCTGGCCGTCGTCGTCTCGAGTCTCGTGCGCCGCGTGGAGCCCGCCGGCGACCTGCATGATGACACGCGCCGCGAGCTCGGGGTCGAGCTTGCGGCGCTCGCGTTGATGCAGCACGAGCAGCTCGCCGACGGAACAGCCGTCGAGATACTCCATGACCAGGTAGTGGACCCCGTCGATCACGCCGAACTCCTCGACGTGGACCACATTGGGATGGCTGATCTGGGAGCAGATCCGTGCTTCGTCGACGAACATCTCGATGAAGGTCGGCTGCTCGACCAGGTGTGGATGGATCATCTTGAGTGCGACGAGCCGGGCGAACCCGGCGGCGCCGTGGCGTCGGGCGAGGTAGAGCGTTGCCATACCGCCGACCCGCAGCCGCTTGACGATCTCGTAGTCACCAAACCATTGCGATGTCATTGTGCTCCACCGTCATAATAGAGTTATGGGTTTGTCATCATTGCCCCCCGCCCCGATCATGTGATTTCGACGCAGCGAATGCCTCGATAGCTGCCGCCCTCAGCAGACTCGACGACACGAACATGACTCGTCGTTCGTAGTACACTGCCTGCTTCATCATTGTCATTGATGGCAGCCACCATTCCGCGGATACGCGAAGAGAGCTACTGATTCAGATGCCTACTCCGGTCGAATCCCCTGGGCTGACTCGACATCTGCGAGGCCCATTTCCCTGTTCAGCAGCATCCGTGCCAGGGTGGGTGGCCGTACGACAGACCACCGCCCATCCAGCAAACTGGCGAAACCCCAGGACTTCCGAAGCGTGGAGCTCGGGTGCGCTCGCCGAACGGCTGCGGGCGGGCACGGCCGTGCGTCAAAACCAGACGCAGTAGCGTCCGAACTTGACGCAAACCCGAGGCGGCGCGACGCAGCCGCGCCGTATGTCCTCAATCGCCGGAGCTGTCGGGGTTCTCAAGCAAGACGGATACCGCTGGATCAACCTCGCCCGGCACCGCCTCGATCAGCCCGCGCACCCGCTCCAGCTCGCGCAGGAGCACGCGGTGGTGATTGCGGCTCCGGAGCAGCGACGCCTGATCGAGGAGCACGAAGGCCGCCTCCC
>Ga0137459_1000375_pt1 | contig 16211 bp, 13 predicted proteins | sample EasRivERMGT700_2_FD_104908 | JGI IMG/M metagenome (GOLD analysis project Ga0137459, IMG submission 104908) | Soil microbial communities from meander-bound floodplain in the East River, Colorado, USA - East River MetaG ERMGT700_2 | ecosystem: Environmental > Terrestrial > Soil > Floodplain ...
ACCTCGAGCTCCGCCGCGCAGGCGCCAACGCGCAGCGCAGCGACGCGGGCTGGGTCAGGGCGCGAGATAGATTGCACGGCCGGGTGGTGGATCGCCGGCCGGTCGTGGAGATGGCGCCGCCCTACATGCTCGATCCGGTGGTCAACGGACGAGCGACCGACCCAGCCCCGCGTCGCCAGCGCGCGTGTCCGCGGTCTCCCGGAGCGTACGGCCCGCACCGCCTTCGCCGCCGATTCCGCGGCATCGCGAGGCCGCAACGTGTCAAGCGGGGTCGGTACCCGCCACGACGAGTCGCCCGGCGATCCGGGCGCCGAGCACCCCGGCGCCGAGGTAGGTGATCGCGCCGACCACGAAGGTCGCCGTGAAGCCGCCGTAGATCGCGATCACCGTCGCGATGACCGTGCCGATCACGCTGGTCGCCCCGTTGATCCCCCAGCCCCAGGGCACGAGCGGGCTGTTCGCCGCGGAGAGCAGCCGCACGATCGACGGGACCATCACGCCCATGATCACGCCGCTGGGGGCGACGAGCACGGCGGTGAGCACGCCGCGCGCCGGCAGCGATGCGCCGATCAGCGCGTGCAGCACCGGCGGGAGCACGAAGCCGCCGATCGCCGAGAGCACGGCGAGCGCGACGCCCGAGATCCACAGCACGCGGCGGAGCGCGGTGGCCGGGAAGCGCGATGACAGGTAGGCGCCGGCGGCGGTCGAGACCAGCAGCGAGAACAGGATCACGACGAGCGAGTACGACGGATGCCCGAGGAACAGCGTGAAGCGCTGGAGCAGCGCGATCTCGACGGTGATGAACGCGAACCCGACGAGCCCGAAGTACACGAGCACGCTGGACTGGCCCTGGGTCACCGAGCCGGCCGCGCGGCGGCGCCAGTGCAGCACGAGGGGGGCGATCACGAAGGCGACCGCCAGCACGGTCACCGAGCCGAGCGAGATCAGGATCCACAGCCCCGGATCGTTCATGAGGCCGGTCGGCTTGAACAGGTCGATGGGCTTCTTGAAGTAGAAGAAGAATGGACGATCGTCGGTCGGCGGCCGCAGGTTCTCGGGCGCACCGGCGACCAGATCGCCGTACGGGCCCTGATCGAGGTAGCGCGCGAGCGGGTGATCGGCCGCCGAGGTCGGCGATACATCTATGCCGAAGTCGGCGACCTTGCACGCGGCCTCGACGCGCGCGAGCTCGTCCGGCGTGATCGGCGTGCGCTTCAAGATCATCGTGCCGAGGCCGTTGCGCTTCGAGATGGCGTAGATCATGTACTTGCGTGCCTGACCGACCGGGACGCCGTGGTCCTCGAGCGCGGCCGCGGCCAGGATGAGCATCCGCGCCGTCTCGCTCGCCGCGCCGGTGTGCCAGCGCGTCATCGTCACGATGCCGCGATCGGTGACGTGATCGAGGTAGTCGTCGAACGCCTCGACCGTGTACAGCGCGTTCTCGGTGAGCGCGAAGGCGCCGGCGGCCGTCGCCGCCCAGGTGTCGACCAGCGAGGCTTGCACGATGTCGTACTTGTCGTCCGAGCGGCGGACAAAGCTGCGGCCATCGTCGACCACGATCGTCACGCGCGGATCGAGGTAGAGCCCGCCCGAGACCTCGCGGAACTGCTGCTTCATGATGGTCTCGGCGATGATCGGGTTGACCTCGACGCCGGTGACGTGGGAGACGCCGGCGGACAGCGCGTGGAGCACGTCGCGGCCACCGCCGGGTCCGATGATGAGGGCGGTGCTCGCCGGCGGAGCGAACATCGCGTGCCCGAGCGCGGAGATCTCGCGAGCCTGGAGCCCGGGCATCACCGTGCGCAGATCTTCGATGTGGGTCGCCGCGCTCGCGTCGATCTTGATCGTGCGCGTGTCGTCCACGGTGACGCGCGAGAACGCGTTCCAGCGCTCGAACCGCGTGGTCTCGACCTTGACGCCCTTGGTCGTCGGCACGCGGAGCAGCGGCACCGCGAGGTTCAGCACCACGAGGCCGGCGCCCGCCGCGACCCACGCCCAGCGCGCCGCCCCCTGGCCCTCGAACAGCGCCGCCCCGACCAGCGCGAGCGCGAGCGCGACGAGCACGGCGGTCGGGCCCCCGACGAGCGACAGCACCGTGCCGATCACGAGCGCCGCGGCCGCGGCGCCGGCCAGGTCCCACGCATAGACCCGGTTGGTGTCTTGCCGGAGGTAGGTCAACGCGAGCGAGACGACCAGGCCGGCGTAAAAGAACGGGATCGCCGTGATCCCGACCAGGAAGATCAGCTGCCAGGCCTGGCGCGACGTGAACGCCGGGATCGCGTTCGACCCGGTGACGATGATGATGTCCATCGGGTTCGCCATCGCGTATGCCACCGCGACCAGCGCACCGGCCGCGAACCGCCGGGTCGCCTTCGCCATCTCGCCGCGCACATCGACCGCGAAGCGATCGCCCGCGACGAACACGTAGACGCCACTGGCCGCGATCCCGAACAGCGCGAGCGCCACCGCCAGGAACGTGAAGTGATAGAACATCATCGCGGAGAACAGGCGCGTGACGACGATCTCGAGCAGCATGTTCGCCAAGCAGACGAGGAACAGCCCGGTGAGCAGGGAGCGGTCGGCGCGCATCGCGCTACGCTACAGCACTCCGAGGGAGAAGACGCATTCCCGCCTCGGGGGTTATGCCTTCTCTTGCGGTGCCTGCGGTGCCTGCGGTGGAGCACCGGCGGGTCGCGGGGTCGCGCTCGGCGGCGGCTTCCGCACGACCGGGAACAAGGTCCAGCCGAGGCGATCGCGGACGAGGCCCGCGAGGCCGCGCGGCGCGACCAGCATCACGATCACCGAGATCGCGCCCAGGACGATGAGGTGGACCGCGCCATTGGCGCCGAGCCGCTCCTGCAGCACCACGTAGACCGCGGCGCCCAGGAGCGGCCCCTCGACGGTTCCGAGCCCACCGACGACGACCATGAAGCTGGCGGCGGCCGACCACTGGATCGAGAAGGCGGCGTTGGGCTGGATGAACGGCGTCTGCACCGTGACGAGGGCCGAGGCGAGGGCGGTCCCGGCCGCGGCGACCACGAAGGCGAGCAGCTTGACGCGCCAGACGTGGACCCCGAGGCTGGCCGCGGCGTCCTCGGCGTCGCGGATCGCCATGAGGGCGAGGCCCGGCCGCGACCGCAGGGTCGCCACGACCAGCGCCACCATGCCGATCAGGAGGCCGATGGCGACGTAGTAGAGCAGCCAAGGGTCGACGTCGCGCGCGCGGCGGATGAACATGCCCGAGGCGTTACCGACGAACCCCCAGGTGCCGAACAGCAGGCGGAACACCTCGGCGACGACCCAGCTGCCGACGGCGAAGTAGCCGCCCTTGAGGCGGAAGGTGAGCGCGCCGATCGGGACGGCGAGCACGGCGGCGACGACCGCGGCGAGGCCGAACGCCGGCCACACGCCGAGGCCGAACCGCTCGCAGCCGACGGCGAGGGTGTAGCCGCCCAGGCCGACGAACATCTGCTGGCCGAAGCTGACGAGGCCGGCGTAGCCCGCGAGCAGGTTCCACATCTGGGCGAGCGCGGCATTGTAGGCGAACAGGATCAAGAGGGTGCGAGCGCCGCTGCCGCCCCACGTCGGGCACGCCACGAGGACGACCACGAGGGCGGCGGCGATCGCTGTGCGCCGCCGGCCGGCCCGGGTCATGGCGCGGTCCTCGGCAGGAGGCCCTGCGGGCGGAACACCAGGATCCCGAGCACGACCAGGTGCCCGGTGACGAGCGCGTAGCTGGGGCCGAGGAAGCGCGCGCCGAGCAGCTGCGCCAGGGCGAGCAGGAGGCCGCCGAGGAACGTGCCGGTCAGGCTGCCCAGGCCGCCGACGACCACGACCTCGAAGGCGACGAGCAGCATCTCCGAGCCCGTCGAGGGATAGAACGTCGAGGTCGCGGCGAGCAGCACGCCGGCGACGCCTCCGGTCGCCGCCGCGATGCCGGCCGCCGCCGCGTACATCTTGCGGGGGTCGATCGCCATGAGGCGCGCGGTCTCGCGGTCGTCGGAGGTCGCGCGCAGCGCACGACCGAGGGCGGTGCGGCCGAGCAGGAGGAGCAGAACACCGAGGCAGGCGAGGCCGACGACGAAGTCGACCACGCGGACGGTGGGCACGGTGAGGCCGCCCAGGGTGATGCCGGCCGAGGCGAGCGAGCTCTGCAACGTGCGGGCGTCGGCGGTGGCGCCGAGCAACAAGATGTTCTGCAGCACCGTGGAGATCCCGAACGTGACGATGAGGGGCGGCAGCACGCCGCGGCCGAGGCTCGGGCCGATGACGAAGCGCTGGAGGGTCCAGCCCACGAAGAACAGCGCCGGCACCACGATCGCCGCGGCGACCAGCGGCGGGATGCCGGCGGGCACCAGGACGGTGACGAGGAAGTAGGCGCCCAGGACGATGAGGTCGCCGTGGGCGAGGTGGACCAAGCGCATGGTGCCGAAGTTGATCGACAGGCCGAGCCCGATCAGGCCGTAGAGGCCGCCGACCAGGAGTCCGTTGAGCAGGGTCTCGACGAGCTGCATGATCTCCAGGGTCAGCCGAAGTAGGCCCGGCGGACGGCATCGAGCGAGTGCGACCGCGAGGCTCCCGCCAGGCGCACCGTGCCCTTGTGGAGACAGATCAGGTGATCGGAGAACGCGAGGCTCCTGTGGACGTCTTGCTCGACGAACACCAGGGTCATGCCGTCGGCGCGGATCGCGGCGAGCGCGTCGTAGACGATCGTCACGACGGCCGGCGACAGGCCGAGCGAGACCTCGTCGAGCAGCAGCAGCCGGGGCTCGGACACGAGCGCGCGACCGATCGCGAGCATCTGCTGCTGCCCGCCGGAGATCTGGTGGCCACCGCGCCGGGCCGCGGCGACCAGATCGGGGAACAGCTCGTAGACCCGCGCGCGCGGGAACCGGCGCGCACGCGACGGCCGCCGGCGGTGCTGATCCTCGGCGACGCGGAGGTTCTCGTCGACGGTGAGGCTCGGGAAGATCCGCCGGCCTTCGGGCACCAGCGCGATGCCGCGGCGCACGAGGTCGTGGGCCGGGACGCCGCGGACGTGCTCGCCGTCGAACACGACGTCGCCGGCGGCGGGGCCGTGCAGGCCGCACAGGCTGTGGAACAGCGTGGTCTTGCCGGCGCCGTTCTCGCCGATCACCGCGAGCGCCTGGCCGGCACCGACCTCGAACGACACGCCGCGGACGGCCTGGAGCTGGCCGTAGGAGGCGACCAGCCCGTCGACGCGCAGCAGCGGCTGGGTCATGGATCGTCCCCGGGCCGGTCCCCGGAGCCGACCGCCGGACCGGCCGCGTTCCCGAAGTAGGTCAGCTGCACCGCCGGATCGGCGACCACGTCGGCGGGCGGCCCGAGCGCCACGACGCGGCCACGGTCGAGCGCGAGCAGGCGGTCGACGAACCCGGCGAGCGAGGTGACGCCGTGCTCGATCCAGACCAGCGCGACGCCGGCGCGCCGGATGTCATCGAGGACGCCGCACAGCTCGGCGGTCTCCGCGGTGGTGAGGCCGCCGGCGACCTCGTCGAGCAGCAGCACCACGGGCTCGCTCGCGAGCGCCCGCGCGAGCTCCAGCCGCTTGCGCGCGACCAGCCCGAGGCTGTGGCCGGGCCGATCGGCGAGCTCGGCGATGCCGGCGCGCTCGAGGGCCCGCATCGCCCGCTCGCGCGGCCACGGTGCGGCGCGGCCACGCCCGAACTGCGCGCCGACCAGCGCGTTCTCGTACACGCTCAGATCGCCGAACGGGCGCGGGATCTGGTGGGTCCGCGCGAGGCCGCGGCGACACCGCCGCTGCGGCGGCTCGCGGCTCACGTCGACGCCGTCGAGCCGCACGCTGCCGGCGTCGGGCGTGAGGCTGCCGCCGAGCAGGTGGAACAGCGTGGTCTTGCCTGCGCCGTTGGGCCCGATGATGCCGAGCGCCTCGCCGCCGCGCGCTTCGAGCGAGACGTCGTCGGTGACGACCAGGCTGCCGAACGACTTGCGAAGCCCGCGGGCGGCGAGCCGGACAGCGCCCGCCATCGCGTCAACCGATGGCCTTGAGCGCCGCGGTCTTCGCGATCGCCGGCGCGGTCTCGTTGTAGACGACGCGCAGGTCCCAGGGATACTTGTCGCCCTTGGTCCACTGGCCGCCGACCAGCGGCGTGCGGGCCACGTGCTTGTCGTCGAACTGGATCGGCCCGACGATGGTGTCGAGCCTGGTGGCCGCCAGCGCCTTCCGCACCTTCTCCTTGTCGGTGGTCTGCGCGCGCGCCAGCACGTCGCCGGCGATCTCGAACAGCGCATAGACGAACCCGAGCGGCTGCGACCACTGCTGGGGGTAGGCGCCGGCCAGCGCGGCCGCGGTCTCACCCGACAGCGACGACTTGTACGGATGTGCCGGGCTCCACCAGACCTCCGACGACAGCCCCTCGGCGAGCCCGCCGCCGAGCGCCTCGACGGCGGCCGGGAACAGGATGGCCTTGCCGATGCTGGCGATCCTGGGCTTGTAGCCCTGCTGCGCGCACTGGCGCCAGCACGCCGCCCAGTCGGGCGGGATCGGGACGCCGGTCACGATCTCCACGCCCGCCTCCTTCCACTTCTGCACGAACAGGGTGAAGTCGGTGGTCCCGTTGGGATAGCGCCCCGGATCGATGACCTTGTAGCCCTTGTCGGTGAGCGCCCTGGTGAACGCCTCGGCCCAGGCGGAGCCGTCGGGATCGTTGGGCCACAGGCCACCGACGACCTTGTTGGTCGGCAAGGTGTCCCACATCCCGGTGAACACCCGGATGATGTCCGGCAGATCCCAGAAGAAGTGGTAGGTCCACTCGTACGGCGCGCCGGACAGCCACGGCCCGATCGGCGCGGCGGTCGAGATGCACGGGGTGCGGGTGGCCTCGCAGACGGCGCCGACGGGGTTGGTGGTGTCGGGCGTGTGCGCGACCACGATGAGGTCGACCTTGTCGCGCGCGATCAGGCCCTGGGCCGCCTCGCCTGCCTTGGTGGGATTGGACTGGCTGTCGGTGCGCTGGACCCGGAACCGGGCCTTCTTGCCATCGACCATGATGGCCTTGGCGTCGAGCGCCGCAACCGCGCGCTCCACGATGAACGCGTCGGCCGCGGCGAACGGGGCCAGGGGGCCGGTCTGCGGGCTCACGTAGCCGATCACGACCTCGCGGGTGTCGCCGGATCCTCCGCCGGTCTCCGCGGATTTCTTGCAGCCGGGCAGCGCGAGCCCCAGGGCGCCGCCTACCGACCATCCGAGCAAGGTCCGCCGATCGATCCGATTTCCGATCCGATTGCCGTTGTCGCCCATGATGACTCCTGCTGGCTAGCAGCGCTCGCACACGAACCGCACCATCACCGTCGTGATAGCCGCGCTGCTCCGCCGATCACGACAGAGATAATCCGTGGCGCGTACTACAGTATTCTGCGCACTCGCTGTGGTGCGATATTCGTTGTGACGCTCGCAATATCGACGAGTACCGCCGCGCGCGCGCGCCTGTCAACCGCGTTCCGCTTCGGTTTTCGTCGCGGTGGCGGTCAACTGTGTTCCTCCGCGGCGGCACCCAGCGGCTTTGCGACCTACCTGCCGATAGGAGCGCTGGGTCACCGCTCAGCGCGGTAGCTGGGTCGACGAGACGAGGCCGCCGAGCCGGCGATCGTAGAGATCGTGGCACTCCCAGCAGTACGCCGCGCGCTGCGACTTGCCGCGCCAGTAAAACGGCCCGCCGAACTTCTTGGCCTCGGCGGCCGGCGGGTTCGCCCAGTGGATGGCGAAGTACCAGTCGCCGTGCTCGGGCGCGTAGCCCTTGGCGCGCTTCTCCATGATGAACAGCGGACCGACGACGTTCGACGGCTTGCCGTGATCGTCTTGCCACGACGTCTTGACGACGATCGTGCCGACCGGAATTGGTGCGCCCGACAGGTATTCGGTCGCGCCGATCGCGTTGACGTAGACGTCGACCCACCGGTTGCCGTGATCGAGCGACTGGAACGGCTTGTCGGTGACCTTGCGGTAGCGCTCGTAGTCGGCGCCGACCTCGAGCGGCCCGAACGCGTCCTCGTCGGTCGCGGGCAGCCTGGTGGCCGCCGTCCGCAGGCGAGCCTCCCGGTCGGTTCCGGAACCAGGCTCGGTAAACGTGGCCGGCGCACCGCCACACGCGGTCACCAGCGCTACCGCGAGCAGGCGACGCATGGCGTGACCATGTGGCATCGGGGTCAGCCTACCAGCTACGCCGGGCGCCCGTGTACCAAGCCCGTCGCGCGGCTCCGGGGGGTGGGCCCAAGCCCGCCGACCTTGCACGACATCGCCGGCGGCCCGCCGAACCCGGCGGTTCCCCGCGCTGGCAGAGGCTGACGCGCGCTAGAAGGTCAGCCGGAACCCGAGCTGGCCGGTCAGCGGGGTCTGGCGCGCGGTGGTCTTGCCGTAGTTGAGGTTCTTGATGATCACGCTAGACGTCTGCCGGCGGCCGATGGTCGCCTTGGCGTGCGGCAGGTCCTGGACGTCACCGCCCACGATCGGCAGCGAAGAGCTCTTCGTGTAGGTCTCGTCGACCGAGACCTCGGGCTGCTGGTCGAACAGGTTGAAGATCTCGATGAAGCCCTCGAGGCGCGTCGTCTTGCCGAGCTGGTAGCCGTAGCTGACGTGCGTGTCGACCGTCGCCGACGCGGGCGAGCGGTAGATCGCGCCGCGCGGCAGCAGGTACGACTCGTCCTGTCCGTAGATCGGGTGCGCCGCGAGCGTGTTGCTCGGGACGCCCGACTGCGCGCGCACGCTCGCGCCGAGGATCAAGAGGCCCGCCTTCTCGAGATCGAACTGGTAGAAGCCGTCGACCTTGAGGTTGTGCGGGCGATCGAGGCCGCTCGGCCCGTAGCGGTTCGGCATCAGGTCCGGCAGGTCGTACTGCGCCGTGATGTTCGGATCGAGCTGGTTGGTCTCGGTCGAGAACAGCCCCGGGTAGTTGCCCATCGCGCGCGAGTACGTGTACGTCGCGGTGAGCAAGCTGTTCCTGGTCGCGCGGGTCTTCGCGCTCACTTGAAGCGCGTCGTAGTTGCGGCTCGGCGGGTCGACGAACTTCACCGCGCGGAGCTGGGAGGCGCGCGACTGGTAGAGCGCGGCGAGTGACCGGTCGGCGTCGCTGCCGGTCATGAGCGCGTTCGCCTGGGCCTCGAGCTTGCCGGCCTCGTCGTCGTAGTTCGCCGACGGGTTGCCGATCAGGTAGTTCGAGCCGCCGTCGGTCGACATGTCCTCGATGACGCTCGGCAGCGAGCGATGGACGTAGTTCGCGCCGACCGTGACATCGGGCATCACCTCGTACTCCGCGCCGAAGATCAGCTCCTGCGTGTACTGCCCCTTCATGCCGGGCGCGACATACGAGATCCCGCCGCCGAGCGCCTGGGTGTCGCCCGACGTGCAGCCGAGCACCTTGGTCGCGAGGTCGCGGCCGGCGCTGTGGTCGAACGGACAGCTGTTGTCGGGGTCGCCGTTCGCGTTGATGCCGACGGTGCTCGACAGCAGGGTCTCGCCGCCGAACGAGCGCACGTTCATGTCCATCGGGACGTTCTCGTAGAACCGGCCTCGTTGCGGACCAGGAACGACCCGCCGGAGAACCGGCGGCCCGAGTTGTAGCTCGACAGCTCGGCGTCGATGCCGGCCTTGAAGATGTGCTGGCCGGCCGCCTTCACGCGCCGGGTCACCGAGACCAGGGCCGAGGTCCGGTTGTTGGTGCGATCCTCGAGGAAGCCGAGCCCGCGATCGGTATAGCTGAGCACCGGACAGTTCACGATCTTCTTGTAGCGATCGTTGGGACCGTCGCTACAGGCCTCGATGCCGCCGCCCTCGAGATCCGCGAAGTCGTACAGCGAGCGTGTGTAGTCGTAGCGCACCCCCGCCACGTCATCGGCGGCGCTGAGCGGCTTTGCGTTGTTGTAGCCGTTGTGAAAGCCGACCACCGCGTCGACCTGGGTCTTGCCGTCGCCCAGCTTCGACGTCCACTTGGCCGACAGGTCGTAGGCGCCCTGGTCCGTGCGCGCCCGCGCGCTCGACGGATCGCGCACCGTCGCGAACATGGCGTCGGCGCGCTGCGGGTTGCCCCAGCCGGTGATCTGCCACTGGTGGTTCGCCGAGATCGCGCCGGTCAGCTTCGCGGTGAAGAAGTAGGTCTGGAAGTTCGAGGGGATGTCGCGCCGCGCGACCTCCTCGCGCTGCGTGAACCCGGTCTGGGCGTCCTTGTCGGCAATCCCATCGTCATTGGCATCGACGTTGTGGCTGATGATCCGGGTCGTCGTGGACCTGGTGAACGTCGGGGTGAACCCGACGTGGAACCACAGCTTGTCCTTGATGATCGGTCCGCCGAGCTCGGCGCCGAGGTCGTAGCGATAATCCTGGTTGGTCGACCGGTCGATCGCGGTGCCCTCGCGCCGGATCGCCTCGGCGTCCGCGCTGAACACCCGGGGCGAGAAGTGGCCGAACACCGAGCCGTGGAGCGCGTTCGAGCCCGACTTGGTGACGACGTTGACGATCGCGCCCGTCGCGCGGCCGTACTCGGCGTTGTAGCCGCCGGTGATGACCTCGGTCTCCTGGATGAACTCGTTGGGCAGGTCCGACGACAGCGTGCCGAACCCGGTGTCGGTCGTGTTGAGGCCCTCGACCACGTAGGTGTTCTCGGCCGAGGTCGCGCCGGCGAACGAGATCCCGTAGGTGTCCTTCTGCGCGCCGCCCGCGGCCGCCATCACCCCGCCGAACGTAGGCCAGGATACCGTCGACGCGATCGAGGCCATCCGAGACCCCGTGCGCGATCACGGCGTCCTTGCCGTCCGGAGTCATGGATCGGGCGCACGACAGTTGCGTACATTATTGTAAATGCTATTGAATATGCCCACAGATCATCAGGGCTGACATTTTTCGTAGCTTTCGTAGAATCACGTTCATGAGAAGGCCGCGGGAACACGCCATGGTGGAGGCAGCAACACCATCGAAGACAGCCGGGCCGTCGCGCCCGGCAAGCAGACGCTGACCATGGCGAGCCAGCGGCGAGCGCGATCGAACGATGCGGCGCCGCGGCCGGCCGAGGCGCCCGGTAGCGCCGGCTCCGCGGGATTGCCAGCACCGGTGCAACGCAAGATGGAGGACGCGTTCGACTTCAGCTTCGCGCAGGTCCGCGTGCACGAGGGTTCGCAGGCGCAGGCGATGGGTGCGATCGCCTATACCGAGGGCACCAACCTCCACTTCGCTCCCGGCGAATATCAGCCCGGCAGCGAGCGCGGTCAGGAGCTGATCGGCCATGAGCTCGCGCACGTCGTCCAGCAGAGCGAGGCACGCGTCGGGACGACGAAGCAGTTCAAGGGTGTCGAGCTGAACGATGACCCAGGGCTGGAGGCCGAAGCGGATGCATGGGGTGCGCGCGCGGCCCGCGGCGAGTTGGTGGGGCGATCGAGTGGCGTGAGATCCCCCGACGTGGGCGGCGCGGTCCAGCGCAAGGTCATCCAGCGCGTAGCGCAGCCATCGCACTACGGGCGGTTCGTCGACAACGACTACCGCGTCGACAACGCGGCGCAAACCGTCGTCCTCCACCTGACGTTCGAGCCGAACGCCGAGGTCGATGCGACGAAGATCGGCCTGACTCAGAGCACGCGTACCGAGATCGCGGGGTCCCCGGTGGTTGTCGATGCGCAAACAGCGCCACGCCAGGTTGCGAGCGGGCCCGGTACTGGGTACGAGATCGATCGTATCCCCGATCGCAACAACCCGATCTACGGCTCGCCGTCGGTCGGAGCGGGCCAGAACCTGCACAACACCGCGCTGACCAACGCGCCGCCCGGCACGGCCACGCCGTCACCGACGAACGCAACCTTCGAACTCGGGCACCGATTCACCGACGCGGGCGGGCCGCACATCAAGAACGCGTGGCTGCACGATACGCCGTCGATGGAACCAGCGAACAACATCGGCGTGCTGTTCGAGACCACGGCGCTCGCGCTCGAGGGCGCACAGGAAGGCACGTACTACGGTTCGGTGCGCTGGGGCCTGCGGCGGAGCGCCACCGGGACGCTCACCGCGGAGCCATTCCAGATCGTCTCCCAGGGCGCTCCGTCGCAGAACTTCCTCGCGGCCGCGGAGGCGTGGAACGGCGCGACCACCGGCGGCACGCTCGAGGCGCTAAACTCACCGACCCAGGTGAACGCTCGCACGGGCGGCGCGTTGACGCCGTCATTCACGATCGCGCAGCACACGGTTGTCCAGTCGTCACGGCTGATCGGCCAGAACGGCATCACGTACCATTTCTGCCGTGTCCAGGGCGGAGCCCGAAACGGACAGACCGGCTATATCCTGGCGACCGACCTGCGGGACCGGGGCGACGGCGGCGCGACCGTCGATCTACCGACGCCCGACGTACACACGCTGAACCGCGCACAAACGCTGAACGACGGCGTCAAAGGCCCGCTGCGCAATCGCACCGCGCTCCCAGCCGGGACCCGGGTGGCCCCCACCAAGGGCGGCGCAGGCACGGCTCCGGCGACCAAGACGTGGGTTCGCGTGGTCGACGGGCCGAACACCGGCGAGGTCGGCTGGATCGACCGAGCCGCTATGAAGGACGAGCGACCGTGACCCGAACGCTGGCGGTGCTAGCCGCCATCGTGCTCGCGTGTGGTACGCAGCAACAGGCCCGACCGTCATCGTGCGAAGTAGCGCTTATGACGGCGCCGCATCAGGAGACAGCGCCCATGACGGCATCGCGATTGCTCGCGCAGAAGCTGATGGCAGGCGACTATGGACTGGCGTTTTACTGGCCACAGCATGACCAGACGATCGCGCGCATCTGGTCCGATCCAGGCAACCCGGCGGCGCTGGAGGCGCTGATCGACGATCGCAGCGAGCCGACCCGGGCGCGCTTGCTTGCCGCCGAGGTCCTGATGCGGAACGACTTCAGCTTTCTCGATCGCCATCCGGTGGAGGAAGTCGCCCGGATCTATACCGCGGCACTGGCCGGGCACCACACCAACGCCAACGCATGGGGCCTCCTGTGGATCAACGAAAGCGTGGGCCCGCTAGGCGGCACCTTCGACCTGCTCGAGCGCGACGCGATCCCCGCGCTGCGGGACCTGCTCGGCGACCCAACCATCGTGGACTGGTACGAAGGTAGCGAGGAAGCGACGCTGGGCAACCGTGCGCGATATCGCGTGAAGGACTTCGCGGCGTACTACCTGGCTCGCATCGATCGCCATCCGATCTCATTCCACGAGGACTTCGCAGGACGTGACGCCGAAATCGCAAAGCTAGTCGCCGTGCTCGACGCGGCGCATGGCCACTAACAGGCCGCAGCCCGATGGCGCCGAAGCGAGGAGGAGCGGTGCCCCGCGCGCCCTCGATCGCGCCCGAGAGGACGAACTGGTCACCGGCGCCCACACCGAGACCGGGATGGCTGTTTACCTTGGCCTACCGGCGTTTACACGCCTCGCTTCCGCGGCGAGTGCAAGGTCCCCTCGGAGGGGAACACCAGACTCATCTGAAGTCGTCCCAGATCCGCCCGGTACTATGGCGACGATCAGCCGCGGGCGTCGCACCAGGCACGAAGGCGATCGCTGCCGCGCACCGTCTGTGCGGGTGGCGGTCGCTGGCGAACGCCAGGTCGTCGCGGCTTCGGCCGGGACTTGCGCGAACAGGTCAGCAGGCAGGTCGGCGTCCTCGGCGTCGGCCGACGCGCCGGCCTCGTTTGCGAGCCGCCGCGCGACGCGACGGATCACCGAGGCCGGTCGGGGTCAGGCCGCAGTCGTGGAACCGCACCTCCTGATAACGCCGGCGGCCTCCAACTCGTCGAGGATCTCGACGACACGGGCGGGTGACGTGCCGTGGATCTTCGCCGCGGCCTCGTGTCCGCGGAACGGTCCGTGGCGCGCGGTGACCCAGCGCACCACCGAGCTCGCCTCGATCGGCAGGTCGATCGTCGCGGTCTTGCGCCCCGATCGCTTGATCACGGCCAGCCGCGCCGCGCCGCGCCGGCCTACCGCCTCGACACGAACATCGACACCGAGGTTGCGCTCGAACGACGCGGCGAGGGAACCGCCCCACTTCGCGAGCAGGGCGTCGGGGTCCATCCGCGCCGCGGCACCGGCGATCTCCGCGATCAGCGCCTCGAGCCGCTGTCGCTTGTCGCGGTGCCCCGCCGTCGACCCGAGCCCGAAGGCAAGCTCCCGGGCGTCATCGATTCGCTGGAGCTGCCCCCGGATCTCGTCGACGAGCAGCTCGGCCCACGACGGCGGATTGATCGTGTAGAGTAGCGACAGCGAAGGTTCGTGATTGCTCGTCGAGTGCCAGTAACCGGGGTGCAGGTACACCAGCGTCCCCGAGCGCGCCTCGAAGCTGGTCGCGCCGCGCGGCATCCGTGTAGGGAGCGGCTGCCGGGAGTACTGCAGCATCTGCTCGTCGATCTCGGTACCGACCGCCCAGCCCAGGTGTGGATTCACCAGATGCTCGTTCTCCGCCATCCACCACTTCTTGCTCCCGAGCAGCTGGATATTGATCGTCACGTTCGGGTCGAAGTGGACGACCGAGCCCGCGCCCTGCGAGATGAACGCCTCGAAGTAGATCTCGCCGACCCGCATTCCGAGCTCGAGCTCCATGCGGCGCGCGAATGGCACGAGGGCCGGAACATGCTGCTCGACGCGTGTCAGGTACAGCGTGTAGCCGCTGTCGAAGAACGCCGAGAGCTGGTGCCCCTCGGCGGTGATCACTGGATTGCCGGTGCCTCGGGGCGCCCACGCCTCAGCCGAGCCGCGCCAGGTCTCGAGCAGCGCCTCGATGCTGCGGAGCTCCTCGATCGCGGCGAGGCCCGCGAACCGATCCAGCGCGCCGTGGCAGACATACGGCTTCTGTTGCCAGTAGTCCGACAGGAAGACCTCCGACGACAGCGGGTGAACGAGCTCGGCAAGCCCGAGCCCCGGTCGCTTTGGACGCTTGGTCCTGGAACCACGCATACCACACCTCTCCATCTTACAGCGTTGAACAGCGCCCTCGCGGGTCGAGCGTAACACCAACGACGGTCACGGCGCACGCACCGAGCCCTGCTGCGCTCGCCGACCTGGCCCTGGCGCTGTGCCGTGCGCTGGGTGATCGTACGCCCATGATCCGCGCCCTTACCAGCGACGACCTGCCCGCGGTGCTCACGCTCAACAACACCCACGCCATGGAGGTCAATGCGCTCACCGCGGATGCGCTCGCGGCGTTGGTCGCCGTCGCGGCGCATGCCCGCGTGGTGGACGGTGGGCGCGGGTTCCTGCTCGCGCTCAGCGAGCGGACGCCGGTCCAGGGCCCCAATCACGCGTGGTTCGTGGCGCGCTACCCCGCGTTCCTCTACATCGATCGCGTCGTGATCGCGCCCGAAGTACGAGGTCTCGGCCACGCTCGCCGGCTGTACGAAGACCTCGCCGTGATCGCCGCCGGCCGGCCGCTGTGCTGCGAGGTCAATCTCGTACCGCCCAACCCGGCGAGCCTGGCGTTCCACGATCGGCTGGACTTCGTGGCGTGCGGTGAGGGCGATGACCCGCGTAACGGCAAGCGCGTTCGATACCTCGTCCGGCCATGACCGACTCGCGACGCCTTCCGCAGCGCTGCGCTGGCGGCATTACGATCTGACCGTGATGCCGCGCGGCAAGATCCTGGCCTCAGCGTGTGCCCGGCCACCGCAACGAGCACCGCGTCGCGGTGAGCTCGCCGCGCTCGACGCACTCGTGGGACCTGCGAGGTCAGCTGCAAGGTGATGGCAGCGCAGGTGGATGACTGCGACCCGGATCGAACACGTGAACAACGGCTGAAGCCGTGCACCCACTGCGTCGTCACCGTCGCGATCCCGTCAACGCGAAGCACAGCGGCGTGGACTGGTTCCAGTGCGAATGAATACCACCGAGGCTCGTGCTTGCACTCCGGGTGGGTGATACGTTGGTGTCCAGGGTGCTAGGACGAACAAGGACGAACAAACGGCCTTTCGCTGGCGGCGGCCTTGACCGGCTCGCGAGAAATGGCCGGCGCCAGCGTGTGGGGAGGCCCGGCGAGCGTAATGGTGGCCACAGTTGGGCGGCGCAAGGACGGACGTGGCCATGGCGACGAACGGGCGGGCGTCGTTGACTGGTGCGGCGACGCGGGGTCTTCCCAGTCGAGTTCGTCCTGGGGTGGGTCGCGAGCGGGTGCGAAGGTTGCCGGGGCGGCGGGAAGCCCGAGCGCGGTGAGCAGGCTGTGCGCGCGGCAG